>Ga0180012_1000070_pt1 | contig 50824 bp, 45 predicted proteins | sample KR11_S2_MetaG_FD_122243 | JGI IMG/M metagenome (GOLD analysis project Ga0180012, IMG submission 122243) | Groundwater microbial communities from the Olkiluoto Island deep subsurface site, Finland - KR11_S2_MetaG | ecosystem: Environmental > Aquatic > Deep subsurface > Groundwater | place...
CCGCGATCTCTCCGCCCATGTGGCCGATATCGGCGGCGCGGCGATCTCGCCCGAGGGGCTTTCGAAGATCGCCGCCCTCGACTTGAGCACGCTGCCGGAACTGTCGGCGGACGGGCGCATCGGCGCTTGCGTCGCCGGCACCGGCAAGTTCATCTGCATCGGGCTCAACTATTCCGACCACGCCGCCGAAAGCGGCATGGCGGTGCCGCCCGAGCCCGTCATCTTCATGAAGGCGACGTCGGCGATAGTCGGCCCGAACGACGACGTTCTCATCCCGCGCGGTTCGGAAAAGACCGACTGGGAGGTCGAACTCGGTGTCGTCATCGGCAAGACCGCCAAGTATGTCTCGCAAGCCGATGCGCTGGACCATGTCGCCGGCTACTGCGTCTCGCACGACGTCTCCGAACGCGCCTTCCAGACCGAACGCGCCGGCCAGTGGACCAAGGGCAAGTCCTGCGACACTTTTGGCCCGACCGGCCCCTGGCTGGTCACCAAGGACGAGATCGCCGATCCGCAGGCCCTGTCCATGTGGCTGACGGTCAACGGCGAGAAGATGCAGAACGGCACCTCGGCCACCATGGTCTACGGCGTCGCCTTCCTCGTCTCCTACCTCAGCCAGTTCATGAGCCTGCATCCCGGCGACGTGATTTCCACCGGCACGCCCCCCGGCGTCGGCATGGGCATGAAGCCGCCGCGCTACCTCAAACCCGGCGACGTCGTCGAACTCGGTATCGACGGCCTCGGAACCCAGAAGCAGACATTCAAAGCCGACGCTTGACCGCACACTGACCTGAAAGGCGCCGGATCCGGAGGAGACGCGATCCGGCGCCTCGACAACTCGGGCGGCAAGCCCCCGGAGGAGCCCCATGAAAATCACCCGCCTCGAAACGGTGCGCGTCGCCGAGCGCGCCAATCTGCTCTGGCTGCTTGTCCATACGGACGAAGGACTGACCGGGCTTGGCGAAACCTTCTTCGGCGCGGAAACCGTCGAGGCCTATGTGCACGAATATATCGCGCCTCGGGTGATCGGCCGCGACCCGCTTGAGATCGACCGGCTGTCCGCCGATCTCGTCGGCTATCTCGGCTTTCGTTCGTCGGGCGCCGAGGTGCGCGGCAATTCAGCCTTCGACATCGCGCTCTGGGACCTGTTCGGCAAGGCGACCGGCCAGCCGATCGCCCAGCTGCTCGGCGGCTTCACCCGCCGCGAGATCCGCACCTACAATACCTGCGCCGGCACCGAATACATCAAGAAGGCGACCGGCCAGACGACCGCCAATTACGGGCTCGCCGAAGGCCGCGACTATGACGACCTGAACGGTTTCCTCCATCACGCCGACGAACTCGCCCAGTCCCTGCTCGAAGAAGGGATCACCGCGATGAAGATTTGGCCCTTCGACGCCGCGGCCGAGAAGACCCGGGGCCAGTATATCTCCATGCCGGACCTGAAGCAGGCGCTGCAGCCCTTCGAGAAGATCCGTGCCGCCGTCGGCGACAAGATGGACATCATGGTCGAGTTCCACTCCATGTGGCAGCTGCTGCCGGCCATGCAGATCGCCAAGGCGCTCACCCCCCACCAGACCTTCTGGCACGAAGATCCGATCAAGATGGACAGCCTGTCGAGCCTCAAGCGTTATGCCGAGGTCTCCCCGGCCCCGATCTCCGCCTCGGAGACGCTCGGCTCGCGCTGGGCCTTTCGCGACTATCTCGAAACCGGGGCGGCCGGCGTGGTCATGCTGGACATATCCTGGTGCGGCGGCCTGTCGGAAGCCCGCAAGATTGCCGCCATGGCCGAGGCCTGGCACCTGCCGGTCGCGCCACACGACTGCACGGGCCCCGTCGTTCTCTGCGCCTCGACGCATCTGTCGCTCAACGCGCCGAATGCGCTCGTGCAGGAAAGCGTGCGCGCCTTCTACAAGACCTGGTATCGCGATCTGGTGACCGCCCTTCCCGAGGTGAAGAACGGCATGATAACGGTGCCGCCCGGTCCAGGGCTCGGCATGGAACTCAACCCCGAGCTTGATCGGGCCTTTACGGTCTCGCGCCGCATCTCCGACGCGTCCAGCCTCTGAACGCCGCACCTATCCGACGGAAGAAGACACCGATGTCCAATACCACTGAAACAGCCCTTGGCGGCAGCCGCTATCGGGCCATGGCGGGTCCGGCGGTCATGCTGCTCGGCATGCTGATGTTCGCGCTGAACGACGCCATGGGCAAATGGCTGGTCGCCAATTACGGCCTCGGTCAGGTTATCCTGATCCGCAGCATTGCCGCCCTGCTGATCCTCTCGCCCTTCCTCTGGCGCGCCGGCAAAAAGCCCGTCTTCGAGGCCGAGCGGCCGCTGATGCAGTTCGCCCGGGTGGTTTTCTCGACCCTGGAGGTGTTCTGCTTCTATTACGCGGTCATGTATCTGCCGCTCGCCGACGTCATGACCTACTGGCTGGCCGCGCCGATCTATGTCGCCGCCGCCTCGCCGCTCCTGCTCGGCGAAAAGGTCGGCTGGCGCCGCTGGAGCGCGATCTTCGTCGGCTTCGTCGGGGTGATCATCACGCTCGAGCCGTCGAGCGCCATGTTCACCATGCCGGCGATCATCTCCATCCTCGGCACCTTCGCCTTCGCCTTCATGCTGCTCTCCGGCCGCAGCCTGCGCGGCACGCCGGACAAGACGCTGGTGCTGTTCCAGGTGGGCGGGGCCGGTCTTGCGGGGCTGGTCTTTGCCCCCTTCGACTGGACGCCGCTGACCTCGGCTTCCGAACTCGCCCTGCTCGGGTTGCTCGGCGTCGTCGCCATGGGCGCGCATATGCTGGTCAACCGCGCGCTGAAGATATCGGATGCGGCGACCGTCGCGCCGCTGCAATATACCCTTCTTCTCTGGGCCATCCTGTTCGGCTGGATGTTCTTCGGCGACGTGCCGCGTCTCACCATGATGCTGGGCGCAACCCTGATCGTCAGCTCCGGCATGTTTATCTTCTTCCGCGAACAGCAGCTGAAGCGCCGCCAGCCGGATCGCCCACTCGACGTTCCATGAGCCACACGACGGAACCTGGTGAGAATGACAAAAGGGCCCTTCGACGAAGCGGCCCTTTCTTGTATGCCCTTTGCGCGCCCAAGCCGCTTCCATGAAAAAGCCCGCGACGACCGTCGCGGGCTTCCTGGATCGAGAGGGGCCGTGAAGGAGCACGGCCCCTCTCCGTCGGTCGGCTACCCGCTTACTTGCGGATCTCGGCCAGCTTGGCGAGGATGCCGTCGACGACGTCGGCGCCGATCTCGGCCTTGTGCTTGTCGTAGACGATCATCGACTTCTCGCGAATGCGGGCCTGCTCTTCCGCGGACAGCACGTTGACCTCGATGCCCTCCGCCTTGATCTTCTCAAGTGACTTCTTGTTCAGATCCTGGATGACCTTGCGCTCTTCGTCACGGCCGACCTTGGCGCAATCACGAAGGGCTGCCTGTTCTTCCGGCGCATAGGTGTCGAAGATCGCCTTGGAGAACAGGAACAGGAACGGCGTGTAGGCGTGGTTGGTTTCGGTGACGTACTTCTGCACTTCGTAGAACTTCGAGGTGTCGATCGTCACATAGGGGTTTTCCTGTGCGTCGATCGCCTTGGTTTCCAGCGCCGAGAACACTTCGCCGAAGGCCATCGGGGTCGCGTTGGCACCAAGATTCTGGAAAGTGTCGAGGAAGATGTTGTTCTGCATGACGCGAACCTTCATCCCTTCGAAGTCTTCCCACTTGTTGACCGGGCGAACCGAGTTCGACAGGTTGCGGAAGCCGTTCTCCCAGTAGGCGAGATTCACCAGCCCGGCTTCTTCGAGCTTCTTGTTCATCTGGTCGCCGAAATCACCGTCGAGGACCTTGTAGGCTTCTTCAGCATTGGCGAACAGGAACGGAAGATCGAAAACGCCGAGTGCCGGCACGATGCCGACCAGCGGCGAGGACGAGGTGACGACGGCTTCCTGGACGCCCGAGCGCAGGGCCTGGGTCGCCTGAAGGTCGCCACCGAGCGCGCCGCCCCAGAAGGCGGTGAGCTTGAGCTTGCCGCCCGACTTCTCGTCCAGGCAGGCCTGCATCGCTTTGATGCCGTTGCCGACCGGGTGATCGGCATTGATGCCGTTCGACACGCGAATGTTGCGCTCGGAGAACTCGGCGAAAGCCGGAGCAGCGGCCGAGCAGGCGAAGGCGATGGCAGTGGTGGTCAGAAGCAGTTTTCTCATATTATCCTCCCATGGATGTTGAGCGAGAAGTTAGGCCCCGGGCTGTCAGCGCAGCCAGCGGGCGGGGACGAGAACCAGGTCCGGGAACAGGACCAGGATAAAAAGCACGAGGACCTGTGCAACAAGGAAAGGCAGGACACCCACCGTCACCTTGCCAAGCGGGACACGGCCGACGCCGCTGACGACGTTGAGGACGACGCCCACCGGCGGAGTGAGCAGGCCGATGCAGGTATTCATGATGAACAGGACACCGAAGTAGACCGGATCGATACCCGCCTGCTTGATGATCGGCATCAGCACGGGGGTAAGGATCAGGATGGTCGGCGTCAGGTCGAGTGCCGTTCCGACGATCAGCACAAGCAGCATTATGGCCAGCATCAGCAGCGTCGGACGAGTGATCAGCGGCTCGATGTAACCGGTGATCTCGGCCGGAATGTTGGCGGCGGTAATCAGCCACGCCGATACAAGCGCGGCGCAGACCAGGAACATGACGACGGATGTCGTCTTGGCCGCCTGCAGGATGACGTGCGGCAGGTCCTTCGGCTTCAGTTCACGGTAGATGACCATGCCGACGAACAGCGCATAGGCCGCGGCCACGACCGCAGCTTCCGTCGGCGTCACCACGCCGGCCTTGATGCCGCCGAGAATGATCACCGGCATGCCGAGCGCCCAAAGTGCACGGCCGGTCACCCGCATGCGTTCTTTCATCGGCGTGCGCGGCAAGGCCTCGACCTTGTCCTTGCGCACGACGATCAGCCAGGTGGCGATCAGCGCGACGCCCATGAACAGGCCCGGCGCGATGCCGGCCATGAAAAGCTGGGTGATCGAGACGTTGGCGGAGACGCCGAAGACGATGAAGGCCATGGATGGCGGGATGACCGGCGCGATGACGCCACCGGCCGCGATCAGGCCCGCGGAGCGCGGTACGTTGTAGCCGGCCTTCGCCATCATCGGGATGAGAATGGCGGCAAGCGCCGCGGTATCGGCAGCGGCAGAGCCCGAAATGCTGGCCATGATGACCGCGGCCATGATTGCGACGATGCCAAGGCCGCCGCGAATGTGACCGACACAGGCGATCGCAAAGTCGATGATGCGGCGCGACAAGCCGCCGGCATTCATCAGTTCACCCGCGAGGATGAAGAAAGGGATGGCAAGCAGCGTGAATGTGTCGGCGCCCGCGATCATGTTCTGGGCGATGATCTGGGTGTTGAACATGCCCATGTACCACATGAGCGTGACGCCGCAGAACATCAGCGCGAACGCGACCGGCACGCCGATCGCCATGGCACCCAGCAAGGAGACGATGAATACGACCAAAGTCATCAGGCACGCTCCGAGAGATGCTCGAGGGACATGTTTTCGCCAGCGAAGGCGGCAATTTCTTCCTCGGTGACGCGCCCGGTCAGCAGGCGAACCAGACGCTCGAGCGCGATCAGGACGACGCCGGCGCCGGTGAAGAAGCCGATGCCATAGACCCAGATCATCGGCAGCTTTGTGACAGGTGCCGCCATGCTCGCATTGATCGGGGCCTGCTTCCAGGTTCCCCAGAAGAAGATCGCAGCAACAGCGATGATGATGATGTTCGACAGGATCATACAGATGATCCGGCCCTTGCGGCCGAACATCATGACCAGCGTCTCAACGCCGACATGCGAATGTTCGCGAAATGTTACCACCGCGCCGATGAACGTCAGCCAGACGAAGAAATAGCGCGACAGTTCGTCAGAGATGTTGAGGCCGGAATTGAAACCGTAGCGCATGATGACGTTGATGAAGACCATCACGGCCATGGCCGCGAGGAAGAAGATCAGCAGCATCTCGAGGATGCGATAGAACGTGTCGATTGCCCTTTGCATGTCAGTCCCCTCACACCTTGTCGAGCAGGCCGCGGGCGGCCAGGTTGCGGATCAGCGCCTTCGTGCCGAAGGTCCAGGGCGGGCAGGCATCCGTGCGCTCCACCCAGTTGACGAGACGCCCGAGCCTGGGCGTGGCGATCTCCACGCGGTCGCCGAGTTCGTGGGTGAAGCCCTGGCCAGCGCCGCGGCGGTCCTTGACCGGGGCGAACATGGTGCCGAGGAACAGCACTGCGCCGTCCGGATACTGATGATTGCGGTTGATGAGCTGGCGGGCGAGATCGGCCGGCGTGCGGCTGATCGCTTCCATCGGGCTTTCTCCGGTCATCTCGAAGCCGTCCTTGCCCTCGACCTTGAGCGAGACCCGCACGCGGCCGAGCTCATCGAGCCCGAAGGACGTGTCGAACAAGCGGATGAAGGGGCCGATGGAGCAGGAGGCATTGTTGTCCTTGGCCTTGCCGAGGAGCAGGGCCGAGCGTCCCTCAACGTCGCGCAGGTTGACGTCGTTGCCGAGCGTCGCGCCGACGATCTCGCCGGTCGAGCGCAGCACGAGCACGACTTCCGGCTCTGGATTGTTCCATTCGGAGATCGGGTGGATGCCGACCAACGCGCCGCAGCCGACGGCCGACATCGGCTGGGCCTTGGTGAAGATCTCCGCATCGGGGCCGATGCCGACTTCCAGATATTGCGACCAGAGCCCCATGTCCTGGAGCAGCGCCTTGACGCGGGCCGCCTGCTCGGAGCCGGCGACGACGCCGCGCAGGCTGTCGCCGAGGACCGGCGCCAGACGCTTGCGGATGTCCAGGGCCCGCGAGGCGTCACCCTTGGCCTGCTCCTCGATCACCCGCTCGAGCATGCTGTCGGCAAAAGTCACCCCGGCAGCCTTGATCGCCTGAAGGTCGACCGGCGCCAGAAGTTCGCCGGCCTGGCCGGAGAGGAAATCGTCGAGCGAACCGAGTTCGGCGAGATCGCTCACACCTTTCAGGCGGGCCGCGATGTCGTCGATTTCGAGTAGCGAGGAAACGGTCGCGGCGAGCGGCGAGAGATCCAGCAGGCGGCCATTGCGCACGAGGACCGGGCACGGTCCATCGACGGCTTTCGACCACACGCGCCCGACCAACAAGGCCTCCGCGGCATCGTCTGGCAAAATCTGCGCGGCGCTCAGCGAATGCGTGGAACTCAAGACAACCCTCCCCGTTGAATGTCTGAAGGCGCGCCCTCCAGCTCACCTTGCCCTATTGTCAGGATGTCTGACAACAATCCTGAAACGTTTTAGTCGGACTCTTTCCGGCTGTCCAGCGCCGAAAACAGCTTTCCCGATTGAATTCGAACTACCGAAACAATGCACATGTGCCGTGTCGTGTCCGACCGGCCGCGGCGAGTGCCAGTTTCAATAGGATTCGAGCTGCAAGCCGAGACGGCCGGTGGCTCCGAGCAGATGGCGGCGCATCGCCTCGCGCGCCCGCTTCGGGTCGCGGCTCGCGACGGCCTCGCGGATCGCCAGATGTTCGGCGATGGTCACTTCCACGATTTCCTCCAGCACGGCAGCGGCGCGCGCCGCGTTGATCGCCAGGCTGATGCGCTCGGCGATGAAGCCGATGAACAGCGTGAAATATTCGTTCCGGGTCGCGCCGGCCAGGATCCGGTGAAAGGCGAGATCGGCGACGATGCCCTGATCGGTCCACTTGTCCGTACCGGTCATTGCCGCCAGCGTCTCGTCGAGCTTGTCGAGGTCGCTCTGGTCGTGATGCACGGCCGCCAGCCCTGCCGCCTCGATTTCGAGTGGCAGACGCAGCTGGAAAAGCTCGCGGAAGCTCTCCCGGTCGTGGAGGTCATCCTGCTCGATCCGGATCGATTGCCGGGCCCGCTGTTCGGTCACGAAGGCGCCGACCCCCTGCCGGGTCTCGACGAGCCCTTCGTTGCGGAGCTGGGCAATCGCCTCGCGCACCACCGAGCGGCTGACGCCGAAGCCCTTGGCCAGCACATGCTCGGTCGGCAGTTTCTCGCCGGGCAGGATGCGGCCCTCGGCGATATCACGTCCGATCTGCGCCGCGATGCGCGCCGGCAAATGCTCATTGCGCCTGATATGACCGAAATCCACCGACATGCTGCCCCGTCTCCTTGTCGCCCCCGGCGGTTTTCTAGGAATTCTGCACGAAATTCAATTGGCAACCGGGATTCATGACGAAGGTAGGATCGATGGCGGTCTTGAGCGCGGTCAGCAGCCGGCGCTGAACCGCCGGCAGCCGCGCCTCGAAATCCGGCTTTTTCAGGCGGCCAATGCCATGCTCGGCGCTGATCGAACCGTGATAGGCGTCAAGCACCACATTGATGGCTGCCTTAGCCTGGTAGATCAGCGCGGCACACTGCTCCGGCGAAAGCCCCGCAGGCGGCAGTACGTTCAGATGCACATTGCCGTCGCCGACATGGCCATAGGACACGCTGACGCAATCGGGCAGGGCGGCGGCAACGGCGGCTTCGGCATCACGAACGAAATCAGCAAGCCGTGACAAGGGCACGGAAATGTCCGTCCGCAGATGCGGGCCGCGCTTCGCCTGCCCCTCGTTCATGCCTTCGCGGAAGAGCCACAGATTGCGCGCCTGGCCCTTCGACGTGGCGATCACGCCGTCGGCCACCAGACCTTCCTCCATAACGCCGCCAAGGAAACGCTCCATCAGGTCGTCGATGTCAACGAGGCCCGAGCCGGAGATCTCCATCAACACATAGGCCGGGTAGTCGCCCGACATTGGCATGGCAAGATCGGGGATCGCTTCACGGGCGAGCACGAAAGCCAAGGGCGGCATGAACTCGAAGGCCGACAGCAGATCGCAGCAATCGCGCCGGGCACGGCGATAGAGCACGATCGCATCTTCGAGCGCGTTGAGGCCGACAAGCGCGGTTGCCACCTGATCGGGCTCCGGCATGAGCTTGACGGAGACGGCCGTGATGATGCCGAGCGTGCCTTCGGCGCCGATGAAGAGCTGCTTGAGATCAATGCCGCGATTGTCCTTGCGCAGGGTCGACAATCCGTCGAAGACAGTGCCGTCCGGCAGGACGACTTCCAGGCCGAGCACCAGTTCGCGCGTCATGCCATAGCGCAGCACGTTGATGCCGCCGGCATTGGTGGAAACATTGCCGCCGATCCGGCAGGACCCCTGGGCACCGAGCGCCAGCGGGAAGAACATGCCCTCACGCGCCACCGCATCCTTGAATTCCGAGAGAATGCAGCCGGCCTCGACCACGGCGGAGAAATCATCCGCGTCGATGCGCCGGATCGCGGTCATGCGTTCGAGGCTGAGCACGACTTGGCTGTCCGGCCGGTCCGGAACGGCGCCGAGCACCAGGCCGGTATTGCCGCCCTGCGGAACGATCGAGAGGCCGAGCAACGCGCAGGCCTTCACGGCCGCCGCGACCTCATCGGTGGTCCGGGGCCTGAGGACGGCGACCGCACCGGTCGTCACGTCGCCGTGCCAGTCGCGGCAATAGCGCCCGACCTCATCACCGGCCAGAACCATGTCCGGGCCAAGCGCCCGGACGAGCGCCTCCTGCTGGTCATCCGCCGCTGCCGCCGCTACCGCTCCGCTCCGTCCGATCAAGGTCGCATTCTCCGAGTGCCCGACCCCGACGAACTCTGCTAGCGTCGGCGACGGGGATTGCCAATAATTCTGTTTTCAAACCTATCATATAAGGTTATCAGACAACCTTACAATATTTGTTTTGAGCGGCTTGTCATTCGTCAAATCGGAGCGGCAGGCCCTGCAGGAGGAGGAAATCCATGCATATCCTGATCATCGGCGCCGCGGGAATGGTCGGCCGCAAACTCGCCGATCGCCTGGCGCGTGACGGCGCGCTGGGCGGCAAGGCGATCGACGCCATGACCCTGGTGGACGTGGTCACGCCCGACGCTCCGGCCGGTTTTGCCGGCAAGGTGACGCTGGAAACCGTCGATCTTTCGGCACATGGTGAAGCGGACCGCCTGATTGCCGGCCGTCCGGACGCGATCTTCCATCTGGCGGCCATCGTCTCCGGCGAGGCCGAGATGGATTTCGAGAAGGGCTATCGCATCAACCTCGACGGCACGCGCTACCTGTTCGACGCCATCCGCATCGCCAACGGCCAGGACGGCTACAAGCCTCGCGTCGTCTTCACTTCATCGATCGCCGTCTTCGGCGCCCCCCTGCCCTATCCGATCCCGGACGAATTCCACAACACGCCGCTCACCAGCTACGGCACCCAGAAGGCGATCTGCGAGCTTCTGCTGTCGGACTATTCCCGCCGCGGCTTCTTCGACGGCATCGGCATCCGCCTGCCGACGATCTGCATTCGCCCGGGCAAGCCGAACAAGGCGGCCTCCGGCTTCTTTTCCAACATCCTGCGCGAGCCGCTGGTCGGCCAGGAAGCTGTGCTTCCCGTCTCCGACGACGTGCGTCACTGGCATGCCTCGCCGCGCTCGGCCGTCGGCTTCCTGATCCACGGCGCGACGATCGACGTCGAGAAGGTCGGCCCGCGCCGCAACCTGTCCATGCCGGGCCTCAGCGCCACCGTCGGCGAGCAGATAGAAGCGCTGCGGCGCGTTGCCGGCGACAAGGCCGTCAATCTCATCCGCCGCGAACCGGACGAGATGATCATGCGCATGTGCGCCGGCTGGGCGCCGGGCTTCGAGGCCAAGCGCGCCCGCGAGCTCGGCTTCACCGCTGAAAACTCGTTCGACGAGATCATCCGCGTGCACATCGAAGACGAACTGGGGGGAAAGCTGTGAGCTCCCCCGCCAGCACAGGTCGGAGCTCGCGCCGGATCGCCTTTCTCGGCACTGGGCTGATGGGCGCGCCGATGGTCCGTCGTCTCCTCAAGGCCGGCTTCGCCGTCACCGTTTGGAACCGGGATCCATCCAAGGCGGAAACCCTGACGGCCGACGGCGCGACAGTTTCCCCCACGGCTGCCGACGCCGTGCGCGGTACCGACATCGTCTTCACCATGCTCAGCGACGGCAAGGCGGTGACGGATGTTCTGTTCGACCAGGGCGTCGCCGATGCCCTGAAGCCCGGAGCCATCGTCGTCGACACCTCGTCGATCGCCCCGCCGATCGCCCGCGAGCATTCCGAGGCGCTCGTCAAGCGGCAGGTGCACCATATCGATGCGCCCGTGTCCGGCGGCGTGGTCGGCGCTGAAGCGGGAACGCTGGCCATCATGGCGGGCGGCGATGCGGCCGTTGTCGAGAGCCTCGCAGACGTCTTTGCGGCGCTTGGACGGGTGACCCATGTCGGCCCCTCGGGCGCCGGCCAGATCTGCAAGCTCGCGAACCAGCAGATCGTCGCGATCACCATCGGTGCCGTTGCCGAAGCCATGATCCTCGTCGAGGCCGGCGGCGCGAGCCGCGAGAAGTTCCGTGACGCGATCCGCGGCGGCTTTGCCGAAAGCCGCATCCTCGACCTGCATGGCGGCCGCATGGTAGACCGCAGCTTCGCGCCCGGCGGCCCGTCGCGGCTGCAACTGAAGGACCTCGACGCGGTCGCCGCCATGGCTGATCTCTTCAGCCTCGAGCTGCCGCTCACCGCCAAGGTGCGCGACGAGTTCCGCGAGTTCGTCGCAGACGGCGGCAGCGAGAAAGACCATAGTGGGCTGCTGCTGCATCTCGAAAAGATCAATCATCGCCAGCGGGAGGAGAACCAATGAGCGAAGGAAACAAGACCGGCCGACGCCTGCGCTCGCAGAACTGGTTCGACAATCCAGACCATATCGATCTGACCGCGCTCTATCTCGAGCGCTTCATGAACTACGGCACGACGCCAGAGGAGCTGCGCTCCGGCAAGCCGATCATCGGCATCGCCCAGTCGGGAAGCGACCTCAATCCCTGCAACCGCCACCATCTCGACCTCGCCAAGCGCCTGCGCGACGGCATTCGCGACGCCGGCGGCATCCCGATCGAATTCCCGACCCATCCGCTGTTCGAGAACTGCAAGCGGCCGACGGCAGCGCTCGACCGCAACCTCGCCTATCTGGGCCTGGTCGAAATCCTCTACGGTTACCCGCTCGATGGGGTCATCCTCACCACCGGCTGCGACAAGACCACGCCCTCGGCGCTGATGGCGGCCTCCACCGTCGACCTGCCGGCCATCGTCTTCTCCGGCGGCCCGATGCTCGACGGCTGGCATGACGGCGACCTCGTCGGCTCCGGCACCGTGATCTGGCGCTCGCGCCGCAAGCTCGCAGCCGGCGAGATCACCCGCGAGGAATTCCTCGAGGCGGCACTCGATTCGGCCCCCTCGGTCGGCCACTGCAACACCATGGGCACGGCATCGACGATGAACGCCATGGCCGAAGCGCTCGGCATGTCGCTGACCGGCTGCGCCGCCATCCCGGCCGCCTACCGCGAGCGCGGTCAGATGGCCTATCGCACCGGCCGCCGCGCCGTCGAACTGGTCCTTCAGGACATCAAGCCGTCGGATATCCTGACGCGCGCCGCCTTCCTCAACGCCATCAAGGTCAATTCGGCGATCGGCGGCTCGACCAATGCCCAGCCGCATCTCGCCGCCATGGCCAAGCACGCCGGTGTCGAGCTCCATCCGGACGACTGGCAGGTGCATGGTTTCGACATTCCGCTGCTCGCCAACGTGCAGCCGGCCGGCGCCTATCTCGGCGAGCGCTTCCACCGCGCCGGCGGCGTGCCGGCGGTCATGTGGGAGCTCTTGAAAGCCGGCAAGCTCGACGGATCCTGTCCGACGGTCACCGGCAAGACCATGGCGGAAAACCTGGAAGGTCGAGAATCCGACGACCGCGAGGTCATCAAGCCCTATGACGCGCCGATGCGCGAACGCGCCGGCTTCCTGGTGCTCAAGGGCAATCTGTTCGACTTCGCCATCATGAAGATGAGCGTCGTGTCGGAAGGCTTCCGCGAGCGCTATCTGTGCGAGCCCGGCAGGGAAGGTGTTTTCGACGGCAAGGCTGTCGTGTTCGACGGCTCGGAGGACTACCACAAGCGCATCAACGATCCTGAACTCGACATCGACGAGAACACGATCCTGGTGATCCGCGGCGCCGGTCCGCTCGGCTGGCCGGGATCGGCCGAAGTGGTCAACATGCAGCCGCCGGATCATCTGCTGAAGAAGGGCATCATGAGTCTGCCGACGATCGGCGACGGCCGCCAGTCCGGCACAGCCGACAGCCCGTCGATCCTCAATGCCTCGCCGGAAAGTGCGGCCGGCGGCGGTCTGGCCTGGGTGAGAACCGGCGACGTCATCCGCATCGACTTCAACGAGGGTCGCTGCGACATGCTGGTGGACGAGACCGAAATCGAACGTCGCAAGGGCGAAGGCATCCCCAAGGTGCCCGCCGACGCGACCCCGTGGCAGCGGATCTATCGCCAGACCGTCACGCAGCTCTCCGAGGGCGCGACGATCAAGGGCGCGGACGACTTCCGCCAGATCGCCAGGACGCCGCCGCGTCACAACCACTGACGTCCAACGGGTCGCGGGCGCCTTTCCGCGATCACATCCTCGTGCCCTGCGGCCCGCGCGTTTGACGTTGCGGGCCGCACGCCCCATCTAAGGGCGGAACCCACACCGAAGGAGGATGGCATGACGACAAACACCGAACGCGCCGTACTGGCTGGCGGATGCTTCTGGGGCATGCAGCAGCTGATCCGCAGGATGCCCGGCGTTCTCGCCACCCGCGTTGGCTACACCGGCGGCGACGTGGCCAACGCCACCTACCGCAACCACGGCACCCATGCCGAAGGCATCGAGATCACCTTCGATCCGTCGAAGATCAGCTACCGCGACCTGCTGGAATTCTTCTTCCAGATCCATGACCCGACCACGCCGAACCGGCAGGGCAATGACGTCGGCATGAGCTATCGCTCGGCGATCTACTACACCAGCGACGAGCAGAAGCGCGTGGCCGAGGACACGATCGCCGACGTCAACGCGTCAGGCCTGTGGCCCGGCAAGGTGGTGACCGAAGTCGAGCCGGTCGGCGATTTCTGGGAAGCGGAACCGGAGCACCAGGATTATCTGGAGCGCATTCCGAACGGCTATACCTGCCATTTCGCGCGGCCGAACTGGAAACTGCCACGCCGCGCCGCCTGACAGGTCAGGCCGACATCATCGACGCCGCCGATACCTCAGGTTCGGCGGCGTTTCTGTGTCTCAGAGCACAGCGCTCATGCCGCCGTCGACATAGATGATCTGGCCGTTGACATAGTCGGAAGCGGCCGAGGCAAGGAAGACGGCGGCTCCCACCAGTTCCTCCGGGCGCCCCCAGCGGCGCGACGGCGTGCGTCCCTTCACCCAGGCATCGAACTGCGGATTGCTGGTGAGCGCCTCGTTCATGTCGGTCAGCATGTAGCCCGGGCCGATGGCATTGGCCTGTATGCCGTGCTCGGCCCACTCGGCCGCCATCGACTGGGTCAGGAGCTTGATGCCACCTTTCGCCGCCGTGTAAGGGGCAACCGTCGGACGGGCGAAGGCGCTCATCAGCGAGCCGATATTGACGATCTTGCCCTGACCGCGCGGGATCATGCGCTTGGCCGCCTCGCGGCCGACGAAGAAGGCGCTGGTCAGGTTGGTGTCGATCACCCGCCGCCATTCCTCGGCCTCAAGCTCGACGAGCGGCTTGCGCAGCTGGATGCCGGCATTGTTGACGAGAATGTCGATCGAGATTTCTGCGGCGTCGAGACGCTGGAGGGCTGCAACGACGGCGGCTTCGTCGGTGACGTCGAAGGGTTCGGCGGTAGCGACATGGCCCTGCGAACGCAGGGCGTCCGCTGTCTTGGCCAGCCGGTCGGCATCCATGCCGTTCAGTACGAGGTGCGCACCGGCCTCGGCGAGCCCCGTGGCGATCGCCAGCCCCAGCCCACGCGACGAACCGGTCACGAGGGCGGTCTTGCCTTCAAGGCTGAACAGCGGATTCTTCAATTCTGTACTCCCGATTTTCGTTCGCGTGTGTGCCGCCCCGTCCCGTCGGCGGTACGAGTGGACCACGTTCGACTATAGAGGACGCGAGGCGGGAGGACAGCCGCGACTGCCGGTATTCGTCCTAGTTCAGGTTACGGCGCCGACCTGCCACGGCACGAATTCGTTGTCGCCGTATTCGAATTCCTCGCTGCGCGTCTTCTTGCCGGAAGCGACCGCGATCACCTCCTCGAAGATCCGCCGGCCGGCCGCCTCGATCGTATCCTCGCCCGTAACGATGTCGCCGCAGTTGAGGTCCATGTCCTCCTCCATGTGGCGGTACATTTCTGAATTGGTGGCGATCTTGATGCAGGGCGCCGGCTTGAAGCCGGAGACCGAGCCGCGGCCGGTGGTGAAACAGATGACATTGCAGCCGCCCGCCACCTGGCCCGTCACGGCCACCGGATCATAGCCGGGCGTATCCATGAAGACGAAACCGGGCTCGGTGACCATCTCGGCATATTCGTAGACGGCCGAAAGCGGCATCGACCCGCCCTTGGCGACTGCGCCGAGGGACTTCTCCAGAATGGTGGTGAGCCCGCCGAGCTTGTTGCCGAAGGAGGGATTGTTGTTGAGCTCGTCGCCGTTGCGGGCGGTGTAGTTCCGCCACCATTCGATCCGGTCGAGCAGCTTCTTCGCCACCGCCGGGCTGACCGCGCGGCGGGTTAGCAGATGTTCGGCGCCGTAGATCTCCGGGGTCTCGGCAAGCACCGAGGTCCCGCCGTTGCGCACCAGGAGGTCGGAGGCAATACCGAGCGCCGGATTGGCGGAGATGCCTGAATAGCCGTCCGATCCGCCACATTCGAGCGCAAGCTTGATGCCTGACAGAGGTTGTTCCGTACGGCCGACCGCATTGACGATCGGCAGCATCTCCTTGATCGCCTCGCAGGCGGCGTCGATGGTCTTGCGGGTCCCGCCGGTGTGCTGGATCGTCATGGTCTTCAGCAGCGCGCCTTCGACGAGCTTGTAGTGCTCGAGGATGGGGGCGATCTGGTTGGTCTCGCAGCCGAGCCCGATCATCAGGATGCCGCCGAAATTCGGATGGCGGGCATAGCCCTGGATGGTACGCGTCAGGATCTCGTAGCCTTCGGACTTGGTATTGATGGCACAGCCGCCCCCATGGGTCAGCGCGACCACGCCGTCGACATTGGGGAAACCCTCGAGCCCGTGATGCCGGTTGAAATGCTCCGCCACGTAACGCGACACCGTCGCCGAACAGTTCACCGAAGAAATGATGCCGATGTAGTTGCGGGTGCCTATGCCGCCGGCGCCGCGATTGAAGCCCATGAAGGTGCGCCGCTCGGCCTCCGGCAGCAGGACCGGGCCGGGCACGCCGCCGAACTCGTAGGCATGCTGAGAATCGATCATTTCGAGGTTGTGCAGATGCACATGGTCGCCCGCTGCAATCGGTTCCGACGCGACCCCGATGACCTGGCCGAACTTCAGGACTTCCTTGCCCTTGGCGATGGAACGCAGCGCGATCTTGTGGCCACGGCCGATCTGGACCTTGGCAAACAGGCCTTCCGGCCCTGCCGGCGCACCGGCGGGGATCACCTTGCGGGCAACGCCCACGTCGTCGGCGGGGTTCAGGATGATGATCGGCGAAACGGCAGTGGTCATGGCCGGGCTCCCTGGCGGAACGATACGGAGGTCTCAGGTCTGGTGCCCGCCATCGCGGGCTCGCCTCATGGATATTGGGCGCCGCTGGCCGTTGTATAGACCGCATAGAGCGAACGTGTGGCGGTGATGAACAGCCGGTTGCGGCGCGGCCCACCGAAGGTCAGGTTCGCCACCGTCTGCGGCACCAGGATCTTGCCGAGCAGCGTGCCGTCCGGCGCAAAGCAATGCACGCCGTCGCCCGCGCTGGTCCAGACATTGCCCAAAGTGTCGACGCGGAAGCCGTCTGGGATACCATTGTCCAGCTTGCAGAACACCCGCCCGTTTGTCAGGCGCGACCCGTCGACGACGTCGAAGACGCGGATGTGACTCGGCGCAGTCTCGTCATGGCTCTGCGCGGAATCGGCAACATAGAGCCGCTTCTCGTCGGGCGAAAAGGCAAGTCCGTTGGGCTGGCGAAAATCGTCGACGACGGCGGAAAGCGCACCGCTTTGCGGATCAAGCCGGAAGACGTTGCGGTTCGGCAGTTCCGGCTCGGCCTTGTAGCCTTCGTAATCCGACAGGATGCCATAGGTCGGGTCGCTGAACCAGACGCTGCCGTCGGACTTCACCACGACATCGTTCGGGGCGTTGAGCCGCTTGCCGCCGAACTGGTCGGCCAGCACCGTGATGCTTCCGTCGATTTCTGTCCGCGTCACGCGTCGGCCGCCATGCTCGCAGGTAACGAGCCGTCCCTGGCGGTCGCGCGTATTGCCGTTGGCGAAGTTCGACTGCTCGCGGAACACCGATACGCCGTGGCCCGGCGAATAGCGCAGCATGCGCTGGTTGGGGATGTCGCTGAACAGCAGGCAGTTGAGATCGGCGAACCAGACCGGACCCTCTGCCCAGCGGCAGCCGGAATAGAGTTCCTCCAGCTCGGCGCTGACGACGATCAGGTGGCGGAAGCGCGGGTCGTGGATCTCGTAGATCGATGAAGGGGCAGTCGTCATGGCAGTCGTTCCGCAGACCTGTGAAATTGGAAGAAATGGTTCTTCATCTTGCTCCCCGCGGCGGCCGGCTCGCGACCAGGATCACGGTGATGATGATGATGCCGGTCAGGATCAGGCGGATGCCGGCGCCGAAGCCGTAGGTGTTGAGCATCGAGACGACCAGGAACATGAAGAGCGAGGCGCCCCAGATGCCCGGAACGTTGGAATTGCCGCCGGCGACCGCCGAACCGCCGATGACCACCACGGCGATCGACATCAGCAGGTATTCCGAACCCATGTTGAGCGCAGCCCCGCCGGAAAAGCTCGCCAGCAGATAGCCGCAGATCGCTGCCAGCACCGCACAGAGCACGTAGGTCAGGAGGCGCGAGCCGTCGACAGGGATACCGGCCATGCGGGCGGCGAACCGGCTCTGGCCGATCGCCGAGATCCAGCGGCCGAAAATGGCCCTATCCAGCAGCCACCAGACGGCGACGGAGAGGAGCAGCGCGACGAGCGCAATATTGGGAATGCCGAAACTGGTCGAGGTGGTGAACTGGGCCAGCACTTCCGGCGGTTTGACCCTGAGGCCGCGATTGTACCAGATGGCCGAGGACTGGACGATGAAGCTCATCGACAGCGTGGCGATGATCGGCGGGATCCTGAGCAGCTTGATCAGTGCATAGTTCAGCACGCCGATGACCACGCCGATCAGGATGGCGACGAGAAAGCCGACGAGGATCAGCGAGTCCTGCCCGTCCATCAGCTTCAGCGCAATGGTACCCGACAGCGTCATCGTGGCCGGCACCGAAAGGTCGACATTGCCCGGTCCGAGCGTGATGACCAGCATCTGCCCGAGACCGACGATGACCGAGAAGGCGGCGAAAGTGAACGCAGCCTGGGAGAGCCCGGCCGAGCTGGCCCCGCCCGTGAACAGGACCGTGACGATCCATGTGGCAATGGCGGCGACGAAGGACCAGATCCAGGCCTTGCCGAAGAGCGCGGTAACGCGGGTCATGGCTGCTTCTCCTCCTGGCCGCGGCGATTGAGCACCAGCCTTAGCCCGAGCACGATGATGAGGATCGCTCCCTGCGCGCCGATCTGCCAGTCGGGCGAGATGCGCATGAAGGAGAGGAACGAACCGGCAAGCGTCAGCGTCAGCGCACCGATGACCGCCCCGACCGGCGAGACGCGGCCGCCGACGAACTCGCCGCCACCGAGGATGACGCCGGCGATCGACAGGAGCGTATAGCGCAGCGCGATATTGGCATCCGCCGAGGTGGCGAGACCGACCAACGCAATGCCGGACAGGATGGCGAAGAAGCCGGCCGCCGCATAGGTCGCGCCCTTGATCCACAGCACCGTCCAGCCGGCGCGCGCGACCGAGCGGGCATTGCCGCCGACGCCGCGCATCAGCACGCCGAAGGTGGTGCGCATGACGAGAAGGTGGGCCACGAGCGCGATCAGCAGGCTGGCGATGATCGCCATCGGCACGAAGGGCGGCTTGGACACCATCACGGCCCGCAGCCACACAGGCGCTTCGCCGCCGGGAGCCGGCAGGATGATGACGGCCAGCCCGCCCCAGACGAAGCTCATGCCCAGCGTAACGACGATCGAGGGCAGGTCCCGCAGGTGGATGATCATGCCGAGCGCCGCATAGGTCAGCACGGCGGCGGCCAGAATGGCGATCGCCGTCACCGGTTCCGTCGGCATGTAGACGGCCGTCACGCAGGCGGCGAAGCTGACGAAGGTACCGATCGACAGATCGAGATCGTTGACCGCCATGATCAGCATCTGCGCGATGGTCGCAAGCGCGATCGGCACGGCGAGATTGAACAGCAGGTTGAGCCCGGTATAGCTCATGGCGCGCGGCTGGATGTAGAACACCGCCGCGAGCAGGATCGCAAGCGAAGCGGCCGGAATGATCAGTCGCAGCGTGTTGATAGAGAAACCCTTCATGCCGCTTCTCCCGAGAAGGAGGCGGCGAGCACATGGCTCTCGTCGATCTCGTCATCCGTGAGTTCGGCGACGATCGCGCCGTCCCGGAACACATAGACCCGGTCGCACAGGCAGATTTCATCCATCTCCGTCGAATACCAGATAAAGGTCCGGCCGGCCTCGGCTTCGGTCCGGAGGATCGCATAGACCTCCTGCTTGGTGCCGATGTCGACGCCGCGCATCGGGTCGTCCATCAGCACGATCTCGGCCTTCGTGGCAAGTGCCCGGGCGAACAGTACCTTCTGCTGATTGCCGCCCGACAGCGAGAGAATGGGATTGCCCATGTCGGGCGTGCGTATTTCCATGCGGGTCTTCCAGTCTGCGCCGAGCGCCGTTTCACGCCCGCCGTCGATCGCCCAGAGCCGCGCAAGATGCGGCAGGCTTCCGATCGACAGGTTCTTGAGGATGCTCCACAGCGGGAAAGTGCCGTTCAGCGCGCGGTCGCCGGCGACGAAGGCGATCGCGTCGCCGTGGCCGGGCAACCAGTTGCCGCTATGGTCGCGGAAGAGATCGAGCAGCATGTCGGTCTGCCCATGGCCGCCAAGGCCGGCAAGCCCGATGATCTCGCCCTTGCGGGCCTTGAAGGCGATCGGCGATCCGGCCGAGGGCGCCCGCTCGATCGAAAAATCCGCCTCAGTCCTGATCCTGGCGCCGCCGCGGGTCCGTTCCTTGACGACGCTGCCCATGGCTTCCACGAGACTGTGGACGGTGAATTCGGCCGCCGGCCGCGAGGCCACGACCCGGCCGTCCTTCATCACCACGATGCGGCTGGAGGTCGACAGGATCTCGCCGAGAATATGGGAAATCAGCAGCACCGCCCCGCCGGAGGCGACGAAGCGGCGGACATGGGCGAGCAATTGTTCGGCCAGGCCGGCATCGAGCGACGATGTCGGCTCGTCCAGGATCACCAGCCGCGGCGCGTCGGTGACGGCGGCAAAGGTGATGGCGATCTCCACCATCTGCCGCTCGGCGATCGACAGTTCTCCGACGGTCGCGGTGCAGTCGATGTGGTTGCCGGGAAAGATCTCGTCGAGTTTCGCGCGGATCAGCGACAGCGCCCGCTTGCGCCAGCCGAAGCCGGATAGCCCCGCATGCATGACGCGGGTGTTCTCGACGATAGTGAGGTTCGGACAGAGCGACAATTCCTGGAAGACGCAACGCACGCCGCCGGCGCGCGCTGTGGCGATCCCGCCGGCTCCGTCCACCCCGCCATAGGCGATCGTGCCCTGGTGCGGCGGGAGACCGCCATTGATGACGTTGACGATGGTCGACTTGCCGGCGCCGTTATGGCCGACCAGACCGACCGCCTCGCCCGGCAGGATCGTCAGATCGACGCCGTCGAGCGCCTTGACCGCGCCGAACTCGACCCTGATCCCGCGCGCGGAGACGACCGCCTGCTGTTCGGCTTCAATACTCATGCCCTTGGCCACTGCCTGTCCGGAAAATTCATGGGATGACCACCCGGCGCCAGGTTGGGGGCGCCGGGTGGCGGGAGATCACGGCAGCGTGAAGTTCCGCCGTGATGAAACCGTCACTTGCCGGAGATGACCGCCTGGGCGTCTTCGAGCGAGTATTCGACGTTGGCCACGCCGCCCTTTTCGGTGGTCTCGAGGTTCTTCTCGAGATTGTCCTGATCGATGCGCAGGAAGGGAACCACGAGGTCCTTCTTCACTTCCTTGCCGTCGAGGATCTGCTGAGCGACCCAGAAGGCGAGCGTCGAGACGCCGGGCGCGATCGAGACCGACATGGTCTCATAGCCGCTCGCGTCCTTCTGCTTCTTCCACCACTGCAGTTCGTCCTCGCGATTGCCCATGACGATCGTCGGGATCGGGCGCTTGGCCGCGTCGAAGGCCTGAGCCGCGCCATAGCCGTCACCGCCCTGGGTCACGACCGCAGCGATTTCCGGCAGGCTCGGCAGAATGCCGGCGACGGCGCGCTGGGCGACGTCCTGCGCCCAGTCGCCATGGACCGAACCGGCGATCTTGAACTGCGGGAACTGCTTGACGCCTTCGTGGATGCCGGCGGAAATCTCGTCGTCGACGAAGACGCCTGCGAGGCCGCGGATCTCAAGCAGGTTGCCGCCGTTCGGGATCTTCTTCGACAGGTATTCGACCTGGCTGCGGCCCATTTCCTTGAAGTCGACAGCAATGCGCCAAGCGCAAGGCTCGGTGACGATGCCGTCGAAGGAGACGACGGTGATGCCGGCATCGCAGGCTTCCTTGACGGCACCGTTCAGCGCGGTCGGGGAGGCAGCGTTGACGACGATGGCGTCATAGCCTTCCAGGATCATGTTCTGGATCTGCGCGGCCTGTTCGGTCGCCTGGTTTTCGGCGGTGGTGAACGGATCGGCTGCGGCGACGATGCCGGCCTTCACCGCTTCCTTGGTGACCTTGTCCCAGCTCGTCAGCATGGCCTGACGCCACGAATTGCCGGCATAGTTGTTGGAAAGCGCGATCTTCTTGGTTGACGTATCGGCATGGGCCGAAATTGGCATGGCCGCGCACACGATCGCAGCCGACGCCAGGAGTAGTTTCCTGATGGTCATGTCTCTCTCCCTGAATGCCGGAGCGGTCCGGCGGATCTCCGGGACCGCTCCTCAACGGCTGGCCCGGAAATGTTCCTCCACTGAGGACTGGCGCCTCAGTGAAATGCAGGATGGAGGAAATCGAAAAAGCTGTATAGACGGATACGAGCAGGGAGACTGCGGGATCCCGCAAGAGATTTGCGGATGTTCGCAAGACGCGACGAGCGGTTCTTGCGCTAATGGGTGCGAAGTGAGTTGGTTTCACGGCTCTGGAGGGAGCCTTGAAGCCGGGGAGGAATGCCAATGCTGGAAGACGCCTCGGCCTCGTTGTTCGGCCAGTACCTGGCGATCTCGCGCCTGCTTGCCGGCCAACTCGATTTCCATTCCGCCATACGCGCGGTCGCCAAGGAAATCAACCTGATCATTCCCAATGATCACATGGACGTCTGCATCATCACGCCCGGCAGCACATACCACACCGCCTATGAAAGCGGCTTCGAGACCGCCTGGAGCAAGATGTCGGCGGCGCTCATCGCCAACAGCCCGCTCCGCGACCTGCTGATGGGAGAGGTGGACGAGATGCTGACCGCCGATGCCAGCACCGACCCGACCTTCAACTTCTCCGGAGCCTTCTCCCGCCCGATCTTCGAACACGGCCTGCGCAGCCGGTTGCATGTCGCGCTCAAGGTGCAGGGCGAAACCATCGGCGCCCTCTCCTGCTCCAGCCTGCAGCCCGATTTCTATACCCCTGCCGACATCGCCAAGGCCCGCTCGATCGCCGACCTGCTCGCGCCATACTTCTTTGCGCTGAGGGCCGCCGACCAGGCCAAGCGTTCGGCGATCGTCGAGGCGGAGGCCCGGGCGCGCGAGGAGGGGTTGCGTCTTGGTGCGCTGCGGCTGACCGAAGCGCTCGAAGCGGAGCGCCAGCGCATCGGCATGGACCTGCACGACCAGACGCTGGCCGACCTTACCCGTTTTGCCAAGCGCCTCGAGCGGCTGAGCCTGATGCCGACGATCAGCGGCGAGACGCTGGAACCGCTGTTTCGCAGCCTGCAGCACTCGATGCAGGACCTGCGCCAGATCATCGAGGAGGCACGCCCTTCCGTTCTCCAGCTCTTCGGTCTTGCCGATGCGATCGAAAACCATCTGGAGCGATCGGTGCGCGACAGCGGGCTAACGATCGATCACCAGCTCCTTGACCAGACCGAAGGGGCGACCGACCGGCTCGGCCATTCCGTGCGCGTCGCCCTCTTCCGCATCGCCCAGGAGGCGATCAACAACGCCATTCGCCACGCGCAGGGCGACCGGATCTCCGTCCGTCTGGACTGCCCGCCGGGGGAAATGCTGCTGGAAATTCGCGACAACGGCATCGGCATCGGCAAGGTCGCCCGACGCCCCGGCAGCGGGTTGGAAAACATGCGCACCCGCGCACGGCTGATCTCGGCCGGGTTCACCTATGGCCGCGAGCATGGCGAGACCTTTGTCCGCGTCACTCTGCCCATGCCGGAACAGGAGGTCGCAGAATGAAGGTTCTGATCGTCGAGGACGATGCGCTGCACCGGGCCTATCTCAACGAAGCCGTACGTACCGCCCTGCCCGAATGCGATACCGTGTTCGAGGCCGAGAACGGGCTGGTCGGCGAAAAGCTCGCCCGCGAACACCGCTCCGAGCATATCGTCATGGATCTGCAGATGAGCCCGCGCAACGGCATCGAGGCGGCCCGCACGATCTGGAAGGAACGTCCCGACACCCGCATCCTGTTCTGGTCGAACTATGCCGACGAGGCCAATGTCCGCGGCATTTCGCGCATCGTGCCGGATGGGGCGGCCTATGGCTATGTGCTGAAGTCGGCCTCCGACGAACGGCTGAGGCTGGCGCTCCGTTCGATCTTCATCGAGGCGCAATGCGTGATCGACCGTGAAGTGCGGGGCCTGCAGCAGAAGAGCCTCGGCCATGCCCGCGGCTTCAGCGAATCCGAATACGAGATCCTGGTCGACATCGCGCTCGGCCTCACCGACCGGGCCATCGCCAAGCGCCGCAACCTTTCGCTTCGCAGCGTTCAGAACCGCCTGCAGCAGCTCTACGAAAAGCTTGGCGTCTACCAGCCGGTCGGCGAAGAGGCGGAAGAAGGCCGCTTCAACCTGCGCGCCCGGGCTGTCACCGTGGCGCTCCTGCGCAAACTGCTCAACCACAATGCGCTCGAACGGGCCGAGGCCGACCTCGAACACTGGCTGGCCCGCAAGCCGCAGCGACACAACTAGCCCGTCCGTCTTCGGCACCCGATCAACCCGGACCGCCGTCCTCTAACACAGACGTCGGGAGAGGCGTCGCCGCCTCCCCCGGCCCCTCGCAACGGCCTGCGGTCCGATGCAGAAGGCCTGCGACTTATGCGCCGACCCGCTTGCTGATGATGAACTTGCGCTTCTCCAGTTCCTTGAAATAGGCCGCCACGTCGAAATATTCTTCCGGCGCCCAGACTCCCGGCTTCTTCGGATTGGCGAGAATCAACTGCGCGGCGATCGAGCCGTTCATCGAGGTGCAGGCGTCGACGTAGGACGCGTACATCGCATCGGGCTTGACCACGACCTCGACCGTCACCGTCGTCTCGACGCCGTTCTTGCGTCCCTTGCCGATGGCGAAATGGATTTCGTGGCTGTCCTGCGCCGGGATCTTGGCCGCATTCTTCTTGATGTTGCGCTCGATCACCTTGTTCAGCACGTCGAGCGGGCGAACCTTGACACCCCCCACTTCGACCGGATCGTTGAAATCGCCGAAGCCGGCCTTGACCAGGCCCACCCAGGCCTCGTGTTCGCGATGCGGCAGGTGCAGCTTCCAGGAGAATTCCTTGATGCCCTTTTCCTTGATGCCGTCGGCAAGCGGCACGGTCAGCTGTTCGGAATGCGGCGAGTGCATGAATTCGCAGCGTCCCCAGGGTTCGGGCAGGTCGAGGAACTCGCTGCCGCTCATCGGCGGGCAGGTCACATGCTTGCCCTCGTAGAACTGCGTGCTTTCATGGGCATATTCGGCGAGCACCGTCGAGACGCTGTAGGGCGGAACGAGAACCGGGTTTTCGTCGCCGACCAGTTCCGCGGCCCAGTAGAGGTTGATCTTGTCGATCTCGTCCAACTCGTCGGCCACTGCCCGGCAGATCACGTTCGACATGCCCGGATCGGCACCGACGCCGATCACGGCGGTCACGCCTGCCGCCTTGAAGCGGTCATGTTCGGCCAGCTGCTTGACCGTGAAGGTGCCAAGCCCGCCGAGGTCGATATAGGGCACCTTGGCCGCAAGCGCCGCTTCGAAGATCGCCATCTGGAAGCCGAGCAGGGTCGGCACGCAATTGATGCAGATATCGGCGCCGGCGATCGCCGCATTGAGCGCGGTCGGATCGGTGACGTTCAAGTCGACCAGTTCCAGGCGCGCATCGCCGAGCTCTTCCTTTAGTGCTTCCATCTTGTCGCGCGCCGCATCGCAGACGCGGATCTTCGTGATGTCGACGATGGCGCGGTCGGAAACGAGGTCGCGGACAATGCCGGCGCCCATGAAGCCGGCGCCGCCGAGAAGGGTGATGATCATTTCGAAAGTCCTCTTGTCATGAAATCTGTTCGGGGCCGAAGCGCCGCCTAGGCGTGCTTGCGGCCGCCCGTTTCGTAGAACCACGCATCCGGATAGGGGTACCACCACTCCTGGCGCACCGGCTTGTGGTCAATGATCACCATCTTGGACCGGCGGAAGGTGTCGAGCCCGAGCTTGGACAGCTCCCGGCCGATACCGGATTTCTTCCAGCCGCCGAAGGGCAGCGCGTCATTGTCGATCAGCGGATTGTTGACCCAGACCATGCCGGCCTCCAGCCGCTCCGCCGCTTCCATCGCTTCCTCCAGCGAGGTGGTGAAAACCGAGGCGCCAAGGCCGAATTCGCTGTCGTTCGCCTTCTCGATTGCCTGGTCGAAATCCGCGACCCGCATGACGGCGGCGACGGGTCCGAAGCACTCCTCCTGCATGATCGCCATGTCCGACGTGCAGCCGGTGAGGATGGTCGGTTCATAGAACCAGCCGACCGGCTCGGACGGCGGGATGCGTCCGCCGATCTCGACCTTGGCGCCCTTCGCGACCGCGTCCTCCACCAGCCGGATGACCTTGGCGCGGGCGGCTTCGGAAACGAGCGGCCCGATCTCGGCCTTGCTGAGACCGTTGCCAATGCGCAGACGTTTGGTCTCGGCGACGAATTTCGCGATGAAATCGTCATGCACGGCGTCGACCACGAAGAAGCGCTCGGCCGAGGTGCAGACCTGGCCCGACATGTGGAAGGCGGCGGTGACCGCGCCGGCGGCGGCAACATCCAGCGGGGCGTTGGCGGTGATGATCATCGGATCGGAACCGCCGGCCTCGATCACAGCTGGCTTCATCTGGCCGGCCGCGGCGATGGCGACCGCCCGTCCGGCGGCGACCGAACCGGTGAACGCCACAGCATGGGTCTTCGGCGAGGCGATCAGCGCCTCGGCCAGCGCAACGCCGCCCGGCAGGCAGGCAATCAGCCCCTCCGGCAGATCCGCGAAGATCTGCATGAATTCGAGCGTCGACAGCGTCGTGGCCGGCGCCGGCTTGATGATACAGCCATTGCCCGATGCCAGCGAGGCCGCCACCGTCCAGCACATCAGGAGGATCGGGAAGTTGAACGGCATGATGTGGACGGACAAGCCCAGCGGCTCGTAGCGTGCAAACTGGAACGAGCCGGTCTGCGTGGTGCCTGCGATCTTGCCCGCGTCGTCGCGGGCCATCTCGGCGAAATAGCGGAAGGCGCCGGCGCAGTTGGCCACCTCGCCGATCGCTTCCGGATAGGGTTTGCCCATTTCCCGCGACATGATCTCGGCGCAGCGCCGCATGTCGGTCGCCTCGATGCGGTTGGCGATCTTGTGGAGGATGGTGGCGCGGCTCTTGGCGTCGAGCTTTTTCCACTTCCGCTGCGCGGCCGCTGCAGCATCCAGCGTGGCGGAAAGCTCGTCCTCGGTGACCTCGGTGATCACCCCGACCTTCTCGATCCGGGCCGGATCGATCACGTCGATGCTCCGGCCGAGACTGTGCCTGTATTCTCCCGCCGCAAAATAGGTGGGCCTGGAAATGTCGTAAGCGCTCATGGCGTCCTGCCTGCTTCGGAAGTCGGAGAGGAATTCGGCGCGACCGGTGCGTGGTCGCGCCAGGAGGGAAGTGCCGCGTCCATGACGGTGCGGATATCATCGAGGCCGGCGCGCATCAGCGCCGTGTCGAGTAGACGCGCGACGCGCGGCAGATGGATCAGATAGCCATGCTTGCCGTCGCGCTTGGACAATCGCTCGAAATTGCCGAGGATCTTCGTGTGCCGATGGGCAGCGAGCAGCCAGTATTCGGTGAGGAAGCGCTGACGGTCGAGGCCCGACCGTCCGGCGAGGTACCGTTCGATCAGTCGCTCCTCCAGCGCCGGATCGATGTCGCGCCGGGCGTCCTGCGTCAGCGACACGAGGTCATAGGCCGCCGAGCCGATCAGCGCGTCCTGGAAATCGAGCAGCCCGCAGGCGGCGACGCCCTCGCGCCCGTCGATCACCATCAGATTGTCGACATGATAGTCACGCAGCACCAGCGCTTCGCGGCTCGCCGCGACATCAGTAAGCGCGGACTTCCATAGGCTAAGAAGCCGGTCCTTGAAGACGGCCGCGTCGCAGTCCGGCGCGCATTGCGGCACGAACCAGTCGGTGAACATGGCCAGTTCTTCGAACAGCGGGCCATGGTCATAGGCCGGCACGTCGATCCGGGTCGCGCCAAGTGCCTCATGCAGATGGATCAGCGCATCGACGGCCAGACCGTAGAGCTCTTCTTCCGAATGGCCTGCGGCGAGCAACCGGGTGAAGGTGCCGTGACCAAAATCCTCGATCAGCGCCAGACAGCGCTCGAAATCCACCGAAAAGATCTTCGGCGCCGACAATCCGAGCGCGTTCAGATGCCGGCTGATACGGACGAAGGCCTCGAAGTCCGGCGTGCCGGGCTCGACCTCCATCAACAGCTTCGGCGCGACCTCGATCCGGTAATAGCGGCGGGTCGAGGCATCCGCCGGAAGCGCCCTTGCCTCCGGTGTCGCGTCGAAATGCGCGGCAATGAACTCCCGGCGCGCGTCCGGCAGCGTTTGACTTTGCAGCATGGTCAATCTCTTGCTTCGAACGGCCGCCCAGGCGGCGTTTCGCTCCGCCGTTCAGCGGATCATGTAGACCTTCTTGATCGTCTCATGGACGGTGCAGACGCCCTTCCAGTCCTTGGGGAAGAAGGCTGCCGTATCCGGGGTGATCTCGATCACCTCGCCCGACTCGTGCACATAGGTGCTGCGGCCTTCGAGAAAGTGGCAGAACTCGTCGCGGGTCACGTGGCACTCCCACTTGCCCGGCGTGCAGACCCAGAGCCCGCATTCGCTCTCGCCGTTCGGACCCTTGTGGATCAGCCGGCCGGAGACGTGGCTCTCGCCCTCGATCATGGTCGGGATGATGCCCCAGTCGACGAGATCGGTCTGTTCGAGCGGCTTGCGCATCAAAGGTGCGGTGGTCATGGTCATGTCCTTTCGAGTGGCCGGCTCAGGCCAGCATGTAGATATTGCGCATGGTCTCGTGGACCGTGCATTCGCCGGTCCAGCCGGCCTTGAACATCACGGCGGTGCCGGCCGAAACTTCGATGACTTCGCCGTCGTCGGAACGATATGTCGCCCGCCCGACAACGAAATGGCAGAACTCGTCGCGCGGGATCGACAGCCGCCAGCGGCCGGGCGTGCAGACCCAGATCCCGGTCTCGGGCTGGTTGTTCGGCCCCTTGAACAGCAGCCGGCCGGTCGATTTCGAAGCTCCCTCGATCGCATCCGACTGCACGCCCCAGTCGACGAGGTCATCGAAGGTCGTGGCGCCGTGGATGTGCGGGGCTGTCGTATTCAGCGTCTCAACCATTGTACTTCCCGGTCTTCACCAATTCGTCGAGAATGCCGGCTGCCTTCTGCGGTCCGTTCTGGCTTTGCATGTGCTGTGCGGCGGCGGCGAGCTTGGCCTTCATCGCCGGGTCGTTGATCATGTGGTCGATCTTGGCGGCGAGTTCCTCATCGGTCCAATCGTAGCGCGGCATCTTGAAGCCGTGGCCTGTCTCATCGACGCGGGTCGCGTTGTCGTGGCCGTCCCAGACATAGGGCATGATGATCGCCGGCTTGCCGAAGTAGAGGCACTCGGTGAACGAGTTGTTGCCGCCGTGGTGGATGGCGGCGTCGACCAGCGGGATGACCGAGGGCTGCGGGAACCAGCTCTCGACGATGACATTGTCGGGCAGGTTTTCGTACTGGTCCTTGTAGTCGCCGACATTGACCAGAGCGCGGTACGGCAGCTTGCCGACCGTCGCGATGATCCGCTTCAGCAGATCCGTGTCGCCGGCGCCGAGGCTGCCGAAGCTGACATAGAGCAGCGGCTTGTCGTTGTTGGCCTTGAAGACGGGAACCTCGTAGGGCTTTTCCGAGCGCACGCAGCCTTCGAGATACTGGAACTGGCTGGGGTTCAGCGGGTGTTCGCGCTCGAACTTCACCGGCTCCGGATAGAGCAGCAGGTTCATGAACGGCGAGGCCTCGAAGAACTGGCCGATCGGATAGGCGTCCTCGCCGGTTGATGTCAGGAATGCGTTGAAGTCGTCGTGGATCGGCTTGATGACCTCGTTGAAATGGTCGCGATAGGCCGCGTGGCAGGCATAGTCGCTGGCGCCGCAGCCTGAGAGATGCGGCGGGATCTTGGGATCCTCGATCTCGTTTTCCGAGCAGGATATGATGCGCACCCACGGCTTGCCAAAATGCTTGATGGCCGGGAACAGGATGACGTTGTCGACGCAGATCAGATCCGGCTTGATCTTGGCCAGGACGCCCGGCAGATCCTTTTCCGCCCATTTGGCGCTGTCGACGATCGCCGTCCAGCAATCCTTCACATAGTTGTCGATCTGGTCGTAGGGGCTCTTGCGGAAGTTCGGGATGTGGCCGTTGATGAAGTCCTCCCAGAACTTCGCCATCTGCTCCGGCGGCATCGGCTCGGAGAGGTTCACCGGATGAGCCTCGAAACCATAGCCCTGATAGACCGAGACGAAGCCCGGATCGGACAGGAAGACGGCCTTGTGACCAAGCGCCTCGACAGCCTGCGCGATGCCGACGGAATTCAGCGCCGGACCGAAAGCGGCTTCTGGAAAGAATGCGATTGTCTTTTGCGACATGGGGTTCCCCTTCGTTTTTTAGTTCTTGAATAGCCGGGTGCGATCCGGGTCGATCGCGATGTGGATTGTGTCGCCGACCGTGTGCGGCACGGCGGCATTGGCCGGAACCCGCACCTGGAGCGGCGTTTCGCTGGCGGCGATCTTGACGTGCAGGACGCGGTCGAGGCCGTGATAGGCCATGTCGACGATCTTGCCTGCGCCGCCGGCGCCCGCAGCCGTCACCATGATATTCTCGGGCCGCACGGCAAGCGTTGCCGCGCCACGGATCTCGGTGCCCGTCGCAAGCTTCAGCCCATCGGCGTTGAATATGCCGTCGCTACCGACGACACCTTCGATGAAGTTCATCACGCCGATGAAATTGGCAACGAAGCGATCGGCCGGCGTTTCGTAGACGTCCTCCGGCGAACCGCATTGCAGCAGCTTGCCGTCTTTCAGGATCGCCATCCGGTCCGCCATGACCAGGGCCTCTTCCTGGTCGTGCGTGACGATGATGAAGGTGATGCCGACCTCGTGCTGGAGGCGCTTCAGTTCGAGCTGCATGCGTTCGCGCAGCTTCTTGTCGAGCGCGCCGAGCGGTTCGTCGAGCAGCAGCACCTTGGGCCGTTTGACCAGCGCGCGGGCCAGCGCCACGCGCTGCTTTTGCCCACCCGACAGCTGGTCGGGCTTGCGGCCGGCGAACTGTCCAAGGTCGGTCACCGCCATGATTTCCTCGACGCGCCGGGCTATTTCCGCCTTCGGCAATCGGTCCATCTCCAGCCCGTAAGCCAGGTTCTTGGCGACAGTCATGTGCGGGAAGAGCGCATAGGACTGGAACATCAGGTTGAGCGGCCGCTTTTCCGGCGGAAGTGTTGAAATGTCGTTGCCTTCCAGAAGGATGCGCCCTCCGGTCGGGGTCTCGAAACCGGCCAGCATGCGCAGAAGGGTTGTCTTGCCGCAGCCGGAGGGCCCGAGCAGCGCGAAGAACTCGTTCTTGCGGATCTCCAGCGACACGTGGTCCACCGCGTTCACCGGGCCGAAGCTCTTGTGGAGGCCGTCGATCGTCAGGATCGGCTCGTGGGAATGGGGCGCGTCGGTCATTGCATCTGTTCTTTGTTGAGCCATTGGGAAATGAGCAGCGCTAGCGCGCTCACCCCCATGACGATCGTGGCGAGGGCGTTGATTTCCGGCGTGATACCGAAACGGATCATCGAGTAGATCTGGATCGGCAGGGTGATCGAGGAGCGGCCGGCGCCGGCGGTGAAGAAGGCGATGATGAACTCGTCGACCGAGAGCGTGAAGGCGAGCAGTCCCCCGGCGATGATCGCCGGCAGGAGCACCGGGAACGTCACCCGCCAGAAGGTCGTCCAACCTGAGGCGCCGAGATCGCGGGAAGCCTCGACGATCGAATAGTCGAAATGCTTGAGCCGCGCCCGGACCACCGAACTGACGAAGGCGAGGTCGAAGATCACGTGGCTGATGATGATCGTGTGCAGGCCAAGCGTCACGTTGAGCAGCGAAAAGAAGGTGAGAAGCGCGACCGCAAGCACGATGTCGGGAATGACCATGGGCGCGAAGGCCAGCGCCTCGAGCCCCGTGCTCTTGCGGCGCCGCGTTTCCATGCCGAGCGCCAGAAGCGTGCCGAGCGCCGTCGAGATGAGCGTCGCGAACACCGCGACGACCAGCGTGTTCCAGGCCGCGCCGAGGATCTCGCCATTGCCGGCGAGCGCCGCGTACCATTTGAACGAGAAGCCTGACCAGCTTGTCGGCAGGCCCGCCTCGTTGAACGACAGCGCCACCAGGACCGCGATCGGCAGGTAGAGGAAGCCGAAGACGGCAAGCAGGACGAGACGGCCAGGCAGGCGCGAGGAATTTGCCATTCTCATGCGTCCGCCCTCGCGCGCTCGCCGCTGGCACGCGCGGTCGCCCGGGCCTGCAGCATCAGGAGAAGGATCATGATGGCGATCAGCACCAGCCCGAGGGCCGCGCCGAAGGGCCAGTCGTTGGCGGTGAGGAACTGGTCGTAGACCACGTTGCCGATCATCTGGAAGCGGCCGCCGCCAAGCAGCGCGGGCGTCACGAAGTTGCCGATCGACAGGACGAAGACGAAGACGCCGCCGGCAGCCACGCCCGGCAGGGTGAGCGGCAGGGTGACGCGCCAGAAGGTCCGGATTGGCCCGCCGCCGAGATCGCGGGAGGCTTCCATCAGCTCGGGATTGAGCCGCGACAGCGTCGAATAGATCGCCAGAATCACGAAGGGCAGGTAATTGTAGACGAGGCCGACGATGACCGCGCCCTCCGTATAGAGCAGCGACAGCGGCTCGCCCTGATAGCCGAACCAGCGCAAAAGGTTGTTGATCAGGCCTTCGCGGTTGAGCAGCACCATCCAGGCATAGGTGCGGATCAGGTAATTGCTCCAGAACGGCAGAACGGCGAAGAACAGCAGCATGGGCTGGCGCATGCGCGGCGCACGGCTGATCGCATAGGCCGCGGGATAGGCGATCAGGATGCCCAGCAGCGTGGCAAGGCCGGCGATGCGCGCCGAAGTGAGGAAGATCTTCGCATAGAGCGGATCGACGACCCGGGCGAAGTTTTCAAGCGTGAAGCTGTATTCGATGCCGCCCCACATGCCGCGCTGGAAGAAGGCGTAGGACAGGATCAGCAGGCACGGCGCCACCATGAACGCCACGAGCCAGGCGACGGCCGGCGCGGTGAGCAGGTTCGATCGGGCGGACTGATAGGACATGCACGAGTTCCAGACGAGGGATTGCCATGACGACCGGCAATGGAGCGCGGCAGCCGAAGGGGTGGCGATGAGGGAGACCGACATCTCCCCCATCGTCTTGCAGTGTTCAGGTCTTCTCTGCTTAAGGCCTTAGTTCGCGGCCTTGATCTCGCTGACGGCGCGAGAATAGTCCTTCTGGGCCGCACCCAGATCGCGCAGCAGTTCGTATTTGGTCAGTTCCGCCGGCGTCATGCCCATGTTCGGGTATTGATCGATCAGCGCCTTGTCGAGGCTCTCCATCGCAGCGCGGTTCGGCACCTTGTAGAGGATGTTCTCGGCAGCCCAGGCATGGTTGGAGGCATCGAGGATGAAGTTGATGAACTTCATCGCCGCATCCTTCTTCTCCGAGTTCTTCATCACGACGATGGTGTCGACCCAGAGGTCCGAGCCTTCCTTCGGCACGACGAACTTGATGTCCTTGTTTTCGGTGATGCCGTAATTGCACCAGCCGTCCCAGGCATGCACGAGCGAAGCTTCGCCGGAAACGAGCTTGGAATAGAAGGTCGTGTCGTCATAGGCGAGAAGCGTCTTCTTCGCCTGGATCAGCAGATCCTTGACCTCGGCGATCTTCGCCGGGTCCGCTTCGTTGACCGAATAGCCCTTGGCGAGCTCGCCCGCCGCCATCAGCCAGCGATCGGTCGCCAGCATCGTGGTCTTGCCCTTGATGTCGTCGGACGGCGCAAGCAGGTTCATCCAGCTGTCGGGCGCGGTCTTCACCAGGTCGGAGCGATAGCACAGGCCGGTCGTACCCCAGGTATAGGGTACAGAATAGACATTGCCCGGATCGTAGGCGAGATTGACCGCCTCGGGATAGAGGTTGGCGAGGTTCGGAATGGCGGCGCCATCGAGCGGCTCCACCAGACCCTGATGGTTGAGGATCTCGGCGAAGGGCGACGAGACGAAGACGACATCATAGCCCTTGCCCTGGCTAGCCATCAGCTTGCCCATGATTTCTTCGTTCGTGGCGTGGTTCACCACTTCGATTTCGAGGCCGGTCGCGGCCTTGAAGCTCTCGGCGATGTCCTTCGCCATGTAGCCATCCCAGTTCGAGATGACGAGATCGGCCGCGTTGACGACACCGGCGCTGCCGGCGAGCATGGTTGCGGCGAGCAGTTTGACGGCAAAGGCGCTGGTCTTGGCGTATCCGCTTTTCGTTCGCACGGATCTCTCCCTATTTTTTGATGATTGTTCCAACCTCATTCGGCGAGGCGTCGGTGTCCCGATCTCATGTCGCCGTTGATGGACAGTATTATTTATAAAAAAAATACGTCAATAGGGAATTTACATTTTCTCAACTGCTGCCAGAATTGACAGGGAAAGGCTTGCGAAAAGAGCCGGCAAAGGTCAGCATGCGGCCTTTGTGAGAGACAGGTGGGGTATGGCGACAGAGCCGGGACGCATTCATCACCGCCATGTGGAATTGGCGCAAAGAATACTGGATTTCGCCAGCGAGCGCGGCATGTCGCCCGGCGAACGGCTGGCCGAGCAGGCGCTCGCCTCGCACTGCAATGTCTCGCGAACACCGGTCCGCAAGGCGCTTCAGGTCCTTGCGGAGCGTGAACTGGTGACCGCCGATGCCGATGGCGGCTTTCTGCTCGCCGTCGATCCGGTGGCCATCGCACGGCTCGACGACGTCGGCGAAAGCGATGGAGAAACAGAGATCTACAGCGCCATCCTGCGCGACCTCTCCGCCGGCCGCATCGCCGAGGCGCAGACGGTTGCCGGCCTGCAGCGACGCTATGACGTCTCCCGCCAGACGGTACAAAACGCGCTACAAAAACTCTCCGAGGATAATCTCGCCGAACGCGGCGCCGGCCAGCAATGGCTGTTGAAGCAGTTTGCGCTGGGCGCCGATGCGGTCGCCAAGTCCTACGAATTCCGTCTGGCGACCGAGCCGCTGGCACTGACCCTGCCCGAATTCCGTCGCGACCTGCCGGCGCTGACCTCGCTCAGGCAGTCCATGCTCATCCTCAGAAGCATGAGCGAGGCGGATTTCGACCGCAAACTGTTCGAGCGCACCGATTTCGACTTCCACATGCTGGTGGCGCGTGGTTGCGGCAATCCCTTCATGGCGGAAGCCCTGACCAACCACCATCGCCGGCGCCGCGCCAATGCCGCGGCGGGCCACGTGAACACCTACCGGCTGATGCAGTCCAACCTCGAGCACATCCAGATTCTCGAACAGATTGAGCGCGGCCAGATGGAGCTTGCCGCCGATCTGATGCGTGTGCATATACAGCTGTCGCAATCGCTCAGGCCCCGCCTTGCCGGCCGCGGCGTCCCCCCCGCCTTCAAGCTCGTATCGCGATAAGGCAAGCAAAAACAAATCCATGGCAGCACAAAAGACCATCGCCCTGTTCCCCGAAGCAAGCTACGGCGCCGCCCTCAACTGCGTCGGCATCGCCCAGGAGCTGCGTCGACTCGGCGCCCGGCCCGTCTTCATCTGTCATCCGGGTTTCATCGGCGTCTTCGCCGAATACGGCTTTGCCGAATATCAGCTGGGCGAGAGCGGGCCGGCCCAGACGACGGACTGGAACGACTTCATCAGCCGCCATCAGGACGCCTTCCGGCAATCGCCCTTCGAACAGCTCACCTCCTATGTCGGACCGACATGGGATGCGATCGTCGAGACGGCGATCGGCGTCGAGGATCCGCTTCGCCAATTGCTGGCGCGCCTGAAGCCCGATGCGATCGTGCTCGACAACGTGGTGATGTTTCCGGCGATCGCGACGGCTGGCGTGCCGTGGATCCGCGTCGTGTCCTGTGCCGAGACCGAAATCCCCGATCCGCTGGTGCCGCCCTATCTCTCCGGCCTCGGCGAAACGCCGGGTGCGGACTGGAAGGCCTTTTCCGCGGCCTATGACAAGGTGACGGCAGCCTCCCACAAGCGGCTCTCTGCCTTCATGAGCGAGTGTGGGTTGAAGCCACCCGCCGCACCCCTGTTTCTCGACGCTTCTCCCGACCTCAACCTGCTGCTCGCGCCCGAGATCATCCGTCATCGCCGCGCCGAGCCGCTCGATCCCGAGCGCTTCGTCTTCCTGGACGGCTGCGTGCGGCGCGAAACGCCCTATCAGGTGCCGCGTTTTGCCAGCCACAATGATGCGGAACTCGTGCTGACCAGCTTCGGCTCGCTGGGCGCCATGGATGTCGACATGCTGCGGCGGATGATCGACGTCTTCGCCACCTTGCCCTATCGCTTCCTCGTCAATGCCGGCCATTGGCGCGACGAATATGTGCAAGTGCCGGACAATGTCTTCATCGACAGCTGGTTCCCGCAGCCATCGGTGGTCGAACAGTCGAGCCTCTTCATCCACCACGGCGGCAATAACAGCTTCTGCGAGGCGCTCTATTACGGCGTTCCCTCGCTGGTGATGCCCTATTGCTGGGACGGACACGACAATGCGCGCCGCGCCGAGGAAACCGGTGTCGGCAGGATGCTCCATCGCTACGACTGGTCGCCGGACGAACTCGCAGCCGTCATCGGCGGGCTTCTGTCCGACCGCGCCATGCAGGCCCGCCTCAAGGACAATGCCCGCAAGATGCAGGCCTTTGCCGGGGCGACCCGCGCCGCCGAGGCGATCCTCAAAGTCACAGGCTGACCGGGTTTTGCCCCGTCGCCTGCGCAAGAACCAAAAGCCAAGAAGGGGAAAATATGAAGCACAGGCTTTTCATCGACGGTCAGTGGCTGGCACCCGTCAAGGGCGGCACCTTCCCGGTCGTCAATCCGGCAACGGAAGAAGTCATCCACCACGCGCCGGCCGGCACGGCCGAAGACATCGACCTTGCGGTTAAGGCCGCCAGGCGTGCCTTCGATACCGGCCCCTGGCCGAAGCTGCGCGGTGCCGAGCGCGCCAGATACCTGCGCGCCATGGCCGAGAAGATTCTGGAGCGCAAGCAGGAACTGGGTCGCCTGGAAGTCATCGACAACGGCAAGCCCTTGCCGGAAGCCGTCTGGGACATGGAAGATATCGCCGGCTGTTTCTCCTTCTACGCCAAACTGGCGGAAGAGCTGGACGAAAACCCGGAGGAGCCGATCGCGCTCTCCGAGCCGCGCTTTTCCTCGAAGGTGGTGCGCGAGCCGATCGGCGTCGCCGGCGCCATCATTCCGTGGAACTACCCGATGCTGATGGCCTCATGGAAGGTCGCGCCCGCGCTTGCCGCAGGCTGCACCATGGTGCTGAAGCCTTCCGAACTCACCCCGCTGACGGCGCTGGAACTCGCGGCCATCGCCGAGGAAGTGGGGCTGCCGCCCGGCGTGCTCAACGTCGTGACCGGCCTCGGCCCCGATGCCGGACAGCCGCTGTCGGAGCATCCTGATGTCGACAAGCTTGCCTTCACCGGCTCTGTGCCCACCGGCGCCAAGATCATGGCGGCCGCCGCCCGTGACATCAAGAATGTCAGCCTCGAACTCGGCGGCAAGTCGCCCTTCGTCGTCTTCGCCGACAGCGACATCGAGAAGGCGGTCGAATGGATCATGTTCGGCATCTTCTGGAACCAGGGCCAGGTGTGCTCGGCGACCTCCCGCGTGCTGGTCGAGGAAAGCCTCTATCCGGCATTGCTGGAACGGCTGGTCGCCGAGGCGGCGAAGATCCGCATCGGCGATGGCCTGGAGGACGGTACGCTGCTCGGCCCGCTCGTCTCCAAGGGACAGCATGACAAGGTTCTTGCGATGATCGAGCGCGGCCGCGCCGAGGGCGCCACCATCGCCCATGGAGGCAAGCGTCCGGAAGGGAACGCCACCGGCTACTTCCTCGAGCCCACCATCCTCACCGACATGGGCGAGGACAACTTCGTCTGGCGCGAGGAGATTTTTGGCCCGGTCGTCTGCGTCAAGACGTTCAAGGACGAAGCCGACGCCATCCGCATGGCCAATGACAGCAAGTTCGGCCTGGCCGCCGCCGTCATGTCAAAGGACAAGGCGCGCTGCGAGCGCGTCGCCCGCGCCTTCCGCGCCGGCATCGTCTGGATCAACTGCTCGCAGCCGACCTTCACCGAAGCGCCCTGGGGCGGTTACAAGCAATCCGGCATCGGCCGCGAACTCGGTAAGTGGGGTCTTTCCAACTATCTTGAGGTCAAGCAGATCACCGCGTTCAACAGCGACGAACCCTGGGGCTGGTACATCAAGTAGAGCCGTCACCACTCCAGACGAAGCGACCGGCGATCACCGCCGGCCGCTTCCAGAGCACCCAAGATTACGGTTGTCGTCACCCGGCCAAATGCTCGAACAGCCGCGCCACGGCTTCGGCACCTGGATCAACGTGGCCCTCCAGCTGTTTGGCGTTGATATAGGCGGCCCGTCCGGCTTTGGCGCGCAACAGCTTGGCGGTCATGTTGGCGCCGGCGCGGGCGGCAGTCGCCGCGGCCCCGATGCTCTCCCCAAGCGCGTCCAGAGCGGGTGCCAGCGCATCGACCATGGTGCGGTCGCCGACCTGCGCGCCGCCGATCTCCTGCATGCGGGCAAGCCCGGCCTTCAGCGCGTCGCGCATCGGCAGGCCGCTCGATGCCCCGTCACCGGCCGCGGCAAAGAAGATGGCGAGCAGCACGCCGGACGATCCGCCCATGGTCTGGCTGAGTTCCAGGCCGATGGCGCGGTAGAGCTGGGTATGATCCGACAGCGGCAGGCGATCCATCGCCTTGATCAGGGCTCGCGCCGCACCCGCAAGCGTCGAGCCTGTGTCGCCGTCACCCGACTTGGCATCGAGCGCATTCAGATCCTGCTCTGCGGCGATCATCACATGACAGCAATTGATCAGGAACTCCCGCGTCTCCTTGTGGTCGGACGGCAGGGGCGTGATCGGCGTCAGCCCATCCGGCAGGGCGGCGACGGCGACCGGCCGCACGGCGGCAAGGCCGGGCCATGCGGCAAGCGCCACCGGCTGGCCAAGCGCGTCCAGATCCGCCTTGTCGGCCGGATAGAGCGAGATCGAGAAGCCGCGCATGTCGAGCGAGGTCATCATCGGCGCAGGCCCGACGACATGGGAGATGTGCTTGCCGACTGCGGAGTTGATCAGCTCATGGGTCAGTACCGACATCTCCAGCACCGACGTTCCGCCGAGATTGTTGATCAGGGCGACGTGGGGCCTGTCGTCGATGGTCGGAGCCAGCTTGGCCGCGACGGCGGCCATGGCGGAACGGGCGTCGGAAAAATCGACCTGCTCGACGCCGGCTTCGCCATGAATGCCGAGGCCGAGCTCGGCCATGCCCTCGGGGATGCGGTCTTCCTTCGGCGAGCCCGGAACCGTGCAGGTATCGAGCGACATGCCAATGCTCTTGGTGCCGGCAACGACCCGCCTCGCCGCCGCGGTGACCGTATCGAGATCCGCGCCGGACTCCGCCAGCGCACCGGCGATCTTGTGCACGAACAGGGTCCCGGCCACGCCGCGCGCCTGCGGCAGATCGGGCAAGGCAATGTCGTCGTCGACGATCACCATGCTGACATTCAGCCCGAAGGCGCGCGCGCGCTCGGCCGCCAGGCCGAAGTTCAGCCGGTCGCCGGTATAGTTCTTGACGATCAGCAGGCAGCCTGACGGACCCGTGACGGCAAGGATGCCGGCCAGAACCGCATCGACGCTCGGCGAGGCAAAGACATCGCCGCACACGGCCGCCGTCAGCATACCCGCGCCGACGAAGCCTGCATGAGCGGGTTCGTGGCCCGAACCGCCGCCGGAGACCAGAGCGACCTTGGACTTGTCCCAGTCGCTGCGCACGACGACGCGGATATGCGGATAGCCGTCAAGGCGCGCCATCGGGCTGCGGGAGGTTGCCAGCAAGCCGTCGATCGCTTCGATGACGACGTCTTCTTTCCTGTTGATGAAATGTGCCATGGAGAACTCCCTTAAACGAGGCGCAGGCCGTCCGCATCGAAGTAGAGCGGCTTGTCTGGCTGAATTTTGACGATATCGCCACTCCGCAATCCGGTATGGGCATCGGTTACGGTCACGAGATCATGATTCCGGAACGAAAGGTGCAGACGCGTCTGGTCGCCGAGATGTTCCACCCGGGTCACCAGGCTGTCCTCCCCCACGCCCTGGGCGATATGTTCGGGCCTGAGCCCGATGGTGACGGCACCGCGCGGAGCCGCGGGGAAGAGATCCGCCGGCAGGAAGTTGATGCGCGGCTGGCCGAGACGGGTGGCGGCATAGACGCTGACCGGGTTCTCGTAGACCTCGCGCGGCGAGCCGAACTGCACGAGCTTGCCGTGATGCAGCACACCCACATGGGTGGCCATGGTCATCGCCTCGATCTGGTCATGTGTGACATAGAGCAGCGTCGCGCCGGAATCGGCCTGGATGCGCTTCAGCTCGATGCGAAGATCGGCCCGCAGCTTGGCATCGAGCGAACTCAAGGGCTCGTCCATCAGGTAGATGCGCGGATTTCTGACAAGCGCACGCCCGATCGACACGCGCTGCATCTCCCCGCCCGACAACGCCGTCGCCTTGTTGTCGAGCTTGTGGGAAATCTGCAGGACGTCGGCGATCGCCTTCACCTTGCGCGCGATCTCGTCGGGCGGCGTCTTCAGCAGAGGCGACTTCAGCGGAAATTCCAGATTCTGCCGGACCGTCAGATGCGGGTAGAGCGAGTATTGCTGGAACACCATGGCGACGTTGCGCTGGGCCGGCGTCAGGCCGCGCATAGGCTGGCCGTCGATATAGACCTCGCCGCTGTCGGGGTGGTCGAGCCCGGACACCATGCGCAAGGTCGTCGTCTTGCCGGCGCCAGTCGGCCCGAGCAGCACCACGAAAGACCCGTGCGGAACGGTCAGCGACACATTGTTGAGCGCCACCTGGGTACCGAACGTCTTGGTCACGTTTTCGAGGACGACTTCAGCCATGACGCAGCACTCCCTCATTTGCTTCCGACAGGAGCGCCTGCCCTCGTTCCTCGGTAAAGACGGTCAGCGTGCGCGCATCGAACTCGAGGCCGATTATTTCTCCGGGCGTGATTGCCTGATTGGAGGAAATGCGGGCTTTCACCACCCCATTGGCCGTCGCCATGGTGACGATCTGGGTCGTGCCGAGATACTCGGTCGCGATGACCCGGCCACGGAAGTCCGACCGGTCCGAGAAGTGGACATGCTCGGGCCTGACGCCCAGCGTCAGTTTCCCCTTGGCGCCCTGGCGGGAAACAGGAACCCGCACCGCCGTTCCCGAGAGTTCGACATGATCTCCGCCGATGCCGATCATGCCGTCGAATTCCAGAAAGTTCATCGGCGGAGAACCGATGAAATTCGCCACGAACTTGGTTGCCGGCCAATCGTAGATCTGCTGCGGCTTGCCGAACTGCTCGACGACGCCGTGGTTCATCACCACGATCTTGTCGCCCATTTGCATGGCCTCGAGCTGGTCGTGGGTCACGTAAACCGTCGTCGCCCCCATGCGATCATGCAGGGCACGCAGTTCTTCGGCCATGTGCTCCCGGAACTCCGCATCGAGCGCGCCGAGCGGCTCGTCCATGAAAAAGGCCTTGGGCCGCCGGACGATCGCCCGGCCGAGCGCCACGCGCTGCCGGTCGCCGCCGGAAAGGCCGCCAACGGGCTTGTCGAGAATGTCCTCAATCTTGAGGATGCGCGCCACTTCGGCCACGCGGCTCTTCACCTCGGCCTTGGCCACGCCCTGGCTGAGCAGCGGATAGGAGATGTTGCGGCGAACATTCATGTGCGGATAAAGGGCAAACATCTGGAAGACGAAGGCGATGTCGCGCTGGCTGGCGGGCTTCATGCCCACCTCCTCGCCGTCGATATAGATCTCGCCGCTCGTCGGCAGTTCGAGACCGGCCATCATGCGCAGCGTCGTCGTCTTGCCGCAGCCCGAGGGGCCGAGCAGCATGAAGAACTCGCCGTCCTCGACGGTGAATGTGGAAGACTGGACGGCTGTGAAGCTTCCGAATTCCTTGCGCACATTTTCAGTTCTGATCTGTGCCATGGATTACTCCGGAAAGTGGCTGACGACGATGAACATCACCGTGCCCACCAGGGTGACAACGAAGGAGTAGGAGAACAGCCACAGGGCGAAAGGCTGCATGAGCATGACCACGCCCGCGGCAATCAGGAAGGAGGCAACCAGTTCCCAGGCGCCGCGGCGCAGGCGGAACAGGCCGTTGAAGAAATCGCTCATTTGCGGACCGCTCCGAAGGTGATGCCACGCAACAGGTGCTTGCGCAGGACAATGGTGAAAACCATCACGGGAACGAGGAACAGCGTGGCGCCGGCCGCCACCGCCGGCCAGTCCTGGCCGCCCACCCCGATGATCGTCGGAATGAAAGGGGGCGCCGTCTGGGCGGTGCCCGAGGTCAGGAGAACGGCGAAGGCATATTCGTTCCAGGCGAAGATCAGGCAGAAGATTGCAGTCGAGGCGATGCCGGTCACCGCCTGCGGCAGGACGACCTTGTAGAAGGCCTGGAACCGGGTGTAGCCGTCGATCAGCGCCGCTTCCTCGTATTCGACCGGGATCTCGTCGATGAAACCTTTCAGCAGCCAGACCGACAGCGACAGGTTGACCGCCGTGTAAAGCAGGATCATGCCGGCATGGGTGTCGCTTAAGCCCAGTTGGCGGAACATCAGGAAGATCGGGATGGCCACGGCGATCGGCGGCATCATGCGCGTCGACAGGATGAAGAACAGAAGGTCGTCCTTGAGCGGCACCTTGAAACGCGAGAAGGCATAGGCGGCGGCCGTTCCCAGCACGATGCAGAGCACGGTCGAGCCGAACCCGATGATCACCGAATTGGTGAACCGCTCACCGAAGCGCGAGGGACCGGCAATCACCAGTCCGTCCTTGCGGACCAGCCGCTCGTACCACGACGTTGGTTCGCCCATCTGCTGCAGGGTTTCCTCCGAAACGCGCGTGCGGGTGGTGAACAAGTTCACATAGCCTTCGAGCGTCGGCTCGAAGAAGACCTTCGGCGGATAGGCGATCGCATCGGACGGCGACTTGAAGCCGGTGGCGATGATCCACAGCAGCGGCAGGATGGTGACGACCGCATAGAAGACGACGAGGATGCCGGCGAACCATTTCTGGCGGGCCGAGGGCTCTGTGACGGAATAACTGCTCATCGCTGCTTCACCTTGTTGAGGGCTTTGACGTAGATCGACGCAAGGCCGAAGACGGTGACGAACAGGATGACCGCATAGGCCGAGGCATAACCGGTCCGCCACTTCTCGAAGGCCTCGCGCTTGAGGTTGATCGAGGTGAGCTCGGTGATCGAGCCGGGACCGCCACCGGTGAGTTGCACCACAAGGTCGAACATCTTGAAGTTCTCGATGCCGCGGAACAGGATCGCCAGCATGAGGAAGGGCAGCACCATGGGAATGGTGATGGTCCAGAACTGGCGCCACTTGCTGGCTCGGTCGCATTCGGCAGCCTCGTAGATGCTGTCGGGAATGGATCGCAGGCCCGCAAGGCAGATCAGCATGACGAAGGGCGTCCACATCCAGGTGTCGACGATGATGATGGCCCAGGGCGCAAGGTTGACGCTGCCGATCATCGAGAAGCTGGATGGATCGGCGCCGGTCAGGAAACCGACCGCATAGTTGAACAGGCCGATCTGCGGCTGGTAGAGAAACGTCCAGAAATTGCCGACCACGGCCGGGCTCAGCATCATCGGCAGGACGATGATGGTCGTCCACAGGTCATTGCCGCGAAACTTCTTGTTGATCAGATAGGCGAGCGAAAAGCCGATCAGCACCTGCAGGACGATGGTCCAAATGAGAAAATGGGCCGTGGCCTGCATGGTCAGCCAGATGTCGCCATCCGTCAGGATCCGCCGGTAATTCTGCAGGCCGATGAATTCGACCTCGGCATTGGGCCGGTTGACGCGGAAATTGGTGAAGCTCAGACGAATGGTCCAGATGAGCGGGAAGATGTTGACCGCCAGCAGCAGGGCGATCGAGGGCGCGACGAACAGCCAGGCGATGGCGCGGTCGGAGAGGCCCCGGATCCGCCTGGCCACCGCCGGCGGCGTGGCGCGTGCGACGCGATCTATCGGTGTATCGGACATGATACCCCCTTCAAGGAATGGGTCTGGAATGACAGGGCCGGAAGTAACGACCGGCCCTGCATTGACGCGGTCATGCGCTGAGGCGACAGCGTAACCTCAGTACTTGCCTTCGTCCTCGAACACGTCGGTCCAGTCCTTGACCAGACCGTCGAGGGCTTCCTTGGCGGTGCCCTGACCGGCGACGACATAGTCATGGAACCGCTTCTGCGAGGCCTGCAGCAGGGACGCATAGGACGGCTCGGCCCAGAAGTCCTTCACGATCGCCATCGAGTCGAGGAAGGTCTGCGCATAGGGCTGGCTGGTGGCGAAACCCGGATCTTCGACCACGGCGCGCAGCGCCGAGTAGCCGCCAAGGCTCCACCACTTGGCCTGGATGTCAGGCTGGGCGAACCACTTGATGTATTCCAGCGCTGCCGCCTGCTTCTCGGAGGCCGACACCACCGAGATCCCCTGGCCGCCGAGCTGGGCGAATTGTTTGCCGCCCGGGCCGGCCGGATTGGGGAAGTAGCCCGACTTGTCGCCGCCCACCTTGGCGTCGGCATGGATGCCGGGCCAGATGAAGGCGAAGTTCATCTGAAGCGCCACCTGGCCCGACTTGTAGGCGTCAATGTTCTCGGACATGTAGGCGTCCGAAGAGCCGGGCGGCGTGCAGCAGTCGTAGAGCGCCTTGTAGAATTCCAGGCCCGCGACGGAATCGGCCGAGTTGACGAACCCTTCCAGCTCATAGGGCTTGTCGGGATTGTCGTATTCGAAGCCATAGCTATAGAGCACGTCCATGACACCCATGGTGATGCCTTCCGAGCCGCGCTCGGAATAGATCGCCGCGCCATAGACCTTGGTGCCGTCGATCTCGCGGCCCTGGAAGAACTCGGCAATGTCCTTGAGCTCGGCAAAGGTCTTCGGTACGGCAAGGTCGCGGCCATACTTGGTCTTGAACTCGGCCTGCAGCTCGGGACGCGAGAACCAGTCCTTGCGGTAGGTCCAGCCGACCACATCGCCGAAGGCCGGTAGGGCCCAGTAGTTCGGCGTGTTCTTCGGCCATTCCGAATAGCCGGTCACGGTCGCCGGGATGAAGTCGCTCATCTTGATGCCTTCCTTGTCGAAGAAATCATTGAGCTTGATGTACTGGCCGTTCTCGGCGGCGCCGCCGATCCACTGGCTGTCGCCGATCATCAGGTCGCAAAGCTTGCCGCCCGAATTCAGCTCGTTGAGCATGCGGTCGGCGAAATTCGGCCACGGCACGAATTCGAACTTCATCTTGTGGCCGGACTTGGCCTCGAAATCCTTGCTGAGCTCGACGAGAGCATTGGCGGGATCCCACGCCGCCCAGCACAGGGTCAATTCATCGGCTTGGGCGGATGTCGCGCCAACCGCGCTGGCACCGACCAGTGCGCCGACAGCCACTACGGAATTCAATAGCCTGGACTTCATGGTTGAAACCTCCCTTTGTGCATCCCGACCTCCATCAGGAAACGAAAAATGCCCCGCGAGGGCAAACAGCGCAGAATGAGGAATTGCGACAGGCCGCCATCCTCCCTGGCCCCTTCAACAACAATGCGCTCCTCCGATCGCAATCGGTCCCTTAGCAATTGATGTCATCCGCGTTAATAATTGAGGTGCGCACCTCAATGCAAGCGGTTTTTGAGGTGCGCACCTCAATTTCTTGCTTTTTGCTTGATTCTGTTGGAAAAGTCGGATGGCGTATTTTTACAGAGACTGACAGGAGACCGGATGCGGCCCACAGCGAAAGATCTTGCCGAAGCGGCCGGCGTTAGCCTGGCCACGGTGGACAGGGTGCTCAACGACCGGCCGTTCGTCAGCAAGACGGCGGCCAGGAAGGTCAATGAGGCCATCGAAAGGATCGGCTTCGTCCGGAACCCGGCGGCCGTCAACCTTGCACGCAACAAGACCTATCGCTTTCTTTTCGTGCTGCCGACGGCCGGCGACCAGTATCTGCGCGAACTGCTTCAGCGCGTCGAGGAAGCCCGGGAAGCATTGAAATCGGATCTGACCGTCGTCGACGTCGACCAGATCCCGATCAGCGACCCGCACTTCGTCGCCAAGTACCTCGCATCGATCGACAGCAACACGGTCGACGGCGTGGCCATCATGGCGCCGGAATCACCCCAGGTGCGCGATGCGATGGCCCGACTTTTCGAGCGGGGCATCAAGGTGGTGCAGTTTCTCTCCGGCCAGGAGAAGCTCGAAAACACGGATTTCGTCGGTGTCGACAACTTTGCCGCCGGCGCCACGGCCGGCCGGATCATCGGCCGCTTCCTGCGCAACGAGCCGGGCAAGATCATGGTCGTGGCGGAAACCATGATGGCACAGGACAGCATCGAGCGCCGGCTCGGTTTCGACAGCATCATCAACAGCCGGTTCCCGCACCTGAAGAGCCTGCCGTCCCTGGAGACCTATGGCGACGAGCGTCGGGCACAGACGATCATCCAGAGGACGCTGGAGAACAATCCGGATATCAAGGCCGCCTATGTGCTAAGCGCCGAAGCCCGCATTCCCGTGGCCGCCATCGAAAAGAGCGGAGACCACGGCGCCCTGACCGTCGTCGTGCACGAGCGCACGCCCTTCACCGAGGAAGCCCTGCGCGACGAGCGGATCGATGCGATCATCGCCCAGGATCCGGGACATGCCGTGCGCAGCGCCATCCGCATCATGCGGGCACGCACGGATCTTCGCGAACCCCTCGCCTCCCAGGAAAAGATCCGCATCGAGGTCCTGCTGAAGGAAAACCTCTAGCTCTCGGCGGTGATGGCAGGAAGCGCCGCCACCAAATGGGCAGCACGTTCACGGCCCCGTCGACGCCGACTAAAGCGAAAAATCGATGCAGACACGGCCGGCGACCTTGCCGGCCTGCAACTGGTCGAGGGCAGCATTGACCCCGGACAGCGGGATCGTCTCGATGTCGATCGAAAGCTCGGTGCGCGCGGCAAAGGCGAGGAAGTCGCGCAGGTCCTGACGCGAGCCGACCGACGAACCGAAGACGCGGTGACCGCCGTCGATCAGCCACATCATCGACAGCGGCACAGGATCATGGACCAGCGCAATGGCAATGATGTCGCTCATCGGATTGACCGCCTGCTCGATCGTCTTCCACACCGCTGGCGATGGCGCAAAGTTGACGGCGACATCTGCGCCGCCAAGTTCCTTGATGTTCAACCCAGCATCCGGCCCCTCCTCGACCAGATGATTGGCGCCGCGCTGGCGGGCTTCTTCGAGCTTTGCCGGATCCCGATCGACCGCGACCACGGTCGCGCCATGGGCTTTGGCGATCATGATCGCATACTGGCCAAGCCCGCCGCAGCCGATGACCATCACGGTCTTGCCCGGACGAAGAGAGGTCTTGCGAAGCGCACTCCAGGCCGTCAGGCCGGCGCAGAGCAGCGGCGCACCCTGCAGCGGGTCGATGGCGTCCGGGATCGTGCAGGCGAAGCGCGATTCGAGGATCGCATATTCGGCGAAGGCACCGTGATGGTGGATGCCGCGCGCATGCTGATGGGTGCAGAAGGTTTCCGCACCGGTGAGGCACGGGCTGCAGTCGAGGCAGGTGTCGTAGAGCCACGGCAGACCGACCCGATCACCGAGCGAGAGGGACGTCTCCGTGCCCTCGCCCACCGCGACGATCCGGCCGATGCCTTCGTGGCCGAAGACGAGCGGATACATCTCCTCCGGCAGCCCCTCGTCGCCGTTTCGAAGGTGCAGGTCGGAATGGCACACACCACAGCTTTCGAGCTTCACCAGGAACTGCCCGCGACCCGGTACGGGCACCGGCAGATCACGGATGACGAGCGGAGCGCCGGGGGCTTCGGCCACCGCGGCTTTCATGGTCTTGGGGATCATCTCACATCACTCTCAATCTGCACGCGGCCGATGGACCGTCTTCACTTCGAGGAAATCCTCGAGACCGAAAATTCCGCCCTCGCGACCGATGCCGGACTGCTTGTAGCCGCCGAACGGGCTGCCGTAGCGGTGCGGCGCGCCGTTGATATGCACCATGCCGGCGCGCAGGCGTCCGGCGACACGCTCGGCCCGGTCGAGATCGCCGGACTGAATGTAGGCCGCCAGACCGTAATTCGTGTCATTGGCAATTTCGATCGCATCCTCCTCGGTGTCGAAGGGGATGATGGCGAGCACCGGACCAAAAACCTCTTCGCGCGCGATCCGCATCTGGTTGTTGACCCCGGCAAAGATCGTCGGTTTGACGTAGTAGCCGGTCTCGAAACCTTCCGGCTTACCGGGACCGCCGACGAGAAGCTGAGCGCCTTCGGCGATACCGGCCTCGATCAGCGCCTGCACGCGGCCATACTGAATGTCGCTGACGAGCGGCCCGATATGCTCGCCCGCTTCTTGCGGATTGCCGACCTTGACCTCGGCTCCGACGCGACGGGCGATCTGCACGGCCTGGTCATAGACCGAGCGCTGCACCAGAAGCCGCGTCGGCGCATCGCAGGACTGCCCCGAATTGTTGAAGCATTCGAGCACGCTGCCGGTGATGCGATCTTCGAGATCGGCATCCTCGAAGACGATGTTCGGCGACTTACCGCCGAGTTCGAGCGTGACGCGCTTGACGGTATCGGCCGCATCCTTGCTGACGGCAGTGCCGGCACGGGTCGAGCCGGTGAACGACATCATGTCGACATCCTTGTGCTTCGAAAGCGCTGCCCCGACATTCGGACCGTCGCCGTTGACCAGGTTGAAGGTACCGGCCGGGAAGCCGGCCTCATGCACCATCTCGGCATAGAGCAGCGCATTGAGCGGCGTGAACTCGCTGGGCTTGAGCACGCAGGTGCTGCCGGTCGCAAGCGCCGGGATGACTTTCAGCGCGATCTGGTTGATCGGCCAGTTCCACGGCGTGATCAGCCCGCAGACGCCGATCGGCTCGCGCAGCACGATATCGCCGTTGGGCAGCTCCTCGCGCATCTTGATGCGCTTCAGGGCATCGATGAAGCCCTTCAGATGGCCGACGCCGACATGGGCCTGCTGTTCGGTGCTCATGGTGATCGGCGCGCCAAGTTCGAGCGTGATGGTGCGCGCCATCTCGTCATAGCGGCGCTTATAGATATCAAGCAGCTTTTCGAGCAGCGCGATGCGCTCGTCCAGGCTGGTGCGGGTATAGCTCTGGAAAGCCGTCTTGGCGGCAGCAACGGCGCGGTCGATGTCGGCGGCGGTCCCCATGGAGATCACGGCGATCGGCTGTTCCGTCGCCGGGTTGATCACCTCCAAGTCGTTAGGCACGATCGGATCGACCCATTGACCGTTGATATAGAACTTGCGCTTGTCGAGCATGCGTCACTCCCGTCAGATTGTCTTGTGTTTGGCGTCGAGCCAGCCGGAAATCAGATCCCGGTAGCGCTCACCGCTGAAGCTTGGAAAATGGCCGCCATGGACCAGCCGTACCGGGAGCGTCAGCAGGCGCTCCATCGAGGCGAGATAGTCGGCGGCGTTGGAATGATAGGTGTCCTCGATCAGCGGACCGTCATAGAGGATGTCACCGGAGAAGAGGATCTCGGTGGCCTTCTCGTAAAGCGCAATCCCGCCCGGCGAATGCCCGGGCGTATGGATCACCTCGAACTGCCGGTCGCCGAGATCGATCATGTCGCCGTCTTCGAGAATACGCGTCGCCGGTGCCCGCTTCACCGCATAGCATTTCGAGCAATACGGTTCCGGCGGAAGGGCGTCGAAAATCTCGTCGGTGACGTAAGGGTCGGCCAGCGTGTTCTCACGCGTCGGATTGGCGAGGAGATTCGCCTCTGCCGAATGCACCGCGCGGCACTCGAATTCATGGTGGCAGCCTATATGGTCGAAATGGGTGTGGCTGGCGACCGCGATCAGTTCGCGTTCCGTCACCAGCGGCACCCATTCGCGGAGCGACACGACCCCCATGCCGCTGTCGACCAGCATGTCGCGGTCACGCCCACGCACATGCCAGATATTGCAGCGATAGAACTCCTGGATATGGGGTTCGCAGATATAGGTCACGTCGTCGTCGAGACGACGGACGCTGTACCAGTCCTCCGGGCGCATGCGTGGCTTCATTGGAGATTCCTCACTCATCGACAAGTGCGACGATGCTATCGGCGGGCACCGCAAGATCAAGCATGTCGCCGATGCGCGGCTCCGCCGTCTGCGGAAGATGAGCGGTGATGACTGTGTCGGGCGCCCCTTCCGGCTGCAGGTGGCAGCGGTGGTGGGCACCGAAGAAGGCGCTGTCGGTGATGCGCGCACGGCCGAGCGCGACGGTTGCTCCCTCTTCGCCAGCCGAGCGGAAATGCTCCGGGCGAATACACAGCGTGACCTTGTGGTCCGCGGCCGGCATGCCACCGGTGAAGGCCGAGATGGGAATGACCGCCCGGCCGAGCGCCGTCTCGACCCGCGCCTCGCCGGCGGTAATGCCGGTCACCCTGGCGGGCAGAAAGTTCGCCTCGCCCATGAAGCCCGCGGCAAACAGCGAGCGCGGTCGCATGTAGATTTCCGACGGCGCGCCGACATCCTCGATATGGCCATGGTTCATCACGACGATCCGATCGGCGATCGCCATCGCCTCTTCCTGGTCGTGGGTGACGTGGATGAAGGTGGTGCCGACCCGCTTCTGGATCGCCTTCAGTTCATCCTGCATCTGGCGGCGCAGCTTGAGGTCCAGCGCGCCGAGCGGTTCGTCGAGCAGCAGCACGTCGGGATCGACGGCCAGCGCGC
>Ga0180012_1000071_pt1 | contig 50444 bp, 43 predicted proteins | sample KR11_S2_MetaG_FD_122243 | JGI IMG/M metagenome (GOLD analysis project Ga0180012, IMG submission 122243) | Groundwater microbial communities from the Olkiluoto Island deep subsurface site, Finland - KR11_S2_MetaG | ecosystem: Environmental > Aquatic > Deep subsurface > Groundwater | place...
TATTATACATGCTGTCTGAATCTTCCAGGCAGTTCGCGAGGATATTACCAAGGTCGCCGGATATATTTAGCTGGGCTTCAGATACTTCTGCTGTTGCTCCAGCCTTTGTAAACAAAGATGCTGCCTGTTGCGCCTGGTTCTCATCTGCCATTTTCAGGGCCATTGTAACGTTATTTCCTATGAACGTATCGGTTTCTTCCTTTACCTTGGGAACATAGTAGGCAGAACCTTTGGAAATGGAGTTATACAGAGAATCCATATAGTCCAATCCGTTCTGACCGCCAAAGACAGGTGAAAATATTATAAAAAGAACAACAAAAAATGCCACAAATAATCCAAAACCGCCGTAAAATTCTTTTTTATGAGCAATCATGATTACACCTCCTCTCCCTTAAGTTTTGGAATGTTGGTCAGAAACGTTCCAATTACCCAGACTGAAAATGCACCTATTACAATGAAGAATGCCCAGATACCTATGGTTTCAAGCACGCTTGCGAGTCCCGGGTTTATTTTAATAACTTCCATTGCGTTAAGCTTTGCCGGCAGGGCAAAGACACGGTTAACGAAACCAGCCATGACAGCCATAGCATAAAAGCCTCTGATCGTGATTCCGGGAACGACCTTTGTTACCAGTGCACCGATCTGAATTCCCAAAAGGGAGCCAAGAAGCATGCCCATAGCGAGTGTATAGAAGATAAAGCCGTAAATAGCATACTGGCTTATTGATGCATAACCTGCCGTGAAAACGATCTGGAGGATGTCGGTTCCAACGGTTGTCATAGAGGAAACACCTAAGACATAAACAAATATTGGAAAGGTCAAAAAGCCGCCGCCGACGCCCATAATACCTGCTGCAAGTCCAACAAGCGCGCCGCTGGCTACCAGGAATACCCATGAAATGGTCCTGCCTCCCGGTACAAGATCAAAATCAAATTTAACCAAAGGAGGTATTTTCACGGCCTGGAGTTTTTTAGGAAGATTCTTCATCTCTGCGCCTTCACTTTTTCCGCCATGTGCACCCTTATCTGCCGCACCAGGTGCCTTTCTGGCTTTAAGAAAGTCGATCATGGAATAAATACCCAGAAAACCCAGCATACCTGAATAGACACTCGTGATAAATGCATCGCTGAGTATCGGGTTGATTTCGTAAAGTACGCGGTTAAGAATTCCGCCGGCTGTTGCACCAATGATGGCACCTATCAGGAAGACTATGGCCAAAGGCACTGATACGTTTCCTAACTTCCTGTGAATTACGCTTCCCATGATTGCCTTGGCAAAGATGTGAAAGAGGTCGGTACCAACTGCCAGGATACCTTTTACACCTGCGCTCATCATGGCTGGAGCGATGATAAAACCACCGCCGGCTCCGATACAGCCGGTAATCAGGCCCGCACCCATTCCAATAAGGATTGATACGACAAAAATACCTGTACTGTAAAAAGCCGGGCTATAGGCCTTTTTGCCGCCAAGTAAAGCTGGTAAAGCTCCGCCGATTTGATCTGCAAAAGCAATACCGCCAAGTATTACTGGGATTGTAAGCAGACCCAGTATAATAAGCCGCTTTTTGTCTCTAAGTATGGTATTAGAAACATTAAGCTCCCACTTTGCATGGGCTCTTGCGCCCATCATCATAAACTCACCCAAATGTTTAAAGAAATTCATAGCAATATTTCTCCTTTTCCTCTAATTTTATAATATGTTCAATATCAATCAGTTCACTTCAAAGTATTGAATTCAATAATTTAACTCCCTCCCCCTCCCTTCGTTTATTTATCGATATTTATTAATAATATGCTTATTGTTCTATTATTATTCTATGCCCATGTCTGGTAATAATCTTTACAGCCTTTTTTTTCAGATCACCTTCTAATCCAATAACTTTAAGCGCATCTTCCAATTTTATCATGCCAAGGATTTTATCTTTGCTTATTACGGCAATGCGGTCGAGGCCGTTTTTAAGCATGACTTCAATTGCATCTGTAATTTTGTCATTTACAGAAACAGACGGCTTTGTGGAAAGATTTCCATCCATGAGGAGGGTAATTTCTTTAACTGTTAGTTTTTCCATTATATTCCTTTTTGAAAAGGGGCTCCTCTTCTTTATAAAAGGCATAGTATAAGCAAGCTATCTAATTAGATAACAGCAATAGAGGTGCCAAAAAATCATTAAGAGAAACAAAATCTTAACCGATTGTAATAATTAATAATTGCTCATTGATTTTAATAATTGGGTTTGGATTTTTTATACTGTTAGCAAACTATTAGGTTACAGTGATTGGAAGCCAAAAAGTATGGCTTAGCAGGTAAATTGAGAGATTTAAATAAGTTAGGTTGGTGAAATAATTAGTTTACATCTGGATAATAGCAGACCTTGTTAAAAATAATTTTTATATGGTTTTCAAGCCCTTTATTCATAACGGATCTGATAAAAATTAGACATTGGGTCGGTCTGGGTTCAAAGGTTCACGGTTAATCGCTTCGCGATTTTTTCCGATGCTACTGATTTCACTGGGTAAGCATTATGAAGCTTTAAACCTCTGAACCTTGAACCGTGAACCTTTTACTTAAATGTTTCAGTGTTAATATTCTCTTCTTTTATAAGTCTATGGAGATATTGTCTTTGTAGTTCAGCCTGTTCTGCGGCCTTGGAAATATTACCCTTATTTTGTTGAAGAATCCATTTAATATATTTGTTATGAAAAGCCTTTCTAACGATTCCCTTTGCCTCTCTAAAAGGAAGCGTATAAATAGTATGATCAAAAAGAGGCGAAGTATGTTCTGTAGGTTCTTGTGGCAGGATATCTGAGATTTTAATTGTATCGGATCGGCAGAGGATAGCTCCGCGCTCAATACAGTTTGCAAGCTCCCTGATATTTCCGGGCCAGCTTTTAGACATTAGTGCTGACATTGCTTCAGGGTCAATATCACTAATTTTTTTATCGTTTAAAGAGTTGAATTTTTCAAGAAAATGATATGCTAAAATAGGGATGTCTTCTTTTCTATCCCTTAAAGGAGGCAGGTGTATATTGATCACATTAAGCCTGTAGTAAAGATCTTCCCGAAATTGTTTTAATTCAATGAGTTTTTTAAGATCCCGATTGGTGGCAACTACAAAACGGATATCAGCTTTTTTTGTTGTTAGACCTCCCACCGGCTTGTATTCCCCTTCCTGCAGGAGTCGAAGCAATTTGGCCTGCATGACCATGTTCAGCTCTCCTATTTCGTCTAAAAAAAGAGTGCCCTGGTCCGCTTCTTCAACAATCCCTCTCTTATCTTTCAATGCACCGGTAAAGGAGCCCTTGACGTGGCCAAAAAGCTCGCTTTCTATTATTTGTTCAGGCATCGCAGTGCAGTTAATCGTTATAAAAGGCTTGTCTTTACGGTTGCTATTATAATGAATAGCTTTTGCTGCCAGTTCTTTGCCGGTACCGCTTTCTCCGCTTATAAGAACCGTAGCTGTTGCTTTGGCCACCTGGTTGATCATTTTTAAAATTGATGTGGTAGCGAAGCTGGAGCCGATAATTGGAAGAGATTCTTTTTTATACTGGATAGACTTTCTCAGAGCTACATTCTCCTGTGTGAGCTTTAGCCATTCCATGGCCTTGTCAATTGTAATAAGTATCCGTTCTTTACGGAACGGCTTGGATATATAGTCAAAAGCTCCTTTTCTGGTTGCTTCTATGGCGGTTTCAATAGTGGCATACGCTGTCATAATTACAACAATAGCAGAGGGTTGAATTTTTTTTACCATATCAAGGATGGCTATCCCATCCATTTTCGGCATTTTTAAATCAGTTATTATGACATTAAATTGATGCTTTCTCAGAAGTTCTTTCACCTTCAAAGGATCTTGTTCTGTTTCAACTATATAGTTAGTTTTTTCTGTAACTATCCTTGTTAAAAGGACGAGCATATCCTTTTCATCGTCAACTATTAAAATTCTTCCATCCATAATTAGCCCTTATCCCTAACCCTGAGTGTAATTTTAAAAGTGGTTCCTTTGGGGTTGTTACCGGAGTTAGCCGTATTACTCTCACAGGAAATTGCCCCCTCATATTTAGTTATAATTCCGTGACTTACAGAAAGGCCTAAACCTGTGCCTTCCCCTTCACTCTTTGTTGTAAAAAATGGATCAAAAATTTTATCCATATATTCAGACGGGATGCCATGTCCATTATCGCGGACAACTACAACTACCTTTTCTTTATTAGCATCAATAGCCGAACTTATCCACAATATACCTCCATTTTTCATTGAGGCTGCGGCATTATTGATCAGGTTCAGTATTACCTGCTGCATTTGTCGCAAATCACCTTTAACTTCAGGAAGATCAGACGCAAGATTTAATTGAAGTTCAATATCGTTCATGTCCAATGAGTGTTTAACCACATCCATAATATTTCTGATAGCCTCATTGATATCACAGTATTCATAAAGGCCTTCCCCATGACGGGCAAATTTCAGCAGGTTTTCTACTACTGCCTTGCAGTGAAAGCTGTGGCGTTCAATTGTTTTTAAATCTTCATAACTCTGGCTGTTTTTTTCACATTTTTCCAGGAGAAGATCAGTGAATCCAAGAATAATACCCAGCGGATTATTAATTTCGTGTGCAACCCCTGCAGCCAGGGTGCCCATGGAGGCCAGTTTTTCGGTATTAACCAGCTGGTTTTCAAGTTTCTTACTTTCAGTTATATCTTTTGCAATACAAAGAACGGATTGCACATTTCCTTTTTCATCTTTATGAGGCATAAAATTGGCGTTAAGCAAAACCTGATGTTCTCCTGTTGTTACCATAAAGTCATCACGAACGCTTTTGCCGAATCTGAAAACATGCTTAATAATGCCGAGCTGTTTTTCAGCAACTTCTTTTGAGAAAAGGTTTGACAGAGGCTGACCAATAAATTGGGAAGGGGTCCCACCGAAAAAAGCAGCAGTAAAGGTGTTTAATGATCGGAAATAGCCTGAGTCATCAACTGTAAATATAAAATCTTCAGCACTTTCCACCAAGCTTCTGTATCTTTCTTCATATCGCTTGAGTTCTTTGGCCTGGAATGAAATCTGATTTTGAAGGATGCTGAAACGCCATTGATCATAAAATAAAGCCCAAGCCATTCCTATCATTAGGGCAACAATGCCTGTACCTTGAATCCAGAACAGGCTGTTAGTGCTGACATGAGTTTTTTGTATGCTTATCATAAGGGTTAATATAAAACACAAAAAGCCTATGAACCAGGATATAATTAAGGCGGCTTTGTTGAGCTTGAGTTTGTCTTTTAAATCCATTTGTAACTACCCAGGTTGTCAGGTTCACAGTTCACGGTTACGAGATATATTTAAATTATAATTGAAAACTCTTATAATGCAAGGGAAACGTCGGGGAATAAATTTGATAATTACAATTTGTTTAAAATTCAGGCAAGTTTCATTGACAATAATATATTATATTTATACTGTTGAAAATTATTATGTACCCAATGCCATCGGAATTTATTGGTTTATGCTTGACGGCTTCGTAAAAAGTCCATTTTCTGTGTTGCGCTGCATCCTTCGTCATTGCGACGTAGCTATAAGTACGTCTCTTTCCTCGGTATTTGCGCGCCTTGAAACTGAAGCTTTTTACTTTGCCGTCTAAATTTTGATTTTTACGAGTTCATCATGTTTGGAATAAAAAAAATTTTCAATATATGGCAAAAAGACGGGGATTCAAATTTGGAACAAGAAATCTCTATCGATGATATTTGCCGTACTGTTACAAGAAAAAATGTGAACTTTAAAACTATTTTAACGTCACACTATGAAGTATTTGATATGATAGATAATATGGAGCAGGCTTATTTGGGAAGCCGAAGTTTTGACGTTTCATTCATCGAGTCTAATTGTAAGAATATATCGTCTAATATATACAAAATTATCGAGAGCTTAAATTGTTTATGCGATAATCGGTATGAAATACTTATTAGTGTGCTTGAAAATTTATTGGCAAAAATTAACAAGGAACTGGCTAAATTTTCTGAGACCTTAGATGAAGCAACTGCAGCAGAGATCAGCAACAAAAGGAAAGATTTTGATAAAACAGAGTCTGCCGATATTGTATTGGCAAATGTACTTAAATATATTGCTCAATTAAATTTGAACGTAAATTCACATAATTTTAATTTAAAAGAATGTCGGAGCATTCGGGATATTTTATATTTTGCATATGAAATGTCTTCACGTGAATTTTTTGACTGTAGAAAAAAGGAAGCATTTTGTACCGAGAAGATAGCCAGGAGATTGGTTATCGATATTCCAATGCAATGGTGGATTGTTGATCTGGATGGCTGTTTTAACAAAGGAATTGATGCGGATACTGTAAGACTTGAAGATATAAAATCTGCCCCTATGTTGACTTTGTGGGAGGGGATAACCGCAGTGCCCTGGAAAGGTCCTCCAATAGACACAAAAGGTTTTCTTTCAGTAATGTTTTCAGCGACAATGGACAGGAGCCTTGTACCTGGTATGCGCTCTCGTTACGCTGTACGGAATTATTTCATTATTTCCAGTAATTTCTGCCATCTAAGCTCACGATTCGGTTTCCATTTTTCCACTGTTGAGGCTTCTTTTGGCCAAAAGCCTGGGGAGAATTACCTTTGCTTCAGTTTTAACGGAGGAGGAGCTGACCCTGTTCGAAAGGCAAGAAGGGCCAACTTAATTAAAATCATTCTGGAAAAGTTTGATTTTTGGGTCGAGGTAAAAGATGATCTTGTTTTTGCATGGCTGGAAGGACATAAAGGAAATTATTTGGATGATAGATTGAAAATTCTCGGCCATCTTGTAATGCATACCAGGCAGCTTGATATGGTTCTGTCAAGCAATGCAAGGGTCAACTGGTATGTTGAAGAAACTCTTAAGCAAATTTCTTCCTTTGTAAACATTCCTTAGAGGCGCTTTCAAAACAGCCTCTATTAGATTTCTCTCATATTTTTCCGCTAATATATTTATATGAACAATCGGAACATTATTCTGACAAACACTATAAATACCTGGGCTTTTAATTAGAAGCCAGATAAAACCGGCAAATTAAGCTTGCAAGGAACAGGATAGAATGTTTGATGATTGATATTGCATTTTGATACAGCCTGATTACGAGACTGTATCAGAAAGAAGTTCAATTAGATGAGAAAAAATTATCTTTTTTCTATGCAGATTTGACCGGTTCTTAATCACAAAAACTTTGGACAATATCTTCTATTTCTGGTCTTCTGCTCAATCGAACCGGTCAAATCCAGCTGTAAGCTGTCGAAAAATTTTGACTGACTATAGATTAGGAAACCTTATGAGGATTCACAAGAAGCACAGGAACAGGAGACATCTTGGCTACCCTTTCTGCAACAGAACCGAAAACTATTTTCTCTAAACCCAATCGGCCATGAGTACCCATAACCACTAAATCAAATCCTTCTGATTTGATATAAGCCAGGATTTTATCTGAAATGTCCCCAGTCAACACTACCGCTTTTGTGTCTGGGTAAGCCTGAAAATATTCTTCCTTGAATTCCTGTATTCGCTTTTTCGCTCCTTCAACCACTTCCTTTTCAAACACGTCTATTGAAGTGTGAGGGACATAAACACCTGTGAAATGGTCAAGAATACGAGCAATAAACACCATATGTATTTCAGCTCCAAACTTTTCTGCCATTGTCAGTACATAAGGGACCAGTTTCGGTAATGATTCCGAAAGATCGACGGGAAACAAAATCTTTTTAAATTTCTTCATGTTATTCTCCTTTTCGTTAATAATTAGTATATGGTAATGTAATAATTATTAAAAAATCCTATTATATCATAAAATATATTCTTACAATTATTAAATAATAGCAATAGAGGTGCCAAAAAATCAGTAAGTGGAAATAAAATCTTAATCGCTTGTAATAATTAATAATTGCTCATTGATTTTAATAATTGGGTTTGGATTTTTTATACTGTTGGCAAACTATTAGGTTACAGTGATTGGAAGCCCAAAAGTATGACTTAGCAGGTAAACTGAGAGATTTAAATAAGTTAGGTTGGTGAAACAATTAGTTTACATCTGGATAATAGCGGACCTTTTTTATTTATATAAATATTTTTCTCTGTGATGAGTATTTATCATGAAAAATTTATTATATGATTTTTTCAATGACTCCTGCATAATAGAGTTTAAAAAAAGCATCTACAACATCAGGATCAAATTGGGCGCCTCTTCCTTCTTTAATTATCTTTATTGTCTCATTTTTCTCCATCTTTTTTCGGTAAGATCTATCAGAGGATAAGGCATCATAAACGTCGGCAACAGAAAGTATGCGTGCAAGCAATGGAATTTCTTTTTCTTTTAAACCATCGGGATACCCTGTTCCATCAAAGCGCTCATGATGATGTTTTATTATCTGTTTTTCACTTTCCAGCAACCCTAGCTGTCCTATTATGCTTGCGCCGATAAGTGAATGCTCTTTGATAATTTTAAATTCTTCTTCAGTATAAGTTGATGGTTTAAGAAGGATGGCGTCCCTTATTCCGATCTTGCCGATGTCGTGAAGGTGCCCTGCAAAATTGAGAATATCTAATTCTTCTGAAGTGCAGCCCATCTCTTTCCCGATAGCGATTGCTATTTTTGTAACTCTGTTTGAGTGCTGCTGTGTATATGGATCTCTTGCCTCTATAGCTTTTACAAATGCATATAAAGTTGAGAACAGATTTTCGTAAATATTCTCATAAAGAGCAAGGTTTTCAATAGCATAGGCTGCTTTGTTCGTCATAAATGATAGATAATATAAATCTTTTTCAGTAAAACGAATGCCGGTTGTTTTTATGGATGCGGTCAGAACGCCGAATACTTTTTCCCTGATCGCCAGCGGTACTATCATAAATGATAATACATCTTCAGGCAAACCTCTTGCTCCTTTGTTTTCGGAAATCAACAACGGCATCTCATCTGACACGGTCTCCATTATCAACTTTCCGACGGCGTTATCTGTGCCGGCAGAGCTTTTAGCTTTGTTAGGGATCGATATGGCAGCAGTAACTTCAAACGGCCTTTTTACAGCCTCATTGATTACATAAAACCTTGCCTCATCAGCATGCATGATCTTTATTGTAGTATCTACTAACCGCTTGAATACATCGGAGCTTGAGCTGGTAATTGTAAAATCGCTCATTATTTTGTTTAAGATGTTTAGTTCTTCAACTTTATAAAGCAATTCTCTGTTTAATCTTTCAAGCTGTTTTTTACCTTCCACGTCCTTTTTTAAAATTATATTTTCTACAAATAACTGTCGTTCACGTAAAACGCGCTTGAGACAAACCTCCATCTGATTAAGGTTGACAGGCTTGATCAGGAAATCTACAACGCCGTTTTTAAGAGTTCTGATCGTATTATCTAAGGAGGGATAACCGGTCATAATAATTACAGGTATAGTATTGTCGGTTTTTCTTATATGTTCAGCGAGTTCAAGGCCGTCCATTCCAGGCATATTAATATCGGTGAAACAACAGTCGATTTTCTCTTTCTCTAAAATTTTTACTGCCTCGAGCCCGTTTTTTGCAGTAGCCACATAATATCCTTTATGTTGAAAATATTCACTTGCTATCTCCAGAATATTTTTCTCATCATCTACAAATAGGATTTTTTCTTTTTCATTGCTTATAGTTTCTTTTAACATAGCGGTTCAAGGCTTCCCATATCCTTAATAATTTGTCAAGGTCTCATGAAGTGTCAATATTCACTTGAAAAGCATATAAAATGAAAATATTATGAATTTAGCGCCTTTTGGGGAGGACTCTTTTGAAAAATAATAAACTGTTAAGGCTAAAGGGTAAAAGAGAACGACTTGTCTCCATAATAAATGGTTTCGACTCCCTGGTGGTTGCATTTTCCGGTGGAGTTGACAGCGCCTTTTTACTTGCCATTGCTTACAAAATACTAAAAAAGAATGTGGTGGCGATATCAGCAACATCACCTATACATCCATCAAGAGAAACAGAATATGCAAAAAAATTTACCCAAGACCTTGGAATTAGGCACATTCTATTTAAATCAAGAGAAATAAATCATTCGGGCTTTATGGCCAACAAAAAAGACAGATGCTACATATGCAAAAAACTTCTCTTTGAGGATATTTTAAAAATTGCCTCGGATATGGGCATTAAATATATTTCCCATGGCGCCAACTTAGATGACCTTGATGATTTCCGGCCCGGACTTAAGGCCGCAAAAGAAATGGGCATTGTTGCCCCATTGATCGATGCAGGACTTTCAAAAGATGATATCCGCTTGCTTTCAAAAGATATGAATTTATCCATATGGGATAAGCCTGCAATGGCATGCTTTGCCACCAGAATCCCCTATGGAACTCCCCTGACTCAAAAAGCACTAAGTATGATAGAACTAGCTGAAAACACCATAATAGATCTTGGCTTTAAGACCTGTCGTGTAAGGTGTCACGGAGAAGTTGCAAGAATAGAAGTAAGCATCAATGATATTGAAAAATTTTTAAATGAACCTAATAGAAAAACAATCATTAATAAATTTAAAAAAATAGGATTTTCTCATATAGCTCTGGACATGGAAGGGTATGTCAGGGGAAGCTTGAACAGGCATTAAATTTTAGATTCGCTCGCTAACCCCGCAGCAATCTACGGGGAATGCGCTCGCTATTGCGGTTCAATTTGGACAGACCCGAGATATTTTTTTACACCGCCGACAGAAAGGTTAAATACTTTTGAGCCTAAAAAAATAATATGTGCATCTTGTTCATTACCGCAAATTTCGGCAAATGTTGGGCCAATGACTGCGAGCGGATCAGAACCGTCAGTGTAAAGATTCAGAGCCTTTAAATATGTATCCAATCGCTCTTTTAAGATATTAAAGTAATCAATTTCCTTACCTGTGGATGAAGATGAAATGCCTGAAATCTGTTGAGAAAAACTGTGAAGAGCATTCCAAAATGATTCTGATAATTCTTTTCTTAAAGAACTTTCATCCAGAAAAAACGAAATGCTCCAACCAACAGCCAAAATTTTTAATAATTGAATTTCATATTCTACTGAAACCCGGTTAATTTTTTTATCCTCGGGCAAGCTTTGCAAAATCAGCTTTATATCTGAACGATCAATTGCAAAGTCAAATAGATCTTCACTTGCTTTTTCAACACTAACTTTTTCTAAAGAAGCTTCATTCATTATGTTCTTCAGATTTTTCTCTCGAACCTTGTACGGCTTCTTTAATTGTGTAATAAATATTTTTGAACGTTTCATCGAAGCCGGCCGGAGAAAGCCTCCCAGCCTCTATAAATTTAACAATTATTTCCTTGGCTGATTTTAAAATCTGTTCGTCAATGGAGCCCATTTTACATACCTTTTCCTAAAAGAGTTTTTTCAACCTAAGTTGAGCGGTTTTTTAATCCGCTAACAGAAAAATAGCTGAGTGTCAAGGAACTACCGAATTCGATTTTTTAATTCAGGGCTCTTGCTTGCATTTTATAATATATGTGGTTATAATTAAAAATTATGAAAGAACATGATGAAAAAATACCAGACCCAAGAGAAATTGAAAAAGAAATAGGTGAATTTCTGTCTAAGAGGTTTGGGAACAGCGTTAAAGTCGTATCTCCAATAGTTTTCCCCCAGGAAGCACCTCTGGATAAGGCGGAGACACCCCCAAAAAAAGAGCAAGAAGTTAATTTTGATCTAAAACCCGAAGATCTTGTCTCCTATCTTGATCAATATATAGTCAAGCAGGATGAAGCCAAAGCAATTCTTGCCACAAAGATTTGCACCCACTTTAACCGGATAAAATACGTCAAGGCCTCACCTGAAAAAACCAGTGAGATCTTGGGCAGCATAAAGAACAATATCCTTATGATCGGCCCCACAGGTGTCGGCAAAACATATATGATCAGGCTAATAGCTAAAAAAATCGGTGTTCCTTTTGTAAAGGGTGATGCCACAAAATTCAGCGAAACAGGCTATGTGGGAGGAGATGTAGAAGATCTGATCCGCGACCTTGTTAGGGAAGCAAACGACGATATTGAGCTCGCTCAGAATGGCATTGTTTACATTGACGAACTTGATAAAATAGCGGCAAGCCGGAACATAATTGGTGCCGATGTGTCACGGACAGGTGTGCAGCGCGCTCTGCTTAAACCCATGGAAGAAACAGATGTCGATTTAAAAGTTCCGCATGACCCGATTTCAATGATTCAGGAGATTGAACGATTTCGCAAAACAGGTAAAAGAGAGAAGCGTTCTGTAAACACCAAAAATATCCTCTTTATCATGAGCGGTGCTTTTAGCGATATTACGGAGATAATTAAAAAACGCTTAAAAGATCGGAGCATCGGCTTTGGCTCAAAGATAATAAGTGCGCAAGAGAAAGTTGATATTCTCAAGCATGTTAAGGCTGAAGATCTCATAGAATACGGATTTGAGACAGAGTTTGTAGGGCGTCTTCCTGTAAAAGCTGTTTTTGACAATTTAACTGAAGACGACCTTTACGAAATTCTGAAAAATCCCAACAACCCCATAATTCTTGGGAAAAAACTGGATTTCGCAGCATATGGCATTGATGTAAAGTTTGAAGACAAAGTGCTTCGTGTCCTGGCAAAAAGTGCATTTGAAGAAAATACCGGCGCCAGAGGCCTGGTAAGCGCAATTGAAAAGGCTCTTATTCTGTTTGAAAATAAGCTGCCATCAACAAGCATCAAAAAATTTCCTGCAATTGCTTCTGAAATAGAAGATCAGAAAAAATATCTTAAAAAACTATTATCAGTATCCAATAAAAAAGAGATAGAAGAAACTTTTGAAAGGCTGGAAATTGAAGAAAAAAAACATGTTATTGAATATGTAACAGCAAATAAGAATAATCTAAGCAACAAATACAATCTAACTCTTACACCATCCCGTATTGATATAGTTGCTTCTTATTATTGCAAAAATATAATGGACATAGGAAGTGTAATAAAAAATATAAAATCCTATTACGATGATATCAAAAAAATTGAATTATACTTTTTCAAAAATAGTAATATTAACATTGTGCTGGAAGAAAATGCCATTGATTTCATTATCGAGCAATTGATTAATTTCGATATTAAACTCGATAATCTTTATAAAAAGCTAACTAATGAGTTTGAATACGGCCTAAAACTTGTCCGGGAGAAAACCGGCAAAAACCGCTTCTTTATTACAAAGGAAGCGCTGCTGTCCCCTGAGCCTTTTATTAGCCAGCTAATAAAAGACGAATTGAAGGATTCATTACCTACTTAGAATTTTATATCAAACCAAGAGAACTTAAAAAATGATTGGAATATCAAAACTTTACTGTGGAACGGTAGAGCCGTCAGATGCTCTTCGATACGGACGCGAGTCATCACAATTACCTTCCCACCTGCTTCAGTTTTCCAAAGATAAACGACCTGTTGTAGTTTGGAATATTACAAGACGCTGCAATTTAAAGTGCGTTCACTGTTACGCGCATGCAAAGAACCAATCTTTCGATAACGAGCTTACCACCGAAGAAGGTAAAAACCTTATAGATGATCTCTCCAGGTTCAAAGTGCCTGTGCTGTTATTGTCCGGCGGAGAGCCCACGATACGAGAGGATCTTCCCGAACTTGCAGCATATGCAGTTGAAAAAGGCATGCGGGCTGTGATATCAACAAACGGAACTTTGATAACACAGCAGATGGCTCGTGTACTAAAGGACATCGGTCTTTCATATGTCGGCATAAGCCTTGATGGAATGGAAGAAATCAACGACCGTTTCAGAGGCGTTAAGGGCGCTTTCAGATCAGCGCTGGAAGGTATTAAAAACTGCCAGGAGGCAGGGATAAAAGTAGGTCTTCGCTTTACTGTCAATAAGTTCAACGTCGGTGAAATCGAGAATATATTTAACCTCCTTGAAGATATGGAAATTCCAAGGGTATGTTTTTATCACCTTGTGTATGCCGGTCGCGGATCAAAACTTGTAGAAGATGATTTGACCCACGACGAAACCAGAAAAGCTGTTGACCTGATAATGGACCTGACAAGAAAGCTCCATGATAAAGGAAAGCAAAAAGAAGTATTAACTGTTGATAATCATGCTGACGGGCCATACCTCTATCTGAGGTTGCTTAAAGAAGATCCAAAACGTGCGGCAGAAGTCCTTGAGCTTCTCGAAATGAATGAAGGAAACAATTCCGGCCGGGGCATTGGATGCGTTAGCTGGGATGGAGAGGTTTATGCCGATCAGTTCTGGCGATATTACAGTTTCGGAAATGTTCGGGAAAGGCCATTTTCCGAAATATGGACAGACACCTCAGAACCTTTAATGAAGAAGCTTAAAGAGAAAAAAAAGTATGTAAAGGGCAGATGTGCTAAATGCCGATGGCTGGATATTTGCGCAGGAAACTTCAGGGTGAGAGCCGAGGCCATAACAGGCGACGCTTTTGCGCCGGATCCTGCATGTTATCTGACAGATGAAGAGATAGCGTAAAAGAGATCGTCAAGTAGTTGAGTTGTCGAGTTGTCGAGTGGGGGAACAATTGCGGACAATTTAGCATGTTAGAATTTGAATGAATACTGCCTGTCCAATTTTTAGGCAAAGTCTATTTGTTTATATAATAACAACCACTTAACCACTCGACCACTCGACGAGGTCTGACAAAGGAGCGAATTGATGCTATTCCCAGAATACAGGCCCAGACGTTTGAGACAAAATGAAGCCTTCCGGCGAATGATTCGTGAAACCACACTTTCCACAGATGACTTTATTCTTCCCCTTTTCGCAATAGGCGGCAAGGAAGTTAAAAATCCCATCGAGTCCATGCCCGGACAGTATCAATTATCCGTAGACAATCTTGTTGAAACAGCCAGAGAAGCGTTTAATCTGGGCATACCTGCTGTTATGCTTTTTGGAATACCTGATAAGAAAGATCCTCTTGCAACAAGTGCTTATGCAAATGATGGTATCGTTCAAAGAGCAACAAGAGCTCTGAAAAAAAAGATGCCGGATTTAGTTGTAATAACTGATGTATGTTTATGCCAGTATATGGATCATGGCCACTGCGGAATTGTTGAAGGCCACACCATAAACAACGATGCAACTCTTGATCTTCTTGCCAGGACAGCATTGTCACACGCAAAGGCAGGAGCAGACATGGTAGCTCCATCAGACATGATGGACGGCCGTGTTGGTGAAATCCGCAATGCCCTTGATGAGAACGACTTCAGCAATACTCCTATTATGTCATATGCAGCCAAGTACTGCTCATCTTACTACGGCCCGTTCCGAAGCGCTGCGCACTCAGCTCCAAAATTCGGCGATAGAAGAACATATCAGATGGATCCTGCCAATTCGCTTGAAGCTCTCAGGGAAGTTACGCTGGATATAGAAGAAGGCGCTGATATAATCATGGTCAAGCCCGCACTTCCGTACCTTGACATTATATATCGCATACGAACCGAAATAAACCTTCCGGTTGCCGCATATAATGTCAGCGGCGAGTATGCAATGATCAAGGCCGCCGAAAAAATGGGGTGGATTGACGGCAAGAAAGTAATGATGGAAACATTAACATCGATCAAGCGCGCCGGCGCCGACATGATTCTTACATATTTTGCTGTTGATGCCGCTAAAGAGTTAAATGGTTAAAAACTATATGACGAACAACGATCATACACCCCCACCTAAATCTCATCCTCACGCTGAAAACAAAGGATCGACACTTCGACTTGTTGCATGGGAAACCACCCGAAACTGCAATCTTTCATGTATGCACTGCCGCGCATCAGCCACAAAAGGTCCATACAGTAACGAACTTGACACAAAAACCTCCCTGCAGCTTCTTGATCAGATAGCTGAAGTCGGACAGCCAATAATCATACTTACAGGCGGAGAACCTCTGCTTAGACCTGATATTTTTGAAATCGCAAGTTATGGAACAGGCAAAGGCCTTAGGATGGTTATGGCTCCAAACGGAACCCTGATAACAGCAGAATACGCCAGAAAAATGGCAGACTCAGGCATAAAAAGAATAAGTGTCAGCCTGGATGGTTCCACAAAAGAAAGCCATGACAGCTTCAGGGGAGTTGACGGCGCTTTTGACGGCGCACTTCGAGGCATAGGCCTGGCTAAAGATGCTGGAATAGAATTTCAAATAAATACAACCATAACAAAAGCAAATCTAAATCAGATCCCCAAAATTCAGGAACTGGCTGTTAGTCTTGGCGCAGTAGCTCACCACATTTTTCTTTTAGTGCCGACAGGCCGCGGCAAATATATTCTGGACCAGGAAATATCATCAGAAGAATATGAAGATACCCTTAACTGGTTTTATGATCAAAGGGAAAAGACGCCTCTGCAATTAAAAGCTACATGCGCTCCACATTATTACAGGATACTGAGGCAAAGGGCAAAAAAAGAAGAGAAATCAGTCAGTTTCAAAAGTCACGGCCTTGATGCAGTAACCAGAGGATGTCTTGGAGGAACAGGATTTTGCTTTATCTCGCACAGGGGTATTGTGCAACCCTGCGGGTTTCTCCAAGTAAACTGCGGTGACGTTAAAAAAACATCATTTGCAGATATCTGGAACAATTCAGAAGTATTTTTAGCCTTACGCGATTTCAGTCAATTAAAGGGAAAATGCGGAATATGTGAATACAGAAAAGTCTGCGGCGGCTGCAGAGCAAGAGCTTATGAAGCGACCGGCGACTTTCTGGCAGAAGAACCTCTTTGCATTTATCAACCAAGGAAAGCCCCATGAAAATAAATTCTTTAATGATTCCCAATCCTATCACAATAACGGAAAAAGCCTCCGTAAGCGAAGCTATTGAACTGATGAAAATCAACTCAATCCGGCACCTGCCTGTAGTTTCAGAGAAAAACTTGCTTGCAGGCCTGGTTACACTTGCGGATTTGAAACAAGGACTTATACCCTCTATGGTTGCAGGAGTCACTCTCTCGGACTTGATTATAAAGAATCCTATTACAGTTGGTCCCGATGATGATATCGAAATAGCTGCCAAGCTGATTTATAAGCACAAAATTGGGGGTATGCCGGTTGTAAAAAAAGGCAAAGTGGTCGGTATAATTACCGGGACGGATATCCTGAGAACCTTTATTGAAATGATGGGAATGCTTACCGCAAGCTCGCGTATTGATGTAGTGATAGGAGAAGAACCCGGAGCATTCAAACAAGCGCTGCACATTATAAATGATAATGGAGGGGATATAATTAGTGTAGGCATGACAGCCCAACCCGCAAGCAAAAGAATATATTATTTCCGGCTCTTTGCCTGCAAAACCGATATTATAAAAAAAGCGCTTAAAAAGGAAGGATTTGAGGTTATAGCTGCAATGGCAATGGATTAGAATGCCTAAATTGAAAAAAGTCTTCCTAAATAAATTATAAGCTTCTCTGTTTCCCCTACCTGGTGTATCTCCGAAATTGTCTTTGTAGCAATTGAAAATCCTGATTCAGGCTCTACTGAGAACAACTTGGCTTGTAACAAACGCCGCAATGACCGATCCAGTTTTTTTACATTATCGCTATTATATTCAATATGTAACAACCCGCAAAGCTCAAACCGGGAAGTAATAAGAGTCATTCTATTCTGCTTTTCTCTAAGATCATCTAATACAAAGATGAGTTTGCGGTCGAATTGATCTAAACTTTTAATAAGTTCCGCGAAGAGCGTTCCTTCAGCCATTTAAATAAATCCTTTGCCCTGCAGAACATATTCTGCCAAACGTGAAACACAATCCTGAATATCGAGAAAGCAGAAACGATAAGCCTCATAATTTAACCCATAAGGATCCGCAATCCCTCGATTTCTAGATCCAAAGCCGGCAAAATGCCTGATCAAAAAAACTTTGCCATCTGCTTCAGGAAAGGCATCCAAAAGACTCTCCCCATGGGCTTTTTCCATTACCAGTATAAGATCGCTTCTATCTACAATAGCTTCTCTAACAGATTTTGCAATGTGGCCGGACAGATCAACATCATATTCTGCCGCAACTTTCTGTGCCAGGCCGGTGGCACTATTGCCTGGAAGCGCAAGCAATCCTGCTGAATCGGCAACAATATCATCAACTCCCTTTTTTTGTACAAGCTTTTTTAGTAAGCCTTCAGCAAATGGACTTCTACATATATTACCCGTACAAACGAACAGGATATGTTTTATCGTGTTTGCCATGATATTGATTCCTTTGAATGGCAGGATAGCTCTCATCAATGCCGGCGCCTACTCCTGAAGTGAGGCTATCGCCAAAAGCAAGAATAACTGAACCGGGCTTTAACTGATTAATTCGTGGCGCAGTCCGAGCACAGCCGTTTAGAAAGAAAAGTAGAAGAATTCCACAAATAAAAACTGTTAAGATTTTGTATTTGTATGCCATTTGGCGTGCGAGTTTTCCCGCTCAGCCTCCATATTGCTACCAAAGCGCTTTAATGTGTTTATAAGCTTGGATGCGGCTGTCCTTTGTCAGTATTGTTGCGTTTTCGGCACGTGCGGTTGCGACTATTATTTGGTCTGCCGGATCATCATGGAATTTAGGAGGGAGTATCGTCGAGCGATAGGCGATAACGGGTGATAGAGGTACTAGTCTAAGCTTGGGCATTTCAAGGGCAGAATTGATCCACACTTCTGGATTGCAGGAAATACCTAATCGGCCCTTTTCAAGAAGCTTGCTGAATTCCCACGGCGATATGGCGGACAAAAGCAACTCTTCGTACTTAGTGCTATCTGCAATAAGTGCTTTGACCTTGCGAGATAGCTTTTCGGGGCGCATGTGCCACCAGATCCATGTATGAGTATCGAGAAGATATTTCATTTACAGGCATCCCAAATCTCCTCGCCGAGAGGAGAGACAATGTCCTTTTCAAAAACGAAAGCGTCCGCTAGTTTACCAGGCTTAGAATTACCCTCTACGCGCTGGTATGGGATTACTTCAGCAAGCGGTTTTCCTCTTTTTGTAATGACCACTTTTTCTTGGGATTCTGCAACTTCATCCAATATTTTCAAAGCATGGGCTTTGAATTTACTGATAGCCATTATTTTCATGGTTTCACCTCCACCAGACTAATAGGATATCTATATAGTCAAACAAAGTGGTCATGTCAACAAAAATACAAAACTGCAAGGATCGACTCGAAGAGATTGCAGAGTACGGCAGAACTTATGGGCTGAAAGTTCCCTGTACGTGAATCCTGTTAATGTCCTGAATACATTAGCAAAAGTATTAGCCGAATGCAAGGTCAGAATCGTGAGAAACTGTCTGAAGGCGGAGCGAAGCGGAAGGTGAGCCTCAGGCGAGAGTGAGTGAAAGGAGCGGCCAACCCGGAGTGCAAAGCTATGAGCTTAGCCTTTGAAGGTGTTAAACAGTGTTTCATAAAATATTTGTTGTGAGATATCCAGACATTTCCAAACCAAGAAATATCTACAATAATTTGCAGGAGATATACATGATAAAGCTTAGGATGGTCAAGCCAAAACTGCTGGATCAGGTTCGGCTTGCTACATGGGTCAGACGCCTCAGTTTCAGAACTGAGCAAGCCTATGTGCAGGTTTTAGGTTATATAATTTGCAGGTGTTTTTCCATATGATATCAGAAAGATATTCTGGATCTTCTTTTCTTGCTTCTGCCAGTTTAAGAAGGACTGATTTAACAAATGCCGGTTCATTGCGTTTAGTACGATTTTTTTCGGGCGCTGGTGTAAGGTATGGCGCATCTGTCTCGACAAGTATGCGATCTGCTGGAACAAGGGGAGCAAGTTTTATGAGTTCAGCACCACGGCTTTTTATTGTTAATATTCCGGTTATACCGATGTAAAAACCAAGCTCTATATATTGATATAATTCTGATTTGTTCCCGCTGAAACAGTGAATGACCCCTTTTCTTTCCCTGCAATGTTTTTCTTTGAGGATTTCAAGAAGCCTTCCTTTGCTGTCCCTTTCATGAAAAATAACTGGAAGATCTAATTTCCCGGCGATTTCAAGCTGCCTGACAAACCATTTTTCCTGATCTTTTCTTGGAGAATACATTCGGTTAAAGTCAAGGCCGATTTCTCCCCATGCCCGGACTTTTTTGCTTTTGGTAAGTTTAATCAGGTATAAAAGAACTTGTTCTGAACAGTCTTTTGCATCGTGTGGATGAATACCTACAGAGGCATACAAACCACTATAAGATTTTGCCAGTGCAACAGCTTTAGTGGAAGAATCCTTGTTTGTTCCAACTATCATAATTGCAGAAACACCAGCTTCATTTGCGCATTTTATTACATCATCGATATCTTTGTCATATGCGCGGTCATCAAGATGGCAGTGGCTGTCAAATAATTTCATTTTAACTCCGTATTGCTCTAAATCAATGTCGTGTAGCATTAAGGGCTTGAAATATCAACTTTGGTAAGAAGGCCGGGATAAATTTTCAATATTTGCTAATATTATAAGCTTATGCTTTAATTGCAGAAATGTTGCAACCTGAGCGTTTAGGCTGAGTGCTATGCATGTTTAAAGTGGGCTATATTCACCGCCCAGCCGCAGAGGTCGCAGAGGAAAAAAATTAATCGACAGATTTTTGAAGGAAATTATGGTGCTCGAAAATAATAACGATAAGTTTAAGGTGGTTATATTAAGATGTCCGAATTATGATACAAAGAATCTTGATTATAATATTAATAGAGCATTTTCATATTTTGGCGGAATTGAATCACTTGTAAATAAGGGCGAAAATATCTTGTTAAAACCAAATCTGCTATTAAAAGCTTCTGCAAGGTCAGGGGTCATAACGCATCCCTTTGTTGTAAAATCTGTGGCGGATATTGTTAAGACTGCCGGCGGACTGCCGGCGGTTGGAGACAGCCCTGCATTCGGGAGGGTCAGTCAGGTTGCTGCTGCCTGCGGGTTGCTGCCTTTGCTTAAAAAAGACAATATCCCAATCGTATGTTTCAGGGGAAACAGATCATATCCATATCACAGCAAAGTGCGAATAACAGATACAGTCAGAGATTTTGATAAAATAATTAACATTCCAAAATTTAAGGCTCACCAACAGATGCTTTTTTCAGGAGCGGTTAAAAATGTTTTTGGGCTGGTTGCCGGAAAGGTTAAGGCATGGAGACATTTTAAAGCCCGGGGCAGCCACGAAAAATTTTCATTAATGATTCTTGGCATTTACGAGCATGTCCAGCCATGTTTTACCGTTGTAGATGCCATAGATATTATGGAAAAGACAGGCCCTCGTGGCGGGCCTGTAAGACATACCGGCCTGCTTTTTGCCGGGATAAACTGCCTAAGCATTGACAGGGCTATTTGTGATGTATTCAATATAAATCCGGACAGGGTGCCGTTGCTTAAAACTGCCAGAAAATGCGGCATTAATGGATGTAGGTTAAGGGATATTAAGATCGAGGGAGATGATGTTTCAGATGTAATGACTGAAAAATATCTTTTTCCAGATGGATTGAGTGATATCTCCTTTTCATTTCCAAGAGTTATAAAAAGCGTAATACGGCATCTTGTAACGGTTCACGGGGGGCATGGATCAGGGGCCAGAAAAAATCAGTGATCAATTAATCTCTTTGTTTATTTCATCTAAATTACTCAAGGGCATTGGGTAACCCATTAGCGTTGAAATCTGTGCTATTATTTCTCTTCCATGTTTATTTTGTCCCCGCATAGAAACTGGAACAGATAACGGACTTATTCTACCTTCGATATTTGTTATGGTTCCCTCTGATTCTTCAATTGTAAGTGGAGGCAAGATTACTTCTGCGTCTGAGAATAACCGTGAATGATAAGGCGATTGGACCACTAATAGTTCAGCCTTAGAAAGAGACCTTTTTACTGTGTCGTCATGTTCAATAGATTCCGGAATGTCGCCCATTAAATAAATTACACGAATATCCTCTGTAAAAGTTTTTTCCAGTATTTTGTCTATCGATAGTCCCGGCTGTTCAGGCAGATTTGTTTTCCAGGCAGTTTCTAATTTTTTGCGTTCCTCAATATCATTTATCCATTTTTGCCCTGGAAAAAGGTTTGGGGAAACACCCATATTAAGCAATCCAAGGCCATTGGATTTAAAAATAAGTGGAAAAAGATGCAAAAATCCTTTCTTGGACATTGAAAGGAGTTGTTCAAGCTGATTTGTATCCCATTTAAAGATTTCCTTTGAATAAAGAAAAACAGTAGGCATTTCATCTGAAATTTCAGGCAATGCACCATCTACAAAATCAATTGTTGCTTTGTTTTCTCTTTGAGCGCGTCTGACAAGCGCATCAATTACTGGATATTGAACAGCCGGATTATCTGAGGTGATAAGAATCTGTTTTGCGGTTTCAATAGTTCTATATTCAGCCGTAGTCGAGAACAGCGAAGTAAATTCAGGGAGAATATTTATTTCAGATGGGCTATCGAAAAAGTCGATATTTGAAGTTTTAAGTACAGCTCTTAAAAATTTCTGAAATAGATATGCTTCTTCATTTGTGCATGCTGGTGTTGCAATTCCTGCAAACGATTCAGGGGGATATGTTTTTTGAAGCGTTTTAAGCCGCTGAACAACATGGGAAATAGCTTCGTCCCACTCCACTGAGATAAATTGTCCTTTTTGCTTGATTAGAGGCTTATCCAGCCTTTTTCTTCCACTTGTATCTTTATATCTGAACTTTCCATTAATGCAGAGATGGCCGTAATTTGGCTCCTTTTTCAGATCTGATGTTACTTTGACCAAATCATTGCCAATATAGTTTAATATTAAATTGCATCCGCAGCCGCATACGGAACAAGTGGTTGGTGTGGTTTCAAGATGGAAAGGTCCGGGGCGTTTTTTTGTTTTTTCAATAAGGGCGCCTGTGGGACAGTTGCTTACGCATAAACCGCATGAAACACAATTGTCGTTGATTACAGGTCCGAAAAATGTTATCTTGCCTTTTTGATCAAATTCAAGTGGTTCTAACTCGATTGCATCTGAACACTGGTATTCAGAGCAATTACGCATGCATCGCCTGCAGTTGATGCATTTGTTTGGATCAACAATTATATGCGGATGTGTTTCATCTATTTCAAACTTTTTTTCCTGCCGGCTTTCAAGGTTTGAAATATCTACCCCATATTCTGTGGCATATTCTCTCAATTTGCATTCAAAGGCATCAATACATCCGCAAGAAAGGCATCTCTTTGCCTCTTGAACAGCAGTTTCTTCTGAAAACCCCAAATCCACTTCTTCAAAGTTATTGCGGCGGGCACCTGCAGGAAGTTCCGGCATTGTTGCCCTTGCTTTCTTTGCAACACCGACGAAGTTTTGTGAATCCACTTTATTAAGGGACCCTTTGCTTATGTTAAAAGGCATTTCAGGAGATTTTACAGGCTTTTTGCGCAGGAACAGATCAATGGAATGAGCGGCTCGTCTGCCTGCGCTAAAAGCTGACACCACTGTCTTGGGGCCGGTAAAGACGTCTCCTCCGGTAAAGACCCCTACTACATTTGTCTGAAGAGTGCCTGGGTGCGCAACAATTGTTCCCCAGCGCGTGGTTTCGCACTTTTGGCCGATTTCATCATTCTGCAAACAAGACATTTCAGGTACCTGTCCGATCGCCGCTATTACTGTATCTACATCAACGGTTTTTTCTGAACCGGATATTGGCGCCGGCCTGCACCTTCCGCTATCATCTTTTTCACAAAGCGTCATACTTATATATTCCATCTGTTTTAACTTGCCGTTTTCACCAATAAGCCGTGAAGGAGCAACAAGTATATTTATTTGAACACCCTCTTCTTCTGCAGCATCAACCTCTGCGGCAAGAGCCGGCATTTCCACTCTTGATCGACGATAGTATATGGCGACATTTTTTGCTCCCAGCCTAAGGGCAGTACGGGCAGCATCGATGGCTGTATTCCCGCCGCCGATAACTATTACTTTATTTCCAATCTTTACATCTTTTCCAAGAGAGACATCTGTTAGAAAAGTTGTGCCTTCTATAACATCGCTTAATTCTTCTCCTGGGATACGCAAATTACGTGCACCCCAGCAACCTAATCCTAAAAAAACTGCGCTGTATCCATCAGAAAGAAGACTTGCACAGGTAAAGTCTTTCCCAAGTGAAGTGTTTGTTTTTGCATCAATTCCGAGCTGAAGTATAGATTCTATCTCAAGTTCTAGGATATGCCTGGGAAGACGGTAACTGGGGATTCCATACTTCAATTGTCCGCCTAACTCAGGCATGGCCTCAAATATAGTCACTTCATGGCCCATTTGCCTCAGATAAAAGGCAGTGGAGAGCCCGGCAGGCCCTCCTCCAACAACAGCGACCCGGTAGCCGGAAGGTTCGGGTAGACATACAATCAATTTCTTGTAATTAGTTCTTTCGTAATCACCAAGAAAACGCTTTGCAAAGTTAATACAAACAGGCTCGTCAACTCTTTGGCGCCGGCATTCGGTTTCACATGGATGGGGGCATATCCTTCCGATTACCAGGGGCATTGGGCAGCGTTCCTTAACTAGTTTTAATGCTTCCAGATATTGACCATTGGCAAGCAGTGCAAGATACCCCTGGATATCCACGTTTGCCGGGCAGGCGAGATGACATGGAGCTACGCAGTCTCCATAGTGATTTGTCAGTATTAGTTCTATTTTATTTTGACGGGCCTGCCGTACACGCTCTGAATCAGTATCTACAACCATTCCTTCTTTGACCTTTGCTATACAGGATGTTACAAGACGATCTTTGCCTTCAATTTCTACTACGCATAGACGACATCGTCCCAGGGGCTTTAGGTGTTCCTGATAGCAAAGAGTTGGTATCTTTATCCCTGATTCTTCTGCTGCCTGTAAGATAGAGGTGTCGGGTTTTACAGCAGTTACTTTTCCGTTAATCGTAATCTGAATTTTGCTTGACAAGCCGCACCTCCTATTAAAAAAATGGTAATATTTTAGTCTTATGAAACAAATCTGCTGAGGGTGTGAGCTTCAGGTATGATCAAATTCAAAACAGGAAACTGTTTGAGTGCATTAGAGATCGTTAAGAAAGAATCTATTATAAAACCCATTTGTTGCCAGGCTTTTTGTTCAATTGCCACAATTTCTTTATAGTTATGGCTAATTCTTTCTTTATGATATCTTATGCACGAGTTTTTCATGATTTTAATTTGATTATACCTGAAGCGAGCATATCTTCAAAAAGCTGAACTATTACAAAAAAATAAGGATAATGCCGTTACATCTGTTATCACCCAAACAGATCAACCCAGGACTGAAACCTTTTGACTTTTTCAAGTCCGTAGGGTTTAAGGTATTGCTTTATATCTTCAACAGATTTTTCTTTTTTTAGTGAATCCCGATTTTTAGAAAAGAACTTGTCTGCAAAGCATATTATCTGCTCTTCTATTGAAACAGGAAGCATATCGCGTTTGGGTAACGGAAGAGCGTAGTTTTTTATGTCTTCGATTGTTATGCCAACGCCTACGTGACGTTCGCAGACAAGAGCGTGTCTCGGAAGCCCGATTTTTTCTAATATTTCACGGCCCAAATATCCATGGCAAATATACGGCGACTTGCCTTTACAACCTAATTCAGGGGTATTGGTCAAAAAAATACCTATATCGTGCAGCATCGCAGCTTCTTTTATAAAATCAAGGTCTGGATTTAAATGGGGAACCTTTTTGGCGGCATCAAGAGCTTTTCTTGTGACCTGTTTGCTATGTTGAATTATAATTTCATATGCTTTTGAATCGGTTTTGTAGTATTTATCAATTATATCGATAGGATTCATAAAGCTATCGTGAAAGAAGCACGCCTTCTATAAAAGGATCTATTGCTCCATCAAGAACGCTGTTGACGTCACCAACTTCAAGATTTATCCGGTGATCCTTGACCATCTGATAGGGATGAAGAACATATGACCTTATCTGGCTGCCCCATGCTATATCATCCTTGCTGTCATGCAGTTTTTGTTTTTTTTCATCCTGCTTCAGCTTTTCCTGTTGATATAGTCTTGCTTTAAGCACCTTCATTGCCATTTCTTTGTTTCTGTGCTGAGATTTTTCCTGCTGGCACTGCACAGCTATCCCTGTAGGCAGGTGTGTAATGCGGACAGCGCTGCTTGTTTTATTAACATGTTGTCCTCCGGCTCCGCTCGCTCTAAATACATCTATACGCAAGTCTTTATCGTCGATATCTATAACAATTGTTTTATCAATTTCCGGATAGACAAATACGGAAGCAAAGGATGTCTGCCTTTTGTGGCTTGCATTAAATGGAGAGATTCTAACCAGGCGGTGAACTCCTTTTTCCGCCCTAAGGTATCCATATGCATATTCTCCGCTTGCGGTAAAAGTAACACTCTTAATCCCAGCTTCATCACCAGGCTGAAAGTCAATTATTTTGGCTTGAAAGCCTTTTCGTTCAGTCCATCTCATATACATTCTGAAAAGCATTTCAGCCCAGTCCTGAGCATCGGTTCCGCCTGCGCCTGCATTGATTGAAACAATAGCATTTTTTTTATCATCTTCTTCATCAAGCATTAACTCGAGTGAAAGTTTGCTGATTTCTTTGTCTATTGCTTCGATTTCATGGTAAACTTCTTCGATGGTATCTGTGTCTGATTCATCGAGGGCCATATCCAGCATCATTTCACATTCTTCAAGGTTTTTAAAAAGCTTGTTAAAACTTTCGACCTTGCTTGTAAGCAGAGCCCGTTCTTTTAGAATTGATGTGGTTTCTTCTTGTTTATCCCAGAAGCTGTCTTTTGCAATCAGGTTCTCAATTTCTTTTAGTCTTTTTGATTTTTCTTCGACGTCAAAGATAGTCCTTCAGATGGTCTAATTTAAGATTAAGTTCCTTTATAGTTTGTTTGAGTTCTATAGACATTTTTTTCTCCTTATTGTTGACGGCTTTGTAAAAAGTCCATTGCCGTCAAAATTTCGATTTTTATGTGTTTATCATTGTTTTTTATTTAAGTTGCCCTTGCCGTAACTTCTCAAAAAGTTCGGCTAAAGATAAAAAAGACGAGTCCGCTGGTGATAAAATGTAAAAGAGCTGACTGTTTGAGCATCTTAGTGAGCTTTGAGAAAAAACAGCGCATAAGAAAATTTATCTTTAAAGCATATGATCTATCGCTTAACCAATACGTATTAAAAGGATTGGCCACTGTTTTTTCTTTAGGCTCACTTATATGCGAGTTTCAGATCTTCTTACATTTTGTTATCAGTGGGCGAGTCTTGTATCATGTAATTTGCCCGGACTTATTGAGACATTACCCTTTACCTTTATACAATATTGAAAATATAAGCATAACTACCAGGCATGCAATGGCGAATAGATCACCAAATCTGGTATAGGCGGATGTCTCATGTATTATTGGAATAGATCGAGTTATTACTTTTTCCTGAAAGAGCGATGTCGAATCCATAACTCTTCCAACAGGGTCTATGAATCCGCTTATGCCTGTATTTGCCGCCCTTACCAGAGATCGTCTGTTTTCTATCGCTCTGAATATTGCCATGGAAAAGTGCTGATAGGGAGCGCTTGTTTTACCATACCAAGCATCATTGGTGATGTTGACAAGTAATGACGCTTCATTTTTTGTCATGGCTCTGGAAAGCTCAGGAAAAATGATTTCATAACAAATCAGCAACCCCAGGTTGTAATTATTCCACTTGATAGTTTTTCCTTCCTGCCCAGCGCTGAAATCTCCAACAGCTTCAACCATTTTACCAATAAACGGCAGCCATTTTTTAAAAGGAACATATTCTCCAAATGGAACAAGGTGTGCCTTGTCATATTTTCCGCATACCATTCCATCCGGGCTAATCAGGTAGGCACTATTGTAATATTCTATAATGTTTCCCATGCGGGCAAAGGAAGGACTGCCTATCAGAAAATCCGTGTTTGTATCATGAATTCCATTTTGAACCTTTTTTGACAGCAGTCTGTCATATAAAAAGTAAAAGGGAGTTGCTGTCTCCGGCCAGACCACGAGATCAGGTTTTTCCTCTTTGGCTGAAAGAGATAAATTGATGTATTTTTCTGTGGTTGCTGTTTGAAATGCAGGATCCCACTTTATTGACTGTTCGATATTTCCCTGAACAATTGTGATTTTTACAGACTTTGCAGCAGAGATTAGATTATCAATTGATTTAATTCGCCATGTTCCATAAATGAAAACAAGGCCTGTGATCAGGATAAAAACAAATATCGATCCTCCGGCAAGACGTTTTTTAACCTTTGCCTCTTTCCATTTGCTTCCCGTGATATAAAGAAATGCAAGGAAAATTGTCGCATTAGCCAGAGCAATCAGAAAAGACACCCCATATATTCCAAGTATATCCGATAGCTGTATAAGATGCAACCTGTTAAATTGGGAGTATCCAATCAGCCCCCAGGGAAACCCTGAGAAAAGATAATTGCGAATATATTCCAAAGAAACCCATGAAAAAGGAATTATAAAAAGACAGTTCACAGGTTTTGCACATAGCCTTATTAAAATAACCGAAAAGACAGCTATGTAGAGAGATAGATAAGCGGATAACAGGAAAAGAACGGATACGCATTGATAAAGAGGAAGATTACCATAAGTTTGCATAGTATAGACAAGCCAGTATGCAAGGGTAATATAATGTGCAAGACCTGCAATAAAACCAAGGCGAAAACTATTTGCTAACGAGCTGTTTTTTAAGGAAATCAGCAACGGCACAAGGGCAAACCACGCAAGCCAGTCAATGCCGATTTTCGGGAAAGAACCGGTTAAAAGCAAGCCGCTTAATACAGCTAAAATGATATTTGTCCAGTTAAAACTTGTTGTTTTCAATATCGCTCTCTAACCTTGAACCGTGAACCATTGAACCGTGAACCTGAGCAGTTACATTTATCGTATAATATACAGAACCAGCGATTATAGGTCAAGCTTAAGGTGAATTAAGTTGTTCATTTTCAAGGCAATCGTAAAAGACCTCCCTGAATTCTGCCCAAAAGCAAATCCAATCCCCAAATTTATTGACATTTCAAAAGGGCCACAATCTGTGGCCCCGACTTTTCATTAACCAAAACAGTTGGTTCAGGCTTTCAACTTTACTTTAGCCTCCATTCATGATAAAAAAGCAACTTAAATCCTTAAGTAAAATGGTAACTTAATCCGAATCCTGGCCGGATAAGGCAATTGTGCAAGAGGTGCTTGCACAAATCACCTGGTATCGCAATCTGGCCTTACTGGAGAAGAACAAGGAACCCCGAGGTCCGTTTGTGGTATGCCCGCAAAACCATCAAGAACGGGTTGAGTCGCAATATTCTCGCCATCCAGATTGAGACGCGCCTGTATGGGGAAATGGGTGACCCCTCTGAGTATTGAAATTATAAATCTTAGTATAACTTCAATATAACTGATTAGATAAAGTTTATCATAATAATGCATGGTTCTTAGGGGGGAAAGGGGCTGTAATGCCCCTGACCTACCCCCGGTATGAAGCGCGACCAGACACTCATTCAATTAGTACGCGCCGTCGCCGAAAATGCGGTATTGAAAATCGAGGTATCTCAGCAATGCCATTTCTTGACAGTAACGCCGATCTCTCAGGAACAATCCTAACTCAAGAGAACTTGAGAGGAGCACGCAATTACCTCAAGGGATTAATTTCTTTACTTGATCCAACGTGGCTTGGAAAACCTAAAGGGCAACTCCGATTTGCCTGGAATAGTGATGGGCAAAGTCCTGTCACATTTCTGATAGACCTATCATCTCATTTGGCTCTTATTGAGCAGGCAATAACTGTTCGATCACGTGCGATCTTCGAAGACAAAGTCATCCAATTGCTTAGAACAAATGGGAAGACAGATTTCGAAAATTTGCTTACGGAGTTTCGCGTTCTCTCATTCTTTGCCCAGAAAACGAAGCCAATCGAGCTTGACCCATTAGTACCACAGAAAGACTTGAAATCATATAATCGTCCCAAAACCCCTGACTTCTCTTTTCAATTACCGTGTGGCCGCATCTTGGTTGAAATTACCGTCTTCTACTTTCAGCCGCTTATCCTCTGGAAAAATAACATCGAGCAGGCCTTTAATTACATAGAACGGAGTATGTTTAAACATCCCTTACGCCGTATCCTCGTTTTCAGTTTGCCTCTTAATTTTAAGTGGTCTCAAGCTAAAACCTTCATTAAATCTACAGTATTACCAAACGTTAAGGCAACAACGACAGGAGAAACGTCTATTACTTTTAACGAAAAGCAGATAATTGCTACTTGGCATGAGCCACCTCACATCCAATGTGATCTTAGCAAGCATCCTGACCCCGATACTGTCCATTTTCCAAATGATAGATACGCCACCTTTGACGGGCCAAAAGGCTTGGGCCTCTGGATAAGGGAAGAGAATAGAAATTTTTCATGGGTCTCTGCTCGAAAGCAATCAGCCATCGCTTTGGAGGCCATCATTCAAGCGGAAGATGCCACCGAACTGACCGAAATGATTGTAAAATCCATTCGTAATACACTGGATAGAAAACGAGAACAACTTCGGAGTGATGATACACAAATCGTTGTATGCAAGATTGCTCATCATGAATTGACCTCTCCAGAATTGCTAAGAATGGTGCAAGAACGGATCTGGCCAAATCCACATTATCAATGGCTCACTGGAATACTTCTATACATCCCTCGAATGGGCTTCACTCCAAAGGATAAGTCAGACCAAATGTACGCCCTTATGAATCCTAATGCAACATGCTCTGGGAAATCATTCAATGAATTTATGTCGTCAAACTATATCAATATTAGTTAGGCTCATATAGGTGTACTTTAAGACATGGTCAGGCATGGACAGGTCTTGCCATTGGACATCTTCTTCTAACTTTCGTTCCAGCGGACCCGCATAAAGACGCGGTCCGCTGAACTCGCAGTTACATGCCTATAAAAGAGTCGATTATGAGAATTGCAGGCGTCGATTTAGCTTGGAGAAGCCAAAAAAACCCTTCAGGTGTTTGTATAGGCAAAATCTCTGATGACGTAGTTAGAGTTACTGAAATATATCCTGCTTTGTATGGCATTGCGAAAGTACTGGAGGTACTCCTTGGAGCTTCAGATTTATGTGGCATTGCAATAGATGCTCCTTTAATAATAAAGAATCAATCAGGACAAAGGCTTTGCGAAAGAAACCTTAGCAAATTATATGGTTCAAGATGGGCATCAGCTCATACTTCGAACAAAACTTTGTACCCAAATGCTAAGAGCGTCGAGTTGTCCCGTAAATTAGAGCAGGAAGGCTTTTCACACTTAGGGAGCGAAAAGTGGCAAATAGAATGCTATCCACACCCAGCTATAATCGAAATATTTGGTTTGGAAAAACGTTTGCCATATAAAAAAGGCAAGGTGTTAGATAAAAAAGAAGGTCAAAAGCGATTAGCAAATTTTCTAAAAGCTCTATCTGGAAGTGAGATATTTAGGCTTTGTTTTGAAATTGATGTCCCTAATATTGATGATAAATATATTGATTCATTAAGGGGCAAACAATTGAAAAACAATGAGGATGCTCTGGATTCTATTTTATGTCTTTATATCGCCGCGTTGTATAGACTTGGGATTAAAAGTACAACATTCGGCACAGCGGAATCTGGCTATATTTATGTCCCTCAGCAGTATTGCATGGGGTAGAAGGGGACATCCATAAGATCCGATTTTAAATTTACAAGATGTTTTTCTTCCCCCTTTGCCTCCTGAGCCGACAGGATAGACAAAAGGATAGTTAGTATAATTAGTAAACATCCCGGAAATCCCCCAAGATGATAAAATGAATATTCTTGACCAGTTACATGTTTTCAAGATATTAAACTAAAATTTAGCTCTTTTCTTCCACCTCCTAACTGGGAGAGCAATAGATGGCAGACATTGAATACAAAAAAACAATATTTGAAATTCTAAATAATTTTAAAGGCATTGAACCCCTTAAAGAATTGTTCTGGACAGAATTGAACTATGATCGTGTTAATGAATCTCTTTCCAGAAGGGGTTGGCCTAAAACAGCAACTGAGGTCTTAGCGGAAGATCCTGTTCTGTTTGCTTCCGGTGGGCAGGGCGATGAGTTTCATATTATTTATTCGCGTTTGTCATCGGATCGTCTTTTTATTACTCAGGAACGACCTGTTGTTTCAAAGCTTCTGAATGATCATCCTTATTCGTTATTCATATTCTCAAATGAGGCACAGGACAGATGGCATTTTATAAACGTTAAATATGATGAAAAAACAGAAAAACGTCGCTTGTTTAGAAGAATTACAATTGGGCATGGGGAACGGCTGCGAACAGCTACAGAACGTATAGAAATGTTAGACCTCGAGCGCGCTGAAAAGGATTTATTCGGTCAGTCTCCTTTAGCAATACAGCAAGTTCACGATCATGCCTTTGATGTTGAAGCCGTCACAAAACAATTCTTTGATGAATATAAAACTGTTTTTAAAGATCTTCAGAACAATTTGAAAAGCCAAAGCAAAGATAAAGTATGGGCGCATGACTACGCTCTTCAGTTTTTAAATAGAGTTATGTTTCTGTACTTTATCCAGCGAAAAGGATGGTTGGGTGAAGACAGCGAGTTCCTCAGATCTTTCTGGGAAAGTTACCAAAAAACAGAACAGCCTGAAGATACGTTTTTTGAACAATGGCTTTCAGTGCTATTTTTTGAAGCCTTTAATAATAAATTTCATGGTGGACACCGCCATTTCCCAAAAGAAATAAAGAGAGCTTTGGCAACAGCCCCTTATCTTAACGGTGGACTGTTTCAGAAAAATGATCTGGATCAAAAACCAGCAAAAATTACTGACGTACGCTTTGAACAACTATTTGCTTTTATGGAGAAATATAATTTCACTATTTCTGAAGATAGCCCTCTTGATAAGGAAGTTGCGGTTGATCCGGAAATGATTGGAAAAGTATATGAGAGCTTAGTCAATGTTTCAGATGAAGTTGATGAACGCGGCGATGCCGGTATTTTTTACACGCCAAGAACTGAAATTGATCTTATGTGCCGTCTATCGCTTGTAGATAATCTTACAAATCATGTAGGCAAAAAATACAAAGATCTTATATATGAGGTTGTTTTTGCGTTTGAACTGGATGAAAAAACTCTTGCCGATAAAGCTTTGGCAGATGCCAACTTATGGAAAGAATTTAATGACAGTTTGAGTAAAATTACTGTTTTAGATCCTGCATGTGGATCTGGTTCTTTTTTAGTTGGAATGCTGTATATTCTGGATGACCTTCAGGACAGGGCTGCAAAACAACTTAAATCAACTGAGACACCTTATGACCGGAAAAAAAGAATTATCAGGGAAAGCCTTTATGGTGTAGATGTCATGGCTTGGGCCTGCCATGTAGCAGAGCTTAGGCTTTGGCTTGCACTCATCATAGATGCGGAAATTCCTACCGCAGATCTCCATATAAGAAAAGAACCTTTATTGCCGCATTTTTCTTTCAAAATTCGCTGCGGGGACAGCCTTGTTCAAGAAGTCGGCGGCATTAATCTTGGACATATTCAAAGTTCACAAAATATTTCTTCGACAATAATAAACCGACTTACAAAACTTAAAACAGGAAAATTTAAATTCTATAATAATGACCCATCCTGTCAGTTCCGATCAACCGATGAGGCCATGCATGAGGAACTGCGGATTTTCCGCGATATTTTGGGAACCCTTCAACATAACATTGAACAAGAAATAAAAAAAATCCAAAGAGCACAGGAAATGTCTATTGGAAAGAAATATATACAACCTGACTTTGCGGGATTCTCAGAACCAAAACCATATCAGGCTGAACTTGGCCTGAAATCCTCTGATAAACAAAAAGATATTTTAATTTTACAGCAAGATATGGAACGCATAAAACAAGCACGATCAGCCTTAAAAGACGTGAAAGATGTTCCATTTGTCTGGGACATTGCATTTGTTGAAATTTTTGGTGGTATAAATTCAGGCTTTGATATTGTTATTGGAAATCCTCCATATGTAAGACAGGAAAATATTTCAGATTCCCTGCTTTCCGATGAAGAGGTTACAACTTCAAACAAAAAAGAATACAAAGCCAAACTGGCAAGGTCTATATATCAGGCCTTTCCTCGTTTCTTTGAGTATAATGCCTCAAAAGATACTGCCGCAAATAAAATTGATGCCAGGAGCGACCTTTATATATATTTTTATTTACATGGTCTTTCGCTTTTAAATCCAAAGGGTTCATTCTGCTTTATCACATCCAATTCCTGGCTTGATGTTGGTTATGGAAAACGCCTGCAGGAATTCCTTCTTAAACACTGCCACATAAAAATGGTAATTGATAACCAGGCAAAGCGTTCATTTGCCTCTGCTGATGTAAATACGATTATTGTGCTTTTTTCGTCACCCGATATGAAAAAAGAAACAAGGCTGGAAGAAACTGCAAGGTTTGTGATGTTTAAAGAGCCTTTTGAGCATATTATATCACCGGTTATTTTTGAAGAAATTGAAACAGCAAGAAAACGGAAAACCACGCCTGAATATCGTGTTAATCCAATAATACAGAAACAACTTCTTGAGGATGGATGCGAAATTCATGTGGATGAAGACTCTAAAGAGGAAAGTCAAAAAGTTCGAGTAAAAAAGCCGAAGCAAGCTCCTTTGATAAAAGTAGCAAAATATATCGGCAATAAATGGGGAGGTAAATATTTGCGAGCGCCTGATATTTACTGGACTATTTTGGAAAAAGGAAAATCTTTGATCAAAAAGTTGAACTATTACTTTGATGGTGAACGGTATCTGAATACAGGTGGTGCGGATGGCTTCTTTATTCTTAATAAAGTTAAGATAGTTAAGAAGGGGTTGTTTTTCGTTGTTAATGACCACACCACGACACCCAATGGGAAACCATTTGAAGGCGAAATCGAAGAAAAGTATCTCGTACCTTTAGTCAAGGATTATACTAGGAAGAATAAACGCATTGAAATCAATGGCTATGATGCCCACTGTCTCGTGGTCAAAGGGAATCCAAGCCATCTGGTAAAAAAGTATATAAAATGGGGCGAGCAGCAAGGCTATCATCGGCGATCTGTGACTAAACATCAGCGCCCTTGGTTTAAGCCCACAAGACAGATGATTTCAGGAGCGAAAATCCTTGTTCCACGAAGCTTCAATGATACATTTCTTGTTCACTTCAATCCAAATTTATACATTTCATTGAGATTTTACAGGCTTCATCCAAAACGAGAGAAAGATGTCCAACTTATTGCGTACTTAAACTCTACTCTGGTCGCTCTATTCTTAGAAACGCTTGGGAATAAGAGTCTTGGTCAGGGTGTACTTGATTTTTTCATGGCGGACTTCCTTACAATGAAAATTCCTGTGGTGGAAAGGCGAGATCTCGACCATGCATATAAGGCAATGAAAAATCGAATTGTTCACGATGTGTGGACGGAGTTCGGTATCAAGTCAACTGGAACAAGTAAAACCAAAATTTGCCCCTTGGCGGATAGAAAGCGCTTAGATGATGTGGTATTCGATGCTATAGGCTTAACTCAGGGTGAACGAGAAGCCGTATATGAAGCGGTCATCGATATGGTAAACACGAGACTTAAAAAAGCAATTAGCTTAAAAAGATGAAAATTAAAAAAACATGAAGGGAACCCAAATGCCCACCCATGACATCATCGACAACAGAAATGAAAAGCTTGTTGATCATATTAATCAAATTCTCTCATCTTCTGAATCTGCCAAATTTGCAGTCGGCTATTTTTTTCTATCCGGTTTTACCGGCATAGCTGACAATTTATCAAAAGTAAAAGAGTTGCGTTTGCTTATCGGCAATACCACAAATAGGGAAACCCTGGAACAGCTTGCAGAAGGTTACAGGCGACTGGAACTCGTTGCAGATGCCGCTGAAGCCCAAGCATATCCCAAACGTGCCGAAACTAAAAGGATGTCATCTGAAACTGCGGATAATATACGGGGTTCTGTTGAACTGATGGATCAGACAGATGATGGCGAGACTTTACTCAAGACTATAGTTAAAATGATTGAAGAAAAGCGTCTTAAAGTTCGTGTTTATACTAAAGGACGTTTACATGCCAAGGCATATATTTTTAATTATCAAGATGATGGAAGGTATGAAAAGGGAATCGGGATTGTCGGCTCAAGCAACCTTTCTCTTTCCGGAATATCTCATAATACAGAGCTTAATGTTGTTGTGCAAGGAAACGACAATCATGCTGAACTGGCAAAATGGTTTAACCAGCTATGGGATGAGTCAAAAGATTTTGATGCATCTCTGATGGATGAGATCAGGCAGTCCTGGGCGGTTGCTGAAGTTCGTCCTTATGATATTTATATGAAAACTTTATATACTTTGGTTAATGACAGGCTGGAAGGCGGAGAAGAAAATGAAGTTTTGTGGGATGATGAAATTACCAATCGTCTGGCTGATTTTCAAAGGGCTGCTGTAAAACAAACAGTCCAAATGATACGTGACTATGGCGGAGCTTTTGTGGCTGACGTTGTAGGGCTTGGTAAAAGTTATATAGGCTCTGCGATTATTAAGCATTTTGAACGGACGGAACATGCGAGATCACTTATTATATGTCCACCGGCACTGGTCGATATGTGGGAGCGTTATAATGAATTATATCAGCTTAATGCGCGTGTATTATCTATGGGATATCTTAAAGAAGGAGAAAATGGTTCTTATTCATTCCTTTTGGATGATGTTAAGTACAAGGACAGAAATTTTGTTTTGATTGATGAAAGCCACAACTTAAGACATCAGGACACACAAAGATACAAAGTGGTTCAAAATTTTCTTGCAGTAGCCGGCAAACGCTGCTGTTTTTTAACTGGAACGCCTCGCAACAAAAGCGCATGGGATGTTTATTATCAAATAAAACTTTTTCATCAGGATGACAAAACAGACCTGCCTGTTGATCCTCCGGACTTGAAAAGCTATTTTAAGCTTATTGAAAAGGGCGAGAAAAAACTTCCAGATTTGTTATCAAATATTCTTATTCGACGAACCCGCAATCATATCCTGAGATGGTATGGTTTTGACTCAAAGACTCACCAGCCAATTGATCCATCAAAATTCTGGCAGTACGAAAATGGGCACAAACGTGCATATGTGCTTGTTGGAGGAAAGCATCAGTTTTTTCCCAATCGTGTGTTAAAAGCCATTGAATACAGTATTGAAGACACTTATCAGGGCCTATATCAAGAATTGAGAAATTATCTTGGTAAATCCAGAAAAGGAAAACCAAAAAAGACAATAGAAGAAGAATTAACCTATGCGCGTTATGGACTATGGCATTATGTTAAAAAAGAAATGAAAAGAAAAGAACCTTACAGCAGTTTGAAACACGCTGGGATTAATTTGCGCGGCTTAATTCGTGTTCTTTTGTTTAAACGTTTTGAATCAAGTGTATATGCTTTTAAAGAAACTGTTAGAAGACTACTTATTTTGCACCAGCGCTTCAGAGAAGCATTGGCTCAGGGTTTTGTTCCGGCAGGGGATGACGCGCGGGCTATTTTATATGAACCAAATCAAGCAGAAGAACAAGATCTGATGGATGCACTAAGGAAGGTTTCTGGAAAATATAATGTAGATGATTTTGAAATTGAAATCTTAAAGGAACACATTGAACATGATATCCAATTATTGAAGCAAATGCTTGCTTTGGTCGAACCTATAACACCCGAAAAGGATGCTAAGCTTCAGACATTAATAAAAGAACTGGAAACTGATCTTTTAAAAGTAGGAAAGTGTTTAATTTTTACTCAATATGCTGACACAGCACGATATATTCATGAAAACTTAAACCCTGGTGGCAAGCGAAAAGATGTCGATGTAATATACAGTGGTGATAAGAGTAAGGCTCGAATTGTAGGCAGATTTTCTCCTAAAAGTAATCCTGAATATAAATTTCAGAAAGGTGAAGTTGAATTAAACACACTTGTTTCAACTGATGTACTTGCCGAAGGGTTAAATCTTCAGGATTGTGACAAAATTATAAATTATGATCTTCACTGGAATCCAGTTAAGTTGATTCAGCGGTTTGGCAGAATTGATCGAATCGGCAGCAAAAACGATGTAATTTACGGATTTAATTTTTTGCCGGAAACAGGAATTGAAAAAAATTTGAACTTGCGACAAAAACTTCAAAACCGAATCCAGGAAATTCACGATACTATTGGAGAAGACGCTACCATACTCGATAGTTCGGAAAGAATAAATCCAGAAGAAATGTATGCTATCTATGATAAGAAGGGCGACAGACAATTAAGCTTGTTTGATGACGATAAAGAGTACTATTTAGACTTAAATGAAGCAGAAGAAATTTTAAGACAGCTAAAAAGGGACAATCCCGGAGAATATGAACGGATTGCCAATCTGCGTGACGGTATCCGTACAGCCTGCCCTTCCAATCAAAAAAGACTTTATGTATTCTGTCAGGCAGGACGGTATCAACAGTTGTTTCTAATGGAAGAAAACGGAAAAGAAATTTCAAGGGAGATTCCACATATTCTTGGAACAATTAAATGTGGCCCAACCCAGAAAGGTACAAAAGTTCCAGCAGGGTATAATAAGTCCGTCATGCGAGCAAAAAGGATATTTACAGAAGAAGTCAAGCATCGTCAGGCAGAGCGAAAACACACTCTTTCACTGACAGTAAGCCAAAGATATGTCCTTCGGGAATTGCGAATATTATTTGGCAGTGCAGAAGATGAGGATGTTAAAGGACAAATCAATATTTTGGAAAAAGCATTTCGTGGCCCCATAACAACTGCTATTAATAAAGAATTAAACCTTTTACGCCGGAATGGAGTAATTGGTGAAAATTTATTAAAGTCTCTTGTACGGATTTACCATCAGCACAATATCAAAGAATGGCTGGATCGACGCAGCCTGGATAATGAAAATTATGAAATTCCAAAAATTGTTTGTAGTGAAGGGTTTATGTAAAAGACGTAACAAAGTGTTCCGCGTTTTCTAAAAAATCATCGACACAGGCGTCATCTTTACAGTGGGTAACTTTGGACATCCGTGAAATATTGACATTTCAATACTAAACTTTTTCAGAACAGATTAACGTACTCATATCAAATGTCACAATTTCACGGACGTTATGCCACTTAAGCAAGCTGGACTGTTTGGATAACATATTTGTCATTTAGATAAGCAAGAATTAGTAAAATAGCGGTGAGCCTTTCCCAGTAATCAAGACAAAAAATGTGCTTATTTAAGATCAACCATTACAATAATTGAAGATTATGAATTCTAAAAAAACCGAAATTGACAAATTAAAGGACGAAGAGAAGTTTTCTTGGAAAAAAGATTTACCTTTATTTGTAATTCTAGCTATTTTTTATTCCATTTTTTTAAATCTTCCAAATATTGTGGATTCTTTAAATCTTATTGACCCACCATTAGCAAATAACTTCCAAAAAATAATTAAGCAGGCCTTTTCTTATAGGGATGATTTTTTAATATGCATCTTATTTTTTATTATTTTTATTATTTTATCTATAATTTGGCCATTCTTCAGAAAACACAGGATACGTTTAAAAATAATAAAATTGATAGAAAATGAATTAGATAAATGTCGATCAGACAATAAAAACCTTGAAATTTCGTTACGTTTACAATCACAAAAGCAATCAATCAATGCAAATATATACATCACCCCTTCACCAGACAAACCTAGCGCCTCTGAAAAAAGTATGTACTTCAAAGCTACACCAGTCAAACATAGCAGCCCTGAAACAGAAAATTATACGGGCCACACCACGCCTATCGATTCTGATAAAATTGAAACATTAGACATAGCAAATGACACCGCCGATCGCCATAATGAAGATCAGGAATAAGGTCTTTTCTGAATCGAATCGTCTGAATATATATCGAATTTTGCTAACCTCAAAAAATTCTTGACAAATATAAATCATTTGAGATAGGTATCAATTTACGAATGATACTAAGGATGATATCACATTTTGTCAAAAACAAAGAAAAAGGACATTATCACCAATTTTAGAGACTTTTCCATACCCTTGTCATGGAAATCTTATAAATATATTTTAACTAAAGAATATAAATTTGAGATGGAAAATAAAAGAGGTTCTTGTCGGGCATTCATTAGGGAAGATGAGAGATTCATAGCCGATGAGCCGCATGGAAAAGGTGATAAATTTGTGTCAAAAGAAGATAGGAAAAAAGCAATCCGTGCTTTAATAAGATTAGGCGAGCTTGACGAATATTGGGAGGATAACTAGATGAAAAAATTGGATTATTATTTAAATTTGAACTATCCAATTACTATCGATAAGTTCACAGATTATGACGATAAAATAAAGTATGTGACAGAAATACCTGATTTACCGGGTTGCAGCTCATACGCGGAAGAACTAGATGAAGCTTTAAAAAAGTTAGAAGATGCAAAAATCAGCTGGATAGAAGTTAGTTTAGCTCGGAACTTAGAAATTCCCGAACCTGTAACTGAAAACAAGTTCAGTGGTAAATTTCTCTTAAGAATTCCGGCAAAATTACATAAGCAGTTGACTATAAAAGCAAGTAGAGATGGCCTTAGCCTTAACCAATTCATAAGATCTGCCTTGGAAAAATATCTTGAACACGATCTTTTTGCATTAAGAATAGACGACTTGGAGAGGCTCATAAAGTATCTTGGTCAGAAGATTCTTGAATTGCCAGTTACTCCCGAATATAGCAAGGCAGTTAGTACCGGAGTAGGTCAGCCACAGGATCCTTTTGTAGGTTTTGAATGGTTCCCAACTGTGCATAAAGTATCCCTAAGCGGAAAAACGGTTAATAAAGAAAAAGAAGAAAAAGAAATATGTTACACAGCATAGAAAAGGGTAAAAATAAATAAGGAGAGAAGTTATGAACAAAAATCTGGACTTTGATTATGTCGATTTTGAGACTGTTGGCGAGCCTTGGAATCTTTATAAGTTGGAAAACGGATCTTTAATTAAATTTAAACTTGTGTTGGTCAAAGTGATGCCAAATAAAAATGATCCTAAAAATTATTCGCTCAACACGGCAAATGTTGTTGGTGTTGAGTCACCGAGAGAACTAAGAGGTGATCCAACTCCCCCTCCAACAGAGGGAACTTATAGTGACTTTGAAAAAAAAGATTTAGATTTCGAAGCTATTAAAGAAAGCTGGAATGAATACAAATTAAAGGATGGCAACACCTTGAAAATAAAACCGGCAATTACAGTCGTCAATAAAACCAAAAGTTTCGACAGCCATGGCGAACCCATTTACGTTGTACATAGTCAAGTTCTTGTCAAGCCGCCTGCTAAATAAATTAGATGCTTGGAATATTTCAATAAGTTATTATCAAATCTTATGTATCATTGAGCGGTTTTTCCTTCCTGTGATACGTATAAAAAAAGAATAGTCCGGTTCCAAGGATCATTATCAGCGCCCCGAAAGAGAAGGCATACCTGAGCTGAAACATATCCATCATCAATCCGGCGGAGAGACCCTCGGCATTAATCTTCTGAATCATATTATATTTAATCACAAAGGGTATTACAGTTTCCTGGAAAAAGGAGAAATATAGCTTACCTTTTTCTTTCGTGTTCCCGAATCAAAGTACAATTGGATCGCTGCAGTTTTAAAAAAGGAGCATCTGCAAATGCTCCTTTTTTAATGCAAAACTCTTTGTAACTGTATCCTCTTAAAATCATATCATTTATCTCAATAAAGGCTCATTTGGGGCCTGCATATGTATAACCTGAAAGTTTTTCAAATCTTTTGATTTCTTTTTTAGGCTGTGGATGTTCATTGCATTTATCCCAATCTTCTAAAACAGATTGAAGGTCATCGTCCCATTTAATAAGCCCTTTTTTAATCCAGTCATTAACTATCCCCAATGGAGAAATCGTTTTCCCTGAAAACTCCTGGATTATAAAGTCATTTAGATCATCGTCGACAGTTGTCAGTTTAAAACCGTGAGCAATGGAACATGCAGCTATTTGTTGATCAACATAACTCAAACTGAAAAACTTTTTGGTTCTTCCATTAATTTTACCAGTCTCGATAATATTTCGTATTGCCTCCAGATATAGATTAAAATCACCTGTTTCTACCTTTGATTTTATTAATGCCTTGATTTTGCTTTTATATTTTGTTCTCCAGGGATACTTGGTTTTAAATTTCTGAGTACGAAAGAATTCCTGAAATACCTCCTGGATGGTCACACACCCATAGCGATCATCACGAAACATATCCGGAGCTATTCTTATCAGCATCAATACACTACAAGTATCACAGAGAATATACATATCAGGGAGCCGCGCTTTTTAATTTAATAAGTTCATCTTTAACTGCTTTTGCGTCCAGCACACTTTCAATCCCAAGCATTTCTCCGAGTTTACTGATAGTAATACTGTCAATCTGGTTAAGGATGATACTTGTAAAAAGAGGGCTTAGCGCTGAAATTTTTGCAACATAATCTCTGGGATCATTACTCAGAAATAAAATATCACCAATAGAGGGAAACCCCTTTTTTAAATTAGAATCAGCGCCTCCTATTTTCAGATCAAAATCTGGATCAATGGCTTTGATCCTTTTTGCAATTCCAAATAAAGCATGACTGTTTGTTTTCCCATAAGTTTTGAGTTTGTTTACCTGGACACCTGCAGATAAGCTATTGATGACATTATATACCTTATGAACATATTCATCAGAGAATTGAATATAACTTGCAACTTTGTCACAGAAATTTTCTTCTTCAGTATCAAAACCGTTATTAATTTGGATTTCATCTCGTATTGCATGTACAGATTCATGTAAAACTGGAAAAATCAGATCAATAATATTTGTGCTGTTGTTAACAAATACTATTCTATGCCCATGAATCTTTGTATAAAAAGCATATGCTTTAATTTTTTCAGGAAAATACCGGAATATGACCTTGATTCCAAGGTATGCCAAAAGAGAAAAAGTATGTTCATAATCAGGAGGGATATCCTGACTAAGGCCAGCTCTTTTTCGCAACTCCTCTGCAATTTTTTTTGCAATTTCATCAGTGCGATTATGAACTCTTACAACAGGAAGAACACTTGAATTCGCATCATTTTTAAAAAGGACTTCATATGTTCTGGCCATTTCAAACGCATCTTTTTGCATTGCCGATGTAACCTTAGCCGTCCTTCTTGTGCGGTGGACAGGAACAGATATTGAATTGTCAAAATCTTTTGAAAAGAAAAAATCGGGGTTTACCTTGAAAATTTTGCAAAGATTAATTAAATGGTTGCCTTTGGGGATTTGACCATTAATCCAGTCAGTTACTGTTTGCCTGGATACGCCTGTCTTTTTAGCTAATTTGACTATTGAAGAATTATTCTCCTTTATTAAATCTTTAAATTTTTCCCCTAACCACTCCATGATAACTCCTTTAATTTATTATATGATTATATCATTTTATATGATATTTAATATATTCATACCAGGCATTTGACTGTTTGTAAAGATATTTTTACACTTTTTTACATAAAAAATATATTTGGGATATAATATGTAAGGTTAAGCCGACTTGTGAACATCCAGAAATGACTATTTTATCCGATCCGTGTGTGTGCTATTTAATACAGCCAGCGCCCGCTGAAGAGCGGTGTTAACCTCCGCCCTAAAATGGACCTTATTCTTGCAATTATCTTTGGTGTGACACAATGTAATATCGGAGGTGAAATTATGGCTGCATCAAAAATTGCAATCACAATTGATCAAAACTTATTGTATCGTTTAGATTCTTTGGTCAAGGCAAAAAGGTTTACAAACCGCAGCAGGGCTATTCAAGAAGCAGTTGCGGAAAAACTGGCGCGGATTGAAAGAAGTCGATTGGCACAGGAATGCGCAAAACTAGATCCAAAATTTGAACAAGAAATGGCTGAAGAAGGCTTTACTGAGGAGATGGATGAAGGTAGAAGTGGATGCTCATAACTATTTAACTTACTAATTTTATTGGTGATGCTGTTCGGTTTTAAGCAGTTTTTTCCTTCATGTGATACGTATAAAAAAAGAAGAGCCCGGTCCCAAGGATCATTATCAGCGTTCTTGCGGGACGTTCAGAAACGGTCATGACTTTATGCGTTTCTTCTCAATTGGCTGTACCGCCGTAGTCAAAACAATGCAAGACATGTGATTCCAACTCTATTCAAAACCATACCTCTTCCAGTAATAAGTCGCTATTCAGAAAAATATCCTCTATATAATTAAGGACTGCCTACTATAATGGATGCGATGATGTTCACTATTTACATTTGTTCATTATTAGTGTACAGTACAAAAAAATGAACAGACATTAAGGCAATGAAAACACAAAAAAACATAAATAATCCGGCTGTAAAGGAACGTGAGATCCTTAATACGGCAAAGCTGGCATTTGAGGAAACAACAGGCTTTTGTATTACAATTCTGGAGGTTGGACCTGCAGAAAAAATACATCCTAATGCTGTATTGCAGATCGATGCGCCTGAAGTTAAGCTTAAAAACTTTTATGCTGAAATAAAAGGATTTATCACAAAAGCTACAATCGGGCATGTTGTCGAGCAGATACGCCGTTTTGGAAAGCCTGGGATACTGGTTACCCGGCATGTGACGCCTCCAATGGCCGAGAAACTGAAAGAGCTTAATATTGCATTTATTGATACTGCAGGAAATGCATATATCAATGAACCACCATTTTTTGTTTATATTATCGGCCAGAAAAGGAAAGAAATTCCTGCCGCTGAAACAATTGTTCGCGCATTTCGGCCCACAGGACTTAAGGTTGTATTTGCTTTGCTTTGTTTGCCTGAACTTGTGAAAGCTCCGTATCGTGATATCGCAAAAGCTGCAAATGTAGCGCTCGGAACTGTCGGCTGGGTAATGTATGATTTGAGAAAGCTAAATTTTTTGGTGGACAAAGGAAAGCATGGTCGAAAACTGACCAATACTGATAAGCTGCTTGATACATGGATTAACGCATATGCAAGAGAACTGAGGCCCAAATTATATATAGGACGCTATAACGCAACCAGAGAAGAATGGTTGGAAAAAGCTGACCTGGGGAAAAACCAGTTTTTTCTCGGAGGTGAGCCGGCAGCAGCCCGTTTAACAGATTACTTAAAACCTGAGACAATAACAATATATGGCCCTGAGGAAATCAATGAATTCCTTATAGTGAATCATCTAAAAAAAGATCCGCAAGGGAAAATAGAAATATTTCAAAAGTTCTGGAATTTTGATTATCCATGGAATTACAAAACACTCGTGCCTCCGCTATTAATATATGCAGACCTTATCGCAACAGCAGATGACAGGAATATTGAAACCGCAAGGATTATTTATGACCAGTACATCGATAGACTTATCGAAAAATACTGACCCGCTGATTGTTGACTGTCTTAAAGCTATAAAGAATGTAGCAAAGAAGATGGATATCGATTTTTTTGTGGTGGGTGCTGTTGTGCGCGATTTGATTCTTGGTCAGCTATATGGTTTGTCAACAGGTCTTAAAACCATGGATATCGATATTGGTATCATAGTAACAGACTGGAAACACTATCAAAAAATGAAAGACAGCCTTTTATCAACCGGTAATTTTTACTCAGACAAAAAACCAGTATACCGGTTAAAATTTAAAGGCAGTTATCCAGTAGATATAATTCCCTTTGGATCAGTGGAAACATCAGAAGGAATAATTCGCTGGCCTCCTGAATACTCTATTGAAATGAATGTAATGGGTTTTTTGGATGCATGGAAGGGCGCAATCAATGTGCATTTGGCAGACGGACTTGATGTCCGGTTTGTTTCACTTGCAGGAATGGCTGTTCTAAAACTTTTTGCATGGAATGATAGACATAATGAATTTCCTACAAAGGATGCTGTTGATATTGCCACCCTGTTGAAATATTATTCGCAGGCAGGAAATGAGGAAAGATTATTTAATTCGCATTCTGATTTAATGGAAACAGAGGATTTTGATTTTGAATATGCGGGTGCAAGATTGCTGGGCCGTGATATGGCCGAAATGATGAGTTCAAAAACAAAGAAAGCTGTTTTAGATATTTTGACGAACAATACTGATCCAGATAGAAATGACAGCCTTATAATTAAAGTAGCAGAATATCTGCCTGATAAGAATTATGAAAAAGCCTTAAAATTTTTACAAAATCTTAAAACAGGTATTTTAGACAAGAAAAAAGAATCTAATTATTAGCTCAGGGACGGTAGAGGGGGGCATCAATTGCGTATGCTATTCGGTTTTAAGCAGTTTTTTCCTTCCTGTGATACGTATAAAAAAAGAAGAGTCCGGTTCCGAGGATCATTATCAGCGACCCAAAAGAAAAAGCATGTCTGAGCTGAAACATATCCATCATCAATCCTGCGGCAAGAGAGCCTGTAAGCATCCCGGAGCTGTGAGCCATTGTAATAATGCCCATCACAGATCCCATGGCTTTCGTCGTATTTCCTTTTAATACAGCTATCGCCATCAGCGCAGGCATTGCAATACCGCCTCCGATTCCAATAAGTACATTGGCTATAAACAAATCCCCAAAGCTGTCTGCCCAGTTAAACAATGAAATTGCATAAGCTATTATAAATCCTCCAATTAAGATCATAATTCTTTTGTTGAATCTATCGGCCATGTAGCCCATGGGCGTCTGCATTACACCGCTGATAAAGACTCCCAGCATTACAAGAATTCCGATATAAGAGCTGGAAAGATGAAATTCCGAATCCGCCAGAACAGGCAAGAAACCCCATATTACACCTATACATGCCGCATATGCGAATCTGAAGAAGAAAAGACCTGCCAAATCTTTGTCTCTTAATAGCTTTTTCCATGATGCAACCTCTTTTTTTTGTGAGACAGCTCGTTCAGACTTTGTTGGCGGAAGCAGAAAAAGGCATAAAGAAAAACTTAAAAAAGCAAGAATGCCCATACACAGGAATGATGTATTAAGACTGAAATGTTCATTTATCATACCTCCTGCTAAAGGCCCGACGCTCAGGCCGAAAAACATAGACATATTGAACATTCCCATGCTCAGGCCTTCACTGCCTTCAGGCGTTATATCGCCTACATATGCCTGAATAACCGGTATCAGCATGGCAGATGATATGCCCTGAATAAATCGCATTATAATAAGTGTTTCGACATTTTTTGAAAAGATAAAGCCTATAGAAATCAGGGCATAAGCTAAAAGGCCCGCAACAATTAATGGTTTGCGGCCTTTTTTGTCTGAGAGCCGGCCGAAATATGGGAGGAAAAATGTCCTTGAAAGGGAAAATGCTCCGAATACCAGTCCAATGTACAAACCGCTTGCGCCAAGTTCATAAGCATAGACAGGAAGAAGAGGGACTACTATGCCGACTCCTGTGACTGAAACAAAAATTGAGAAGAACAGGACGGCAAAAATTTTCTTATCCGAAGTTGTCAATCTTTACTCTTTTTGTATTTTATCCAGAACGGATTCGATAAGATTCCTGATTTCTGTGAGCCTTTTCTCAGACATGGCTTCGAAACGGAGTACAAGAACAGGCTGGGTGTTTGATGCCCGCACAAGTCCCCATCCATCATCAAACAGGACCCGCACACCATCTATATCTATGACTTTATATCGCTTTCTAAAATATTCCGTCACTTTTTTTACTACTGCAAACTTTTTGTTATCCGGGCATTCGACGCGTATTTCCGGCGTGGAATATGTCTTTGGAACGTCGGATAAAAGATCAGCTATTGTCTTTCCTGTATCGGCTAATATTTCAAGAAGTCTGCAGGATGCATAAATAGCATCGTCAAAGCCAAGATAGCGGTCGGCAAAAAACATATGGCCGCTCATTTCGCCGGCCAGTTCAGCTTTTTCTTCCTTCATTTTCTTTTTGATTAAAGAATGACCGGTTTTCCACATTATAGCGCGGCCGCCGTTTTTTTCTATGTCATCATACATTGTTTTTGAACACTTTACCTCTGAAATGAAAGTGGCACCAGGTTTTCTGGAAAGGATTTCCCTTGAGAATATAATCATGAGCTGATCTCCAAAGACAATATTTCCTTTTTCATCAATAACGCCAATCCGGTCACCGTCACCATCATAACCTACGCCTAAATCCAGCCCCTTTTCCCGTACAAGAGAAATAAGGTCTTTCATATTTGCCTCTACTGTTGGATCGGCTTCGTGGTTCGGGAAAGTTCCATCCATATCGCAATATATGTCATGAACTTCACAGTTAAGGCTTTTCAGGATTGGCACTGCGACTACCCCGGCTGTGCCGTTCCCTGCATCAACGCCTATCTTCAGCGGTTTGGATATAGAGATATTTTGATCGATAAATTCCTTGTAAGGAGTGACAACATCAGCGGATGATAATACTCCCTTTCCGTTGGCAAATGTTTTTTCATTAATTATATTAAGTATTTTCTGGATATCCTTGCCGTGAATAGAATCTAACCCAATACATAGCTTAAAACCGTTATATTCTGGAGGATTATGGCTTGCAGTGACCATAACGCCGCCTTCCTGCTTGAGATGGATGATTGAAAAATAAAGGACAGGTGTTGGACAAACTCCAATATTTATTACATCGCAGCCGGTTGACAAAAGCCCCTCGGTTATTTTTTCAGCATACAGATCGGAGGTTTTCCTGCAGTCACGTCCAACAGTTAGCTTTGAAGAACCATGCTGTAACAGATAAGTGCCGACGCCTTTTCCTATTTGTATCACATCGTCTTCTGTCATGTCCTTACCGGCAATTCCTCTGATATCGTATTCTCTAAAAATATTCGGATTCATAAATTTTCCTTTCTATAGGCTTTAAGATAATGATTTTGGGAAGGCTAGAAGGAGGAAGGCGTACTTGTCGTACGTCGACGACCGATAACGCACCCAAAATCTTTATCTTAAAGCCTATATAAGCTCCAGATTAGCGTTGCAGCCCCAAGTAACCAGCAATAAGGTGCAAAATAGTACAGTCGTCCCTGTTTAACCAGGCGAAGCAAAATTTTCAAGGCTATATAACCAACAATTCCTGCAGTAAGGGTCCCCAGCAATATTATTTTTACGGGGATATTCGTTTGGATAATGGTTGAATCAAGACCAAGTATCATTGCGCCCAGTATTGCAGGAATTGATAAAAGAAAAGAATAACGACCTGCAATTTCCCGGTTTATCCCGAGAAAGAGAGCTATGGATATAGTAGATCCGGATCGTGATATTCCTGGCATTATAGCTATGCCCTGCATCAGCCCAATTATAAGGACATCTCTAATGCTTACTTTTATTAGAGGACGTCCTTCAACACTCATCTGCCTGGTAAACCAAAGGAGCGTGCCGGTTACTAAAAGCATTACTCCTACTATCCATACGGATCCAAAGATTTGATCGACAATTTTGTGGAATAAGATTCCTAAAATGGCTGTAGGGATACTTCCGACAAGTATCAAAGCAGAAATTCTTATTTCTTCATTATCAGCAAAAAGCGATTTAAAGTTTCCTGACGATTTAATTAAAGCTGGAAGATGTAACAGAGCTTGAAGTATGTTTCGAATTTCCTGGTAAAAAACTATGAATATAGCCATTAAACTTCCAACATGAAGACTTATATCGAATAACAGCTCCGGTTCCGTGATGCCGAATAAATTTTGCAGCAAAACCAGGTGCCCGGAACTGCTGACAGGCAAAAACTCAGTTAATCCCTGAATTATACCCAACATTACAGATTGTAGTGATTCCATTATTCCAACATTCCATTATTCCAATTGCAGAGCGAAGCTGAGCTAAATTCACTTTCTGTTTTTACATACGCTTAAATGTCATTCTGCACATCATTACACGGATCTCATCAGAACCGTTGCGGATGATTTTTTTTTGGGCTCTTACGTTAAAGCGTTCGCTCATTTGCCTGAAAAATTCTATACTTGACCTCCTGGGCCTTTCTGCCAGCACTATTTCTCCGTCTTCTTTCAGATAGGTTTGAAAAAGCCTTAAAATGGGATAAAAGCTCTGTTCCTTATATATTACCTCTGACCCTATTATTTTGTCGAAAGTACCTTCTAATTCAGGTCTGTTCCAGTCAAGTTCCATGATTTTCAGGTTTGAGCAATCGTTTATATGAGCATTGGCTTTCGCAAAATTCAGGGCATCATGCTTGTATTCCGTCATCGTTACCTTATGGCCGAATGAAGAGGCAACTATACCTACTAAACCAAGACCGCTGCCTATTTCAAGAAAGCTCTTTTCGGGATTTACAGGCATTGAAGCAAGATAATCCGCCAGAATAACAGAAGGCTCCCAGATTTTAGCCCATAAAGGGAAATCATTGAAAACATTTTCAGGATCAACAAATCTATCAAGTGATTTGGGAACAAGGAAGCTGAATTTGCGATTCCTTATTGCAACATCTACAGTATCGGTTTCATATTCTTGCTGGAAAGATTCCATTGA
>Ga0180012_1000073_pt1 | contig 49448 bp, 44 predicted proteins | sample KR11_S2_MetaG_FD_122243 | JGI IMG/M metagenome (GOLD analysis project Ga0180012, IMG submission 122243) | Groundwater microbial communities from the Olkiluoto Island deep subsurface site, Finland - KR11_S2_MetaG | ecosystem: Environmental > Aquatic > Deep subsurface > Groundwater | place...
CACGACGGCGTCTTCGCCAGTCACTACGACGAGGCGCGCATCACCCGCACCATCGATCCGGACCCGGTCTGGGCACTGCTGGCGAAGCGGTCAATTGCCCGCTACGGCGAGATCGCCGCTGAGAGCGGGATCGAGTTCTTCCACCCCACGGGCTGCCTGATGGTCGGGCCCGAGAGTGGCGGCCGCGATCCCTATGTCGCCGACATCTGCGCCGCGGCCGAACGGGTTGGGGCGGATGTCGAAATGATCGACGACCGGCGACTGGCCGAACGGTTTCCGTATTTCTCCTTCGGCAGCGGCTGCGAAGGCGTGTTCGAGGCGGCCGAGGCCGGCTATGTCAATCCGCGCCGTCTGGTCGAGGCGCAGTCGGTCCTCGCGCGCCGCGCCGGGGCGACTGTGATCGCCGAGACCGTGGTGAGTACGCATGAAGACGGCGGCAGCGTCCTCGTCCGCACGGCGGAAGGACGCGAGGTGAGGGGCGAAAAGGTGCTCGTCGCCGCCGGCGGATTCTCCATTGCCGAGAATCTCTTGCCAAAGCCAATTGATCTTTCGGTTTATGCCCGCACCGTCGCCTTCTTCGAGATCCCCGAGGCCGAGCTTTCCCGCTATGCCGGCATGCCGTCGCTGATCCATCACCCTGAAGACCCGCATGGCCACATCTATCTGCTTCCGCCCGTGCGCTATCCCGACGGCAAGACCTATCTGAAGATCGGTGGCGATCCGCACGATCTGCCGCTGGCGACCGAACCGGAGGTTCGCGCCTGGTTCCGCAGCGGAGGCCGCACCGGCACGCGCGATCATCTCAAGCGAATCATCGATGACCTCATTCCGGATCTGGCCGGGGCGCCGCTCAGCATGGCCGCCTGCGTCACGTCCTTCACGCCGAACAACTATCCGGCGATCGGCTTTGCCAGCGACCGGATCGCGGTCCTGACCGGCGGCTGCGGAGCGGCGGCCAAGAGTTCGGACGAGATCGGCCGGCTGGGTGCGGCACTTCTTCAAGGGCATGACCTCGACGAGGCGGCCTATGGCGATGTTTTCCGCCCCGCCTTCCGCTGATTGTTCACCATCCGGCGTCCTGTCATTGGACGAGACTCCTTTTTGGTGGCAATCGCCGGGCCGCTCGGTTAAGGACGCGGTGCCAGTTGGCCGGGCAGCCGCGCTTTACCAATGCCGAAAGGCGGTAGGGTGAGGAAAGTCCGGGCTCCACGGAAACACGGTGCCGGATAACGTCCGGCGGGGGCGACCTCAGGGAAAGTGCCACAGAAAGCAAACCGCCTCGCTCGCGAGGTAAGGGTGAAAGGGTGGGGTAAGAGCCCACCGCGTCGCTGGCAACAGGGACGGCACGGTAAACCCCACCGGGAGCAAGACCGAATAGGGATGACGCGGGTCACGCGCAAGCGCGGCCACAGCCTGTTTCCGGGCCAGTCATCCGGGTGGGTTGCGTGAGGCAGCGTGCAAACGCTGTCCCAGATGAATGGCTGCCACGTTCCGGGCGACCGGAGCCATACAGAACCCGGCTTACAGGCCAACTGGCGATTTTTCCTTCCTCCCGAGCACCCGGGCGGGAACGGATTCAGCGAACAAATCCAATGTTCTGAAAAACCGTCACAATTTCGGCTCGCCCTTGTCCAGCTACGGTCAAGGTCCGGGGTGAAAAAGCAGTGGCGCGACAGGTGGTTCTAACGATTCGTTAAGCTTAACCGCTTATCAATATTTGAATCCCTCGGAGGATCGCGGAAGCTCTGTCCCATTGACGCCCATATAGTCCCATGCTATCCCATAATCGTACCGTTGAGGGGCTGATTGAGGCCCCGGAAATCGCAGTCGAAGGCGGGTCGGTCACCAGGTACGAACGGTGGCTTCTGGTTTTGCGCGGCGCTTCGGCGGTGCGGGTGATTTGGAATTTGCGGGGCTCGATAGAGGGTCTCTTGCCAGAAGGGAGAGCGGTCGATTGTCATGAACCGCTTTCTGTCCAGTGCGACAAACAGGATCGATGCGAAGGGCCGGGTCTCCGTGCCTGCGCCGTTCCGTGCCGTTCTGGCGCAGCGCGATATCCAGGAGCTCTACTGCATCCAGGATTTCGTCTTTCCGGCAATCAGCGTCGGCGGCCCCGATCTGCTGGAGCGCTACGAACGGCAGATTTCGGCGGAAGATCCGTTTGCACGCGAGGGGAACGAGATGTCGTTGCTGATCCATGGCGGCGGCGTCTTCATGCGGCTCGATGCCGAAGGGCGTCTCATGGTCACGGATTTCATCCGGGACTTTGCCGGCATCGCGACGGAGGTTTGCTTCGTCGGGCGGTCGGATCATTTTCAGCTTTGGCAGCCACAGGCGTTTCACGAGGCGCAGGTGGCGGCGAGGGAAGGGCGCAGGCTGCGAGGACTGCAAACTTCATAAGACGGGGAAACGGAATGGCGGCGAATCTTGGCGGAGGTTCTACTGATGCCGATGGCGGACCGGTTCGCCACATTCCGGTCCTCCTCTCCGAGGTCCTGACGGCGCTCGATGCGCGGCCGGGCAAGGTCATTCTCGACGGTACCTTCGGTGCCGGCGGCTACACCACGGCCGTCCTCGATGCGGGCGCCGATGTCATTGCGCTCGACCGCGACCCGACGGCGATTGCCGCCGGCCAGGCGCTGGTTGCGGCGCGCGGCGGGCACCTGACACTCCATCACACCCAGTTCTCCCATCTTGCCGATTATGCCCCCGAAGGCGGCCTCGACGGAGTCGTGCTCGACATCGGCGTCTCGTCCATGCAAATCGACGAGGCCGAGCGCGGCTTTTCGTTCCAGCGCAACGGACCGCTCGACATGCGCATGTCCGGAGCCGGCGTGTCCGCCGCCGACGTCGTCAATCGCGCCAAGGTCGGCGACCTCATCCGCATCTTCGGCTTCCTCGGCGAAGAGAAACAGGCAGGCCGCATCGCCCGTGCCATCGAGAAGCAGCGCCTGCGCGAGCCCTTCCGCACCACCCGCGATCTCGCCGGCCTGATCGAAATCGTCACCCCGCGCAAGGCCAAGGACAAGATCCATCCGGCGACCCGCGTCTTCCAGGCGCTGCGCGTCTTCGTCAACGATGAACTCGGCGAGCTTGCCCAGGCGCTGTTTGCCGCCGAACAGGCGCTGAAGCCCGGCGGGCGGCTGGTGGTCGTCACCTTCCATTCGCTGGAAGACCGGATCGTCAAGAAGTTCTTCACCGAGCGTTCCGGCAAGGCGTCCGGCTCGCGGCACCTGCCCATGGTGCATGAGCGGGCGGCGACGTTCGAGCCGGTCGGCAAGTCGATGATCGCGGCGAGCGAGGCCGAGGCGGAGATCAATCCGCGCGCCCGTTCCGCCAAGCTGCGCGCCGGCCAGCGCACCAGCGCGCCGGCCGAGCGTCCCGACATGGCGATCTTCGATCTGCCGGATCTCGCAAGTCTCGACAAGATCGGAGTGTGATCGATGATTAGAACCTTCGACCTCCTGTTGATCGGTGCCATGGCGGCCGCGGCGACCGTCACCTACCAGATCAAGCATCATACCGATAACAAGCTCGAGGAGGTCCGTCGCCTCGAGGCCGAGATCAAGCTCGAGAAGGATACGATCGACCTGCTCAAGGCCGACTGGGCGCTGCTCACCCAGCCGAACCGGCTGGAGCGCCTGCTCAAGGTCTACGGCACCGAGCTGCAGCTTGAGCCCACCCAGCCCGAACAGTTGGCACGGCCGGTCGAGCTTCCCATGCCGCGCGAGCAGTTGCCAAAGCCCGAAGTGGCCGAAGGCGAGCAGAGCAAGGATCCGGTCTCGGATCTCATCACAACCGGATCGGTGAAGCCCTGATGACTTTCCTTTCACGAATCATGTTGTTGAAGAGCCAGGCGCATTTCTCGACCGACGTGCAGCGGGGCGGGACCTCGATCAACGGCGCCGCCTTCAAGGGCACCGGCAAGCGCAAGACCGAACTCGCCCGCAAGCGGGTCGGCCTGATGATCGCCGGCTTCACCGTCGCCTATGCGGTGATCGGCGGCCGTCTCGTGCAATACGGCTATGCCCAGCCGGAAGTGACCTCCAGCATCCTGCCGGCCGATCGTCTGATGGCCTCGCGTCCCGACATCCTCGACCGCAATGGCGAGGTTCTGGCGACCGACATCCGCACTGTTTCGCTGTTCGCCGAGCCGCACAAGATCGTCGATGCTGACGAGGCGGTGGAAAAGCTGGCGACCGTGCTGACCGACCTCGACATCAAGGGCACCTACAAGAAGCTCTCCAATCCGAATTCGCATTTCCAGTGGCTGCGCCGCCAGCTGACGCCGAAGCAGCAGAGCCAGGTGCTCGCGCTCGGCATTCCCGGCATCGGCTTTCGCCCGGAGAAGCGCCGCTTCTATCCCGGCGGCCCCACCGCGTCCCACGTCGTCGGGTATGTCAACATCGACAACCGCGGCATGTCGGGCATGGAGAAGTACATCGACAACCAGGGGCTCGCCGACCTGCGCGACCTCGGCATGACGGGCGACTCCCCGCTCGAGCCGGTCAAGCTGTCGATCGACCTTCGGGTGCAGAACATCGTGCGCGACGTTCTGGTCGGCGCAGTCACCAAGTTCGAGGCGCTCGGCGCCGGTGCCGTGGTGCTCGACGTGCGCACCGGCGAAGTGCTCGCCATGTCGTCGCTTCCGGACTTCGATCCGAACAACCCGGCGGCGAGCGCCCAGGAAGGCTGGCTCAACCGCATGTCGAACGGCACGTTCGAGATGGGCTCGACCTTCAAGTCCTTCACCATCGCCATGGGACTGGATTCCGGAAAGGTGTCGATCAACGATTCGTTCGACGCCCGCTATCCGATCCGCATCGGCGGCTTCACCATCCAGGACTTCCACGGCAAGCACCGCATCCTGACCGTTCCGGAAATCTTCCAGTATTCGTCCAACATCGGCACGGCGAAGGTCGCCGACATCGTCGGCACGGACGCCCACAAGGAATTCCTGACCAGGCTCGGCCTGCTGTCGAAGATGCAGACCGAACTGCCGGAAGTGGCGATGCCCTCGCAGCCGCGCCAGTGGAAGAAGCTCAATTCGATTACCATCTCCTTCGGCCACGGCGTCTCGACCACGCCCTTGCAGACCGCGGTCGCCGGGGTGGCGCTGGTCAATGGTGGCCGGCTGATCGAGCCGACCTTCCTGCCGCGCACGCCCGAACAGGCCGATCTGGTGGCACAGCAGGTCATCCAGCCCTCGACCAGCAAGGACATGCGCTACCTCTTCGAGGTGAACGGCGTGAAGGGCTCGGGCCGCAACGCCCGCGTCGATGGTTTCAACGTCGGCGGCAAGACCGGCACGGCCGACAAGGTCGTCAACGGACGCTATGTGGGCGACAAGAACTTCAATGCCTTTCTTGCCGCTTTCCCGATCGACGATCCCCGCTATGTGGTGCTGGCCGTCATCGACGAACCCAAGACCGACAAGGGCAATGGGGCGGCGCTCGCCGGCACCTCGGCGGCCCCGATGGTCGGCGAGATCATCCGCAGAAGCGCCGCAATTCTCGGTGTAGAACCCAAATTCGGGGACGACGGCTCTGCCTTGCTCGTCTCTTATTGAGCGAACTTCAATTCAGGAGGCGATTCGTCAAGATCGCCTCTCAGCAGTGGATACATAATCGATGTTGTTGCGGGATCTGGCGGGCAAGGAGTTTCACAAAGAGGTCGACGGGGCCGGCGAATCGGTCGGCGCCCTTGAGATCTCCGGCCTCTCCGCCGACAGCCGCAAAATCGAAAAGGGCATGGTATTCGTCGCCCTCGCCGGCACCAAGGCCGACGGTGCGGCCTATGTCGCCGACGCGGTTGCGCGCGGTGCCGCGGCGATCGTTGCCGGCCATTCTCTCGACGCACCCGTGCCGGTCATCGTCGTCGCCAATCCGCGCCGTTTCCTCGCCCTTGCCGCCGCCAATTTCTTCGGCCGCCAGCCGGCCACCATGGTCGCCGTCACCGGCACCGCCGGCAAGACGTCGGTCGCTTCCTTCACCCGGCAGATCTGGGCCGAGGCCGGCCATGCCGCCGCGCAGATCGGCACGACCGGCGTCGTCTCGCCGACCCGCAACGATTACGGTTCGCTGACCACGCCCGATCCGATCGGCCTGCACCGGCTGCTCGCCGAACTCGCCGACGAGGGCGTCACCCATGCGGCGATGGAAGCCTCCAGCCACGGTCTCGACCAGTGCCGGCTCGACGGCGTCCGGCTTGCCGCCGCCGCCTTCACCAATCTCGGCCGCGACCACATGGACTATCACCCGACGGTCGAGGACTACATGGCCGCGAAGATGCGCCTGTTCGACACGCTGTTGCCGAAGGGGTCTCCTGCGGTGATCTTCGCCGACGATCCGTGGTCGGCCGAGGCGATCCGGGTGGCGACCGAGGCCGGCCACGAGGTGCTGACGGTCGGGCGCAACGGCCAGTTCCTGGCCTTGAAGCGGGTCGAGCATTTCCGCCACAAGCAGGTCGCTGAAGTGCATTTCGGTGACGAGATCTTCGAGGTGCATATCCCGCTCGCCGGCGATTTCCAGGTCGCCAATGCGCTCGTCGCCGCCGGCCTTGCCATTGCCACCGGCGTTCCGGCGGCCGCCGCGATGAAGGCGCTGGAAAAGCTTCAGGGTGCCTCCGGCCGTCTCGAACTGGTGGGGCAGTCCAAGGCCGGGGCGCTCGCCTATGTTGATTACGCGCACAAGCCGGATGCGCTGGAAAACGTGCTGACCTCGGTGCGGCCCTTCACCACCGGCCGGGTCATTACGGTTTTCGGCTGCGGCGGAGATCGCGACAAGGGCAAGCGGCCGATCATGGGCGAGATCGCCTGCCGGCTCGCCGACATCGTCATCGTCACCGACGACAATCCGCGTTCCGAAGTCCCGGCGGTCATCCGCGCGGAAATCATGGCAGCGGCGCCCAAGGGCATCGAGATCGGCGACCGGGCGCAGGCGATCCGCGCCGCGGTCGCCATGCTGTCGGCGGGGGACACGCTGATCGTGGCCGGCAAGGGGCATGAGGAGGGCCAGACCGTCGGCGATGTCACGCTGCCGTTCTCGGATCATGCGGAATTGCGTAAAGCACTGGAGGAGTTTGACCATTGACCTTTCTTTGGACGTCGCAGGAAATGATCGAGGCCATGGCGGGGCGTCCCTTCGGGTCGCTGCCCGCGGGGATTACCGGCATATCCATCGACAGCCGGACGGTTGCGCAGGGCGAAGCTTTCTTCGCCATCAAGGGCGACCGGGTGGACGGTCATGACTTCGCCAGCCTGGCGATCGCCAATGGTGCGTCGCTGCTGGTCGTTTCCGAAGGCAAGCTTCCGGCGCTCGGACGCCTGACCGTGCCGATGATCGTCGTCGAGGACGTGCTCGGCGCCCTGCAGAAGCTCGCGGTCGCGGCGCGCGACAGAAGCTCCGCCACGATCATTGCGGTGACCGGTTCGGTCGGCAAGACGACCACCAAGGAAATGCTGCGGCTGGCGCTCGAGCCCTCTGGCAATGTGCATGCCGCCGTCGCATCCTTCAACAATCACTGGGGCGTGCCCCTTACGCTTGCCCGCATGCCGGTCGAGGCCCGCTACGGCGTGTTCGAAATCGGAATGAACCACGCCGGAGAGATCGGACCGCTGTCGCGCATGGTCCGCCCCGACGTGGCCATCGTCACCACGATCGCGCCCGCCCATCTCGGCAATTTCAAGAACATCGAGGAGATCGCCGCGGCGAAGGCCGAGATATTCGAAGGCGTCGTGCCGGGCGGCGATGTCATCCTCAATCGCGACAACAGTCAGTTCGACTTTCTCGAGCAGGCGGCGCAGGCGGCGGGTATCGACAATATTCACAGCTTCGGCCAGCACGCCAAGGCGGAGTTCCGGCTCGCCGAATTCGACGGCGCGGCCGAGCTTTCGACCGTCTGGCTCTCCCATGGCGGCGAGACCCGCGAAGTCATCATTGGCGCGCCGGGCCGGCACATCGCCGAAAACGCCATGGCGGTGCTCGGCACGGTGGCGCTGGTCGGTGCCGATCTGGATGCGGCGATCGACGCGCTGTCGCAGCTGTCCGCCGTCAAGGGCCGCGGCGCCCGCCATCGCCTGGCGATCGGCAATGGGAGCTTCACGCTGATCGACGAGAGCTACAATGCCAATCCGGCCTCCATGCGCGCGGCGATCGCCGTTCTGGCCGCCGCCCAGCCCGAGGGCGAGGGCAGGCGCATTGCCGTACTCGGCGACATGCTGGAGATGGGCGAGTTCTCGCCCGCGGTGCATGCCGAGTTGGTGAGCCCGCTTTTGGCCGCCGGCATCGAGCATGTCTGGCTGGCCGGCGCCGAGATGGCGGCGCTGCGCGACGCCCTGCCGGAGAGCGTTCACGTCGAATACCGGCCGACCACGGCCGAAATGGTCGAATTCGTCACCGGTGCCGTAGCGCCCGGCGATGTGATCATGATCAAGTCTTCGCTCGGTCTCGGATTCGGCAAGATCGTCTCCGCTCTGCTTGACAAGTATCCGGCATTCCACGACACGGGGCGCCAAATTTAATCCGGGCTTTTGGAAAGGGCTCCAATGCTGATCTGGCTTGTGGAACTGTCGGACAATTTTCAATTCTTCAACTTGTTCCGTTACATCACGTTCCGCACGGGAGCCGCGCTCCTTACCTCCGCCCTGGTCGTCTTCCTGTTCGGGCCGGCAATGATCGCTTCGCTGCGCGTCCGTCAGGGCAAGGGCCAGCCGATCCGCGCCGACGGGCCGCAGACCCATTTCAAGAAGGCCGGCACGCCCACCATGGGCGGGCTGATGATCCTCGCCGGCATCGTCGTCTCCTCGCTGCTCTGGGCCGACCTTTCCAGCGTCTACGTGGTCGCGACCCTGCTGGTAACGCTCGGGTTCGGCGCGATCGGCTTCTATGACGACTATCTCAAGGTGACGAAGCAGACCGAGAAAGGCTTTTCCGGCAAGGCGCGCCTCGGCATCGAGTTCGTCATCGCCGGCATCGCCGTCTACTTCATGATGACCACGGCGCTCAGCTCCGGGCCGCAGGGCTCGACCTTCGGCTCCTCGATCGCCTTTCCCTTCCTCAAGGACTTCAGCATCGATCTCGGCCTGTTCTTCATCGTCTTCGGCGGCTTCGTCATCGTTTCGGCCGGCAATGCGGTCAACCTGACCGACGGCCTCGACGGTCTGGCCATCGTGCCGGTGATGATCGCGGCGGCCTCGTTCGGCATCATCGCCTATCTCACCGGCAATGCGGTATTCTCCAACTACCTGCAGATCAATTTCGTCCCCGGCACCGGCGAACTGGCCGTCGTGCTCGGCGCGGTGATCGGGGCCGGCCTCGGCTTCCTCTGGTTTAACGCGCCGCCGGCGGCGATCTTCATGGGCGACACCGGTTCGCTGGCGCTCGGCGGCCTGATCGGTTCGGTTGCGGTTGCCACCAAGCATGAGATCGTCATGGCGATCATCGGCGGTCTGTTCGTCGCCGAAACCCTGTCGGTCATCATCCAGGTCGGCTATTTCAAGCTGACCGGCCGGCGCGTCTTCCTGATGGCGCCGATCCACCATCATTTCGAAAAGCTCGGCTGGACGGAGAGCCAGGTGGTGATCCGCTTCTGGATCATCGCGGTCGGGCTGGCTATGCTCGGCCTTTCCACCCTGAAACTGCGGTGAGGGCGCAATGATCCCGGCCACCACGTTCAAGGGAAAAAGGGTAGCGCTGTTCGGCCTGGGCGGCTCGGGCCTTGCCACGGCGAAATCGCTGGTGGCGGGCGGTGCCGACGTCGTCTGCTGGGACGACAATCCCGACAGCGTCGCCAAGGCGAAGGCCGAGGGCATCCCGACCGAGGATCTGCGCGGCATCGACTGGAAGGCCGTCTCCACGCTGGTGCTGTCGCCCGGCGTGCCGCTCACCCATCCGAAGCCCCATTGGTCCGTCGACCTTGCCCGGGCCGAGGGCGTCGAGGTCATTGGCGACGTCGAGATCTTCGTGCGCGAGCGCCGGATCCATGCGCCGGACTGCCCGTTCATCGCGATTACCGGCACCAACGGCAAGTCGACCACGACGGCGCTGATCGCCCATATTCTCCAGTCTTGCGGCCGCGACACGCAGCTCGGCGGCAATATCGGCCGGGCCGTGCTGACGCTCGATCCGCCGAAGGCCGGCCGGTTCTTCGTCGTCGAGTGCTCGTCCTACCAGATCGATCTTGCCCCGACGCTCAATCCGACCGCCGGCATCCTGCTCAACGTGACGCCCGACCATCTCGACCGACACGGCACCATCCAGCACTATGCCGACGTCAAGGAACGCCTGGTTGCCGGCAGCGGCACGGCGGTGATCGGCGTGGACGACAGCTACTCGGAACTGATTGCCGACCGCGTCGAGCGGGCCGGCAGCAAGGTCGTGCGCATTTCCAAGCGCCAGCCGCTGGCCGACGGGCTCTACAATGACGGGCACCGCATCATCGAGGCGCATGGCGGCGCGACCGCCGTGCTCGCCGACCTTAACGGCATCCAGACGCTGCGCGGCGCGCACAACGCTCAGAACGCGGCTGCCGCCATCGCGGCCTGCCTCGCCGTCGGGGTGTCGCCGGACGAGGTGAGGGCAGGGCTCTCCTCCTTCTCCGGTCTGAAACACCGCATGCAGCCGGTCGGCCGGCGCGGCAATGTCGTCTTCGTCAATGATTCCAAGGCTACCAATGCCGAGGCGGCGGCACCGGCGCTGTCGAGTTACGAGCGGATCCACTGGATCGCCGGCGGCCTGCCGAAGGAAGGCGGGATCGCCAGCCTTTCGCCGCTGTTCTCGCGCATCGCCAAGGCCTATCTGATCGGCGAGGCGGCGTCCGCCTTCGCCTCGACCCTCGGCAATGCGGTGCCTTACGAAATCTCCGGCACGCTCGCCCAGGCGGTGGCCCATGCGGCAGCCGACGCGGCGGCGGAAAATAGTCCGGTTGCGGTAATGCTATCACCGGCTTGCGCAAGCTTCGATCAATATAAGAACTTCGAAGTTAGAGGTGATGCCTTCGTCGGCCACGTCGCGGCCCTCGACGGAGTGACGATGCTGGTCGACGTGCCAACAGGAGGCAACTGAGATGGTAAGCCGCGTTGAGAGAGGTCCGGTCGCCGACTGGTTCTGGACGATCGATCGTCTGTTCATGATCACCTTCATCCTCCTCATGGGGATCGGTTTCATGCTCTCCTTCGCGGCATCGCCCGCGGTCGCCGAGCGGCTCAACCTCGACAGCTTCCACTTCGTCAAGCGCCATGCCGCCTTCATGATCCCGGCGCTCGGCGTGATGATCGGCCTGTCCTTCCTGTCGCCGCGCCAGGTGCGGCGCACCGCCATGGTCATCCTGGCGGTCTCGCTGCTGATGATGGTGGCGGCGCTGTTCTTCGGCATCGAGGTCAAGGGCGCCCGGCGCTGGATCACCATTGCCGGCATCTCCATCCAGCCGTCGGAATTCATGAAGCCGGCCTTCGTCGTCATCTGCGCCTGGCTGTTCGCCGAGCATGCGCGCCAGCCGGAAATCCCCGGCAATCTTTTCGCCATCATCCTGTTCGGCATCGTCGCCGCCCTTCTGGTCGCCCAGCCCGACCTTGGCCAGACAATCCTGACCTCGGTCGTCTGGGGCGGCATGTTCTTCATGGCCGGCATGCCGTGGCTGTGGATCACGCTGCTCGGCGGCATCGGCATTGCCGGCGTCTTCGGCGCCTATCTCACCCTGCCGCACGTCGCCGGGCGTATCGACCGGTTCCTCACCGGCGAGGGCGACACCTTCCAGGTGGATACCGCCCGCCAGGCGATCATCCGCGGCGACTGGTTCGGCCAGGGGCCGGGCGAGGGCATCGTCAAGCGCATCATCCCGGACAGCCATACCGACTTCATCTTCTCGGTCGCGGCCGAGGAGTTCGGCATCTTCTTCTGCATGGTGCTGGTATCGATCTTCGGCTTCCTCGTCCTGCGCGGCCTTAGCCACGCCTTTAGGGAACGCAACGACTTCAACCGCTTCGCCGTCGCCGGCCTCGTCCTGCTGATCGGCACGCAGTCGATGATCAATATCGGCGTTAACCTCGAGTTGCTGCCGGCCAAGGGCATGACGCTGCCGCTCATCTCCTATGGCGGCTCTTCGATGATCGCGATTTGCGTGACCGCCGGCTTCATCCTGGCTTTGACGCGTCGGCGGCCGGAGAAGCGCGCCCAGGAGCGCAGCCTCTTTCGCGCCGCGCACGGCGTTCCGGCGGAGTAAGCCATCATGACAAAAGGCATCATCCTGCTCGCCGCCGGCGGTACCGGCGGCCATCTGTTTCCGGCCGAGGCCCTGGGGCACCTGCTCGCCGAGCGCGGCTATTCCGTGCATCTGGTGACCGACAGCCGGGCTGAGCGTTATGCCGGCACCTTCCCGGCCGAGACGATCCACACCGTCGCCTCCGCGACCATCGGCTCGAAGAACCCGATCGCGGTGGCGCGGGCGCTGCTGTCGCTGTGGAAAGGCTTTCGCCAGGCGAAGCGGTTGATCCGCGAGCTGAAGCCGAAGGCCGTGATCGGCTTCGGCGGCTATCCGACGGTGCCGCCGCTGCTGGCGGCCGCGGGCCTCGGCGTGCCGACGCTGCTGCACGAGCAGAACGCGGTCATGGGGCGCGCCAACAAAGCGCTCGCCACGCGGGTCAAGGCGATCGCCGGCGGCTTCCTTCCCGAGGGCGGGACCTATGCCGACAAGACGGTGGTGACTGGAAATCCGGTGCGTCCGGCCGTGATTGCCGCTTCGTCCATCCCCTACAGCCCGTCGCTGCCCGGCAGCCCGTTCCGCCTCGTGGTGTTCGGCGGCAGCCAGGGCGCGCAGTTCTTCTCCTCGGCGCTGCCCAATGCCATCAGCCTGCTCGACCCATCCCTGCGGAACCGCCTGACGGTCACCCAGCAGGCGCGGCCGGAGGATGCCGAGCGCGTCAAGTCCTGTTACGAAAAGCTCGGCGTTCCGGCCGAGGTTTCGCCCTTCTTCACCGACATGGCCGGGCGCATCGCCGCGGCGCACCTGGTGATCTGCCGCTCCGGCGCCTCGACGGTCTCGGAACTGTCGGTGGTAGGGCGCCCGTCGATCCTCGTGCCTTATCCCTATGCGCTCGACCACGACCAGGCGGCCAATGCGGCAGCACTTGCCGCCTCCGGCGGCGCGAGCGTCATTGCCCAATCGGAGCTTTCGCCCGAGCGCCTGGCGCAGCTGCTCACGAGCGCCATGCAGGAGCCGGAAAGGCTGGCAAAGACGGCCGAAGCCGCCAGAACAGCGGGAAAGCCCGACGCAACACGCTTGCTCGCCGACCTCGTTGAGTCTATTGCCGCTGGCAAAGATATCGCTCACGTGAAGGGAGCCAATTCATGAAAATGCCGACGTCCATCGGCCTCGTCCATTTCATCGGCATCGGTGGGATCGGGATGAGCGGCATCGCCGAAGTGCTGCACAATCTGGGTCATCGCGTCCAGGGGTCGGACCAGTCCGACGGCGCCAATGTCCAGCGCCTGCGCGCCAAGGGTATCGAAGTCCACGTCGGCCACACGGCCGAAAATCTCGGCGATGCCGAGGTCGTGGTCGTCTCGACCGCGATCAAGAAGGACAATCCGGAACTCGTCGCGGCGCGCGAAAAGCTGCTGCCGATCGTGCGCCGGGCCGAAATGCTGGCCGAGCTGATGCGCTTCCGCAATGCCATCGCCATCGGCGGCACGCACGGTAAGACCACGACGACCTCGATGGTCGCAGCCCTGCTCGACGCCGGCGGGCTCGACCCGACCGTCATCAATGGCGGCATCATCAATGCCTACGGCACCAATGCCCGCATGGGCGAGGGCGAGTGGATGGTGGTGGAGGCCGACGAATCGGACGGCACCTTCCTCAAGCTTCCCGCCGAAGTGGCGATCGTCACCAATATCGATCCCGAGCATCTCGACCACTATGGAACCTTCGACGCCGTGCGCGCCGCGTTCCGCCAGTTCGTCGAGAACGTGCCGTTCTACGGCTTCGGCGTGATGTGCCTCGACCATCCGGAAGTCCAGGCGCTGGTCGGCCGCATCGAGGACCGCAAGGTTATCACCTATGGCGAAAACCCGCAGGCCGACGTGCGCTATTCCAACGTCCGGCTCGAGGGCACGCATTCGATCTTCGACGTCGAAATCCGTCGTCGCCGCACCGGCCGGGTGTTCAACTTCAAGGACCTGCGACTGCCGATGCCGGGCCGCCACAACGTCGCCAATGCCTGCGCGGCGATCGCCGTCGCCAACCGGCTCGACATTCCGGAAGAGGCGATCCGCAAGGGGCTTTCGTCCTTCGGCGGCGTCAAGCGGCGCTTCACGCTGACCGGTACATGGAACGGCGTGCAGGTGTTCGACGACTACGGTCACCATCCGGTCGAGATCAAGGCCGTGCTCAAGGCGGCGCGCGAGGCCTGCCAGGGCCGGATCATCGCCGTGCACCAGCCGCATCGCTATACCCGCCTGTCGAGCCTGTTCGAAGATTTCGCCAACTGCTTCAACGATGCCGACACGCTGCTTCTCGCCCCGGTCTATGCCGCGGGGGAGGATCCGATCGAAGGCGCCAATGCCGAGGCCCTGGTTGAGCGCATCCGCGCCGGCGGCCATCGCGACGCCCGTTCCCTGCCGTCGCCCGATCAGCTGGCGCCGATCGTCGCAGGCATTGCACAACCGGGTGATTTCGTGATTCTGTTGGGAGCAGGTAACATCACCCAGTGGGCGGCGGCGCTGCCGCGCGAACTGGAAGCGTTTTCGGGAAAGTCTTGAATGAAACAGGTGGATGGGGAAAAGCTGCTGGCCTCGCTCGGGCCGGGTGTTGAAGAGTTGCGCGGTCGGCTGACGCCGGATGCGCCGATGGATCGCGTGACGTGGTTCCAGGCCGGCGGTCTCGCCGAGCTGATGTTCCAGCCGCACGACCGGGACGACCTCGTCGCCTTTCTCAAGCTTCTACCCGAAGAAGTGCCGCTGACCGTGGTCGGTGTCGGCTCCAACCTTCTGGTGCGCGACGGCGGCATTCCCGGCGTCGTCATCCGCCTGTCGGCCAAGGGTTTCGGCCAGGTCGAGCTCGCCGGCGAAAACCGCATCCGGGCGGGCGCGATCTGCCCCGACAAGCACATCGCCGCCATGGCGATGGACCACAATATCGGTGGCTTCCACTTCTACTACGGCATTCCTGGCTCGATCGGCGGAGCCGTGCTGATGAATGCCGGCGCCAATGGCGGAGAGACGGCAGAGCGGCTGATCGAAGTCGAGGCCGTCGACCGCAAGGGCAATGTGCATGTGCTGTCGAAGGCCGAGATGGGCTACAGCTATCGCCATTCCAACGCGCCGGAAGGCCTGATCTTCACCAGCGTGCTGTTCGAGGGCTATCCGGAAGAAAAGGCCAAGATCCGCGCCGACATGGACGCGGTTCGCCATCACCGCGAGACGGTGCAGCCGGTCAAGGAAAAGACCGGCGGTTCGACCTTCAAGAACCCGGAGGGCCATTCGGCCTGGGAACTGATCGACCAGGCCGGCTGCCGCGGCCTGATGATCGGCGGGGCGCAGATGTCGTCGTTGCACTGCAATTTCATGATCAATGTCGGCCATGCCACGGCCTATGATCTCGAATATCTCGGCGAAACCGTGCGCCAGCGCGTCTTCGAACATTCCGGCATCAAGCTCGAATGGGAAATCAAGCGGATCGGCATCTTCATGCCCGGCCGCGAAGTGAAGCCATTCCACGGCGTGACGACGGAGTAACGGGCGGGAGCGGGCAGGGCCTGCTCCCAAACTCTCCGATTTCCCGCTCAGGGCGGGCAGATTTGATTCACATAGTCCATTCCTCGCACGCCCGCTCGACGAATTGTTAAGCGGGCGTCTCTATTCTGCCTGCGTCTTGGGAGAGTGGTTCATGGGGAATGCGACCAGAAACTGGATCGTGCGGCAGCTGACGCTTGGCGAATTCTCCAGCCGTCGTGCGGTGGTCTGGCGTGCCGTGTGGATGGCGGCGAAGATCGCCATGCTGGCCTATGGCCTCAACATCTGCGCCCATTTCGGCCTCGTCGCCTTCGGTCTCCTGCCTTACGATCTCTTTCCGGCCCTTGTGATCGCCACCGTGCTGACCCCACCGGTGTCCTTCATCGTCGCTGTCATCGCCTATGCCGTGGTGGGCTTCGCCATCTACGATCTCGGCGTCTCGCGCTCCGAGCTGGAGCGCATCAGCCGGATCGACATGCTGTCCGGCCTGCTCAACCGCCGGGCCTTCCAGAAGGCCTTCGACGACAGCCACGGCGATGCCTCGCTCGTGCTGTTCGACATCGACCGCTTCAAGGCGGTCAACGACACCTTTGGCCATTCGGCCGGCGACGACGTGATTGCCGCGGTGGCCGAGGTCATCCGCGAAACCTTCGCCGACGGCGAGATCTGTGCCCGGATCGGCGGCGAGGAATTCGCCGTGCTCTGGTCGAGGGACGATGCCGCGACCATTGCCGAGCGCGCCGATCTCGCGCGCCAGCGGGTGGCCGCACTCGAGGTCGCGGCCGGGGAGCGAAGCGTGCGCATCACCATCTCCGGCGGCATTGCCGATCTGGGCGGCGCACGCGGCTTCAACGAGATCTTCTCCGAGGCCGACCGTGCGCTCTATGTCGCCAAGGCGAGCGGGCGCAATCGAATCGTGCGCCATCGAGACATCGACTCGCTGTCTACAGGGGCCATCGTCCTGTCGCCGGTCCTCCATCCGGCGCATTCCGAGCGTCTCGCCGGCTGAGCGCTCGTGCGAAGATAAATTCCTTTTAGCCGTTTATTTCCAATATCTTGCGGTCGCTTCGTGACGCGCCGTCCGAGCAAATAAATCCGTCGCCCGATGCGGTCGGTTAACGAAAGTAAACACTTCATTAACCTTACTGTTGTCTAACTTAAGCAAAGGACAGGGCCTTTTCCGATGGCGTCATCGCCGCCCGTTGTCCGAGAGTTGGTCTGCGATTTGCGGGGGCGTTGATGAGTGGCAAGCATGTAGCCGTCCTGATGGGTGGTCTTTCTTCCGAGCGGCCGGTGTCGCTGTCGTCGGGGAATGCCTGCGCTGCCGCCCTCGAGGGTGAAGGCTATCGCGTCACGCGAATCGACGTCGACCGCAATATCGGCCAGGTGCTCGCCGACCTTCGTCCAGATGTGGCCTTCAATGCGCTGCACGGACCTTTCGGTGAGGACGGCACGATCCAGGGTGTGCTCGAATATCTGCAGATCCCCTATACGCATTCCGGCGTGCTCGCTTCGGCCCTCGCCATGGACAAGGGGCAGGCGAAGATCGTCGCCGCCCATGCCGGCGTCCCGGTCGCGGAAGCCAAGGTGATGTCGCGTTTCGACATCGGCAACGAACATCCGATCGCGCCGCCTTATGTTGTGAAGCCGGTTCGTGAGGGCTCGAGCTTCGGTGTCGTCATCGTGCGCGAGGATGCGTCGCACCCGCCGCAGTCGCTGGGCTCCAGCGAATGGCGCTATGGCGACCGTGTCATGATCGAGCATTACGTCGCCGGCCGCGAGTTGACCTGCGGCGTCATGGGTGACAGAGCCCTCGGCGTCATCGAGATCGTGCCGCAGGGGCACGGCTTCTATGACTATGATTCCAAATATGTTGCGGGCGGGTCCCGTCACGTACTTCCTGCGGAAATTTCACCGAAAATTTACCAAAAAATACAATCATTGGCCCTCACGGCACATCAGGCGGTCGGATGTCGCGGAGTGAGTCGCTCGGACTTCCGTTACGACGACCGGTTTTCCGAGGATGGCGAGCTGATCTGGCTGGAAATCAACACCCAGCCCGGCATGACCCCGACCTCGCTGGTGCCGGAAATGGCAGCACATGCCGGCCTTGGTTTTGGTGAGTTTCTTCGGTGGATGGTGGAGGACGCGTCTTGTTTGCGGTGAACGGCGATAGATCTGCGGATATGGGTGGACGCTACGGCGTGGCCTCCGTTTCTGCCGGCGAGGGGCGTGTCCTGCCCCGGCCGATGCGCCGCGTCGTGCGCTTCGTCGTGAGCCTGTGCTCCGGCCGCATCTCCATCCCGGCCCATACCGGCAAGGTTTCGCTCGTCGGCTTCTATTCCGCCGTCGCGCTCTACGGCATCGTGGTTGGCGGTCACGGTCCGGCGGTCGTTCAGGCGCTCACCACCGGCGCCGGCTTTGCCGTCGAGGACGTGCGCGTCTCCGGCAACGAGCACACCTCCGAAATCGACATTCTCCAGCTGCTCAGCCTCGATGGTTCGACCAGCCTGCTTGGCCTCGACATCGCCACCGCCCGTGCGGCGCTCTCGGATCTGCCCTGGGTCGAATCGGCCGAGGTTCGCAAGATCTATCCGCGCGCCGTCGAGGTGGTGCTGCGCGAGCGTCAGGCCTACGGCATCTGGCAGCACGGCACCGAGCTTTCGCTGATCGAAAAATCCGGCAGCGTGATCGCTCCGCTGCGCGACAACAAGTTTGCCTCGCTTCCCCTGTTCGTCGGACGCGATGCCGAAACGGCTGCGGCCGCCGTCGAGGGCGAGTTTTCCAAGTTTCCGGAGATCGCCGCGCGGGTGAAGGCCTTCGTGCGTGTCGCCGGCCGTCGCTGGGACATCCATCTCGACAACGGCGTCGTCGTGAAGCTGCCGGAAGACAATATCGGTGTGGCGCTGACCAAGCTGTCGCGTCTCGACGCCGAACAGCGTCTGCTGGAGCGCGACATCGCCGCCGTCGACCTTCGCCTTCCCGATCGCACCACCATCCAGCTGACGCCGGGTGCGCAGGAGCGCCGCCTGGCTGCTGTCGAAGAGCGGCGCAAAATGTTGAAGAAGGCGGGGCTGAGCATATGAGTCTGTTCGGAAGCTCCCATTTCGGTCTGCCCCGTATGAAGCCGCTGTCGTCCAAGCGGGCGCATGTGGTCTCGGTCCTCGACATCGGCTCGACCAAGGTCGTCTGCATGATCGGCCGGCTGACGCCCCGCAAGGAAAGCTCGGTTCTCCCGGGTCGCACCCACAATGTCGAGATCATCGGCATCGGCCACCAGCGTTCGCGCGGCGTGAAGTGCGGCGTGATCTCCGATCTCGATGCGGTCGAGAGCGTCGTGCGCCTCGCCGTCGATGCGGCCGAGCGCATGGCCGGCCTCACCGTCGAGAGCCTGATCGTCAACGTATCCGCCGGCCGCATTGGTTCCGACGTCTACACCGCGACAATCGATCTCGGTGGCCAGGAAGTCGAATCGGGCGACCTGAAGAAGGTTCTCGTCGCCGCCGGTCAGCAGTCCCAGGGCAATGACCGGGCCGTGCTGCACTCCCTGCCGACCGGCTTCTCGCTGGACGGCGAGCGCGGCATCCGCGATCCACTCGGCATGTACGGCGACGTTCTCGGCGTCGACATGCATGTGGTGACCGCGGAACGGGCGGCGTTGCGCAATCTCGAGCTCTGCATCAACCGGGCGCACCTGACCGTCGAGGGCGTGGTCGCCACCCCTTACGCCAGCGGCCTTGCAGCCCTGGTCGACGACGAGGTCGAACTCGGCTGTGCGGCCATCGACATGGGCGGTGGCATGACGACGATCTCGGTCTTCGCCGAAGGCAAGCTCATCCACACCGACGCCATCAGCATCGGCGGACATCACGTCACGACCGACCTGGCGCGCGGCCTGTCGACCCGCATCGAAGACGCCGAGCGTCTGAAGGTGGTCCATGGTTCGGCTCTCGCGAACGGTGCGGACGAGCGCGATGTGGTTTCCGTGCCGCCGATCGGCGAGGACGACCGCGACCAGCCGCTGCAGGTGCCCAAGGCATTGCTGACGCGCATTATTGGCGCTCGCATCGAAGAGACTCTTGAACTGTTGCGCGATCGGATTCAGAAGTCGGGCTTCTCGCCCGTTGTCGGCAAGCGAGTCGTCCTCACGGGCGGCGCCAGCCAGCTGACCGGTATGCCCGAGGCGGCTCGCCGCATTCTGGCCCGCAACGTGCGAATCGGGCGCCCCATGGGTGTCGCCGGCCTCCCGGCCGCGGCCAAGGGTCCCGCTTTTTCGACCGCAGTCGGATTGATGATTTATCCGCAGGTCGCCGATCAGGAAACCCATGCCGGGCAGGGCGGTTTGTTCTCCCCCTTCGGCAACGGAAACAGCCGGATAGCTCGCATGGGCCAATGGCTGAAGGAAAGTTTTTGAGTTCAGTCCAGTTCGGTCCCGCGGGACCGGTCGGGGCGAAAAGTTGAAATGAATGGCCGGCGTGGCGCTGCGGCCGGAGAAAGAAGGAAGTCTGAAATGACCATCAAGCTGCAAAAGCCAGATATCACCGAGCTGAAGCCTCGGATCACCGTGTTCGGCGTCGGCGGCGGCGGCGGCAACGCTGTCAACAACATGATCACCGCCGGTCTCCAGGGCGTCGACTTCGTCGTCGCCAACACGGATGCCCAGGCGCTGACCATGACCAAGGCCGAGCGAATCATCCAGCTCGGCGTGAGCGTCACCGAAGGCCTCGGCGCCGGCTCGCAGCCGGAAGTCGGCCGCGCGGCCGCTGAAGAGTGCATCGACGAGATCATCGATCACCTGAACGGCACCCACATGTGCTTCGTCACCGCCGGCATGGGCGGCGGCACCGGCACCGGTGCGGCTCCCGTCGTGGCCCAGGCCGCCCGCAACAAGGGCATCCTGACCGTCGGCGTCGTCACCAAGCCGTTCCACTTCGAAGGCGCTCGCCGCATGCGTCTGGCCGAAGCCGGGATCGAGGAACTGCAGAAGTCGGTCGATACGCTGATCGTCATCCCGAACCAGAACCTGTTCCGCATCGCCAATGACAAGACGACCTTCGCGGACGCCTTTGCCATGGCCGACCAGGTGCTCTATTCGGGCGTTGCCTGCATCACCGACCTGATGGTCAAGGAAGGCCTGATCAACCTCGACTTCGCGGACGTTCGCTCCGTGATGCGCGAGATGGGCCGTGCGATGATGGGGACCGGCGAGGCTTCGGGCCAGGGCCGCGCAATGCAGGCTGCGGAAGCCGCCATTGCCAACCCGCTGCTCGACGAAACCTCGATGAAGGGTGCACAGGGCCTGCTGATCTCGATCACCGGCGGTCGCGACATGACCCTGTTCGAAGTCGACGAAGCGGCAACCCGCATCCGCGAAGAAGTCGATCCGGACGCCAACATCATCCTCGGCGCGACCTTCGACGAAGCGCTCGAAGGCCTGATCCGCGTGTCGGTCGTTGCCACCGGCATCGATCGTGCCGCCGGCGCCATGGCTGCCCGCGATATCGCTCCGGCTGCAAAGCCGCTTATCCGTCCTTCGGCGGCCGTTGCTTCTGCTCCGGCCGCAGTGCAGCCTGCAATGGCGCAGGCACCGAAGACCATCGATCCCGTGGCAGAAACGATCCGTTCGGCGGAAGCCGAAATGGAACGCGAACTGGAAATCGCCATCGCCCGTCAGGCTGCCATGGCACCGCAGCCGGCAGCCGAGCCGGAATTCCGTCCGCAGAGCCGTCTGTTCGCCACGCCGGCCGCCGCAGAAGCACAGCCTGCCGTTCGCATGCCGGTCGAGCCGGTTGCCGCGCCTGCTCCGGTCATGAGCCGTCCGGCTCCGGCCATGCACGCTCCTGCCGACGTGCAGACGACGCATGCCCCGGCACCGGTTCGCCACGAGCCGGTCGCTCCGGCAGTCCGCCAGACGGTGGATCAGGTCCGCATGCCCAAGGTGGAAGACTTCCCGCCGGTACTGCGTGCCGAAATCGACCACCGCGCCCACACGGCGGCTCCGGCCGCCCAGGACGAACGCGGTCCGATGGGTCTCCTGAAGCGGATCACCAACTCGCTTGGCCGCCATCAGGACGAAGAACCCGCCGTCGACATGACCGCCTCTGCACCGGCCACGGCCGCCCCGCAGCGTCGCGCTCTTTCGCCGGAAGCCAGCCTCTATGCGCCGCGTCGCGGCCAGCTCGACGACCAGGGTCGCGCCACGCCCCCGTCGCGTTCGAGCCACGAGGACGACCAGCTGGAAATCCCGGCCTTCCTTCGCCGCCAATCCAACTGATCGAGCGCTTTCAGTGATCAAGGGCCCGGGTCTCACGACCCGGGCCCTTTGTGTTTCACACGCCTCCGTCGGCTACGGTTTTCCCTTTAGTTTTCAATCGTATGGTTTCGTTACAATGCGAAAGAAACAGTGATTTGGCACGACGCGGCCCTGTCCGTATGTATGGGCTCGGAAATGGGCATGGACGGCAACGGTCGCTGATTCCCCGATCCGGAATGACAAGAGCAGCCGCAAGATCCTCGCCCGAGGGCAGGAGCCGGCTGCACCGCTAAAGGCAATTTTCATGGCAATCGCATTGCTGGGCTTCCAGACCACCATCGCAGCTCCCCTCAGCCTGACGGGTATCGGCGTCCATTCCGGGCGCCAGGTCACCCTCAACATGCTGCCGGCCGAGGCGGGCGCGGGCATCGTGTTCGTGCGCACCTACGACGATGGCAGTTCGGCCGAGTTCAAGGCGGTTTCCTCGCAGGTCGGCAATACCGATCTCTGCACCGTGCTGGGTTTCTCGCCGGCCCGGTCGATCGCCACCATCGAGCATGTCATGGCCGCCATCTATGCGCTCGGCCTCGACAATCTGGTGATCGAAGTCGACGGCGCCGAAATGCCGATCATGGACGGCAGCTCGGAAGTCTTCATCGATGCGATCGAGCAGGTTGGCATCGTCAACCTCGGCGTCAAGCGCCGCTATATCCGCGTGACCAAGCCGGTCCGCATCGAAGCCGGCGCCTCCTGGGCGGAGTTCCGCCCGTATGACGGCACGCGCTTCGAGGTCGAGATCGACTTCGAAAGCCCGCTGATCGGCCGTCAGAAATGGGCCGGCGACCTGACCGCCGCCACCTTCAAGAACGAGCTGTCGCGGGCCCGCACCTTCGGTTTCATGCGCGATGTGGAGCGCCTGTGGGCCGCCGGCTTCGCGCTCGGTTCGTCGCTCGAGAATTCCGTCGTCATCTCCGACGACAACACGGTCATCAATGTCGAGGGCCTGCGTTACGAGAAGGACGAGTTCGTCCGCCACAAGACGCTCGACGCCGTCGGCGACCTGGCGCTTGCCGGTGCGCAGTTCATCGGCTGCTACCGCTCCTATCGCGGCGGCCACAAGCTGAACGCCAATGCGCTGAAGGCGCTGCTGGAAAACCGCGACGCCTACGAGGTGGTCGAGGCTCCGGCACGCAGCCTGCAGGCACGGGCGCGCGAATTCGTCGCGGTCAACGTGCCGGAATTCGCACCCTGGTCGGCCTGACCATAAAATTACCTCCAGACTGGGGCCGGGGTGTCAGATCCTCGGCCCTTTTTTATGCGGCGACGGAATTTGCCGTCTTTCGGCGGGGAGGCACGCCCGGGACCATTTCCGGGCTTTCGTTTCGGCCCGCCACAAAAATGCGTTAAATCGCCATCATTGCGTTGCTCTCATACTGCTTTTATGGCTAGAAACGCGTGTTGAAAGCGACTGTTTTCTAGCGGCGCTGCAATCGGGAACTGTCGAATGAGTCATGTAGGGTCGGTCGTTGTGAATAAAGCCGCGCGTATTGCCAGTATATGTGTGATGATGACGGTATCCGGCGCGCTGCTTGCCGCCTGCCAGTCCGATCCCGATATCGACATCACCAAGCTCGGCGTCGAGACCGATCCGCCGGAAACTCTCTACAATCAGGGTCTCGCCAACATCAAGGCCGGCAACATCGTCGAGGCATCGCGCAAGTTCGACGCGATCGATACCCAGCATCCGTTCTCCGAATGGTCGCAGAAGGCGCTGGTGATGAGCACCTTCACCAAGTACCGCATGGGGCGCTACACGGAGGCGGTCTCCACCGGCAACCGCTACCTCAACCTCTATTCGCGTTCGGACGATTCCGCCTACGTGCAGTATCTCGTCGGCCTTTCCTACTGGAAGCAGATCTCCAACGTCACGCAGGACCAGAAGAGCTCGCTGCAGACGATCGACGCCATGCAGAAGGTGGTCGACAACTATCCGGACTCCGAATACGTCGACGACGCCCAGGCCAAGATCCGTTTCGCCCGCGACCAGCTCGCCGGCAAGGAAATGCAGATCGGCCGCTACTATCTGGAACGCAAGGAATATCTGGCATCCATCTCGCGCTTCCGCGTCGTGGTCGAGAAATATCCGAACACCAACCAGATCGAGGAAGCGCTGGCGCGCCTGGTCGAGGCCTATTTCGCCATGGGCGTTGTGCAGGAAGCCCAGACGGCTGCCGCCGTTCTCGGCCACAATTATCCCGACAGCCAGTGGTATGCCGATTCCTACAAGCTCCTGAAGTCGGGCGGCCTCGAGCCCCGCGAGAATTCCGGTTCGTGGATCGCAAGGGCCGGCAAGAAGATTCTTGTCGGGAGCTGACCCTTCTTTCCTAGACGCGAGATGAGTTTGCCATGCTGGTCCAGCTGTCGATCCGCGATATCGTTCTGATCGAGCGGCTGGATCTTGCCTTCGAAGCCGGCCTGTCCGTCCTGACGGGCGAAACCGGTGCCGGCAAGTCCATCCTGCTCGACAGCCTTTCGCTGGCGCTCGGCGGGCGCGGCGACGGCTCGCTCGTTCGCCATGGCGAGGACAAGGGGCAGGTGACGGCGGTCTTCGACGTCGCCATGGGCCATCCGGCCCGCACCCTCCTGCGCGGCAACGGCGTGGACGACGACGGCGACCTGATTTTCCGCCGCGTCCAGTCGGCCGACGGCCGCACCCGCGCCTATATCAACGACCAGCCCGTATCCGTGCAGCTGATGCGCCAGGCGGGCCAGCTCCTGGTCGAGATCCATGGCCAGCACGACGACCGCGCGCTCGTCGACACCGACGCCCATCGCATGCTGCTCGATGCCTTTGCGGGTCTCTCCGACGAGGCGGTGAGCCTCGGCGAGAGCTATCGCCGCTGGCGCGATGCCGACCGGGTGCTGAAAGCCCATCGTGCCCGCGTCGAGGCCGCCGCCCGCGAGGCGGATTATCTCAGGGCGTCGGTCGAGGAGCTGGAAAAGCTCTCGCCGCGCGACGGCGAGGAAGACGAACTCGCCGACCGCCGGGCCGCGATGCAGAAGTCGGAGCGCATCGCCGGCGACATCGCCGAGGCTTCGGAGTTTCTCAACGGACATGCCTCGCCGGTGCCGCTGATCGCCTCGCTGGTCCGCCGGCTGGAGCGCAAGAGCCACGAGGCGCCGGGCCTTCTCGAGGATACCGTCCAGCTGCTCGATTCGGCACTCGACAATCTCTCCAATGCGCAGATGGAGGTCGAGGCAGCACTTCGACGCACCGAGTTCGATCCGAATGAACTGGAGCGGGTGGAGGAGCGGCTGTTCGCCTTGCGCGCCGCCGGCCGCAAATATTCCGTGCCGGTGACAGGTCTTCCGGCGCTCGCCGAGAAGATGATCGCCGATCTGGCCGAGCTCGATGCCGGCGAGGAGAAGCTCGGCACGCTGGAGGCCGGGGTGATCGAGGCGAAGGCACACTACGACCACCTGGCCGGCGCCCTGTCGACCAAGCGCCGCAATGCCGCCTCTGCGCTCTCCGAGGCGGTGATGGCCGAGCTGCCCGCCCTGAAACTGGAGCGCGCGCGCTTCATGGTCGAGGTGGCGAGCGATCCGGACTCCGCGACCGCCGAGGGCATCGACACGGTCGAGTTCCACGTCCAGACCAATCCGGGAACCCGCCCGGGACCGATCATGAAGGTCGCCTCCGGCGGCGAGCTGTCGCGCTTCCTGCTGGCGCTCAAGGTGGCGTTGGCCGATCGCGGTTCGGCGCCCACTTTGGTCTTCGACGAAATCGACACTGGCGTCGGCGGTGCGGTCGCGGACGCGATCGGCCAGCGCCTAAAGCGGCTCTCCGCCAAGGTGCAGGTCCTCTCCGTCACCCACGCGCCGCAGGTGGCCGCCCGTGCTGCCACCCATCTCCTGATCTCCAAGGGGCCGACGGGCGAGGGCGGCGAGAAGATCGCCACCCGCGTCGCCACCATGGAGCCGGAACACCGGCGCGAGGAAATCGCCCGCATGCTCGCCGGCGCCTCGGTGACCGACGAGGCGAGAGCCGCCGCGGCGCGGCTTCTGGCCGGAGAAAACTGAGCGCCGGCGGACCTTTGGTGCGGCGATTGCATTCAAGGCCGAAACCTGTTTCCCTCTGGGCGCGATGTTCGAAGTCCTCTCTGCCTATTGGCCGCATATTCTCGCCGTCCTGTCGATCACCATGGGCGCGGTCGCGGCCGTGCATGCGGCGATGACCAAGCGCGAGGTCCGCTCGGCGATCGGCTGGGTCGGCGTCATCGTGCTGTCGCCGCTGCTCGGCGCGCTGATCTATGCCGTGGTCGGCGTCAACCGCATCCGGCGCAAGTCGCTGATCTCGCGCCGCGCGCTTCATCTCGACGAGCTGTGGCGCACGCTGTCGCATTACGGCGTGTCGCGCGAGGCGGTCGACAATCACTTCGGCAGCCGCATGGCGGGGCTGAAGACGCTCGGCGACCGGGTGGCCAAGCACGCGCTCTCTTCCGGCAACCGGATCGACATGCTGTCCTCGGGGGCTGAGACCTATGCCGCCTTCTGCGAGGCGATCGACGCCGCCGAGCGCAGCATCATCCTCGAGACCTATATCTTCGACCGCGACGCCGCCGGACTTCGCGTCGCCGACCGGCTGATCGCCGCCCACAAGCGCGGGGTGACGGTCCGTGTGCTGATCGACGCGGTGGGCGCCCGCTACAGCGTGCCGAGCATCATCGGTTATCTGGTCGACGCCGGGGTTTCGGTCGCCACCTTCAACGGCAAGGTCATCATGGGGTTGCGGCTGCCCTACGCCAATCTGCGCACCCACCGCAAGATCCTGGTGGCCGACGGCGCGGTCGCCTTTCTCGGCGGCATGAACATCCGTGCCGCCTTCGAGGGCGACGAGGCGGCCCGCGACACGCATTTCCGCCTGACCGGCCCGGTCGTCGCCGACATCTTCGCCGTGGCGGCCGAGGACTGGCATTTCGAGACGGGGGAGATCCTCACTGGCGCCGACTGGGGCGTGGCGCCCTTCGCCGCCGAGCCCGGCACGCCGAGCTTCGTGCGCACCGTCGTCTCCGGCCCCGATACCAACCTCGAAACCAACCACAAGATCATGATGGGTGCCTTTTCCGTCGCGGAGAAGTCGATCCGCATCATGTCACCATATTTCCTGCCCGACAATATCCTGCTGGGCGCGCTCGCGACCGCCGCGCGGCGCGGGGTGACCGTCGACATCGTCATCCCGGCGCAGAACAATCTCGCCATCGTCAGCCATGCCATGGCCGCCCAGTTCGACCAGATCCTCAAGGACGGCAGCCGGATCTTCCGCGCCCAGGGGCCGTTCGACCATTCGAAGCTGATGACCGTCGACGGGCAGTGGTCCTTCATCGGCTCGTCCAACCTCGATTCGCGCTCGCTCCGGCTGAACTTCGAGATCGACCTTGAAGTCTTCGACGCCGATTTCGCCCGGACGATCGAGGCGCGCATCGACGCGTCGCTCGAGGGGGCCGAGCCCGTCACGCAGGAGGAACTGCGTCGGCGCCCGTTCGTTTACCGTCTGTTCGACCGTTTCCTTTGGCTCGGCTCGCCCTATCTGTGATGGAGATCTGTCTTGTTGAAATCCTCTCGTCAGAACGCAACGGACGTGGTTTCTCCCTCTTCGCGCCCTATGCTTGGGACCGGGCCGGCAATGCTGCAGCACGCATGGAAGTGAAATGACGAAGACCAACAACACTCTGGCTTCCGCAGTCATCGCCTCGATCAAGAACCGGTCCAATCGCATCCACAATCCGTTGATCCGGGACCCGCGCGACGGCTCGATGCTGGTTGCCTCCTACAATGTGCACAAATGCGTCGGCACCGACGGCCGCTTCGACCCGGAGCGGATCATCGAGGTCATCCGCGAGATCGGCCCTGATGTGATCGCCCTGCAGGAGGCCGACCAGCGATTCGGCGAGCGGTCCGGCCTGCTCGACCTGCCGAGGCTTCGGCTGGAGACCGGGCTGATGCCGGTGCCGGTGCTGCACAAGCCGAAATCGCATGGCTGGCGCGGCAATGTGCTGCTGTTCAGGGAGGGCGTGGTGCGCGACGTGCACCAGGTGGCGCTTCCGGGGCTAGAGCCACGCGGCGCGCTGGTCGCAGAAATCGATCTCGAATCGCGTGAGGGCCTCAGAATCATCGCCGCCCATCTCGGCCTTCTGCGCTGGGCCCGCCGCCAGCAGGCCGACACCATCCTCGATATCATCGGCCGGCGCGAAGACCGGCCGACACTCCTGATGGGCGATTTCAACGAATGGCGCCTTGGCCCCGGATCGGCGCTCACCCGCCTCGAATCGGTCTTCGGTCCGCTGCCTGCCCCGATCCCCAGCTATCCGGCCCGCATGCCGGTGCTCTCGCTCGACCGGATCATGGCCAACCGCGCCGATCTCATTGCCGAAATGGCGGTGCATGACACGCCGCTCGCCCGAAAGGCCTCCGACCACCTGCCGCTCCTGGCGCGGATCGACCTCTGCGCCGGCAGTCTGGGCTGAGCCATCCGTTCGCAGGCACTGCGTGAGGTTTTTCATCCGGTGAATTTCGGCTAAGACCGTCGAGTCGAATTCGGAGCAGGGGCTATGGCAGAGCATATGATTGCAGTCGAGGATCTGAGCGAGGCGCAGGCGAGGGCCGAGCTTGCCCGGCTGGCGGAAGAGATCGCCCGCCATGACGCGCTCTATCACGCCAAGGACCGGCCGGAGATCTCGGATGCCGACTACGACGCGCTGAAACGGCGCAACGACGCCATCGAGGCCCGGTTCCCGGCGCTTGTCCGCCCTGACAGCCCGTCGAGACGCGTCGGCGCCGCGCCATCGGTGACCTTCGCCCCGGTCGTCCATGCGCGGCCGATGCTGTCGCTCGACAACACCTTCTCCGACGAGGACGTCGCCGATTTCGTTGCCTCGGTCTATCGATTCCTCGGACGACTGCCGGACGATTCGATCGCCTTTACCGCCGAGCCGAAGATCGACGGGCTGTCCATGTCGATCCGCTACGAGAACGGCCGGCTGGTCACCGCCGCCACCCGCGGCGACGGCACCACCGGCGAAAATGTCACCGCCAATATCCTGACCATCCAGGAGATCCCGCGGCAGCTGCCGGCCGGTGCGCCGGCCGTGGTCGAGGTGCGCGGCGAGGTCTACATGGCGAAAAGCGCCTTCCTGGCGCTGAACGCCCAGATGGAAGCTGAGGGAAAGCCGCTTTACGTCAATCCGCGCAACACCGCGTCCGGCTCGCTGCGCCAGCTCGACCCGAAGGTAACGGCCAGCCGCAAGCTGAAATTCTTCGCCTATGCCTGGGGCGAGATGTCCGAGATGCCGGCCGATACGCAGATGGGCATGGTGGAGAAATTCCGCGAATGGGGTTTCCCCGTCAATCCGCTGATGAAGCGGCTGAATTCGACGGCCGCAGTGCTCGACCACTATCGCCAGATCGGCCTGATGCGCGCCGATCTCGACTACGACATCGACGGAGTCGTCTACAAGGTCGACCGGCTCGACCTGCAGGAACGCCTCGGCTTCCGTTCGCGCAGCCCGCGTTGGGCGACGGCCCACAAGTTCCCGGCCGAGCAGGCCTTTACCACCGTCGAGGCGATCGACATCCAGGTCGGCCGCACCGGCGCGCTCACCCCCGTGGCACGGCTGGAACCGATCACGGTCGGCGGCGTGGTGGTCACCAATGCGACGCTGCACAATGCCGACTACATCAAGGGCATCGGCAATTCCGGCGAGCGCATCCGGCCTGAGGATCACGACATCCGCGTCGGCGACACCGTAATCGTCCAGCGGGCCGGCGACGTCATCCCGCAGGTGCTCGACGTCGTCATGGAAAAACGCCCGGCGGGTGCCGTCCCTTATGCGTTTCCGACCAAATGCCCGGTCTGCGGCAGCCATGCCGTGCGAGAGATGAACGAGAAGACCGGCAAGCTCGATTCGGTCACGCGCTGTACCGGCGGCTTCGTCTGCTCGGCGCAGGCCAAGGAACACATCAAGCATTTCGTCTCGCGCAACGCCTTCGACATCGAGGGGCTCGGCACCAAGCAGGTCGACTTCTTCTTCGAGGCAGAGGATCCGGCGATCCAGATCCGCACCGCGCCCGACATCTTCACCCTGAAGCGCCGCCAGGAGGCCTCGCCGCTGGTCAAGCTCGAGAACATCGAGGGCTTTGGTCGCGTCAGCGTGCGCAAGCTGTTCGACGCCATCGACGCACGCCGCGAGATCGCTCTGCACAGGCTGATCTTCGCGCTCGGCATTCGCCATGTCGGCGAGACCACCGCCAAGCTCCTGGCGCGCTCCTATGGCTCCTACGCGGCCTTTGCCGAGGCGATGAAGGCCGCCGGTCCAATGTTCGGCGATGCCTGGAACGACCTCAACGCCATCGACGGCATCGGCGAGGTGGTCGCCGCCTCGATCGTCGAATTCTTCAAGGAGCCGCGCAATCTCGAAGTGGTCGACAGGCTGCTTCAGGAGATTACGCCGATCGACGCCGAGGCGCCGGTCGTAAGCGGCAGCCCGGTCGCCGGGAAAACGGTCGTCTTCACCGGCTCTCTGGAGAAATTCACCCGCGACGAGGCGAAGGCGAGGGCCGAAAGCCTCGGTGCCAAGGTGTCCGGCTCGGTGTCGAAGAAGACCGACTACGTCGTGGCCGGCGCCGATGCCGGCTCCAAGCTGACCAAGGCTCAGGAACTCGGTGTCTCGGTTCTCACCGAGGACGAATGGCTGTCGCTCATCGGCGGGTGAGGGGACCGCTCACGGATCGGTATAGCCGATCGCCCTCAGTGTCAGCTGGGCGCTGCCGGGATCGGTCAAGAACAGGATCGCGCCGCTCGACTGGGACTGGCCCGGCACGTAGTCGAAGGTCACGTCCACCGATTCGACGCTTTCCTCGCCGCGCTTCAGTTCCCCGCGCACGGTGACGGCCGCGGCCGTGCTGTTGGCGCGGTTCTCGATGTCGAAGGTGATGCGGTAGCCGCCCGGTACGTGTTCCATGCCGGTCGCCTCGATGGCGAATTCCGGCGGTTCCATCTGCTCGGTCATCGCCGACCAGCTGACATAGCCGATGAGCAGCGCGATGAGGATCAGCGAGATCAGCCCGGTCAGCCATTCCATCCAGTGCGGATCGTCGGCTTCGGTGTGCAGGGGGTGGCGGGACGGGCTCATGTCGGACCTCACAGAATCAGTCGGGCGGCGGCGGCGCCGATGGCGGCGGGGAAGGCGAGCACGATCGTGGCGAAGACCAGCGCGGTCAGCCCCGTGCCGTCGACCTGTTCGAGATCCACAGTGAAAACAGGCTGATGCCGAGCGCAATGACGTAGCCGGGCAGGGTGAAGCGGATCAGCGCATGCCACCAGGGCGTATCGGGCGACAGCTCGTGGCCGCCTTCGAAGGAGACGGCATAGACGAAGCCGTGCATCAGCGCGATCGACAGCAGGATGGTGGCCAGCGCATGCCACGGGGTCATCTTGTAGGACAGCAGGATCATCTCCTCGGTCGGCGCGACGTTCAGCGACAGGAAGAGCGCGCCGACCACCATCAGGAACAGCTCGCCGAGATAGGAAGTGCGCCGTTGGCGCGGCTCCGGCCCCTCGCAGTCTGCGTCCTCGTCGCGCGTCAGCTGGCTGCGGCCGAGCATGGCGCCGATGCTGGCCGGCACGGACTGGATGGCGATCTTGCCGATCACCTCGCTCCACGGCATGTCGAGGTTCAAGAGGCCGAACAGGAACAGGATTGCCGCGCTCGCCGCAATGCCGATGCCATAGGCGACGATCGCGTCACGCACGTCCTCGCGCCAGTCGAAGGTTTCCTCGAAGCCGATGCGATGCGACAGGATGACCAGCAGCGGCAGGTCGATTACCATCAGCAACAGCAGCTTTTCACGCGCGACGTAGAAGCCGAGCTGCCACATCTCGATGGTCATCAGCATGGGAAGGGCGAAGAGCAGGGCTCCGGCAAGCCCGCGGCCCATGCCGGCGAGAAAGGCCGATCTCGCCTTTCGCCGCTGGTCCAGATCCCGACCTCGCGCTGCAAAATCCGACATACCGCCCCGCTCCATTCTTGCGCGCTCGACAACGCGGCGGAGGGGCAATTGTTCCCTTGGCGGCCCTGCCGCCTTTGCCGTCCTTGCCGCCCTTGCCGTCGTTGCCGAAGACGTGGGCGCGGGCAGCGCCGGCCGGACCATACGAGCGCCGGGCTAGAGCTGGCTCGGGATACCCTCTCCCCGCCTGCGGGGGTCCGAAGGACGGGTCGAGACACGCGGCTCGACCCCGGTCGGGCAGGGTGAGAGGCAAAGTCACGACCGCAATCGGTGCCTGTCGAGCGGACAAGTCTGGAAACGTAAAGGCTCGCGCATGGCAATGCGCGGGCCTTATCCTAAGATTACACTCGAGCGGCGATCAGACCTTGGGCTTGAAGCTCTTCTTCTTCGGACCAGATGCCGGACCACGATCGTCGAACTTGCCCTTCGGTTTGCCGGCATAGGCCGGCTTGTCACCCTTGGCCGCATAGGCGGGCTTGTCGCCCTTGGGCTTGCCGGCCCAGTCGGGCTTTGCCGGCTTGTCATAGGCGTTGGAAGCGCCCTTCGGCTTCTTCTTGAAGGCGGGCCTGTCGTTGCTCCACTCGTCGCGGGCGGGCTTGGCCGGCGCTGCACCCCAGACCTCGGCATCGGCCTGGGCCAGGTCGTCGGCCGCGCCGCGCGCCGGGGAAGCGGCCCGCTTCTCGGCCCAGGGCTTCTTGTCGCCCTGCGGCTTGGCGTCGTCGTAGGACTTCTTGCCTTCGTAGGGCTTCTTCTCGGCAAAGGGTTTTGCGTCGCGCACCGGGCGCTCCTTCGGCGGCGCGCTGAAGTCCGGCGTGCCGTCCAGGCGCTTGACGATGATGCCGCGCTCCAGCGTCTTGTTCGGGCCGATTGCTTCGACGAAACCGTCGACGCCGCTCTCGGCGATCTCCACGAAGGTCTCTTCCGGCTGCATCTTGATCGCGCCGATCACCGCCTTGGTGATGTTGCCGTTGCGGCAGAGCATGGGGATCAGCCAGCGCGGCTCGGCGCTCTGGCGGCGGCCGACGGAGAGCGAGAACCAGGTGCTGGCGCCGAAATCCGAGCGCGGCTTGGTCGCCGGGCTCGACGGATTGGCATAGTCCGGCTCGCGGCGCTTGGCGCCGGCGTCGAGGCTGACCGGGATCAGGTCTTCCGGGGCCGAGCGATTGCCGCGCTGCAGGCGCAGGAAGGCGGCGGCGACCTGTTCGGCGCCATGGGTGGCGAGCAGGGTAGCGATGAACGGGGCTTCGTCCTCGTTGATCTTCTCCGACAGGGCCGGATCGGCGAGCAGGCGTTCGTCATCGCGGGCCAGAACGTCGTCGGCCGAAGGCGGCAGGACCCAGGTCGGCTGCACATTGGCGCCTGACAGCAGGCGCTCGGCCTTGCGCCTTGCGCTCATCGGCACGATCAGCGCCGAGACGCCCTTGTTGCCGGCGCGGCCGGTGCGGCCCGAACGGTGCAGCAGCGTGTCCGAATTGGTCGGCAGGTCGGCATGGATGACGAGTTCGAGGCCGGGCAGGTCGATGCCGCGGGCGGCGACGTCGGTGGCGATGCAGACACGGGCCCGGCCGTCGCGCATGGCCTGCAGCGCGTGGGTGCGCTCGTTCTGCGAAAGCTCGCCGGACAGCGCCACGACCGAGAAGCCGCGATTGTGCAGCCGGGCCGTCAGATGATTGACGGCGGCGCGGGTCGAGCAGAAGACGATGGCGTTGCGGGCTTCGTAGAAGCGCAGCACGTTGATGATGGCGTTCTCGCGGTCGGGATTGGCGACGGTCAGCGCGCGATATTCGATGTCGACATGCTGCTTCTTTTCCGAGACCGTCTCGATGCGCTTGGCATTGCGCTGATAGCTCTTGGCGAGGTCGGCGATCGAACGCGGCACGGTGGCCGAGAACATCAGAGTGCGACGATCGTCGGGTGCGGCATCGAGGATGAACTCGAGATCTTCGCGGAAGCCGAGATCGAGCATTTCGTCGGCCTCGTCCAGCACGACGGCGCGCAGCCCCGAGAGGTCGAGGGCGCGGCGGGTGATGTGGTCGCGTAGGCGGCCCGGCGTGCCGACGACGATGTGGGCGCCGCGTTCGAGCGCCCGGCGCTCGTTGCGCACGTCCATACCGCCGACGCAGGAGGCGATGACCGCGCCCGTCTTCTCGTAGAGCCATTCCAGTTCGCGCATGACCTGCATGGCCAGTTCGCGGGTCGGCGCGATGGCGAGCGCCAAGGGCGCCCCGGCGCGGCCGAAGCGGTTTTCGCCGGCGAGGAGTGTCGGCGCGATGGCGAGGCCGAAGGCCACCGTCTTGCCCGAGCCCGTCTGGGCCGAGACCAGCGCGTCCTTGCCTTCGAGTTCCGGGTCGAGCATGGCCTGCTGCACCGGGGTCAGCGTCGCATAACCGCGCTTGGACAATGCCTCTGCGATCGGCGCTACGATGCCGTTGAATTCTGTCATGGAGTAAGTCTTTCGAATTGGATGTGGAGCGGGCCAATGCACCGCGCCCGCCGATTGCGGGTATGTTTGGGGCGTTCCTACCCGGCTTACGCGGAATTGTATAGGGGGAGGGCCGCAAAAGGCGAGAAATGCGGGCGAATGCGGGTCCCGGAGCCCGCTCACGGGCCATGCTGCGGGCATATGTCATATTTGCTTCGCCCGACGGGAAGCCCTATGAACCGGACAGCACCCACAATCCGAAGAGTCGTCACCCTTGAAAACCATCGCCATCGATTTCGAAACCGCCAGCGAAGAGCGCGGCAGCGCCTGTTCGGTCGGGCTCGCCTGGATCGAGGACGGCGAAGTCGTGCGGGTCGAGGAGCGCCTGATCCGGCCGAAGTCCATGCGGTTCTCGCCGTTCAACATCGCCATTCACGGCATTCGGCCGGAGCATGTCGAGGACGCGGCCGAATTTCCCGAGGTGATGGACGAATTCGCCGAGGATTTTTCAGGCGCAATGATGATCGCCCACAATGCCGCCTTCGACTTCTCGGTCTGGCGCTCCGCGCTCGATGCCTATCGCCAGCCCTATCCGGAACTGTCCTATCTGTGCAGCGTCAAGATGGCCCAGCGCATGTGGCCGCAGCTCGGCTCGCACCGGCTGAACAGCCTCGCCGTGCATCTGGGGCTCACCTTCATGCATCACAATGCCGCCGACGATGCGCGGGTCTGTGCGCTCGCCTCGATCGCCATGATGCGCGAGGCTGGCGCCGTGCATCTGGCGGAATTGCCGGAGCGGGTCGGGATTTCGGTCGGTCGGCTCTACCGCGGCGGCTACGACGCCTGTTCGGTGCGGCGCATCCGCAAGCGCGAGCCGGCCTTGTAAGGCGGCGAGCGGCCCTTATCTAGATTGCAGTCATCCCTGGAGATTTGCCATGTCGATCCGATCCCTGCTCCTGTCCGCCACCGTCGCTCTTTCGGCCCTTGCCACCCCGGCCGTTGCCGAGGTCGTCGGTGAGGTCGGCGTCGACTGGGTCGGCAACGACATCATCGTCGAGGCGGTCAGCGATCCGAAGATCAAGGGCATCACCTGCCACGTCACCTATTTCGACCGCTCGATCATCGACCGGCTGTCCAAGGGCAACTGGTTCGAGGATCCGTCGAACAATTCGATCGCCTGCCGCCAGACCGGCCCGATCGAGATCGGCGACATCGATCTGTCGAAGGAGGGTGAGGAAGTGTTCCGCGAGGGCATGTCGCTGATCTGGAAGCAGCTGGTGGTCAACCGCATCTACGACAAGGCCAACGACACGCTGATCTACCTGATCCATTCGCGCCAGGTCGTCGACGGGTCTGCCAAGATGGCGATCTCCACCGTGCCGCTGTTCGGTCAGCCGGTCACCTGGGCGAACGGCAAGCCCTGAGGCGTCGGGGCGGTGATAACGACCATCCGGCCGTCTGGTCCCCGTTGCGCCCAAAATTGGTCAGTTCCGAAGGCCCGAATGTTCATTTTTTCGAACGATGTCACTTTCGCCCGGGGCTAAAGTTTGGCAAGCTTCTAAAGGACATCGGAAGACGCTCACATCACCCCAAAGTGTTCGTTGACTGTTCATGTCTTGCCAGTCGAGGGGTTGCAGCCTCGAATTCGAACAAAGTTGCGCTCCGACCTCTTTCGAGTTCGGAGCGCAATTCGTTTGGGCTGATGTCAGCCTTAACGGACATAGACGATCTTGCCGCCATTGGCCGCGGTCTCAACGTGCACGACATTGTTCAGCTGAACGTTCTTGGATTCGAGCGCTGCGACCAGCATCGGATCAGCCGAGACCATTGCCTGGGCTTCGGTCATGGCGGACGTGTCATCCGACAGCTTGGTCAGACGGTCGTATTCGCTACGGCCGGAATCGTTGTTGAGCGAGTCGATACGAACGACGCTGACGTCGGTCTGCTCGGTCATGACGGCTGCGGTCTGGGCAAAGGCTGCGCCGGATACCGAACCGAGGGCAAGCGCGGAAGTGAGGGCGATCTTGATAGCGTTGTTCATGATGTTTCTCCTTGGTTATCTCTTCATTCTCGACATGTCGGGAATGCACCGGAGAAACGTCGGCAGGGCAATTCAGTTCCTTTTAAATCGTCTAATAAAATAAATGTTACAGATACTTAATGTGCCTTTCGCGTGGCGGAAAAATGGCCGCGCCACGGCACGCCGTCCTCGCTGGATGCACGAAAACGGCCCATAACCCCGCCTTCAGCGGGGTTATGGGTGGGAAGATCCGAAAGGCTCAGGCGATCAGGCGGCCTGGGCGAGCTCGTCGGCAATGACGGTGTCGAGGTTGAGGAAGCAGACCATCGACTTCTCCAGGGCGACGATGCCGCGGCAGAAGGCGCGCTGTTCTTCGGGAATGATTTCCGGCGCAGGTTGCAGGTCTTCGCCCTTTATGGTCATCATGTCGGAGACCTGTTCGACCAGCAGGCCGACCAGCTTGCCGGCGATGTCCGTGACGATGATGGCGGCGCGTTCCGACGGTTCGGTCATCTTCATGCCGAGGCGGCAGGCCATGTCGATGACCGGGATCACCGCACCGCGCAGGTTGATGAGGCCGAGCACGTAGGGCGGGGTATGCGGCATCGGGGTCACCGGGGCCCAGCCGCGGATTTCGCGGATCGCCATGATGTCGATGCAGAATTCCTGTTCGGCGAGATGAAAGGATACGATCTCGAGATAGGCGCCGGACTGCTTGATTGCATTGCTCATTTTCAAAACTCTTCCCAGTTTTCGGCTGCGGCGCCCTGGCTTGCGACGCGGGCGACAGCGCTTCGGTTGAATGTCCCCGCGACCTTGTCGATCAGGCTCTTCGCGGGGGACGGCTTCGGCAGCGAGGCGGCGCTTGCCGCCTGCGGCTGAACGGGGGCGGCATAGGCGCTCCCGGTCATCTTGAACTGGCCGACGAGGCGCGAGAGGTTCTCCGCGTCGCCGGCAAGGGTGTGGCTGGCCGCGTTGGTCTGTTCGACCATGGCGGCATTCTGTTGGGTGACCTGGTCCATCTGACCGACGGCCGAATTGATTTCGCTGAGGCCCACCGACTGCTCCCGGGCCGAGGTGACGATCGACTTCACATGCTCGTTGATGCGCAGCACGTCCTCGCCGATGCGGTGAAGGGCCTCGCCGGCGGCGGTGACCAGCTCGACGCCGGTCTTCACTTCGGCGCTGGAACGGCCGACCAGGGTCTTGATGTCGCGGGCAGCCTCGGCGGCACGGCCGGCAAGCGCCCGCACTTCCTGGGCGACGACGGCAAAGCCCTTGCCGGCTTCACCGGCGCGGGCGGCCTCGACCCCGGCATTCAGCGCCAGCAGGTTGGTCTGGAAGGCGATCTCGTCGACGACATTGATGATCTTGCCGATCTCGCCCGTGGCGTCCTCGATGCGTTCCATGGCGGCCATGGCGTCGCTGACGACGGAACCCGACCTCTCGGCATAGACCTTGGCGTTGTCGACCATGTGGCTCGCCTCTTCGGCGCGCTCGGTGGCGTTGCGAACGGTCGCGGTAATCTCGTCCAGGGCGGCCGAGGTTTCTTCCAGCGATGCCGCCTGCTGTTCGGTGCGGCGGGCGAGATCGTCGGCGGCACTGCGCATCTGCAGGCCGTTGGCACGGATGGAGGAGCTGTTGGAGGCGATTTCGCCCATCACGCTCTGCAGGCGATTGGTCGTCTGGTTGAAGTCGGCGCGCAGGCGCTCGAGGTCGCCCGGGAAGGCTTCGGCGATGGTCACCGACAGATCGCCTTCGGAGAGGCGGTTCAGCCCGAGCGCCAGCTGGTCGACGGCCCGCTTGACGGCGGCATTGTCGGCGGCGATCGCGGCGGCGCGGGCCTCGCGCTCCTGCTCGTTGCGCTGGCTGGCTTCGGCGGACGAGGATTCCAGTGCGCGCTTTTCGACGGCGGCATTGCGGAAGACGTCGACGGAGCGGGCCATTTCGCCGATCTCGTCGCGGCGGTCGTTCGCCTGGACGGCGGTTTCCAGATCGCCGTCGAGGACGCGCTGCATGGCGGAGCGCACCGCGCGGATGCCGTTGACGATGGCATTGCCGTGGACGGCCTGGAGCAGCAGCGTGGTGCAGAGTGCGAGAAGGCCGAGGCCGAGCTGGATATAGAGGGAGGCGCCGGCTCTTGCGGTCGCGCCTTCGACGCTCGCCTGCATGATCTGGCCGGCGAGGGCGGCACTCTGGTCGAGCGTCGCCGACAGCCGGTCGCCTGCGCCGTCGATGGCATCGTCGATGGCCGCATAATCGGCTTCGGGCGCGCCGGTCTCGACCAAGCGCTTGAGGTCGACCTCGATCGCCTTAACGATCTCGGCGACGTCAGCGTCATAGGTTTCGGCCAGGGCGGCATTGCCGGTTTCCTGAGCGAGGGATTTCATGATGGGGGCGCCGGCGGAGAGGAGCGTCGCGGCGGATCGGATGATTTCGGCGCGTTCCTTCTGGATGACGCCTTCGCCGCGATCGATGATGGTGTCCATGGCGGCGAGAACCAGTCGCGAGCTGGCAAGCTGCATCTCGTTCAACTGCTCGACATCGCGCTGCAGTGCCAGGGCCCGGGTGAGGGCGGTATCGACCTGCGCATTCTCGTACCAGCCGACGGCCAGCATCGAACCAATGCCGAGGGACGTCGCGGCGCCGAGCGTCATCAGTCTCTGACGGACCGACAGGCCACTTCCCGAAATAAATCCTAGCATGCGCCTCCCCAATGCCCCAGCTGTTCACCGATGCTGAGCATCAGCGATTCCGTTTCGCATGCAGAGGCCCGAGGAAAAGAGAAACCCGTCCCGGTGGACGTTATGTCCGAATGACCGAACCGGTCATCTCGCGTCTAGATGATCTCAAATAGTGGTTAAGCAACGGATAATATTACTAGCAGAGTCGCTCTCTCCGTTAAAGACCGGGCAGTGTCGAATGCACCGCCCGGTCCGGCTGTTCATTCCGAGGCGATGGCGCGGCGATAGAGGTGCCAGGTGGCGTGGCCGAGGACCGGCAGCGCGACGAACAGGCCGGCGAAGAACGGCAGCAGGGCGAGGAACGCGGTCATCGCTACGACGAGGCCGAAGGTCAGCATGGGCACGGGGTTCTCCACCACCGTGCGGATGCTGGTGAGCATCGCCGTGACGAAATCGATGTCGTGGTCGAGCAGCAGCGGCATGGAGATGACGGTCAGGGAGAAGAGCACGGTGGCGATGACGGCGCCGACCAGGGTCCCGACCATCAGGAACAGCATGCCCTCGGGCGTCGTGGTCACCACCGTGGCGAAGGCGGCGAGCGAGGCGGGGATCTTGAAGCCGAGGAACAGGGCGAGCAGCAGTCGCACCTGGTAGATCCAGATCCAGAAGATGAAGAGCACGGCGAAGGCCATCCAGGACAGCTGCCGCTCGCGCTGGCGGAAGACTTCGGTGAGCACGCCGCGCCAGCTGATCGGCTCGCCCCGCTCGTGCCGGCGGCTGATTTCATAGAGGCCGACGGCGACGAAGGGGCCGATCAGCGGGAAGCCGATGGCGACCGGGATGATCATCCACGGCTGGTGGTAGAGGCTGAGCATCACGACGATGAAGAGGCCGCCGAGCGCATAGATGCCGCCGAAGAACAGGCCGAACAGGGGAAAGCGGCGGAAGTCCCTGACCCCTTCGGCCAGCGCCCCCGTGACATCCTTGATCTCGAGCCGGTTGATCCGCATCTTCGGCGGCAATGCCGTCTGAATGACCTGTTCTTCCATTCGTCCCTCCCAAAACGTCTGTATTGCCATGATAACATGTGACGGCGGCCTTAAGAACTCTCGGTAATCATCGATTTATTTCCCGAGGCGGCGCGCGCCTTTCCCCTTTCGCATGGCCCGGCTGCGTATTATGTAAAAGAGATGGATCGCCTCGCGCCAAGACCGCTCAATCATGCCCTGATCGCCGCCCTGATTTTTGGTGCGGCGGCGCTGACGGCCGTCGTCTTTGCCGGCTGGATGCGATTCGGCGCCGATATCGTGCTCACCTACGCCGAAAACGGCCTGTCCTCCTGCTTCTGACGGCCTGAGGTCGGCTTGCCCTGGGACAAATCGGCGCGCTGCGGCGTGCAAACGGCGAGTTGATTTGCACTTCGGCACGGTTCGACGTATCGGCAGGTAACTTTCCTGCCGACGTTCCAAAGGGACCTGACCTTCGATGAAGACTTTGCGCATTATCCTCTGGGCCGGCGTCGTCGTTCTGGCCGGCGTGCTCGGCTGGCTGACGCTGGCGGTGACCGACACCAAGGACAAGATCGCCGAGGCGCCGTTCGGCGTGCCGTTCCAGCTCGTCGACCAGAACGGCAAGGCGATCACCGAGCAGGCCTTCCGCGGCAAGCCGACGGCGCTGTTCTTCGGCTTCACCCATTGCCCGGAAGTCTGCCCGACGACGCTGTTCGAGCTCAATGGCTGGCTGACCACGGTCGATCCAGACAAGACCAAGCTGCAGGCCTATTTCGTCACCGTCGACCCGGAGCGCGACACGCCCGAAATGCTCGGCGCCTATATCTCCAACGTCACTGACCGGGTGATCGGCATTGCCGGCGATCCGCAGAAGGTGGGCGAGGTGGTCAAGGGCTTCCGCGTCTATGCCAAGAAGATCCCGCTCGACGAGAAGGATCCGAACGGCGACTACACCATGGATCACACCGCCTCGGTTTTCCTGCTCGACAAGGAGGGCCGGTTTGTCGGCACGATTTCCTATGGCGAGAACCCGGACGTGGCGATCAAGAAGCTCGAGAACCTCGCCAAGGGCTGAGGCGGAAGGCCGGGCGGGGCGCTCTCCTGTTGCCATCGGCGGCGTCGCGTTGTACCGCAGGCGCAAGCGCCGGGCGGTGCTCCATCGCCGCCCCGTTCTCTCCCATTTCGACAGGATGACCGACCGTGAGTGAAATCCGCCTCTTTGTGACGACGACCGAAGCCATGGCGACGGAGATCCTCGATCTCATGACGATCTGCTTCGGCGAAGAGGATCTGGCGATCGCCACGACCGAAGTGGACGAGAAGAACGATGTCTGGGAAGCCTCCGTCTATATGTTGACCGAGGAAGAAGACGAGATCCGCGCGCGTCTCGAGGAGCTTTTCGCCGAGACCTATCCGGACTTGCCGATCCAGAAGGAGGTGCTTCCCGATATCGACTGGATCGCCAAGTCGCTGGAAGGCCTCAAGCCCGTGCGGGCAGGGCGGTTCATCGTGCATGGCTCGCATGACCGCGACAAGGTTCGGGTCAACGACCTGGCGATCGAGATCGAGGCCGGCCAGGCCTTCGGCACAGGCCATCACGGGACGACCGCCGGCTGCCTGGAGGTGATCGACGAGGTGGTGCGGTCGCGGACCGTGCGCAATGCGCTGGACCTCGGCACCGGCAGCGGCGTTTTGGCGATCGCGGTGCGCAAGCTGAAGCATATTCCGGTGCTGGCGACCGACATCGATCCGATCGCTGTTCGGGTCGCCCGGGAGAATGCCCGCAGCAACGGTCTTGTCGACGGCATCGAGTTTCGCGTCGCGCCGGGCTTCCATTCGACGGCGTTCGGCGAATACGGTCCGTTCGACCTGATCATCGCCAATATTCTCGCCCGCCCGCTGATGAAAATGGCGCCGCAGCTGGCTACGCATCTGGCGCCCGGCGGCTCGGTCATCCTGTCGGGCATCCTTGCCAGCCAGCGCTGGAAGGTCATCGCCGCCTATAACGGCGCGGGTCTCGCCCATGTCCGGACGATCTGGCGCAACGGCTGGGTGACGATCCATCTGCGGCACGGCCGTGGGCTCGCCTGAGGGTCCGGAACTTCCGCGCTGCACAATTGCGTCAGATGCATGGCGCGCCTGACGAACAGAACATGAAAAAGGCGGCATCCGGGGATGCCGCCTTTTTCAGATCAGTCGCCTGATCGGGACCTGCGAGCTTTGGGAGGAGAGCTACAAGCAGGCTAGTTATCGTCGTCGAGCCGTCCGGTCCGCCCGCGGGCGGCGGGGCTTAGAATGCCGAAGCGCGGGCGCCCTTACGGCGCAGTTCTTCGCGGGTGGTTCCCAGGGATTTCAGGGCTTCGTCGTCGAGATTCATCAGGGCGCCGTTGACGTAACGGCTGGCCTGCAGTTCGCGGGCGGCGACGAAACGGTTGAAGGCATTGCGAAAGAAGGAGTTTGCCATTGCCATATTCCTTGCAGGTTGTGTCTGCGTTGTTCGATGAGTGGAATATAGGCTCCGCAAACGCTTTGAGTGAGAGGGGTTGCTACATGGGTGTCATGCGCCTGGCGCATGAGTAGGCCCTTGCAGCCCGTCCTGTGCCGAATATTTGACCGAAAATCGGGCGCTCTGCCTGTTTTATGCTGCATCGCCGCATGATTTCCGGGCAGGGGGACGCCGGACGGCTTTTGCCATGGTGCAGGATCGGTGCCGCTTGCTATAAGGGGCGCTCCAGATTCCAGCCTGAAGAGAGCGCCCGTCATGTTCCAGTCCTTCGATGTCACCTCCACGCCTGAGTTCGGACGCGAGCGGGTGGAGGCGTTGAGGGCGCGATTCGACGCGCTCGGCATCGACGGCTTCCTCGTGACGCGCGCCGATGAATACCAGGGCGAATACGTGCCGGCCTGTGCCGAGCGGCTGTCCTGGCTCACCGGCTTCACCGGCTCGGCCGGGCAGGCGCTGATCACCACGGCAAAGGCGGTCGTCTTCGTCGACGGGCGCTATGTCACGCAGCTCGCCGAGCAGGTCGATCCCGCCGTGTTCTCGCCCGGCGATCTCGTGGGCGAGCCGCCGCACAAGTGGATCGTCAAACATGCGCACAAGGGTTTCCGGCTCGGCATCGATCCGTGGCTGCACACCAGCCAGGAGGTGGAGCGACTGGAAAAGGCGCTCGCCGAACTGGACGGCGCTCTGGTGGTGGTGGGGACAAATCCGCTCGACGCAATCTGGACGGATCGTCCGGCCGAGCCGCTCGGGCCGGTCGTCATCCAGCCGATCGAATATTCCGGCGTGCTGGCCAAGGACAAGATCGCCCGGATCGCCGCCGACCTCTCCGACAAGCAGATCGACGCCGCGCTGATCACCGATCCCTCGTCGATCGCCTGGATCTTCAACATCCGCGGCAGCGACGTGCCCCACACGCCCCATCCGCTGGCCCGCGCCATCATCAAGGCCGACGGCTCGGCCGAGCTCTTCCTCGACAAGCGCAAGACCGGCATCGAGGTCGAGGCCTATCTCGGACAGATGTGCCGGCAGATCGATCCGCGTTTGCTGGTCGCGCATCTGGAAAAGCTCGCCGTCGAGGGCAAGCGCATCCTGGTCGACCCGGAACTTGCGCCCTTCGCCCTGGTCGAGCTCATCCGCGGCCATGGCGGGACCGTGGTAACCGGTGCCGATCCGGCAAAGATCGCCCGGGCGGTGAAGAACTCGGTCGAGCTCAACGGCTCGGCTGCCGCCCACCTGCAGGATGGCGCGGCCGTCGTCGAATTCCTTTCCTGGCTGGACGACCAGCATCCGGGCACGATCACCGAGATCGGCGCGGCAAAGGCGCTGGAGGAGGCGCGCATGCGCGTCGGCGAGCGCATGCAGAACCCGCTCAAGGACATTTCCTTCGACACGATCGCCGGTGCCGGCGAACACGGGGCGGTGATCCACTACCGCGCCACGACCACGTCCGACCGGCCGATCCATTCCGGCGACCTGTTCCTGATCGACAGCGGTGCACAATATGTCAACGGCACGACCGACATCACCCGCACGGTGGCGATCGGTGCGGTGTCGGATGAGCAGAAGCGCTTCTTCACCCTGGTGCTGAAGGGCATGATCGCCATCAGCACGGCGCGTTTCCCCAAGGGCACGCGCGGCTGCGACCTCGATCCGCTGGCGCGCATCGCGCTGTGGAAGGCGGGCGCCGACTATGCCCACGGCACGGGCCACGGCGTCGGCTCCTATCTCTCCGTGCACGAGGGGCCGCAGCGCATCAGTCGCCTTGCCACCCAGGAGCTGCTGCCCGGCATGATCCTTTCCAACGAACCCGGCTACTACCGGCCGGGCGCCTTCGGCATCCGCATCGAGAATCTCGTCTATGTGCGCGAGGCCGAACCGGTTGAAGGCGGCGACATGCCGATGATGAGCTTCGAGACGCTGACCTATGCGCCGATCGACAAATATCTCGTCGTGACGGACCTGCTGACGCAGGAGGAATTGCGCTGGCTCGACGACTATCATGCCAAGACCCGCGACGAGCTGATGCCGCTGATGCACGACGAAAAGGCGAAGGCCTGGCTGGAGCGGGCGACCGAGCCGTTCAGCCAATCAGCTGGCGCATGAGCATCACGACGATCCATCCGCCGATCAGCATGGGGATGGAGGAGGCGCCAAGGCCGATCACCAGCGAGACGGCCATGGCGACCTTCACGTCGAGGCCGCCGGAAAAGAAGGCCGGGGCGACCAGCGTGGTCAGGACCGCCGCGGGCACGGCATTGAGCGCCGCATCGACGCGCGGCGGCACGTTTTTCAGCCGGCTGATCAGCAGGTAGCCGCCGATCCTCGTCAGGTAGGTGGCGACTGCGCCGACGAGGATCAGCAGGGTCATGTAGGGGGTGAAGAACTCGCTCATGGCTTGTCCTCCCCTTCGGCGGCAGGCGCGGCTGCGGCCTTGGGCGGCAGCAGGGCGGCCAGGATGACGCCGGCCAGCGCGCCGATGCTGACATGCCAGGGCGAGCCGACCAGCTGCTGAGCAAGGACCGAGACCACGGCGCTGACGAAGACCACGGCGAGGAAGTTCGACCGCTTGCGGAAGCCGAGCACCAGGCCCATGAAATAGATCGGCAAAAGCACGTCGAAACCCCAGGCCGCGGGATTGCCGATGAGCCTGCCGAAGCCGGCGCCGATCGCGCTGACGCTGACCCAGCCGACATAGATCGTCGTGGCAAAACCCATGTACCAGGCAAACGAAACCCTCCTGCCGGTCTCGCCACGCGTCAGGGTCTGCGCGAATTGCGGATCGGTCAGCAGGAAGAATGACACAGCTTTCTGCAGCGGGGAGAAATGCGCGATGAAGGGCGTGATCGCCGCCGAATAGAGGATGTGGCGGAAGTTGACGGCGAAGATCGACAGCACGATGACCCAGAGCGGCACCGAATGGCCGAACAGCTCGATGCCCACCAGCTGGCTGGCGCCGGCAAAGACGATGGCGCTCATCAGTGTTGCCTCGGCGACGGTCTGGCCGTTGCTGACGGCGATCGCGCCGAACAGGGCGGCGAAGGGAATGGTCGAGACGAGGATCGGCGTGCTGCCGCGCAGGCCCTCGGTAAAATCGGAATTCATCTGTTGTCGCACCTCGTTTGAGGAAAGCCCTTAGAGGCAAGCCGCCGTGCGAACAAACGAATAAGCCTGATGGATCGATTGATTCCCCTGACATGTGATCATAGTCTCTGGGCGTCTTGGACCACGCGCGCAGAACAAGGGAATGGCCGGTGCCGAAACTCGATTTCTCCGAAGAAGACCAGGCGGCGATCGTCGCCCAGGTGCGGGACTATTTCCTCACCGAATTCGAACTCGATGTCGGCCGGTTCGAGGCCGAGGCCATGCTGGAATTCTTCGCCAAGGAGATCGGCGCACATTTCTACAATCGCGGGCTCTACGACGCCCAGGCGGTGATCACCAACCAGATCGAGGTGATCAACGATGCGATCTACCAGCTGGAGCAGACGCCCGGCAAATGAGCCTGCCGGGCCATGAGGCGCCGGTTTCCCGGAACCTATTTCTTCGGTCGGACCTGGAAGGTATGTTCCGGCCCGGGGAAGGTGCGGGCGCGGACTTCCGTCGCATAGTCTTCGGCCGCCCGGGAGATGACCTCGGCCAGTTCGGCGAAATGCTTGACGAAGCGCGGCTTGAAGTCGTTGAACAGGCCGAGCATGTCGTCCGACACCAGAACCTGGCCGTCGCAGGCCGGCGAGGCGCCGATGCCGATGGTGGCAGCCGAGACCGTGCCGGTGATCTCGCGGGCGAGCGGTTCGACCGTTCCCTCGATCACCATGGCGAAGGCGCCGGCCTCGTCGATGGCGCGGGCATCGCGGCGGATCTTGTCGGCTTCCGTTTCGGTATGGCCCTTGGAACGGTAACCGCCCGAGGTGTTGACCTGCTGCGGCATCAGCCCGACATGGCCGAAGACGGGTACGCCGCGGGACACGAGGAAGGCGACGGTTTCCGCCATTTCCTCGCCGCCCTCGAGCTTGACGCCGTCGCAGCCGGTTTCCTTCATGATGCGGGCGGCGGTGCGGAAGGCCTGTTCCTTCGATTCCTGGTAGGAGCCGAAGGGCAGGTCGACGATGACGCAGGCGCGGGTCACGCCGCGCATGACGGCCTGGCCATGGGCGATCATCATCTCGACGGTGACGCCGACCGTGGTGTCCATGCCGTAGAGCACCATACCGAGGCTGTCGCCGACCAGCAGCAGGTCGCAATGCGGATCGAACAGGCGCGCCATCGGCGTCGTGTAGGCGGTGAGCGAGACGACCGGACGCTGGCCCTTGAGCGCGGTGATGTCGCTCGGGGTCAGCCGCTTCTGGCGGGGCGGGGTGCTCATGTCAGGCGGCCTCCATGCCGTTTTCGGATGCGATGTCGATCACCCGGTTGTCGAGAAGTCTCGTTTGGCCGATGCGCACGAAGAGCAGCAGCAGGACCGGGCCGGCGACGGTGCCGATCTCGGCGAGCGTCTCGGGGTGGCGGAGTGCCACGACCTCGGGGTTGGCCAGCGGCTCGGCGCGGATGAAATCGGCGATCATCTGTTCGAGCCTTGTCGTATCGGCGATGCCGGAGCGGATCAGCCTTGCGGCCTCGTCAAGGGCGCGCGGCACGATGACGGCGGCGGTGCGCTCGGCGGGCGTCAGATAGACATTGCGCGACGAGCAGGCGAGGCCGTCGGCCTCGCGCACGGTCGGGACCGGCACGATGCGGACCGGCTGGGCGAGGTCGTCCACCATGCGGCGGATGATCGCCACCTGCTGGTAGTCCTTCTCGCCGAAATAGGCGGCGTCCGGCTGGACGATGTTGAAGAGCTTGGTGACGACGGTGGCGACGCCGGCGAAATGACCGGGGCGGGCGGCCCCTTCGAGTTCCGAGCCGAGTTTCGGCACGTCGACCACCGTTTCCATCGGCCGCGGATACATGTCGGTGACGCTGGGGGCGAAGAGGAAGTCGACGCCGGCCTCCTCGAGCAGGGCGCGGTCGCGCTCGAGATCGCGCGGATATTTCGCCAGGTCCTCGTTGGCGCCGAATTGCAGCGGGTTGACGAAGATCGACACGACGGTGACGGCGTTTTCCGCCTTGGCCCGGCCGACCAGCGTCAGGTGGCCCTGATGCAGATAGCCCATGGTCGGCACGAAGCCGATCGAGCGGCCGGCCCGCCGGTGAACGGCCAGCTTCTCCCTGAGGTCGGCAATGGTGGTGATGGTCTCCATATCGGTCCTCCGCAATACCTTATGGCGCGCCGGTCCCCTAGCGTGGATGGGCGGGGAAATCAATCGGCCGAAGGGGGAAGGGCATGTGCCGGATCAGGCGGCGAGGATGTCCCGGCTCGGCACGGTGGCGACGCCGGCGGATTTCATCTCCGCGATCGCGGCCTTGACGCCTTGCGGGTCGATGCCGCGCGAGCCGTCCTCGATGAAGCGGACGGTGACGCCCGGCAGCATGTCGACCGCGTCGAGGGCGGAGAATTTCACGCAGTAGTCGGTGGCGAGCCCCATCAGGTCGAGTTCGGTCACGCCCTTCTGCTTGAGATAGCCGGCAAGGCCGGTGAGTGCGGCGCGGTCGTTGTCGCGGAAGGCGGAATAGCTGTCGACGGCCGGGTTCTCGCCCTTCTTCTGCACATAGGCGATGGCCGAGCGGTCAAGGCCGGGATGGAATTCGGCGTCCGGCGTGCCCTGCACGCAATGGTCGGGCCAGAGCACCTGGGGCTTGCCGGAGAGCTCGCCCAAGTCGAAGGGTTTTGCGCCGGGATGCTGCGAGGCGAAGCTGCCATGGTTCGCCGGGTGCCAGTCCTGCGAGGCGACGATCAGGTCGTAGCGGCCGCTCTTCATCAGCGCATTGGCGACGGGCACGACCGCGTCGCCATCTTCGACCGGCAGATTGCCGCCCAGGCAGAAGCCGTTCTGGATATCGATCAGCAGCAGGGCCTTCGTCATGGTCGTCGTCCTTTTCTTCGGGTGCGGCGCAAGATGGCAAGGGGGGGCCGCGGGATCAAGGGGGAAGGGGTGGTGTTGCTCGTCGCCGAGGTTGGCGTGCGATCTCACCCCTTGAAGGGGAGGTGTCGGCGTAGCCGACAGAGGGGGGTAACCGCGAGGACCGGGGCCGGTCTTAGGCCGAGTTTTGGTGTCTTCGTTCTTTTGACGTCAGCGCAAGCTCGCCCCCCTCTGTCCTGCCGGCGTTCGTCACTGCAATCGATCCACTGGATCGATTGCTCCGCTGCGCGGACCGTTCCTCACCCCCCTTGAGGGGGAGATCGGCGTGAGGCCGGCCTTTTGCCCAGCCGAAAACGCCGGTCAGGCCTCCGCCCTCCGGTTCCGCTGTCTTTTCCTTTTTGCCCAGGTCGAACCTGAGCGGACGGGGCGCCTCCGGCTGCCGCTTAAATCAAAATAATCAAATGACACCCGAAGGCGCCCCGTTCGGCGGTTTTTGCCCCGCGACTTCGATCTCTCTGCGGCGCCGGCCCTTGCCGGGGATTTTTCATGCGGGCCCGGCTTTTGACCGGCGGACGCCCGCACACCCTCGACAACCCGGTCTTACCACCATGCCACGCCACACAGGCGCTCCCGGCGCGCTGTCAGGGCCGGCAAGGTTTCGGGCCGTCCAAAGCCCTTAACCCTGCCCCCACGTCGCCAGGGGGAGACCATTTTCCGCGGACCCCGGGGAAAGGCTCTCGCGTCCTTCCTCTTCCCCCGGCGCCGGCTCCGCCTCGCCACAACGCCTTGTGGTGTATCCGCGACGG
>Ga0180012_1000074_pt1 | contig 49323 bp, 43 predicted proteins | sample KR11_S2_MetaG_FD_122243 | JGI IMG/M metagenome (GOLD analysis project Ga0180012, IMG submission 122243) | Groundwater microbial communities from the Olkiluoto Island deep subsurface site, Finland - KR11_S2_MetaG | ecosystem: Environmental > Aquatic > Deep subsurface > Groundwater | place...
CCCACGTCGCCAGGGGGAGACCATTTTCCGCGGACCCCGGGGAAAGGCTCTCGCGTCCTTCCTCTTCCCCCGGCGCCGGCTCCGCCTCGCCACAACGCCTTGTGGTGTATCCGCGACGGAACGAGGGTAGTTTAGGGCGAGGCAGGAAGGCGGGGAAGAAATGCAACAGCCGGCCTTGAAACTGTTCGGGTTTCGGCAAAGATCTTCCCCGCGTCCCGGGCGCGTGGGACAGACCGGTTGCCCCGGCGGCGATCTCCGCTATGTCAGGATTCGTGGACCCGTTTCGACCTTTTCAAGGAGCCGGCATGGAAAAGCATCGCATCTATTCGATGAGCGTCGCGAGCGTCTATCCGCACTATGTGGCCAAGGCGGAGAAGAAGGGGCGCAGCAAGGCCGAGGTCGACGAAATCCTCTGCTGGCTGACTGGGCACAGTCCGGAGAGCCTGGCCGGCGTGCTGGCCGACAAGACCAGTTTCGAGGATTTCTTTGCGCAGGCGCCGCGCTTGAACCAGGCCCGTTCGGCGATCACCGGCGTGGTGTGCGGCGTGCGCGTCGAGGAGATCGAGGACCCGCTGATGCGGGAGATCCGCTATCTCGACAAGCTGATCGACGAACTGGCGAAGGGCAAGGCGATGGCGAAGATCTTGCGGCAATAGTTGCCCGGGAGCCTGCCCGGCGCCCCGGGGAATCATTGCGCTGGAGTCGAGGCCCCGCCGGTTCGGCAACGGCGCTCGTCCCGAGTTCCGCTCATTCGGATTCGGACGGCTGGAATATCAGCACGCCGACCAGCCCTCCGGACCCGCCATCGGAGGGGTGGGAGATCCCGTCGGTGACCGGAACCGCGGCAAAATCGAAAGGGCTCACACCCTCCAGGCAGGCAACATTGATGCCGAATTCCGAGGGGTTCGAGCGGCGCTGATGGTGGGTATAGATGCCGCAGGTCTTGCAGAAATAGTGCTTCGCGGTGCCGGTGTTGAATTGGTAGAGCGTCAGGTTGTCCTCGCCGCTGACGAAGTCGATGTCGCCCAGCTTCGCGGTGACCGCGACGGCGCCGCGCATGCGGCAGAGCGAGCAGGTGCAGCGCCTGACGGTGTTGAATTCGTCGGTCAATCTGACGCGGAACCGCACGGTCCCGCAGTGACAGGCGCCCTTGTGTTCCATTCTCTCGTCGCCCATCGGCTCGCTCTCCCTGTCGTTTGCACCCGGGCAAAATAGCGTGGATTGCGGCGGCGGCAATGTCGGTCGAGGGAAACGTCGTCCGGCGGGTGGCTCTCGGGCGGGAGCGGGAGATTGGGCCCTTCCGCATTACAGGGCTTCGGCACCGGGATCGGGGGCGGCCGGCATGCCGGCCAGCCCCCTGCGTTCTTTCGATCAGGCGCCGAAGGCGCCGTCGATGGTGTGCATCGCCCCGGTGACGAAGCTCGCCTCCGGGCCTGCGAGCCAGGCGACCATGCCCGCCACTTCCTCGGGCCGGCCATGGCGCTTGATCGCCATGAAGCTGTGCATCAGGTCCTTCATCGGGCCCTCGGCCGGGTTGGCATCGGTGTCGATCGGGCCGGGCTGCACCACGTTGATGGTAATGCCGCGGGGTCCGAAGTCGCGCGCCAGGCCGCGGGCCAGGCCCTGCAACGCCGATTTGCTGACCGCGTAGGACGCCATGCCGGGGACGGGCATGCGGTCGCCGTTGACGGAGCCGATGACGATGATCCGCCCGCCGTCCGGCATCTGTCGCGCCGCTTCGACGGCGGCATGATAGGGGGCGTGGATATTGATCTGGAACAGCCGGTCGATGGCGTCGGGGTCCTGGTCCAGCGCGTCGCCGAAGACGGCGATCCCGGCGTTCACCACCAGCACGTCCAGACGACCGCTGCTGCGCACCTGCTCGATCACCGCGTCGCGGTCCGCGCTGTCGGTCACGACCGCCGTGCTGCCGGTTTCGGCGGCAAGCGTTTCGGCGGCTTCGCGCGACCCCGCATAGCTGAAGGTGACCGTCGCGCCGTCCTCGGCGAAGCGGCGCACGATGGCGGCGCCGATCCCGCGGCTGCCGCCGAGCACCAGAACGGATTTTCCCTGAAACGTCGTCATCAAACTCTCCTTGAGGTATTTTGTACGATGCGCTACATAAAGAACGCGACAGACTGCAGTCAAGGTATTTTGTAATGGATGCTACAAAAAGTTCCGGTGCCCGCGGGCGGCCGCGCCGTTTCGATCCCGACCAGGCGGTGGCGACCGCGCAGCACCTGTTTCATGCGCGCGGCTACGACGCGGTCAGCGTCGCAGACGTCACGCAGGCGCTGGGCATCAACCCGCCGAGCTTCTACGCCGCCTTCGGCAACAAGGCGGGGCTCTATGCCCGCGTGCTCGACCGCTATGCCTTCACCAATGCCATTCCGCTGCATGATCTGCTGCTGCCCGACCGGCCGGTGGCCGACTGCCTCGTGTCACTGCTGGAGGAGGCGGCGCGCCGCTATGCTGCCGATCCTGGCGCTGCCGGCTGTCTGGTGCTGGAGGGCACACGCTGCATCGACCAGGAGGCGCGCGAGGCGGCGAGCGTGTTCCGCGCCGGGGCGGAGGGCGTGATCCGCGCCTATATCGCCGACCGGCATCCGGACAAGGCCGACCGCCTGACGGACTTCGTCAGCACGGTCATGGCCGGGCTTTCCGCCAAGGCGCGCGAAGGCCACGACGTCGAGCGCCTGCTGGCCTCGGCGCGGCTTGCCGGCCGGGCCCTGGCGGTCGCACTGGACGCCTGAGGCGGTCTTCTTCGCAGGCGCCTTTCATTTTGGGGTGGTGAATGCGTCCGCCGTCATGAGCGGAGGCGGGTCTCGCTGCGGCCGCGGTAAGCATGGGTATCCGCTTTGCGTCCGTGCCGGGTGACCGGCACCAAGGGCCAAAAAGCGGGTCGACGTTCTGAACAGTGGAACAATTTTTTCCGCCGGGCGTTTCCACGGGAGCCGGGCGCTCCCAAGTCCGGTCCATCCCTTTTCATAACCAAACGGAATTTGGACATGATCAACGTCTTTACCGCCGTCGTCTTCGGGGCGATCGGGCTGCTACTCGCCGTGGGGGGCGCGCAGCTCGTGTCTCTTTCCGGCAGTCCCTATTATCTCGCCGCAGGCATCGTCCTGATGATCACCGCCGTGCTGGTGGTTGCGCGCCGCGCCGAGGCGCTGTGGCTGCATGGCCTGCTGATCCTCGCCAGCCTCGGCTGGGCCGTCTACGAGGTCGGTTTCGACTGGTGGCAGCTCGGCACGCGCGGCGGTCTGATCGTGCTGCTCGGCCTGTGGCTGATGTTGCCGGCGGTTCGCCGGCCGCTCATTCGCCCGCGCCGGGCCGAGGAACTGGGTAGACCGGCGAATGTATGGCCGGTCGCCATTCCCGTTCTCGTCTCCTTCGCCGTCGCCGGCTATGCGATGACGATCGATCCCTATGATCGGGCAGGATCTCTGCCGACCGACAAGGTCACCCAGGCGCCGTCCTATGGCGGCGACGTGCCGGACGGCGAATGGCACCAGTATGGCCGCACGCCCTATGGCCAGCGCTATTCGCCGTTGGCCGAAATCACCACCGAGAATGTCGACAAGCTGAAGGTCGCCTGGACCTATCAGACCGGCGACGTCAAGCTGCCCGACGATGTCGGCGAGACGACCTATCAGGTCACGCCGCTCAAGGTCGCCGATACGCTCTATCTGTGCACACCGCACAACTGGGCGATCGCCGTGGATGCGGCGACCGGCAAGGAAAAGTGGAAGTTCGATCCGAATGCGGGCCTCAATCCCGACCGCCAGCACCAGACCTGCCGCGGCGTGACCTATTATGCCGATCCGGCAGCGACCGCGGGGGCGGAATGCGCCACGCGCGTCTACCTGCCGACCTCGGATGCGCGGCTGATCGCGCTCGATGCCGCAACCGGCAAGGTCTGCGAGACCTTTGCCGACAAGGGCACGCTCCGGCTCGAGGCCGGCATGCCTTATAATCCGGCCGGCTATTACTACTCGACCTCGCCGCCGGTCATCGCCGCGGGCAAGATCATCATCGGCGGGGCGGTCAACGACAATTACTCGACCAAGTCGCAGTCCGGCGTGATCCGCGCCTTCGACGTCAATACCGGCGCGCTGGTGTGGAACTGGGACAGCGCCAATCCGGCTGAGACCGCGCCGATCGGCCCGGGCGAGACCTATACCGCGAATTCGCCGAACAGCTGGTCGGTCTTCTCGGTCGACGAACAGCTCGGTCTCGTCTATGTGCCGCTCGGCAACCAGGTGCCGGACCAGATCGGCATCGGCCGCACCGCAAGCGTGGAGAAATACTCCTCGTCGATCGTGGCGCTCGACGTCAATACCGGGGCGGATCGCTGGGTACGCCAGACCGTGCATCACGACCTGTGGGATATGGACGTGCCCGCCCAGCCCGTATTGCTCGACATCACCAACAAGGACGGAACGGCCGTTCCGGCGCTCGTCGGTCCGACCAAGCAGGGCGACATCTACGTGCTCGACCGGCGCACCGGCCAGCCGATCCTGCCGATCAGCGAAATCCCGGCTCCGGGCGGGGCGATCGAGGACGATTTCACCGCGCCGACCCAGCCGATCACCGACCTTACCTTCCGTCCGGACCGGCTGGAAGAAAAGGACATGTGGGGCGTCACGCTGATCGACCAGATGATGTGCCGCATCGAGTTCCGCAAGCTGAAATATGACGGCCAGTATACGCCGCCGTCGCTCGAAGGCACGCTCGTCTATCCCGGCAATTTCGGCACGTTCAACTGGGGTTCGGTTGCTGTCGATCCCGAGCGGCAGGTGATGTTCGGCATGCCGACTTACCTCGCCTTCACCTCGCGGCTGGTGCCGCGCGACCAGGTTCCGCCGAAGGAGCAGTCGCAGAAGGGCTCGGAACAGGGGCTGAACCGCAATGACGGCGCCGCCTATGGCGTCTATATGGGCCCGTTCCTGTCGCCGCTCGGCATTCCCTGCCAGGCCCCGCCATGGGGTACGGTGGCCGGCGCCGACCTGCGGACCGGCGAGATCGCCTACCAGCACCGCAACGGTACCGTCATGGACATGACGCCGCTGCCGCTGCCCTTCAAGGTCGGCGTGCCGGGCATCGGTGGACCGATGATCACCAAGGGCGGCGTCGTCTTCCTCGGGGCCGCGGTCGACAACTATCTCCGCGCCTATGATCTGACGACCGGGAAAGAGCTGTGGAAGGCCCGCCTTCCGGCCGGCGGTCAGGCGACGCCGATGACGTATGAGCAGGGCGGCAAGCAGTATGTCGTCATGGTAGCCGGCGGCCACGGCTCGGTCGGCACCAAGCCGGGCGACTATGTGATCGCCTATACGCTCTCGGAATAGGACCCGGCGGAGACTTTCTCCGTCGCGACAATCGCCCGTATGGGCCGCCAGACCAAAGAGCCGCTCCGACACCGTCGGGGCGGCTTTTCGTTATCCCTGTACCATGACGGCCGCCTCCACGGAGTGCGGCCAGGCGGTCGCCCGCTTTACGTTCGCGCCTCCGGCTTCGAACACGGGCTGGCCGGCCTTGCGCTCAGCCTCTGACCCCAGCCCGTGGCTCGGGCGGAGGCCAGTCGGGCAGGGGGCTCGGGACCGCCGCTTGCCGGAGGAGAGGTCGCTGCGGGGACGTCACCTGCGGCCTTTTGGACGGCAAACGGGCGTGCCGTTCCTTTTCGGCCCCATTCTCAAGGTCCGGCAACGGAACGTTAACCATGTTGATTCTAAACGTGTTTTGTCAACGTGAGGATGTAACGCATGAGTAACGACGCCATGATCGGCCAGGTCACCCCGTCCATCGCCTTTTTCCCGCTTGCCAGCCGCCGCGACCTCGTTCGCCGCTCGGCCGTCGCGCTCGACAATTGCCATGGTCCGGCCGCCGTCGATTTCTGGCGCACGACCTGCCGCGCGCTCGGCGCTGAGCTTCTGGCACTCGGCTGCCCGGAAGAAGAGATGCGCGCCGAGATCATGGATTTCCAGGCGGCGGTGCAGATGGAACTGATGTGGCTTCACCGGGGGCAAGAGGCGCGGGGGTGAGGTTGGCTTGGTCGCTGTCGCTTCACGGGAGCGACATGGTAGGTCAATCGGGAGTTTCCCAACCGATCGCCCTGACAATGTGTGAGCATACCTCGTCGAGGTGACGTATCGCCTCGTCATTGGTCACACGGATCACCCGCCAGCCCAGCGCCGAAAACCTTTCGTCTCGTGCCGCGTCCCGCAAAATTGCGTGGTCGTGGCTATGTGTGTTGCCGTCGATCTCGACGATCAGCTTGTGTTCGGGGCAGGCGAAATCGACGATGTAACCCGCGATCGGCAACTGGCGGCGAAAGCTCAGACCCATCAGCCGGTGGGCACGCACCGCATTCCAGAATTTCAGTTCCGCATCCGTCATCACCTTGCGCATGCGCCGCGCATGGCGTCGGTTGGCGTGCGGAACGGAATGGTGCGGCATGGCGGTGGCTCTAGAGGATTGCATCCAGTCTGGCAGAGCTGTCCCGCGCGCATAATCACTGAATTTGAGGGGATTTGTGCAGGTGGCTCCTTCTCAGCGTCTTCGCAAGACACCCCCCTCTGTCACTTCGTGACATCTCCCCCTCAAGGGGGGAGATCGGTGCGGACGCGTCGTGCCCGCCTTGAGCGGGTCATCTTGCGGAGCGCGTCGACATCTTTCCGTGTGTCATTGGCGAAGAATTCTTTGCTGCCATGTCGGGAACCTGCTGCAATGAGACGAACGCTGATAGCGCTAGGCCTGCGTCTCTTGTCGGAGACCGAAATCGCGAGGCCGGCGTGCGGCCGATCTCCCCCCTTGAGGGGGAGATGCCCGGCAGGGCAGAGGGGGGTAGCCGGAAGTTCAATCCAGTCGACGCCGTCCTCACACCCTCTCGACAAACCCGTCCAGCACCCGCTTTTCGCCGGCGCGGTCGAAGTTGATGGTCAGCTTGTTGCCCTCGATCGAGGCGATGTTGCCGTTGCCGAACTTGATGTGGAAGACGCGGTCGCCGACGGTGAATTTCGACGGTTCGGTGGTGGTGGACTTGGCCACCAGTTCGCCCTCGATGGTCTTGGCCTTCGGGCCACTCTCGCCATAGCCGATGCGTTCGATGGCGTGGCCGGAGCGGTTGCCCCAGTTGTCGCGGGTGGCGTCCGACTTGTTGGCCTGGGCGCGCTTCCAGCCGGGGGTCGAATAATTGTTGGCGAAGGGATCGGCCTTGTCGAAACGCGACTGGCCGTAGCCGCCGCGACCATAGCCGCCATAGGACTGCTCGCTCTCGGCGACCTCGACATGGGTGACCGGCAGTTCGTCGAGGAAGCGCGACGGCATGGTCGACTGCCACAGGCCGTGGATGCGGCGGTTGGAGACGAACCAGATGTGGCAGCGGCGTTTTGCCCGGGTGATGCCGACGTAGGCGAGGCGTCGTTCCTCCTCAAGGCCGGAGCGGCCGCCTTCGTCGAGCGAGCGCTGGTGGGGGAAGAGGCCTTCCTCCCAGCCGGGCAGGAAGACGGTCTCGAATTCCAGTCCCTTGGCCGAATGCAGCGTCATGATCGACACGGCGTCCATCTCGGCATTCTGCTCGGTGTCCATGACCAGCGAGACGTGTTCGAGGAAGCCGCGCAGGCTCTCAAAGGCCTCCATCGAGCGGATCAGTTCTTTCAGGTTTTCCAGGCGCCCGGGGGCTTCGGCCGACTTGTCGTTCTTCCACATGTCGGTATAGCCGGACTCTTCGAGGATTTGCTCGGCAAGCTCGGTATGCGGAGTCGTTTCAAGCAGTTCCGACCATCGCCTGAAGTGTTGAATCACGTCGAACAGCGCCTTGCGGGCCTTGGGCTTGACCTCGTCGGTCTCGATCAGGTCGACGGCGGCCGCGAGCATCGGCACGTCGCGGGCGCGGGCATAGTCGTGCAGCGTGCGGATGGTGGTGTCGCCCAGGCCGCGCTTCGGGGTGTTGACGATGCGCTCGAAGGCGAGGTCGTCGGCCGGCTGGCAGACCAGGCGGAAATAGGCCATGGCGTCGCGGATCTCGAGGCGCTCGTAGAAGCGTGGGCCGCCGACGACGCGGTAGTTGAGGCCAAGAGTCACGAAGCGGTCTTCGAACTCGCGCATCTGGAACGAGGCGCGCACCAGGATCGCCATGTCGTTGAGGGCGTGCTTCTTGCCGTCGGCGTCGCCGCGCTGCAGCCGCTCGATCTCCTCGCCGATGGCGCGGGCTTCCTCTTCACTGTCCCAGGCGGCATGCACCACGACCTTCTCGTCGTCGGGATCGACGCGGTCGGTGAACAGCGTCTTGCCGAGCCGGCCCTCGTTATGGGCGATCAGATGGCCGGCGGCGCCGAGGATATGCTCGGTCGAGCGGTAGTTGCGCTCCAGCTTGATGACCTTGGCGCCGGGAAAATCCTTCTCGAAGCGCAGGATGTTGTCGACCTCCGCACCGCGCCAGCCGTAGATCGACTGGTCGTCGTCGCCGACGCAGCAGATGTTGACGGCCGGCTTTCCCTTCTCCCCAGCGGGGAGAAGGTGGTCCGAAGGACCGGATGAGGGGGCCTGTCCGCCAAGGTTCGTGGGTGCCGCCCCCTCACCCGGCGCTCTCGCGCCACCCTCTCCCCGCTGGGGAGAGGAGGAAGTTGACCGCTGCGCCAGCAGACGGAGCCACATGTATTGCGCGGTGTTGGTGTCCTGGTACTCGTCAACCAGGATGTATTTGAACCTCTGGTGATAGTCCTTCAGGATGTCCGGATTGGCGCGGAACATGCGGATCGGGTGCAGGAGAAGGTCGCCGAAGTCGCAGGCGTTCAACGTTTTAAGGCGGTTCTGGTAGGCGGCGTAGAGTTCGCGGCCCTTGCCGTTGGCGAAGGCCCGGGCGTCGCCCTCGGGAATCTGCGAGGGGTCGAGGCCCTTGTTCTTCCAGCCGTCGATCAACTGGGCGAACTGTTTGGCCGGCCAGCGCTTGTCGTCGATGCCTTCTGCCTGGATCAACTGCTTGATCAGGCGGATGACGTCGTCGGTATCGAGAATGGTGAAATCGGAACGCAGGCCGACCATTTCGGCGTGGCGGCGCAGGATCTTGACGCCGATCGAGTGGAAGGTGCCGAGCCAGGGCATGCCCTCGACGGCGCCGCCGACCAAAAGACCGATGCGCTCCTTCATCTCGCGTGCGGCCTTGTTGGTGAAGGTCACCGCGAGGATCTGGCTGGGGAAGGCGCGGCCGGTCGCGAGAATATGGGCGATGCGGGTGGTCAGAACCCGCGTCTTGCCGGTGCCGGCGCCGGCGAGCACCAGGACGGGGCCGTCCAGCGTTTCCACGGCTTCGCGCTGTTCCGAATTGAGGCCGGAAAGATAGTCGGGCACGCGGTTCTGGTCGCGCGCCGCCATGGCGCGCGCGGCAATGCCGAGGCCGCCGGCGGCGGGTGCCGCGGCGGGGGCGCGTCGTTCGGCGGCGGGTTTGCGCGGGGCGGGTTCCTCGTCGTCGAAGAAGGGTATGTCGTCGAAACCGTTACTCATGCGGCCAATGTAGTGATTCGGATCGGAAAGACCAGAAAAGATGTTCCCCTTTCATTCCGATCCGGGCGCTATCCGCAGGGAATGTCGACGGTTTTGCCGGGTGCGATCGGCAAGGCGAGCGCATTGATCGCCCGCACGGGCCGGAGGCTTGCCAGATGACAATTTCGTAATCTTGTCCATTGCGCCTTGCCGTTTGTGCCTTGCAGCGAAATATTGCCGGCAATGTAGACGCACAGTTCACCTGTGCCGGCCTCGCACCCGACCGGGTGGCGCGGCGGACATGGCACAGGCCGGAGTTCCCCATGGCATTTTGGAAGCAGTTGACCCTCAGTCTCGCGGCGATCGCCGCCGGCCTATTGCTGTGGGTCTGGTTCGTACCCGGCGCCGACGGCGTGCTGCGGCGGATCGGCGTGCCCGAAAGCGTGGTCGCGCTCGTCGCACCGGCGGCGGAAGAAACCGGCGAGGCGGCAGGCAACGGTCAGGCGCGGCAGGGCCAAGGTGCGCAGGGGCAGGGGCCAGGGGCCGGACAGGGCGCCGCGCAGGGCCAGGGCGGCAACCGCCGCGGGGCCGGGGCACAGCCGCTGGTGGTCGTGCGGCCGGTCGAGGTAGGCACGGTCAACGACCGGCTCTCGGCGCTCGGGACCGGCGATGCCATCCAGTCCGTCACCATCATGCCGCAGGTTTCGGGCATGCTGGCCGAGATCGCCATCAAGTCCGGCGACCGGATCGCCAAGGGCCAGGTCATTGCGCGACTGGAAAACGAGGAGCAGCGCATCGCCCGCGACCAGGCGCAGGTGGCGCTGAAGAGCGCGACCGAGAAGAACCAGCTCTATGCCAATCTGAAATCCGCCGTCTCGCGCATCGACGCCTTCGATGCGGCGATTGCGCTCGAGGGGGCGAAGCTGGCGCTCGCTTCGGCCGAGCTGGAACTGAAGCGGCGGGAGATCGTCGCGCCGATCGGCGGCGTCGCCGGCATCGTCACCGTCAATCCGGGCGACAACGTCACCACCTCGACGGCGATCGCCACGGTCGACGATCGCTCGGAACTGCTGATCGACTTCTGGGTGCCCGAACGTTTCGCCCCGATCATCAAGGTCGGCCAGCCGCTGACCGCAACCGCGGTGGCGCGCCAGGGCAAGCTCTACGAGGGCAGCGTGGCGGCGGTCGACAACCGCATCGACGAGGCGAGCCGTACGTTGCGCATCCGTGCCAAGATTGCCAACGAGAATGACGACCTGCGCGCCGGCATGGCCTTCACCGTGGCGATGAGCTTTGACGGCGAGCGCTTTCCCGCCGTCGATCCCTTGTCGGTGCAGTGGGACAGCAACGGTTCCTTCGTCTGGCGGGTGACCGACGGCAAGGCCGAGAAGGTGCCGGTGCGGATCGTCCAGCGCAATCCGGATGCTGTGCTGGTCGAAGCCAAGCTTGCGGAAGGCGACCGGGTGGTGACCGAGGGTGTGCAGCGCGTGCGCGCCGGCCGGGCGGTGCAGGTGATCGGCGACGAAGCCGGTGCGAAGCCTGTCGACGGCGAAAAGCCGGTGGCAAGCCGATGAGCGGGGACAGCGAATTGAGCGACGGAAAGAACGGCGACGGCGATGTGAACGGCGCTGCTGCGGGGGCGGCTCCCGACAAGCAGACCGGTTTCACCGCGCTGTTCATCCGCCGGCCGATCTTTGCGGCGGTGTCCAATGCGCTGATGGTGGTGGCCGGCCTTGCCGCCTTCTACGGCATCGAGGTGCGCGAACTGCCCGATGTCGACCGGCCGGTGATCACGGTTCGGACCTCGTTCGACGGCGCCTCGCCGCAGACCATCGACCAGCAGCTGACGACGGTGGTCGAAGGGGCCGTGGCGCGCGTCGCCGGGCTCAAATCCATGTCGTCCAGCTCGTCCTTCGGATCGAGCCGGGTGACGCTCGAATTCTCCGACGCGACCGACCTCAACGTCGCGGCGAGCGACGTGCGCGATGCCATTGCCCGCGTGTCGAACAGCCTGCCGGACGACTCCGACGAGCCGCGCATCGTCAAAGCGGATTCCGACAGCGATCCGATCATGCGGCTTGCCGTCACCTCCGACCGGATGAACCTCGAGGACCTGACGCTTCTCGTCGACAACGAGATCGCCGACCGGTTGGCCTCGGTCGACGGCGTGGCCGACATCGACCTCTACGGCGACCAGGACAAGATCTTCCGCGTCGACGTCGACCAGGCGGCGCTGGCGAGCCGGGGGCTGACGGTGGCGACGCTCACGTCCGCGCTGTCCAACATCGCCTTCGACGTGCCGGCCGGCTCGATCACGTCGTCGACGCAGGACATCGTGGTCCGCGCCACCGCCGACCTGAAGACGCCGGAGGATTTCACCCGGCTGATCATCGGCGACAATGTGCGGCTCGGCGACGTCGCGACCGTGACCTTCGGGCCGGACCTGTCGTCGACGGCGCTCCGTTCGAACGGCAAGGCCGGGATCGGCATGGGCATCATCCGCCAGGCGCAGTCGAACACGCTGAGCATTTCCAACGGCGTCAAGGCCATGGTCGAGCGGCTGCAGACGGAACTGCCGGAAGGCACCGAGATCCGCATCACCAGCGACGACGCCGTGTTCATCCGCGGCTCGATCGACGAGGTGGTCAATGCGCTCGTCCTCGCCGCCGTGATCGTCATCGGTATCATCTTCCTCTTCCTGCGTGACTGGCGCGCGACCATCATTCCGGCGGTCACCATGCCGGTCTCGCTGATCGGCACGGTGGCGGCCGTGTATCTCGTCGGCTTCTCGATCAACATCCTGACGCTGCTCGCCATCGTGCTGGCGACCGGCCTCGTCGTCGACGACGCGATCGTGGTGCTGGAAAACATCGTGCGCCGGCGCAGCCAGGGGCTAGGGCCCCGGGCCGCTGCCGTGCTCGGCACGCGCGAGGTGTTCTTCGCCGTCATCGCCACGACGGCCACGCTCGCCGCCGTGTTCATCCCGCTTTCCTTCCTGCCGGGTCAGGTGGGCGGGCTGTTCCGCGAATTCGGCTTCGTGCTCGCCTTTTCGGTGACCTTGTCGTCGATCGTGGCGCTGACGCTATGCCCGATGCTCGCCTCGCGCATGCTCACCGCGCACGCGATCGAGCACCACAGCGGGCCGCTGGCACGCTTCGGCGACGCGTTTTCGCGCTTCTATCGCCGCAGCCTTAGCGCCTGCCTCAATGCGCCGATCGTCGTCGTTTCCGTCTGCATCGCCTTCTCGCTCGTTGCCTTTGCCGCCTTCTCGCTGATCACCAGCGAGCTCACGCCGCGCGAGGACCGCTCGGCGGTGATGGTGCGCGTCTCGGCGCCGCAGGGGGTGAGCCTCGACTACATGCAGGACCAGATGCAGCGGATCGAGGAGGCGATGAAGCCGCTGCGCGACAGCGGCGAGGTCGCCAACCTGTTTTCCATCTCGGGCTTCGGCAGCAACAAGAACAGCGGTTTCATGGTGCTGACGCTGGCGCCTTGGGGCGAGCGGGAAAGGCCGCAGGACGCGATCGTCCAGGACGTGACGCGCATCGCGTCGGGCATTCCGGGCGTCAACGCCTTCGCCATGCAGCCGAACAGCCTGAGGATCCGCGGCGGCGGCAGCGGGCTGCAGTTTGCGCTCGTCGGTTCCAGCCACGAACAACTGACCCAGGCGGCGATCAAGCTGGTGGCGGATCTGGAGGCCGACGGCAGCTTCGACAATCCGCGGCTGTCGAACGATATCAGCCAGGCCCAGCTCGGGGTGTCGATCGACCGCGAACGGGCCGCCGATCTCGGCATCGACATCACCGGGCTTGCCCAGGCGCTGCAGTCGCTGCTGGACGGCCGCTCGATCGGCGACGTGTTCGTCGACGGCGAGGCCTATCCGGTCAAGCTGGCGTCGACGACGCGACCGATCGACGATCCGACCGATCTCGAGAACATCTTCCTCAGGACCGCGGACGGCAAGACCGTGCCGATGTCGGTGATCGCCAGCCTGGAGGAGAGGGCGGTGGCGCCGTCGCTGGCGCGCGAACAGCAGCTGGCCGCCGTGCAGATTACCGCCGGTCTCGGACCCGGGCTTTCGCTCGGAGCGGCGCTGGAGAAGGCGACCGAACTCGCCGGCCCGCACCTGCCGCCGGGCGCGCGGCTCCTGCCGCTCGCCGAAGCCGCAACCCTCAGCGAAAACAGCGGCGGCATGGGCTCGACCTTCGGTTTTGCCATCGTTATCATCTTCCTGGTGCTGGCGGCGCAGTTCGAGAGCGTGCTGTCGTCGATCATCATCATGGCGACGGTGCCGCTGGGGCTCGCCTGCGCGGTCTTCGCGCTGCTGCTGACCGGGACGAGCCTCAACGTCTACAGCCAGATCGGCCTCGTCATGCTGGTCGGGATCATGGCGAAGAACGGCATCCTGATCGTCGAATTCGCCAACCAGCTGCGCGACCGCGGGCAGGGGGTGCGCGAAGCGATCGAGAATGCCGCCAATCTGCGTCTTCGTCCGGTGATGATGACGATGATCGCCACGATCCTCGGCGGCGTGCCGCTGGTGCTGGCCCATGGGGCGGGCGCCGAGGCGCGCATCGCGCTCGGCTGGGTGATCGTCGGCGGGCTCGGTTTTGCCACGGTCGTCACGCTCTACGTGACGCCGCTCGCCTATCTCGGCCTTGCGCGCTTCTCCAAGCCGCATGCCGACGAGGAGGCACGGCTGCACAAGGAAATGCAGGTGGCTGCGGCGATCGAGGCCGGGGAGTGACAAGCGTCGCCTTTGTGGCGACCGACGGGAGGAACAGTCCATGAGCAAACGCGAGATCGCCATCAAGACCAACGAGGGCACGGCCAAGGCCGGGCTCTTCCTGCCCGATGCCGCAAGTCCGGCCGTCATTCGCCCCGGCGTGGTGCTCTACATGGACGCCTTCGGCCCCAGGCCGGCGCTCGACGGCATGGCCGAGCGGCTCGCCGGCGAGGGCTATGTCGTTCTAGTGCCGGACCTGTTCTACCGCTTCGGCCCCTATGGGCCGTTCGATGCCCGGACCGCCTTCAAGGAGGAGGCGAGCGCCAAACAGCTGCGGGCGATGATCGACGGCACGAGCCAGGCGATGACGGTCGCCGACACGGGTTTCTTCCTCGACGCCCTGACCGAGGCCGGTGCCGACGGTCCGGCCGGCGTGGTCGGCTATTGCATGGGCGGTCCGCGCGCGCTTTCGGCGGCGGCGGCCTATCCGGAGCGGATCGCGGCGGCCGCGAGCTTTCATGGCGGCAATCTGGCGAGCGACAAGCCGGACAGCCCGCACCTGAAGGCCGCTTCCATCAAGGCGCGCGTGCATATCGGCACGGCCGGCGTCGACAGCTCCTTCCCGCCGGAGCAGTCGGCGCGGCTGGTCGAGGCGTTTCGCAGCGCGGAGGTGGATTTCCTACTGGAGAACTATGTCGGCATGGCGCATGGCTGGTGTGTGCCGGACAACAGCGTCTACGACGAGGCCGGCGCCGAGCGGCATTGGCGGCGGCTGACCACTTTCCTGGGCGAGACGCTGAAGGCGTGATCGCCCGGCGTCAGCTGCCTTCGGCGCCCGGACCGACGACGACAAAGACATTGCTGGCGGGTTCGGGCCGTAGGTAGACATTCTTCAGGGCGGTGGCGCCGTTCTTCAGGATGTCGGCAAAGATCTGGTCGATCGCCTCACTGCGCTGGCCGGAGACGAAGAAATAGTGGCGCCAGCTTTCCGGGTCGAGCAGGATGTAGTTCGCATTCTGCGCCAGCGGTTCGGCCGAGCCGTCGAGATTGGTGAGCGTCCTGCCGAGCCGCGCGGTGTTGTACATGCGCGTGGTCACCTGGAGGGCCGGATCGTCCGCATTGACGAAGACGAAGATCTCGTCGGCAAAACCGAGTTTTTCCATCCACAGCCGGTGATCGGGCAGCGCCGTTTCCGGGACGGCGAAGAGGATGCGTTTCACCAGGACGGCCGGCAGGTCTGGGGTCGCCTCGGCCAGATGGCGGAAGACTTCTCCGGCCATCGAATGGCCGACGATCATCACCGGGCGATCCGCCAGCGGCAGGCCTGGGCCGCGCAGTTCCGCCATCTTCTCAAGCAGGACGATCAGCCGTTCACTCGCCGCCTTGGCGTTCAGCACGGGAAACTCGGTCATCGAGATCCAGGACGGCCAGTTGAACATGATGACATCGGCATCGGCACCCTTGGCCAGTTCACCCATGGTGTAGAGGCCGAACTCGCCGTCCGGGTCGGGCCCGAAGCCGTGCACGAACAGCACCAGCGGGCGTGGCGTGCCATCGGCGGAGGGCGTGAAGCTTGCCAGTGCGCCTTCCAGGTCGCCAAGGGCGAAACGCTTGCCGTCGGCGGTGACGAGACCGAAGCTCTCCTCGGTGATGTCACCAGCGGCCGCCGTCTGGGGCTTGAGGATCATCGTCACCACGGCATCGTAGTTCCACCAGACATAGCCGCCGGCGGCACCGAGAAGGACAAGGACGATGACGAGGCTTTTGAGGATGGTTCTCATGAAGACCATCTAGCCCAAGGCCATTTCGCACCGCAATGCTTTCGCCCGGTCCACTTGTGCATTACCGTCGGCGGCATGGTCTCGACACTGGACAAGCGGGAGCGACTTGGCCCATAGCTCGGTCCTGTTTTGGTGAGCATACTGCCGAGACGGCAGAGCGGGGGAGACGGTTCGCATGGCCTTGAAGGATGTCGTCGCAGGGGTTCGCAACGAGGCGGGGATCGCGGCCGTGCTCGGCATCCTCAAGCAGGGTTTCGGCGAGCGGTTCCAGACCGGCCAGTCCTTCCGCGAGCAGCACAGCCACACGACCTCCTATCTCCCGGCCCAGCTGCCCGACGGCGTCGTCTTCGTCGAGACGAGCGACGACGTGAAGGCGGTGGTCAAGACCTGCGCGGCGCACAAGGTGCCGATGATCCCGTTCGGCACGGGCTCCTCGCTCGAAGGCCATATCAACGCGCCGAGTGGCGGCATATCGGTCGATTTCACCCGGATGAACAAGGTTTTGTCGGTCAATGCCGAAGACCTCGACTGCACCGTCGAGCCCGGCATCACCCGCGAGGAGCTCAACACCTATCTGCGCGACACCGGCCTGTTCTTCCCGATCGATCCCGGCGCCAATGCCTCGATCGGCGGCATGGCCTCGACGCGCGCCTCGGGCACCAATGCCGTGCGCTACGGTACGATGAAGGACAATGTGCTGGCACTGACAGTGGTGACCGCCGACGGCGAGGAGATCCGGACCGCGCAGCGCGCCCGCAAGTCCTCGGCCGGCTATGATCTTACCCGGCTTTTCGTCGGCGCCGAGGGCACGCTCGGCATCTTCACCTCGGTTACGCTGAAGCTGCAGGGCATCCCGGCCAAGATCTCCGGCGGTGTCTGCGCCTTTCCGAGCCTCAAGGCGGCCTGCGACACCGTCATCATGACCATCCAGATGGGCATTCCGGTCGCGCGCATCGAGCTTCTCGACGAGATGCAGATGAAGGCGGTCAACGCCTATTCGAAGCTTTCCTATGCTGAGAAGCCGACGCTGTTCGTCGAGTTCCACGGCACCGAGGAGACGGTCGCGCTGCAGGCCGCGCAGTTCCGGGAAATCGCCGCCGAGTTCGGCTCGGACGAGTTCCTCTACACCGCCAATGCCGAGGAGCGGGCGCAGCTGTGGAAGGCGCGGCACAATGCCTACTGGGCCGGTCGGGCGCTGGCGCCGGAACTGAACGGGCTGTCGACAGACGTCTGCGTGCCGATATCGATGCTTGCCGACTGCGTTGCCGAAACCCAGACCGACATACGCGACAGCGGCCTTCTGGCGACGATCGTCGGCCATGCCGGTGACGGCAATTTCCACGTGCTGTTGCTGTTCAACGACAAGGATCCGGCCGAGATCGCCCGCACCGAGGCCTTCATGGCGCGGCTCAACGCCCGGGCGCTCGCCATGGAAGGCACCTGCACCGGCGAGCATGGCGTGGGCCAGGGCAAGATGAGCTATCTCGAACTGGAACTGGGCTCTGCCATCCCGCTTATGCGGTCGATCAAGAAAAGCCTCGATCCGGACAATATATTCAATCCCGGCAAGATCTTCCGTATGTGAAGAGCACCCCACGCGGCTTGCTCCCGCCGGGAATTGCATTACCTTTGCGCCGGAAGTGATGGGAGTCGAAAGACGTGCTCGGACGCATACTGGTTTTCCTCGGCGGGCTGTTGGTCGTCGCGCTGTTCGGAGCGCTGCTGGCGCCGCTGTTCGTCGACTGGACCGATTTCCGCAAGGATTTCGAGAGCCAGGCCAGCCGCGTGCTGGGCAAGAAGGTCACGGTGCTCGGCGAGGTCGAGGCGCGCCTGCTGCCTTTCCCCTCGGTTACCCTGCATGACGTGACGGTCGGCGCCGACCAGGACGGCAAGCCGCTGGTGCATGTGGCTCGCTTTTCCATGGACGCCGAGCTTGCGCCGCTGCTCTCCGGCGAGGCGCGCATCTTCGACATGCGCATCGAAGAACCGAAGGCGCGCATCCGGCTTTCGGCCGACGGCACGCTCGACTGGCTGCGCGGCAGCAGCGCCGACATTCCGGCGCGCACGGTGGTCCTGGAGAAGGTCCGCATCGTCGGCGGCGAGATCGATTTCATCGACGAGCAGACCGGCCGCACCCGCAAGCTGACCGGGCTCGACGCCGACATGTCGGCGCGCTCGCTGGCCGGTCCGTGGTCGGTCGACGGCAAGGCGGCGCTCGACGGCGAGGCCGGCCATTTCTTCCTATCCAGCCTGCAGCCCGAACTCGGCGCCGAGGCTATTTCGCTGAAGCTGCGGCTGCAGCCGGACGCCCGGCCGTTCGACATCGAACTCGACGGCAATCTGAGCCTCAAGGCCGGAAAACCCAATTACCAGGGCCATTTCCAGGCGGTGTGGAAGGGCACTGAGACCGCCAAGGCCGATCCGAAGACGCCGCAGCCGCGGGCCAAGGGCGATTTCGAACTGACCAATGAGCGGATCGCGGTGAAGTCGTACCGCTTCGAACTGGGCGATGTGGCGGATCCTTACGTTGTCACCGGCGAGGCCAAGCTCGACACCGGCGCCAATCCGGAATTCCTGCTGACGGCGGAGGGCCAGCAGGTCGACGTCAACCGTCTGGCCAATGACAGCGCCAAGGGCAAGACCGGGCGCAATGCGGCCGGTTCGGTGCGCGAACGGCTCGACCTGCTGATCGCCATGGCGAGCGAGATTCCTATTCCCAACCTTCCGGGCAAGGCGAGCCTCCGGCTGCCGGCGATCGTCGCCGGCGACACCGTTCTGCGCGACGTGACGCTCGATGTGCGCCCCGACGGACGCGGATGGAACGTCGAGCGCGCCGTCGTGGTGCTTCCCGGACGCACGCAGGTTGAGGCCAAGGGGCGGTTGGTGCTTGGAACGGCACCGTCGTTCGGCGGCGACCTGCTGGTCGCCTCGACGCAGCCTTCGGGCCTGTCCACCTGGATTTCCGGCGGCGTCGATCCGGCCATCCGCCAGCTGAAGTCGATGGGCTTTTCCGCCGCCGTCAACCTGACGCCGCAGATCCAGCGTTTCGAGAAGCTGGAACTGGCAATCGGGCCGGCGCTGCTCAACGGCCGGCTGGAGCGCCAGTCGCTCGACAAGGAAGCGGCGACGCTGTCGATCGACCTCACCGGCAACGAGATCGACCTCGATGCTGCACGCGCCGTCGCGGGGCTGATCGTCGGTGAGGAAGCCGACCATGCGCTGCTGGCGGAAAAGATCGCCACGCGGCTCAAGGTCGGCCGGCTCACGGGCTACGGCATGGAGGCGGGCGAGGTCGAGACGGTGTTCACCTATGACGGCACGGGCGTCGTCATCGACCGGCTGAACATCGGCGATCTCGCGGGGGCGACGATCAAGGCGAGCGGTACGGTCAAGGGACCGGTGACGTCTCCTTCCGGCAAGGCGCAGGTGGCCTTGTCGGCCGTCGATCCGGGGCCGTTCCTGGCGCTGGTCGCCGAACGCCTGCCGGCGCATCCGCTGGCGGCGCGGCTGGTGAAGAGCGCCCCGTGGTACGCCACCAGCAATCTGACGGCGAGCCTGGTCTTCGGCGAGGCGGCAGGCGGCGGCATGGCGGTCAAGGTCGCCGGCACATCGAACGGCAGCCGCATCGCCCTCGACTACGGGGTCAACGACCTCGCCAAGCTCACCGGCGACGCCAAGGTCAACCTGGCCGCAACGATCGAGAACCCGGAGGCGCAGATCTTGCTCGGCCAAGCCGGTCTCGACCCGCTGCCGATCGGCGGCGGCGAGGGCGGGCGGCTGCAGTTCAGCGTCAACGGCGCCGGCAACGAACCGGCCGATGCGACGCTGACGGTTGCAGCCGGCCGCACGACGCTTTCGGCGCGCGGCAAGATCGGGCTTGCGGCGGCGGGCTTTCCGAAGGGAAGCGGCACGGTCAAGCTCGAGAGCCCCGATCTCGAACTCTATCTGATGATGACCGGCGTCCTGCTGCCGCAGGGCGGGGCGGGACTGCCGGCGCGGCTCGGCGCCGAAGTGGCGCTCGGCGACGGCAAGGCGGCGATCTCGGCGATCGATGCGGAGGCCGCCGGCAACCGGATCACCGGCGCGCTCTCAGTCGACTGGAACGGCGCCGTTCCCAAGGTCGGCGGCGAGCTTGCGCTCGACAGCGTCGATCTCGCCTGGCTGGCGGAAGGCGTACTCGGGCCCGTCTCCGATCCCGGCACGGGGACCGTCTCGGCAGCGCCGCTGCCGAAGCCGCGCAGCGATTTCGAGTTCAACGTGGCATTCACCGCCAAGAGCTTCGCGCCCGGCGTGTTCTCGCCGATCGCCGATTTCTCCGGCAAGCTGAACGGGGCAGGCGGACAGCTGACGCTTGAGGATGCGGCCGGGCGCTGGCTCGGCGGCACGATGAGCGGCCGGCTGATGGTCGCCAATACCGACGGCAACGGCTTCTACCAGGGGCGGATCTCGCTGCGCCAGGCCGACCTCACCGCCGTCGAGAAGGCGATCGGCCGGGTGGACGAAGCGGGCGTGCTGGAGGGCAAGCTCGACCTCGACCTGGTGGCCGAGGCGACGGGGGCGAGCGTCAGCGACCTGCTGGCGGCGACCAACGGTTCCGGAACGGCCAAGGTGCCGGCGCTGATCGTGCGCCGCCTCGACAGCGGGCTCCTGCCGAAGATCCTGCCCGAGGCCGATGCGATCGAGGGGGAGGTCACCGCCGAGAAGGTCCAGGGCCTTGCCGAGCGCCTGCTTGGCGGGGCGCCGAGCGCCTTTGCCAATGTCGAGGTACCGTTCAACATCACCGGCGGCGTGCTGCGCGTCACCACGCTGTCGCTCGCCAATGATTCAGCGAAGCTGGACGGCACGGCGCGCGTCGATCTCGCCGGGCGCCGGACGGAAGCGGATATCCGCATGGCCTTTGTCGCCGGCGACGACGCGCTGGCCGGCGCGGAACCGGGCGTCCGCCTGCTGCTTTCCGGCGATGTCGCCAACCCCGAGCGCAAGCTGGACGTGGGCGATCTCGCCAATTTCCTGTCGCAGCGTGCCTTCGAGCGCGAGCGCCGCCGCGTCGAGACGCTGCAATCCAACGTGCTGGAGAAGCAGCGCCTGCGCCGCGAGGCCGCACTTTATCGTTTTCGCGCCGAGGAACGCGCCAGGGCCGCGGCCGAGCGGGCAAGGATCGCCGAGGAAGTCCGGCTGAAGGCGGAGGCCGAGCGGCGGGCAGTGGAAGAAGAGGCGCGCCGCAAGGCGGCCGAGGCCGCTGCACAACAGGCCCCGCCGCCGGCCGGTGAAACTGGCACGCCGCAACTGCCGGTGGCGCCCGGCGAGGGCGTGACCCGCGGCGACGCGCTGCCGCCGGTGCAGCTGCAGTTCGAGGGCCTGCCGGGCGTCAACTAAAGGCTGACCGCTGCGACCGCGCGTCCGCTTGCCTGCCGGAGAACGCGGGCCTAGGCTGGATCCGGCCGCCGGTCGGGACCCGGCGGGGGCAAGGGGGCTCGCCATGGTTCGTGCATTTTTTTCCTGTCTGTTTCTGCTGATCGTCGCCGGCGCCGCCGGTCCGGCCTTTTCCGAGGAGCGCTACCAGGCCTTCGCCGAGAACCGCGGCTGGACGGTAGCCTATGACCGCCAGGACAAGGTCTGCATCGCCTCGCCGAAGGGCGGCAAGGGCGGGCTGTTCTTCGTGCGGCCGAACAGCAAGGACGTGGTCGTGCTGATCGCCAGCAGCAAGCTGGGCTGGCTGACCAACGAGGAGGACTACGACGTCGTCGTCCATACCGACCGGCGCAAATGGACCGGCACGATGCGGGCGAACGTCACCGACGGTTCGGGCGGGCTCTATCTCAGCAATCCTCATGCGAGCTTCATGGCGGCGCTGCGCGATGCCGGGCGCATGACGCTGAGTGTCGACAATGTCAGCTACGGCCCGTTCTCGTTGTCCGGCTCCAACGACACGCTGAAGCAGCTCGCCGACTGCGCCCGGGCGCTCGAGCGCGGCGATTTCGGCCCGGCCAAGACGGAGGAGACGAGCGAAGCCAAGGAGGTGACGATCGGCTCCGGCACGATGGTCGACTGGACGCGGGCCGATTTCGGCAAGACCTATAGCGGCGAGGACTGGACGCTGACGCTGAGCGGCGAGGAGAATGACGAGGGCACGGCGACGGCGGTGCTTACGGTTCGCCACAAGGAGAAGGGCGAGACGGTGATCCGGCTGGAGACCGGTCCGGACGACATGGCGCGTGGCCAGATCGGCATCTATCCGCTGCAGTGGGCGGTGCCCGGCGTGGTGTTTTCCTCGTTCAGCGGCGGGGCACATTGCTGCACGGCGGTTTCGCTCGCCCATGCGAGCGACGATGCGGTGAAGACCGTGGAGCTCGGCACGTTCGACGGGTTCGGCGTGGCCCCGGCCGACCTCGACGAGGACGGCAATGTCGAGTTCGACCTGCGCGACGATCGGTTCCTCTATGCCTTCTCGAGCTATGCCGAATCCGTGCCGCCGGTGAAGATCATGGCCTTGCGTGACGGCGAGGCGAGCGACGTGACGCGCGAGGATGCCTTCAGGCCCGTGGTCGAACGGCGGCTGACGGCGTCGATGCGCGCCTGTTTCGAACAGCAGACCGCCGGCGTCTGCGCCGGGGCGCTCGGCAATGCGGCACTGCTCGGCTACTATCCGGCGGCGCTGGAACTGATGACGCTGGAGGAGGTCGACAAGCAGATGGAGGACTATTTCCTCGACTGCGACGACACCACGGCCTGCAAGGGCAAGAAGCGCTTCGAGGACTTCGCCGAGGCGGCCGGCTGGCGGCTCGGCAACTGGGGCTATGAGACCGGTGCGGTGCTCGACGACAAGGTGACCGCCTTCGTGGCGGAACTGGCCAGAGCCAAGGACGGCTTTGCCGCCGAGGATGCCGATCCGGAGACGGAATATTCCTGCGACATGGGGCCGCTGACCTTCGAATATGACGCGGCCAAGGGCAAGGCGCTCGTCCGCGGCTATGAATATGGCTGCAATTTCGGCGCCGCGTCGGTGCTGAAGGAAAGCCTCGTGGTCGACCTCCTGTGCTCCGGCGAGGCCGACTTCTGGCTCGACCGCCATATCTACGAGCGGGACGGCGGCGGGCTGATGTCGCTCTCGGCGACGGGTGCGCTCGATACCGGCGGCGCGACGCGCTTCAAGCCGTGCCCGGCCAAGGCCGAGCCGAGGCCATGAAAAAAGGCGGCCCGTGGCGACCGCCTTCGTCATTCATCACCGGAGCCTTCGCTTAGACGTAGGCGTAGCGCTCGCCGAACGGCGTCTCTTCGTCGTAATTGGTGCTGCCGATCTTGTCGCTTTCGCCCGACAGGAGAGCGGGCTTGGCCTGCTCGGCGGTGGGGGGGTTCGCGGCGTTCTCGGCCGCTTCCGCCTGCGCCTGCTGCGCTTCGAGCTTGGCCAGCGAGGCGCGGAGGTCGGTCAGTTCGTCGTTGATCTCGGACTTCTGGTCGTCGGTCTCGGCGCTGGCCAGTTCCTCTTCCTTCGAGGTGATCTGGCTTTCGAGCTTGGCGATCGACGACTTGAGCGAGGCACCGGTGGCGCCGGCCTGGTCGAGAGCTGTGGTGGATGTGGTGGCGGAGATCGAGGAAATTGCTGTTACCATGTCTAAATCCTTGAGAAAAAGGAACGTTGTGAAATCACGTCACACGGTTGGATCGATGGGCAATACGCGCAACTGAGCCTTAAAATACGGGGCATCGACGCAAACATTGATGAGTGGTCCCAGACTAGGACAACTCCCCTAAGGAATGGTTGTTGCTGATAATCTTGCGTCCGCTACGTTTGCGCGGGCTCGGCGCCATGGGCAGCGGCCTTGAGGCGGGCCAGCACATAGAGCCTGGCGGCCGAGGAAAGGTTGGTGCGGGGGTCGCGGTTCTCGTCGATCTCGACGACGAGGGCTGCAAGCGGGATCTGCCGTTCCGCGGCGATGGCGTTCAGCTCGTCCCAGAAGGCTTCCTCCAGCGAAAAGCTGGTGCGGTGGCCGTGCAGGGTGATCGAGTGCTTGCGGATCATCGCGGCTCCGGCGGGGGATTTGTCATTCTGGCGCCTGACGGAAAGAATCCGGAAAACCGCGCAGGTGCCTGATCGGGAATCGTTTTTGCCGGTCGGCTATTCGTCTTCGGCTTTTTCGAGGCGGCCCTGGTCGAGCGTCTTCTCGGCCTTGGCGTTCAGCGCTTCCGTCAGGTTCTTCTCGGCCTTGCTGCGGCCGAAGGTCAGGCGGTTCTGTTCCGCCTGCTTTTCCTTTTGCGTGCGGGTCTTGGCCTTGCGGAACTGACGGAGATTGACGACGTCTGCGCTCATGCCTCTCATTCCGGAACGGTGCGCGCCATCGGGCGACGGCGCGCTTGTCTTGTCGAGAACTACTGCTTCTTGCGGAATGCGTCGAGCGAGACGACCGAACCCGGCTTCTTCTCCTCGTCGCCGGCCTTCGGCTCGGACTGGTCTTCGGTGCGCTCGACTGCCGATACCGGATAGGCGGTGATCTCGGCGCTTTCCTCGTCCTCGTCGGCCAGCGGCACGTCGAATTCGAGTTCGAAATTCACCGAGGGGTCGTAGAAGCCGCGGATGGCGTTGAACGGAATGACCAGCTTTTCCGGGGTGTCGGAGAAGGAAAGGCCGATCTCGAAGAGGCTGTCGGTGACCTTGAGTTCCCAGAACTGGTGCTGGACGACGATGGTCATCTGCTCGGCATACTTGGCCTTGAGGTGCTGCGAGATGCGCACGCCCGGCGCGCCGGTCAGGAAGGTGATGAAGAAGTGATGGTCACCCGGAAGACGGCCGGTGGCTGCGACTTCGGTCAATACCTTGCGGATGACGCCGCGCAGCGCGTCCTGAGCCAGAATGTCGTAGCGAATATGGTCGTTCCCCATATGATCCTGTCTTTCTCTGTCTTGGCGTCTGTGCGCGGCTATATGCCACGACGCCGCATTCGGGGAAAGCCCCCGTCACCCGAGTCATAACAATGCATATTACACGATTTGAAAAGCGGAGGGTAGGCAAAGGGGAGGGAAGGTGAAGGCTTCTGTTGCCAGGTGCCTTCGGACCCCGCCTCAAGGGGCTAACCTTGAGGGCTTAGTTCGGATTTCCCGCACCGCCATTAGGCAGCGAGAGCATAACCCTTAGCGTTGTTGTCGTTTGCAACTACACTTGTGACCCGATAACGGCGGTATCATGCCGAGCAAAAGTTCGATCTTTACACCCTTGTCGATCCTATTTCGCCCCCATCAAAAGCCGGTCCTCGAAGACCGACCGGTTTTTGGTGGAGGCGCCGGGTACCGCCCCCGGGTCCAATAGGTTTATTACACCGACCGTTTATCGCCATAGCCGGAGCAAGCCCCGGCAAGGGAGATATAGGTGTTTCATCCGCCAATGAAAAGGGCAAACCTCAAGGAAGTTTGAGTCAGCAGCGATTGACGAAGCCGACATAGTCGCGGCCCTTCTTCTCGTAGTATTTCAGGATGAAGCCGCGGGTCGTGCCGCCGTCCATCGGGATTTCGCAGCGAACGCCCCATTTGGTGTCGAAACAGGCGTTGACGATGATGCACTGGCCGGCCTTCACCTGGCCGACGATCTGGCTTTCCAAGCTGCGTTCGCGGCGGATGTTCATCAGCCCGGTGATCATCACCCGGACCGGATGCGGCCCGCGCGGCGCGACCGTATCGTCGGGTGGGACACATTTGCCGGTGTCCTCGCGGATATAGCAGGGATTTCCGCCATTGCCCGGCGCAGGTTGCACGGCCTCCAGGCTCTGGCCGCCGGCCGGCCGCATGACCACCAGCGAACCGTCGGAAAGCCTTCCGTTCATGATGCCGCGGGAAGGCGCAAAGCTGGCGATGGGGCGGCCGTCGAGACCCAGAAGGGCAAAGCCGTTGCGGTCTGGCGACCAGCCGTTGACGAAGGCGAGCGGCCCCATGCACATGATCGAGCGGGCGGCGAGGCGTCCCGCGAAGCTGTGGCTCTGCAGCTCGATCTGGCATTTGCCGACCGGTCCGCCGGCGTCGACGTTCCACATGCCGACGAGGCGATGCGGCGCACCGGGCTGGGCTTGGGCGGGAAGGGGAGCGGTTGCCATGGAAAGCGCCGCCATCAGCGCCAGGATGAGCCGTCTGAATGCCATGTCGCGTGTGCCTCCGTTGGTCCTGGGCGACGTTGCGTGCCGGACCACTTTCTTTGCCGGATTCTTGGCAGAACTCAATTGGTGCCGGTGAATTTTGGACTGTGTCCGGCTGTCAGCGGTCGGCCGCTTGACGGTCCCCGGAGGTTATCTCATTCTCCTCATCAAGCGGGTGCGCATGAGACGCCCGCGTTCAAGCGAAAGGAAGAAGGCCATGACGGACTATCTCGCAGACGTGAAGCTTTACGATGCCGGTGCCGACGAGGCGGTGGTCAACAAGATCGTACGCCATCTGGGCATCGCGCTTCGCAATCGCGACTCCTCGCTGGTGTCCGCCTCCGATCCGGAGGAGCTCGCCCGCGTCAAGGAAAAGTGGTGCGGCAAGAAGCTCGGCGTGACCGGCGAGGCCGCCGACAAGGCGGTGGACGCCACCTGCGCGGCGATGAAGGCCGACAAGACGAAGTCGCGCGTGACCTTCTACTATCTGGTGGCCAAGGAACTCGGCAAGCTGGGCGACCTCTGACGCCAATCTTGGAAAACCGGCGGGGCCGCTTGGTTCCGCCGCGCGGGGACGCTACATTGCCGCCGAACAGGAATCGGCGGCACACCCATGAAGCAGTATCTCGACCTCTTGCGCCACGTGATGGAGAACGGCTCCGACCGGGGCGACCGCACGGGCACCGGCACGCGCTCGGTCTTCGGCCATCAGATGCGCTTCGACCTGTCCGAGGGTTTCCCGGTCACCACAACCAAGAAGCTGCATCTGCGCTCGATCATCCATGAACTGCTGTGGTTCCTGAAGGGCGATACCAATATCGGCTATCTTAGGGAGCATGGCGTCAGCATCTGGGACGAATGGGCCGACGAGAACGGTGATCTCGGCCCGGTCTACGGCGCGCAGTGGCGTTCCTGGCCCGACGGCAAGGGCGGCCATATCGACCAGATCGCCAACCTGGTGACGAGCATCCGGAAGAATCCCAATTCGCGCCGCCATATCGTCACCGCCTGGAACCCTGCGGAAGTCGACGAGATGGCGCTTCCGCCGTGCCACTGCCTGTTCCAGTTCTACGTCGCCGACGGGAAACTGTCGTGCCAGCTCTACCAGCGCTCGGCCGACATCTTCCTCGGCGTGCCGTTCAATATCGCCTCCTATGCGCTGCTGACGATGATGGTGGCGCAGGTGACGGACCTGGAACCGGGCGATTTCGTCCATACGCTCGGCGACGCTCACCTCTATGCCAACCATTTCGAGCAGGCGAAGCTGCAGCTGTCGCGCACGCCGAAGGCCTTGCCGACCATGCGGATCAATCCGCAGGTGCGCGACCTCTTTGCCTTCCGTTTCGAGGACTTCAGCCTCGAAGGCTATGAAGCCGATTCCACCATCAAGGCGCCGATCGCCGTCTGACGGTGGTGGTGCACGGTTCCCGAAAGGCAGGCCATGTCCGACCCGAAGATCGTAATCGTCGTCGCCATGGCGGAAAATGGCGTGATCGGCCGCGACGGCGACATGCCGTGGAAGCTGTCGACCGATCTCAAGCGATTCAAGGCGCTGACGCTCGGCAAGCCGTTGGTGATGGGGCGCAAGACCTTCGAATCCGTCGGCGGCAAGCCCTTGCCGGGCCGGCCGCATGTGATCGTCAGCCGCGGGCCGAAGATCGAGATGCCGGGCGTCGAGACGGCGGGCAGCCTGGAGGAGGGGATTGCGCGGGCGAAGGCGATCGCGGTCGCCTCCGGCGTCGATGCGGTCTGCATCGCCGGCGGCGGCGAGATCTACCGGCAGGCCCTGCCGCTTTGCGACGAACTGCAGGTCACACATGTCGAAGCCGTGATCGAGGGCGACACGGTGTTTCCGGCGATCGATCCGGCGGTCTTCGACAAAATCGAGGAAACGCACGTGCCGGCCGGGGAAAAGGACAATTATCCGACGCGCTACGCCGTCTATCGCCGCAAGCCTGCGGCATAACGCACTATTTTCCGTAACTCTCGAAGAAGTTAGGTGCTTTCCGTTGAAAGCACCGGTGCCGATACCTATAACGGGACTAACGTCCGCGAGGGGCCGCAAGGCAGCCGCGCAGGCATCGGGAGAGAATTCAAAGCTAAGAGGTATGAATGCCCTGGAGCAATCAGAACGGCGGCGGCCCATGGGGCGGCGGCGGCGGTGATAACAAGGGCCCCTGGGGGCAGGGGCCGAACCGGCCGCGCGGCGGCGGTGGCGGCAACACGCCCCCGGATCTCGAGGACCTGATCCGGCGCGGTCAGGACCGGCTGAAGAACATTGTTCCCGGCGGATTCAACGGCGGCGTGATCGTCGTGCTGGTGCTGGTGCTTGCGGCCTTCTGGCTCGTCCAGGCCATCTATACCGTCCAGCCGGACGAGCGCGGCGTCGAGCTGCGCTTCGGCAAGCCGACGGAAGACATTTCCATGCCGGGCCTCCACTTCCATCTGTGGCCGCTCGAAACCGTCGAAATCGTCAAGGTCACCGAGCAGCAGCAGAACATCGGCGCCAAGGCCTCGTCCTCGTCGAATGCCGGCCTGATGCTGTCGGGCGACCAGAACATCGTCAACGTGCAGTTCTCGGTTCTCTTTACCGTGAGCGATCCGAAGGCCTTCCTGTTCAACCTCGAAAGCCCGCAGCTGACGCTGCAGCAGGTCGCCGAAAGCGCGATGCGCGAAGTGGTCGGCCGCCGTCCGGCACAGGACATTTTCCGCGACGCCCGCCAGGGTATCGCGACCGACGTCAAGGCGATCATCCAGGGCACCATGGACAGCTATGGCGCCGGCATCTCGATCAATGCCGTGGCGATCGAGGATGCGGCCCCGCCACGCGAAGTGGCCGATGCCTTCGACGAAGTGCAGCGCGCCGAGCAGGACGAGGACCGTTTCGTCGAGGAAGCCAACAAGTATGCCAACCAGCAGCTTGGCCAGGCCCGCGGTCAGGCCGCGCAGATCCGCGAAGAGGCAGCCGCCTACAAGGATCGCGTCGTCAAGGAAGCCGAGGGTGAAGCCCAGCGCTTCGTCGACATCTACGAGGAATACAGCAAGGCGCCTGATGTCACGCGCAAGCGCCTCTATCTCGAAACCATGGAGCAGGTTCTGAAGAACTCGAACAAGGTCATCATCGGCGAGAACCAGCAGGGCGTCGTGCCTTACCTGCCGCTCAACGAAATCGGCCGCATGGGCCAGACCGCGACCCAGCCCCAGACCCAGACGCAGGGAGGCAATTGATCATGTCCAATCGTCTCGCCTATGTGCTGATCGGGCTGGCCGCCGTGCTGCTGCTCGTCTATTCCTCGGTTTTCGTCGTCAACGAACGCCAGCAGGCCGTCGTGGTGCGCTTCGGCCAGATCCAGGCCGTTCACAAGGAGCCGGGCCTCTACTTCAAGCTGCCCTTCGCCTTTGCCGACGCCGACCGCGTCCAGTATGTCGAGGACCAGGCGCTCCGCTTCGACCTCGACAACATCCGCGTCCAGGTTTCCGGCGGCAAGTTCTATGAAGTCGACGCCTTCGTGGTCTACAAGATCACCGACGCCCGTCGCTTCCGCGAAACGGTCTCCGGCGACCGTGAATCGGCCGAATCGCGCCTGCGCACCCGTCTCGACGCCTCGCTGCGTCGCGTCTACGGTCTGCGCGGCTTCGAGGCGGCGCTCTCCGACGCACGGTCATCGATGATGCAGGAAGTGCGTGACGACCTCAGGGTCGATGCCGAATCGCTCGGCGTCACCATTTCCGACGTTCGCATCCGCCGCACCGACCTCACCCAGGAAGTCTCGCAGCAGACCTTCGACCGCATGAAGGCCGAACGTCTGGCCGAGGCCGAACTGATCCGCGCCCGCGGTAACGAAGAAGGCCAGCGCCGCCGCGCCATCGCCGACCGCCAGGTCGTCGAGCTACAGGCGGAAGCGCAGCGCGATTCGGAAATCCTGCGCGGTCAGGGTGATGCGGAACGTAACCGCGTGTTTGGCGAGGCCTTCGGCCGCGACGAGCAGTTCTTCGAGTTCTATCGCTCGATGCGGGCCTATACCGGGGCGCTCAGCAATACCGGGACGACCATGGTGCTGTCGCCGGATTCGGAGTTCTTCCGTTATTTCAACGACTCCGAGGGCACGCCCGCAGCGCCGGCCGTACCGGCTGCGCCTGCCGCACCGGCCGCCGGCAACTGACGACGGCCATGGCGGATCTGCTCGCAGGTTTTGCCTTTTTCCTGATCATCGAGGGGCTGGTCTATGCACTGGCCCCTCGATTTCTTATTGAGATGGCGCGCCTGCTTCCGTCGATCCCGCCGGAGCAGCTGCGGCTTGCGGGCCTCGTCTCCGTCACCTGCGGCGTCGGGCTCGTCTGGCTGGTGCGCGGCTAGCTTCGGCCCGGCCTGCATTCCGGCGAAATTGATTTCCCCTTTCATCTTTCCGCCTTATGCTGCGGCCAAAAAAGACGCCTGTTCGCGAGAGGAAGACCGCATGACCCTGACCGCCGCCAAGTCCCGTACGCTGATCCCGGCCCTGTTGCTCGGGACGGCCCTGGCCTTCGGTTCGTTCGGGGCGGTCCGTCCGGCGCTGGCGCAGGGGCCGGAATCGGTCGCCGACCTGGCGCAGGGCCTGCTTGGCGCCGTGGTCAACATTTCCACCTCGCAAAGCGTCAAGGAAGAGGGCGACGGTCCGGTGCCGCAGGTGCCGGAAGGCTCGCCGTTCCAGGAATTGTTCGAGGACTTCTTCAAGAACCGCGGCAAGGACGGCGACAACAACAAGGTCAACTCGCTCGGCTCCGGCTTCGTCATCGACCCGGCCGGCTTCGTCGTCACCAATAACCACGTGATCGAAGGCGCCGACGACATCGAGGTGATCTTTCCCGACGGTTCCAAGCTCAAGGCCAAGCTGGTCGGCACGGATACCAAGACCGATCTGTCGGTGCTGAAGGTCGAGCCGCCGGCGCCGCTCACCGCCGTGAAGTTCGGCGATTCGCGCAAGATGCGCATCGGCGACTGGGTGATGGCGATCGGCAATCCCTTCGGGCTCGGCGGCTCGGTCACCGTCGGCATCATTTCGGCCAGCGGCCGCAACATCAATGCCGGCCCTTACGACAATTTCATTCAGACCGACGCGGCGATCAACAAGGGCAATTCCGGCGGCCCGCTGTTCAACATGAGCGGCGAAGTCATCGGCATCAACACGGCGATCATCTCGCCGAGCGGCGGCTCGATCGGCATCGGCTTTGCCGTTCCGACCGAGCTTGCCGAGAACGTCATCAAGCAGCTGATCGAATTCGGCGAGACCCGCCGCGGCTGGCTCGGCGTGCGCATCCAGCCGGTCTCCGACGAGGTGGCCGAAAGCCTGAAGATCGGCAAGGCACGCGGCGCGCTGGTGAGCGGGCTGGTCAAGGGCGGTCCGGTCGAGAACGGCCCGATCCGGGTCGGCGACGTGATCATCGCTTTCGACGGCAAGAGCGTCGACGACACGCGCGACCTGGTGCGGACCGTCGCCGAGAGTGCGGTCGGCGCCGAGGTCGAGGTGAAGATTCTGCGCGACGGCAAGGAACAGAATTTGAAGGTCAAGCTCGGCCAGCTCGACGACGAGCAGACGGCCGACGCATCGGCGGCACCGGGCACGACGCCCGAGGACGGCGACCTGCCGCAGGACGACGGCGAGGAAATCGCACCGGGCGACGAGGGCGGCGAGCAGCAGTCGCCGGGTGTGCCGGATGCAGCGCTTCCGGCCGTGCTGGGCGCGATCGGGCTCGAACTCGGCACGCTGGACGATGCCGCGCGCAAGACCTATTCGATCGCCGAAAGCGTCGAGGGCGTGGTGATCACCTCGGTCAAGCCGGGTTCGCCCGCCGCCGAAAAGGGCCTCGAGCCGGGGCAGGTCATCGTCGAGGTGGCCCAGGAGTTCGTCGAGACGCCTGATGATGTCGGCCAGACGCTGAGCGCGCTCAAGAACGAGGGCCGGCGCAGCGCCTATGTGATGATCGCCGACACCGAGGGTAATCTGCGCCACGTCGCCATTCCGCTGGAATAGTCCCGGCGCTCCTAGCATGCACCCAGCCGCCGTTCGGCGGCTGACCCCCCACATCTTTCATTTCAGGCGATCTGGCGGATCGGACGCGCGTCGTTCGCTTGGGCGAGGAACCGTGCCAGATCCTCGCCCGGCATGGGCCGGCCGATCAGATAGCCCTGGATTTCGCCGCAGCCGAGGGTGCGCAGGATTTCGTACTGCGCCTGGGTCTCGACGCCTTCGGCCGCCAGAGACATGCCGAGATCGTGGCCGAGGCGGATGATGGCGTCGACGATGGCGCGGCTGTCGGTGCTGCTTTCGATGTCGGAGATGAAGGACTGGTCGATCTTCAGCTTGTCGAAGCGGTATCGGCGCAGATAGCTCAGCGACGAATAGCCCGTGCCGAAATCGTCCAGCGCGACACGCACGCCGAGCGCCGCGATGGCGACCAGCGTCGATTCGACCAGCGCGTCGGTTCTCAACAGCAGGGACTCGGTCACTTCCAGCTCGAGGCGGGCGGGCGGCAGGCCGCTGTCGCGGAGGGCGGCGGCAATGCCGGCATAGAGACCCGTGCCGGCGAACTGGCGCGGCGACAGATTGACGGCGATGCGAACCGAGGCGGGCCAGGCGGCGGCGGTCATGCAACCCTCACGGATAGCCCAGGCGCCGATCGTCTCGATCAGGCCGATGTCCTCGGCGATCGGGATGAATTCCGTCGGGCTGATGGCGCCAAGCATCGGATGGTGCCAGCGCAGCAGCGCTTCGGCGCAGACGACCTGGCCGCTGGCGCTGTCGACCAGCGGCTGGAAATGCAGCGTCAGGGAGTGGGCGGCCACGGCGGCGCGTAGTTCCTGCTCGATCAGGTTGCGGCGGCGGGCGGCGGCATCGAGCGAGGTGTCGAAGAAGTGGAAGCGGTTGCGGCCGTCGGCCTTGGCCCGATAGAGCGCAAGGTCGGCATGGCGCATCAGCGTGTCGGCGTCGCGGCCGTCGATGGGCGCGCAGGCAATGCCAATCGAGGCGCCGATCCGGGCGGTGCCTGACGCGAGCGGGAAGGGCTGGGAGAGCGCGTTGACCAGCCGGTCGGCGAGGACCGCCACGGCCCGCGGGTCCTGCATGGAGGTGTGGATGACGGCGAATTCGTCGCCGCCGAGCCGGGCGAGCGTGTCGGTTTCCCCGCAGACCGACTGCAGCACCTTGGCCACCTCGCGCAGCAGCTCGTCGCCGGCGCCATGGCCATGGGTGTCGTTGACCTGCTTGAAGCGGTCGAGGTCGAGCAGCAGGATGGAGAAATGCTCGCCGAAGCGCTCCAGGCGATCGATGGCGCGGTTGAGGTCGTCGTTCAGCAGCACGCGGTTGCCGACGTCGGTCAGGCTGTCGTGGCGCGCCATGTATTCGATGCGGCGGCGGGCCTCGCGGGCCTGGGTCACATCGCGTCCGACGCCGCGATAGCCGATGAAGCGGCCTTCGTCGTCGAACACGGCCTTGGCGCTGAGCGACCAGACGCCCGGCTCGCCGTTCTGCATGACGCAGACTTCGAAGTCGCGGAACGAGGCATGGCTGTCGAGCTGCAGGCGAAGGGCATCGGCGCCGTTCATGTTCTGCAGCATGCGGCAGCTGCTACTGGCGCAGGGCATGACGTCCCAGAACGGTTTGCCGAAGGCTTCGGCCTCGCTGCAGAGGAGTTGCTCGAAGAAGCGTGTCGAGGCGCGCCGCAGCACGAGATCGCTGTCGACCCCCCACAGCCAGTCGGCGGCATTTTCCTCGAAATCGTTGAGCAGCAGGCCGATCACGTCGCGCTGCTCGTCGGCGGCGATCTGTGCGCGGACGCGGATCGTCAGGCTGTCGCAGAGCGCAAGCGACGAACGCACGATGATCGCCGTGTAGATGATGTAGAGCGCCAGCAGGCTGACGCCGACGGCTTCGGCCGCCACGCTGAGGGCGAGCAGCGATCCCATGCCCATCAGCACGCTGAAGGTGATCGCGGCCGGCGGGATGGTGGCGAGCGCGAAACCGCCGCCGCCCATCATGCCGACGGTGATCGCGACGATCACCAGGCGCTGGTCCTCGGTGGCGTTGAGATAGAAGAGTATGACCAGGGCCGCCCACAGGCCGCTCAGGAGCACCGCATAGATGACCGCCCGGCGGGTGCCCCTCAGCGAGGCCGTCTGGCGCAGGGGAAGGTTCCGGTTGCGGAACCAGGTCCAGCCGGTGACGGCGGCGATCGACACGACGAGCGAGGCCCAGGCCGCGACCCAGGCGAACCACTCGCTGTCGGCAAAGGCGATGAGCGCCACGACCGCATTGGCGATATTGGCCGCCATCATCCACGGCGTGTTGCGCAGAACGGTCGCGAGCCGCACCGCCCGGATGCGTCCCGCCTCGGCTTCGCTCTGCCCGGATTCGCCGAGACGCAGGAATGCGTCTCCGAGGCTACGGAGTTTCTGCAAAAGCCGGGCAGGTGTGATCGTGTTCATGGATATTAGAATAAATGCAGGAACTTAAAAGCTCGTGAAACCGTGCGGGCGCCGGGCAGCCGATTGAAACAGCGTGAGCGGATGATTAATGCCGGCCGCGCTGTTCCAAACCGCGACAGATCAGGGCCTCTGGCCGCCGATGAAGCTCACAGCCTGGGACAAGTTTCACTGCCTAGGGTCCGGCCAGCAGACAGACGCAGCGGCGACGACTCAAAGCCCATCTTCACGGGCGGTGTCGGCCGGACGCGGCCAGGCGGGAAGGCGCATCGGACATGAAGGACACTTTTTTCTACCCCTCAGATGGCGAGAGCAAGTTTTTCAGCAAGCTCAACGAAATCACCACCCGCTGGCCGCACGACGTGCGCCACTATCTCGACCTGTTCCCGACCTATGTGAGCCGCCGCTCGTTCATCCGGCAGCTGGCGCATTACGAGCTGTTCAAGCTGACGGTCGAGCTTCCGGGGCACTATGCCGATTTCGGCGTCTATTACGGCAAGTCCTTCTTCAGCTGGCACAAGTTCATCGAGGTCCTGACCCCGACCGCCACCCACAAGAAGGTCATCGGCTTCGACAGCTTCGCCGGTTTCCCCAGCCTGCACGAAGAGGACGGCGCGCATGACGCCAACGTGCAGAAGGAAGTCGGGGGCCTGAGCTCGGAAAACTTCCTCGACGAGTTCCGCGAACTCCTGAAGCTGCACAACGAGGACGGCGTGCTGCCGACCGGACGCGGGCAGATCGTCGAGGGCGACATTTCCAAGACCCTGCCGGAATGGCTGGAGAAGAACCCGGAATCGCGCTTCTGCCTGATCAATGTCGATGTCGACATCTACGAGCCGACCAAGACCATTCTCGAGCATTGCTGGGACCGGCTGGTGCCGGGCGGCGTGCTGATCCTCGACGAATACGCGACGAGCAAGTGGCCGGGCGAGACCCGCGCCTGGGACGATTTCGCCCGCAAAAATGGCATCGTCGCGCCGGTCAAGCGGTTCCCCTGGGCCAATGCGCCGGGCGGCTACATCGTCAAGGGCGCCTGAGCGCGCCCTTCAAACCTCGGGGCGGCCGATCCGGTAGAGGACGTGCCGCTTCAGATGCGGATGGGTGTCGGGGACGCGCGGGTGGTCGAAATCGCCATCCGCGTCGTGGCGCATGCGGAGGCGCTGCATGACCGCGGTCGAGCGGGTATTGGCTTCAACCGCGAAGGAAACGATTTCGTCCAAGCCCTTGGTCGCGAATCCGAAATCAATGAGCGCGCGGGCCGCTTCGGTGACATAGCCATTGCCCCAGAAGCGGGTCGCCAGCCGCCAGCCGATCTCGACCGTGTCTTCCGGCAGGATCGGCGAAATGCCGGCCCTGGCCAGCCCGCAGAAGCCGATCGGCTCGGCGCTCTCCTTCAGTTCCACCGCGTAGAAACCGAAACCCGTCTCGTCGATCACGGCGCGGATGCGCTCCATCATCGCGTCGGCTTCCTCTGCGCTGCGGCGGAAGGGGAAGAATTCCATGACCTTCGGGTCGCGGTTGATCTCGCGAAACAGGTCGCGGTCGTCGTCGCGCCAGTTGCGCAGGACGAGACGCGGCGTTTCGACGATCGGTGGCATGGCCGCTCTCCGTGCGCTGTCAGGGCGTGACGAAATCGGTCTTGCGGTAACCCTGGAGGTAGAGCAGGGCGGTGAGGTCGGCATGGTCGATGCGGATCTTCGCCTGGGCGGCGACCGAGGGCTTCGCGTGCAGCGCGACGCCGGAGCCGGCCAGTTCCAGCATGCCGAGATCGTTGGCGCCGTCGCCGACCGCGATCGCCTCATGGGTGTCGATGCCGAGGCGGGCGGCGATGTCGACCAGTGCATCGACCTTGGCCTGCTTGCCGAGGATCGGCTCGGCCACTTCGCCGGTGAGGATTCCGTCCTTTTCCAGCAGGATGTTGGCGCGGTTCTCGTGGAAGCCGAGGCGGGCGGAAATCGGTGCGGTGAAGACGCTGAAGCCGCCGGAGACGAGGGCGGTGTAGTGACCCCTGGCCTTCATCGTGGCGATCAGTTCGAGACCGCCGGGGGTCAGCGTGATGCGCTTTTCGATCACCTCGTCAACCACCTTGATCGGCAGGCCCTTCAAGAGCGCGACGCGTTCGCGCAGCGCCGGCTCGAAGGCGATCTCGCCGTTCATGGCGCGGGCGGTGATCAGCGACACCTTGTCCTTCAGGCCGACTTCGGCGGCCAGTTCGTCGATGCATTCCTGGCCGATCATGGTCGAATCCATGTCGGCGATCAGGAATTTCTTGCGCCGCGTGTCGGCGTCCTGCACGGCGACGTCGATCTTCTGATCGCCGATCAGCGCGCGAAGCGCGGCTTCCGCAGCCTTCTCGTCGGTGCCGTCCTTCAGCACGATGTCGCAGGCGATGCCGTCGGCGAGCCAGTAGAGGCCGGAGGCCTTGAGGCTCTCGGCGGCGCGCTCGGCAAGCGCCGGCTCAAGGATCGGATTTGACGGATTGGCGAGAAGCGTGGCAACGAAGGCCATGATGGAAAATCCTGAAAACGACATCGACGCGATCCTGATAACCGGGCCGACCGCCAGCGGCAAGTCCGCGCTGGCGCTGGAACTGGCAAAGCGGCATGGCGGCCACGTCATCAATGCCGACAGCATGCAGGTCTACGATACGCTGAGGGTCCTGACCGCGCGACCGTCGGAGGATGAGATGGAGGGCGTGCCGCATCATCTTTACGGCCATGTGCCGGCGGGCGCCGCCTATTCCACCGGCGACTGGCTGCGGGAGGTGGCGAGGCTCGTCGCGGATCTGAAGGCAGAAGGCGTGCTGCCGGTGATCGTCGGCGGCACCGGGCTCTATTTCAAGGCGCTGACCGGCGGGCTCGACGAGATCCCCGCCATTCCGGCGGAAGTTCGCAAGCGCCTGCGCGAGCGGTTGATCGCGGAGGGACCTGAGGCGCTTTACCGGGAGCTCGTGAGCCGGGATCCGGCGATGGCCGCGCGGCTCGGCCGCCAGGACGGACAACGGATCGTGCGGGCGCTGGAGGTGCTGGAGGCGACCGGTCGGTCGATTGCGGCGTTCCAGGGGCAGGGCGGGCCGGTGATCGTCGATCCTGAGCGGGCGAAGAAGATTATCAAGCTGCCGGACCGCAAGCTGCTGCACGAGCGGATCAACCGCCGCTTCGCGCGGATGTTCGACGACGGGGCGGTCGCGGAGGTCGAGGCTCTGCTGAAGCTCGGGCTTTCCCCCGACATGCCGGCGATGAAGGCGATCGGCGTGTCGCAAATCGCCGCCCTGCTGCGAGGCGAGCTGACGCCGGAAGAGGTGGTCGATCAAGCCTCGGCCGCCACCCGGCAATATGCCAAGCGACAGATGACCTGGTTCCGCAACCAGATGGACGCGAGCTGGGCGAGGATCGGTTGAGGGGCGGCGGCAGTAGTCTCGTGCGCGCCTCATGCGTCCTCATGCTGAGGAGCTTGGCCGAAGGCCAAGCCTCGAAGCATCCGGCCGCGGATGTCATTGCCAGGCCATCCGCCCTCGCCCTTCGAGGGTCGCTGACGCTCCCGCCTCAGGGTGAGGGCCATTGTTCGCGCCCGAGTGGTTAGCCTCAGTCCTTGCGATAGAGGCTCGACAATGGCTTCTTCAGGATGCTCTCGCGCAGGGATGAGCCGGATTCGCGGCGGATCGATGGGGTGGGCTCTGCCCGGTCCACGGGTGGTTGCGGCTGCGAGCGGGCGACATAGGGGTCGCGCAGGCTGTCTGCGGGATCGTCGAGCCGGCGGGCGTAGCGGGCGGGCTCGTCCGCCGGCGCGGTGCGCGGCAGCATGTCGGGGCGGTAGGGTTCGATCGGCGGCGTGTCGAGCCGGGGCGTGTCGAGCCGGGGCCTGTCGAGTGGGGCTGCCTCGGGCTGCGGGATATCGAGCCGTGCATAGGGGCGCTGGAATGCAGGTTCCGGCGGGCGCTGGGTCGGCGGGGCCGATTGCGGCGGCGGCGTCATCAGGGCCTGGCGGATCTCCTCGAAGCTCGCATCGTGGCCGAGATTGGGTATTACTTCGCGTTCCAGAGCGGCCGCTCTTGGCGACTCGACCGTAGCACCGTCCGGCGCGTATTCATCCGCCTCGTCGACGCTTGCGGGCTGCCCGGCGTCGAAGCTCTGCTGGAAGGCGGAAATATCGGGGCCGGCAATGGCGCGCATGCGGCTGACGATGGTGCGCAGGTCAACCGTGTCGGGGCTGTCGTCCGAGGCTTTGGCGGTGACGCCGTTGGCCTTCGGCAGGTGGTTTTCGTCGACGCGGGCGAACCGCATGCGCATCGGCACGGCGATCGCCTCGCCGAAGGCGATCGCTTCGCCATTGCCGATCGACGAGATGAAGCTGGTCGTCGATATGGACGAATCCGGGATGGCCGAGCGGATGATTTCCTGGTCGCGATCGTTGGCGAGCCGCATGGCAAACAGCGTCGAGCACTGCGACAGGATCGTCTGGTCGAGTTCGCCGGGGCGCTGGGTGATGATGCCGAGCGACACGCCGTATTTGCGGCCTTCCTTGGCGATGCGGGCGATCGCCTGGCGCGTCGGGAAGAAGCCGAGATTGGGATCGGCCGGCACGTAGCGGTGGGCTTCTTCGCACACGACCAGCATGTGGATCGCGCCGTTCGACCAGAGCGCCAGCTCGAAGGCCATGCGGCAGAGCACGGAGGCGACGGAATTGACGACTTCCGACGGTATGCCGGCGAGCTGGAAGGTCGAGATTGGCCGATCGTCTCCCGGAATGCGGAAGATATGGGCGATCGTCTCCATGATCGTGTCGCTGATCGTGTTGTTGGAGAACATGAAATGGTAGCGCGGGTCGTTGATCGCCGCCATGACGCGCATCTTCAGCGAGCGCAGCATGGGCTTTTCGCCGCGGCCCTCGAGCCGGCCTATGCGCTCGTCGATCAGCGCCAGGAGGTCGGCGATGCGGTAGGGCACCGGCGTGTCGGCGGTGATCGAGCTCTTGTCGCCGGAGCGACGCATCAACGCGCTCTCATTGCCGCGGAAGGCGCGCTTGGCCTCCGGCATCAGGTCGCGCAGGATATCGAGTTCTTCGGCGACCGGCGGGCGGCCGCGGAACAGAACCTCGGCGAATTCCTCGAGCCGCATCAGCCAGAAGGGCAGGTCGAGCGTGTCAGTGTCGATGACGACGGCATGTTCGGGGAAGGCGGCGGCGAATTCGTTGTGCGGGTCGAGGATCAGCACGCGCAGCTTCGGATCGCTCTCGATCGCCTTGCGCAGCAGCAGCGACACGGCGGTCGACTTGCCGACGCCGGTCGAGCCGACCACGGCGAAATGCTTGGACAGCATGGAGGGGACGTGGATCGTCGCGTCGATGCTCTCGTCCTGGGTGAGCTTGCCGATGACGGCGGTGTCGCCCTTGCGGGTGTCGTAGATGCGCAGGAGATCGGCGGCGCGGATGCGGTGAGCGATCGAGCCGAGATAGGGATAGCGCGAAATGCCGGTCGAGAAGAGCTCGCTGCCGTCGTCGCCGACATGCACTTCGCCCAGCAGTTCGACCTCGATGAGGAAGGTGTTGTCCTCGCCTTCGCCCCAGTTCTTCGTGCCGGTCTGCATGGAATAGGCGAGCGCCACGACGCGGTTCTTGCCGACGGTGATCGAGATCAGCCGGCCGACCGACCACAGCTCGGTCAGATCCGTGCCGCCGTCCTCGGCGACGGCTGCGATCGTCGCGCGCGAACCGTTGCAGGCGACGACGCGGCCGAGGAAGCGGTTTCCCCGTGCCATTTGGTCGCGGCGATCCTGCTCGCCGGCCTGTCCGGATGTCTGGAGGTCACTATTGCGCAATATCTGCTCCCTGGTCGGGGCGCAGTTTAGTGCCCAAGGCTTTAACAGGGCGTATAATTAATATGCGATAAGTTCGCAGGCCTGCCCGTTCCGCGGGCTTAGGGTCCGGTTTTTAGGCTCGTCCGCGTTGACGCCTGCCATATTTCTGTCTATCACTTCTTCCTATGAACAATTCGCAGATCCTTATTGTGGTGGGAAAGCGCATGGGCAGGGTGGTGTAACCATCCGGCGACAGCCACCCATGCGCAGACAAACAGGCTCCTCAAAGGGGCCTTTTTTTATGGCCGAAACCGGGGTAGCACCCCTCCAAGATAATCCAGCAAGACAGAATGAGACGGGAAGAGGCATGACGGGCAAAGACAATCAGATGACGGGCGCCGAGATCGTCCTCAAGGCGCTGAAGGACAACGGGGTCGAGCATATCTTCGGTTATCACGGCGGCGCCGTGTTGCCGATCTATGACGAGATCTTCCAGCAGGACGATATCCAGCACATCCTGGTGCGCCACGAGCAGGGCGCCGGCCATGCGGCCGAAGGCTATGCCCGCTCCACCGGCAAGGTCGGCGTCATGCTGGTGACCTCCGGCCCGGGCGCCACCAATGCGGTGACGCCGCTGCAGGACGCGCTGATGGACAGCGTTCCGCTCGTCTGCATCTCCGGCCAGGTCCCGACCTCGCTGATCGGTTCCGACGCCTTCCAGGAATGCGACACCGTCGGCATTACCCGGCCGTGCACCAAGCACAACTGGCTGGTCAAGGACGTCAACGATCTCGCCCGCATCATCCACGAGGCCTTCCGCATCGCCCAGTCCGGCCGCCCGGGCCCGGTCCTCGTCGACGTGCCCAAGGACGTGCAGTTCGCCACCGGCACCTATACGCCGCCGTCCAACCACATCATCCAGAAGAGCTACCAGCCGAAGGTGCAGGGCGACATCAACGCCATCCGCGCAGCCGTCGAGCTGATGGCCAATGCGCGCCGGCCGATCATCTATTCGGGTGGTGGGGTCGTCAATTCCGGACCGGAAGCCTCCAAGCTGCTGCGTGAACTGGTCGAACTGACCGATTTTCCGATCACCTCGACCCTGATGGGGCTCGGCTCCTATCCGGCCTCGGGCAAGAACTGGCTCGGCATGCTCGGCATGCACGGCTCCTACGAGGCCAACATGGCGATGCATGACTGCGACGTCATGGTCTGCATCGGCGCGCGCTTCGACGACCGTATCACCGGCCGCCTCAACGCGTTCTCGCCGAACTCTAAGAAGATCCACATCGACATCGATCCGTCGTCGATCCACAAGAACGTCCGGGTCGACGTGCCGATCACCGGCGATGTCGGCCATGTGCTGGAAGACATGGTCCGCCTGTGGCGGGCGCTGCCGAAGAAGCCGGACGTCGCCCAGACGGCCGAGTGGAAGGCAAGCGTCGAGAAGTGGCGGGCGCGCAACTCCTTCGCCTATACGCCGTCGAAGGACGTCATCATGCCGCAATACGCCATCGAGCGGCTGTCGGCGCTGACGCAGGGCCACGACACGTACATCACCACGGAAGTCGGCCAGCACCAGATGTGGGCGGCGCAGTATTTCGGCTTCGAACAGCCGAACCGCTGGATGACCTCGGGCGGTCTCGGCACTATGGGCTACGGCTTCCCGGCGGCGATCGGCGTGCAGATCGCCCATCCGGAGAGCCTGGTCATTGACATCGCCGGCGATGCCTCGATCCAGATGTGCATCCAGGAAATGTCCTGCGCCGTGCAGTACGAGGCGCCGGTCAAGATCTTCGTCCTCAACAACCAGTACATGGGCATGGTCCGCCAGTGGCAGCAGCTCTTGCACGGCAACCGTCTGTCGCATTCCTATACCGAGGCGCTGCCGGACTTCGTCAAGCTGGCGGATGCCTATGGCGCGGTCGGCCTGCGCTGCGAGAAGCCGGACGATCTCGACGACGCCATTCTCGAAATGATCAACGTCAAGAAGCCGGTGATCTTCGACTGCCGCGTCGCCAACCTCGCCAACTGCTTCCCGATGATCCCGTCGGGCAAGGCGCACAATGAAATGCTGCTGCCCGACGAGGCGACCGACGAAGCGGTGGCGAACGCCATCGACGCCAAGGGCCGCCAGCTGGTTTGACGATTGAAATAGGAACAGAGACATGAACGCACATCAGCAGCCCACCGGTTCGGCCTATTTCATCGCCAAGGAAACCGCAGCCGTCGAAAGCCATACGCTGTCGATCCTGGTCGACAACGAACCGGGCGTACTCGCCCGGGTGATCGGCCTGTTCTCCGGCCGCGGCTACAACATCGAAAGCCTCACGGTCTCGGAGACCGAGCACGAGGCGCATCTGTCGCGCATCACGGTCGTGACGCGCGGCACGCCGAGCGTGCTCGAACAGATCAAGGCGCAGCTCGAGCGGATCATCCCCGTTCACCGCGTGGTGGATCTCACGGTGCGCGCCCGCGACCTCGGCCAGGAACGTCCGGTCGAGCGGGAAGTGGCGCTGGTCAAGGTGGCCGGCACCGGCGAGACCCGCGCCGAGACGCTGCGCCTGGCCGACGCTTTCCAGGCCAAGGTCATCGACGCGACCGTCGAGCACTTCATCTTCGAGATCACCGGCAAGTCGTCGAAGATCGACCAGTTCGTGGCAATCATGAAGCCGCTCGGTCTGAACGAGATCTGCCGCACCGGCATCGCTGCGATGAACCGCGGCCCGCAGGGCATGTGATCGGCCGCAAGGATCGAACGAGACGGCAACGGGCGCCTTTGGCGCCCGTTTTGCTTTCGTAGAGCTCATGTCGTCCGCAGATGGCAGTCTCCGCCGTCGGTCTTTGCCGGGCGAGGCGTGTCCATTCGTCTTCTCCCCATCGGGGAGAAGGTGGCGCGTAGCGCCGGATGGAGGGGGCCCTGATTGCGGGATGGTGGCTTCGCCCCCTCCTCGCCTCGTCTTGAGCTTGTCGAAGGGCGCTCGGCCCTTCTCCGCAATGGGGAGAAGGGGGAGATACAAGACTTGCGCCTTTTGCGTCTGTGAGCTTGGGCTGAAGAAGAATGACGGTGGGATGGCTGACTAAAACATCGACATCTGCGCCGGTGCCGGCTGGGCTTGGGCGTCGGCTGTTTCGGCTGCGGCAGCCACCGTTTCGACAGCTGCCGCCGTGCGGGCGTCCGTCTTGCCGGAGCCTGCGTTCTTCGTCTTCGCCACTGGCGGTGCTTTCGATCCTGTCGCGCCAAGATCCTCGAGGAAACCGGACAGGATCTTGTCCAGCGTCGCGCGCACCAGGGCATAGTGGACGAACTGGCCGCGCTTTTCGCGGCTGATCAGGCCGGCGGTTTCGAGGATGGTGAGGTGCTGCGAGATGGAGGGTTTCGCCATGTCGAAGCGCGAGGCGATTTCGCCGGCGGTGAGGCCGGATTCTGCGAGATGTTTGAGGATGGCCCGGCGCGGCGGTGCGGCAAGGGCGTGGAAGACCTGCTGGACACGACGTTCGTCCCGGCCCGCAGGCGGCTTTTTTGTCTGCTTTTTCAAGCCGAAGTTCCGTCTTTACATGCGATAGTCTGGTCGGGATTTCTATAATTAGGAAATCCCCTAAAAGTCCAGTGCTGCAAAGATTTTGATATTTAGCTTTGTGCCTAAATAACTGGTCCGCGGGCCGGAAAGGGATTCAGGGCGGCGCTTACAGCATGTCGAGCGCCGTCTTGCGCGCCGGGGGCGGGAAGGCGGCGTCGAGGGCGGCCCAGTCCTCGTCGGAAATGTCGAGGTCGACGGCGTCGCGGTTTTCGCGCACGCGCCGGAGGTTGGAACTCTTCGGGATGGCGACCACGCTCTCGCGTTCCAGGATGAAGGCAAGGGCGACCTGGGCGGGCGTGGCCTGGTAGGCCTTGGCGATGCGGATCAGTTCGGGATGGTGAACGAGGCGGCCCTGTTCGATCGGCGAATAGGCCATGACCGGGATGCCGCGGCTCTGGCACCAGGGCAGAAGATCGTATTCGATGCCGCGCCGCGACAGGTTGTAGAGCACCTGGTTGACGGCGCAGTTCTCGCCTTGCGGCACGGTCAGCAGTTCCTCCATGTCGGCGGTGTCGAAGTTGGAGACGCCCCAGGCGCCGATCTTGCCGGCCGCCTTCAACTCTTCGAAGGCGGCGACGGTGTCTGCGAGCGGATGCTCTCCGCGCCAGTGCAGAAGGTAGAGGTCAAGGCGGTCGGTGCCGAGCCGTTTCAGGCTCGCCTCACAGGCGGCGATGGTGCCGGTGCGGCTGGCGTTCCACGGATAGACCTTGCTCACCAGGAAGACCTCGTCGCGCCGGTCTTCGAGCGCCTTGCCGACGATGCGTTCGGCGCCGCCCTCGCCATACATTTCCGCCGTGTCGATCAGGGTCATGCCGAGATCGAGGCCGAGCCTGAGGCTGTCGATCTCGTCATTGGCCCGGGCCTTCACCTCGCCCATCTGCCAGGTGCCGAGGCCGAGCGCCGGGATGTCGATGCCGGAGGGCAGGGTGACGGTCGGGATCGGATCGTGCATCGGGACTCCTCATCGCTTGGCAGGTCCTCCAGCTTAGTCCAGCGTCGGGCGGTTTCAATCCATCGCGGATTGCCATGGTGACAAATCTGCGGTGGCGGGGCAGGTTACGCCTCACTATCGTGCGGCAAATTCTTCGGGAGACCTACCTTGGATACGGCGACGCTGACCGCCCTTGTGACTTTTGCCTTCGCCACCTCGATCACACCGGGGCCGAACAACATGATGCTGTTCGCCTCGGGGGTGAATTTCGGCTTCCGCCGCACGATTCCGCACATGCTGGGCATTGGCGCCGGTTTTCTGTCATTACTGATCGGCGTGGGCCTCGGGCTCGGGGCGCTGCTGGCAACCGTGCCGATCCTCTATACGGGCCTGAAGATCGCCGGGGGTCTCTACCTCGTCTACATCGCCTGGAAGATCGGATCGTCGCGCACGCTCGGCGAAGGCAAGGCCTCGGCCCGGCCGATGACTTTTTTGGGTGCCGCCGCCTTCCAGTGGGTCAATCCCAAGGCCTGGGTGATGGCCGTGACCGCCATGGCCGTCTATGTCGATCCGAACAGCTACGTGTGGAGCGTGTTCGTCATCGGCCTGGTCTTTGCTGCGGTCAATGTGCCGAGCGTCTCGACCTGGGCTGGTTTCGGCTCGGTGCTGCGTGAATGGCTCTCCGTGCCGGTGCGGCTCAAATGGTTCAACATCACCATGGCGGTTCTTCTCGTCGCCAGCCTCTGGCCGATGCTGCGCTAGCGGTCGCCTGCGCTCTTGCCAACCTTGCGGGGGTGCTTAAGACTGGGCGCTGCCAGAGGGGAAGAGCGATTTGTCCGAGCACAGCCACGACCATCACGACCATCACCACGGGCACGACCACGGCCATGGGCACCATCACCACGACAACCACTATGGCGACATGCAGGCGCGGGTGCGGGCGCTCGAAACCCTGCTCACCGAAAAGGGGCTGATCGATCCAGCGGCGATCGACGCCATTGTCGAGACCTACGAAACCAGGGTCGGGCCGCGCAACGGGGCGCGGGTGGTGGCGAAAGCCTGGGCCAATCCGGACTTTGCCGAATGGCTGCGCGCCGATGCGACCGCGGCAATCGCCAGCCTCGGCTATACCGGCCGCCAGGGCGAGCATATGCGCGCCGTGTTCAACACGCCCGACACCCACAACATGGTCGTCTGCACGCTCTGTTCCTGTTACCCCTGGGCGGTGCTCGGGCTGCCGCCGGTCTGGTACAAGGCGCCGGCCTACCGCTCGCGCGCCGTCATCAATCCGCGCGCCGTGCTGGCCGAATTCGGCGTGACGCTCAGCCCGGAAACGCAGATCCGCGTCTGGGATTCGACGGCGGAGCTGCGCTACCTCGTCGTGCCCGAGCGCCCCGCCGGGACCGAAGGTCTGGACGAGGCGGCGCTGGCGGACCTCGTTACCCGCGATTCGATGATCGGCACGGGTCTGGCGCTTGCGCCGGGAGTAGCATCTTGAACGGGCCGCACGATCTCGGCGGGCAGATGGGCTTCGGTCCGGTCGCGCCGGAAAAGGACGAACCGGTCTTCCACGCCGAGTGGGAAAAGCGCGCGCTCGGCGTCACACTCTCCTGCGGCGCCTTCGGGGCCTGGAACATCGACGAGAGCCGGCACGCGCGCGAGAGCATTCCGCCCGCCGAATACCTCTCGGCGAGCTATTACGAGATCTGGATCCGGGCGCTGGACACGCTGCTGGAGCGGCACGGATTTGCCACGCGCGACGAGCTTCGTGCGGGACAGAACCTGACGCAAGGGGCGGTGCCGAAACGCACGCTGAAGGCCGAGATGGTGGCCGGCGTGCTCGCCCGCGGCGGGCCGTGCGACCGGCCGGTGCATGTCGAGCCGAAGTTTGCCGCCGGCGACCGGGTCCGCACCCGCAACTTCCATCCGGAGACCCACACGCGCCTGCCGCGTTATGCGCGCGACAAGGTCGGCATGATCGAGGCGGTGCAGGGCAGTTTCGTCTTCCCCGACGACAATGCCCATGGACAAGGCGAGAACCCGCAATGGGTCTATACCGTGGTGTTCGACGCGGCCGAAATCTGGGGCGACGGCTGCGATCCGACGCTGAGCGTTTCGATCGACGCGTGGGAGAGCTATCTTGAGCGCATGTGAGAGCCCGTCGGCATTGAGCCAGTCGCCCGGCCTGCCGAAGTCGGCGGAGGGTGATCCGGTGTTTGCCGAGCCGTGGCATGCGCAGGCCTTCGCCATGACCGTGCATCTGCACGAGCGCGGTCTCTTCAGCTGGGCCGAATGGGCAGGCACCTTGTCGGCGGAACTGCATAAGCCCGGGCGCGCCGAGGACGGTTCGGACTATTTCGACGGCTGGGTCGCCGCGCTGACGACACTGCTCGCCGCCAAGGGGCTCGCCGAGACGGAGACGGTGCTGGCGCTGCAGGAAAGCTGGAAACGCGCGGCGGAGGCCACGCCGCATGGCAGCCCGATCGTGCTGGCCAACGATCCCCTGCGTTCATCCTAAAGGCGCCCTCGCGGATCGGTTGCATTTGTTCCGCCTTGGAGTATCGTTCCTATCGGGTGCGGGCGATGCAATCCGGGGGACGGGATGGCTGGGGACACGACGAATCCGGCGGGAAGTGACCAACAGGCCCAGAGCCTGGATGCGGAAACCAAAGCGGCACTGGCGGCGGAGAAGCGGCGCGAGCGCATGCTCGGCGTCTATCTGCTGATCCTGCCCATTCTTTTCACCTGCCTGCTGGTGGCGATCTGGCCGAGCCCGTTCACGCAGCCGGGCAAGGCGGTGCCGGAAATCCGCTCGCTGTGGAATTTCACCGACCAGGTCGAGGTCCGGCTGCTGATGATCGTGCTGGTCTCCGGCGCGCTCGGCAGCGCGGTTTCCGCGGCGCGTACCTACGCCAATTTCCACGGGCTCGGCCGCTATGAGCCGAGCTGGACCTGGTGGTACCTGATGAAGGTGCCGATCGGTATGGGGCTGGCGCTCTTCCTCTACATGGTCGTGCGCGGCGGGCTGTTCTCGGCCTCGCTCAGCGACAGCGGGGCGGTGATGGACGCCGCCAATCCGTTCGGCTTTGCCGCGCTCGGCGCGCTCGCCGGCATGTTCGCCAAGGAGGCGTCGGACAAGCTGGAAGAGATATTCAAGGCGGTGTTCCGCACGGCCGAGAAGCCGCCGGTGGCGCGGCCGAAGATCGACAAGCTCGATCCTGCGGCAAAGAAGGTGAAGGACCCGGACCTGACGCTCAAGGTGGTCGGCAGCGGCTTCGATGACAAATCAACGGTCAAGGTCGGCGACAAGAAGCGGGACAGCATGTTCAAGAATACCGGCCTGCTGGTGGTGACCCTGTCGCCCGAGGACCTGGAGAGGCCGGGCAAGCTGCCGGTCGTGGTCGTGGCGGGCACGCAGGGCGGCGGCACGTCGGCGGCGGTGGAACTGCCGGTCGCCGGTTGAGCCGGCGGTTTTCGAGCCTGCCGGGCCGGACGCGGTTCCGGCCCGCCTGCTGTCAGGTCTCGAACTGCCGGTAGCACTCGTCGGCCACCTGCTGCAGCCGTTCGCGCGAGATCTCGCCGGTCACGGCATAACCGATCGGGCCGTCGATCCAGTAGAAGGTCTCGAGACCCGCGTCGCTTGCATAACGGAAGCTGGTCTCGCGGTTTTCCTCGTTGCGGCCGAGCAGGATGGTGACCCTTTCGCCGGCATCGTCCTCGTACATCAGAAGCGCGCCGGCCTTGCCGGAAACCGGCACGAGCCGGCCGCCGACGAGTTTCAGGCCGACGGCCGTGAGGTCGGGGATGTGCAGCGGCGTGTCGAGCCGCTTGCCGAGCCAGGCGGCGAGATGCTGCTGTTCGTCGGCACCGACCTCGACCGGATGGCGGACGTCGCTGGCATAGATCAGGAAGGCCGAGTGCGACTGGTCGGACAGGGCGGCCGCGCTCTGCAGCGCCGGCTGCCGTTCGCCGGGCAAGATTGACGGGGCCAACTGGCCGGCAAAGGCGCCGCCGATGAAGAGCACCACGGCGGCGGCCGCCTGCCAGAAACGCGGGAGGCCCGGGGCGGGGCCGCGTTGGGCTGCGGCTCTCGCCCTGGAAACGATGGCAGCGTCGTCCGGCCGGGGCTCGGCACGGCCGGCAAACAGGCCGCGGATGTCCGCATTCTGCCGCTGCCAGTCGGCGACCATGGCGGCGGCATCGGGATTGGCGCCCAGCCAGGCCTCGACCTCGCGCTGCCGATCGGTATCGAGATAGCCGTCGACATAGGCATGCAGGTCGTCTTCGCTGACGGGGGTGGTCTGGTCGGTCATCGCGGTCTCCGCAACGAAATGATGTTGCTGTCGTTCAATTGATCGCGCAGGCGCTGGCGCGCGCGCGACAGGCGGGACATGACGGTGCCGATCGGCAGATCGAGCATGTCGGCCACTTCCTGATAGCCGTAGCCTTC
>Ga0180012_1000076_pt1 | contig 49251 bp, 40 predicted proteins | sample KR11_S2_MetaG_FD_122243 | JGI IMG/M metagenome (GOLD analysis project Ga0180012, IMG submission 122243) | Groundwater microbial communities from the Olkiluoto Island deep subsurface site, Finland - KR11_S2_MetaG | ecosystem: Environmental > Aquatic > Deep subsurface > Groundwater | place...
CATGGCGAGCGCGGTGACGTCGTCGCCGGAGCCGATGCGGGCAAAGCCGCCGGGCATGGTCTGCCATCCGTCGCGGGTGCGGGCGGCGGAGCCACGCCGCGCCCTCGGACGTGGGGTGAGAGTGCCGGCGGCCAGCGCCGGGGTGGTGGAGAGGGTGACGACCTCTTGGCCGACGAGGTTCGGACCTTCGGTTTCCAGCCATTCAGTCGTCGAATGGCGCGACAAGCCGGACACTCGCGAGCCGAGCACCGAACGCCCGTTGTCGTCGAAGAAGGGCAGGCGGGAATAGGCCGGGCCGATGACCATCCGGTCGATGTTGCGCGCGACGTGGTCGCGCTCGCTCTTCTGGCCGCACCACCAGGTGGCGATCGACGGCAGTGCCAGATCCTCGCCCAGCAGGTGGCGACAGATGGTCGGCATGAAGGCGAGGAAGGCGCGGGTTTCCAGAATGCCGGAGCCGAGCGCGTTGACGAAGGTCACCGAGCCGTTGCGCAGCGCCTGCACCATGGCCGGCGTGCCGATATGGGAACTCTGGTCGAGTTCCAGCGGATCGGCATAGGCCGCGTCGAGGCGGCGCCACAGCACGCTGATGGGCTTCAGCCCGGCCACAGTCCGCACCATGACCCGTCCGTTGACCACGGCGAGGTCCTCGCCCTCAAGCAGCATGATGCCGAGATAGCGGGCGATGTAGGCGTGTTCGAAATAGGTCTCGTTGGCGGGGCCGGGCGACAAGACGGCGATCCGGTCGTCGCTGTTCTGCTTCTGCGCTTGCAGGGCTTCGCGGAAGGCGCCGAAGAAGGGGGCGAGCCGATGCACATGGCTTTCGCCGTAGATGTCGGAGAAGGCGCGGGCGGTCGCCACGCGGTTTTCCAGGGCAAAGCCGGCGCCGGAGGGCGCCTGGGTGCGGTCGGCCAGCACCCACCAGTTGCCGTCCGGCCCTCGGCCGATCTCGAAGGAGCAGAAATGCAGATAGTGGCCGCCGGCCGGCTTGATCCCGACCAGCGGGCGCAGGAATTCCGGATTCGCGGCGACGAGGGCAGGCGGCAGGAAACCCCGCTCGACAAGCTTGTTGTCGCTATAGACGTCGGCGACCACGGCTTCGAGCAGGTTGGCGCGCTGCACCAGCCCTGCGGCCAGCACGTTCCATTCCTTCTCGTCGATCAGCACCGGGATGTGGGAGAAGGGCCAGACGCGCTCGCTGGAGCCGGCGGCACCATAGGCGCGGTAGAACACGCCGGCATCGCGCAGGTAGCGGTCGGCCCTGGCGAACCGCTCATGCAGGTCGTGCTCGGACATGCGGTCGAGGGCCGCGACGAAGGACTGCCAGACCGGGCGGATCTTGCCTTCGGCATCGATCATCTCGTCGGCGGCGCCCGGAAGGACGCGATAACCGGCGGTTCGCGCTTCCTTCATCTCTTCGTCTGCCGGGCCTTTGTCCGCCGCCGGTTTGTTCGCCATCTAGTCAAATACCCTGGGGTCGCCGCAAGTCCAATGTATGGGGGAATTCCGGCGAAACCGTCTCCGGCCATAGCGGAAAATTGCCTGCTGTATGACCCCACGGTTCGAAACGCGCAAGCCGCCTTGCCTCCGCTTCATTCCCGTTCACAGGGAATGTGTCGTAGTTTCGACCGCCGGGATGCGCCACATGGTAGACGCAACCGCCGATCGACCGGCCCGACCACATATCATAAACATCAAATGTTAGCGGTGTGTTGACCGGCAGGACCGGATGCAGGCCCGAGGCCGGCTGCCAGGCCTTGTAGCGCACGCCGCCGACCGAGACGCCGTTGGTGCCGGTCTTCGACAGCGGCACGCGCCGCCCGTTGCAGGCGATCGCATAGCGCTCCGGATTGCCGGTTTCCAGCCGCACCTGCAGCCGTTCGACCGAGGAGTCGACGTAACGCACGGTTCCGCCGATCGCGCCCTGTTCGCCCATGACATGCCAGGGTTCGAGCGCCTGCCGGAGTTCCAACCGCGAATCGCCGTATTCGACCTCGCCGTAGAAGGGGAAGCGGAACTCGAGCTGGGCGGCGAACCATTCCGGCTTGAAGTCGAAACCGTTGTCGCGCAGGTCTGCCAGCACTTCGAGGAAGTCCTGCCAGATATAGTGCGGCAGCATGAAGCGGTCGTGCAGGGCCGTGCCCCAGCGCACGAAGCTGCCGCCGGTCGGGTTCTTCCAGAAGCGGGCAATCAGGGCGCGCACGAGAAGCTGCTGGGCGAGCGACATGCGGGCATTCGGCGGCATTTCGAAACCGCGGAACTCGACGAGGCCGAGCCGACCGGTCGGACCGTCGGGCGAGAACATCTTGTCGATGCAGATCTCGGCGCGGTGGGTGTTGCCGGTGACGTCGATCAGGAGGTTGCGGAACAGCCGGTCGACCAGCCAGGGCAGCGGCGCAGCCTCGCCCGATCCCGGCAACGGGATCTGCGCCATCGCGATCTCGAGTTCGTAGAGGCTGTCGTGGCGCGCTTCGTCGATGCGCGGCGCCTGGCTGGTCGGGCCGATGAACAGGCCGGAGAAAAGGTAGGACAGCGACGGGTGACGCTGCCAGTGCAGAATGAGGCTCTTCAGCAGGTCGGGACGGCGCAGGAACGGACTGTCGGCCGGATTGGCCCCGCCCACCACCACATGGTTTCCGCCGCCGGTGCCGGTGTGGCGGCCGTCGATCATGAACTTGTCGGCGCCGAGACGTGATTCCCGCGCCTCCTCGTAAACCGCGCCGGTGATCGAGACGCAGTCGTCCCAGCTGGCGGCCGGATGGATGTTGACCTCGATGACGCCGGGGTCGGGGGCGACGCGCACGACATTGATGCGCTCGTCATGCGGCGGCGCATAACCTTCGATATGGACCGGCAGGTCGAGGGCTGCTGCCGCCTGTTCGGCGGCGGCGACCAGTTCGAGATAGTCCTCGATCCGCTCGACCGGCGGCATGAAGATGCTGAGGCGCCCGTCGCGCACCTCGACCGACATGGCGGTTCGCACCGCGCCGCCGATCTCGCCGAGCACCTGCTCGACGCGGCCCTGCTGGATCGTGTCATCCACCTGGAACGAGGCTTCGGGCATGGCGCGGCCGGCGGGTTCTACCACCTCCGGCAGCGGCCCCCGCGGTTCGCTCGGATCGGCCGGGTGGATATAGGGGAACTGCGACGGCGGGACATAGGGCAGGGCACCGAGCGGCAGGCGGTAGCCGACGGGGCTGTCGCCCGGCACGAGGAAGATCTTGCCGCGGCGTGTCTTCCATTTCTCGCTCACCCAGCGCTTGCCGGTGGCCTTGCTGTTCCACGTCTGGACGGGCAGGACATAGCCGCTCGGCTCGGTCAGGCCGCGTTCGAAGACGCGGGCGATGCGGCTGCGCTCTTCCGGGTCCCTCAGCTTGGAATTGGCCGGATCGACATTGTCGGGAAGATTGGCCTCCTTGAGGATCCATTCGCCGGGATCCTCATAGGCGGGCACCACCATTTCGGATTCGATGCCGAGAGCGCCGGCGATCTCGCCGAGCAGCCGGCCGGCATCGTCGGCGGTGACCTCGTAGCGCTTGCCTTCCTCGGCCACCAGTTCCGGGTTCTGCCAGATCGGCTTGCCGTCCTTGCGCCAGTAGAGCGAGAAGGTCCAACGCGGCAGGCTTTCGCCGGGATACCACTTGCCCTGGCCGTAGTGCAGGAAACCGCCCGGCGCAAAGCGCTCGCGCAGCCGCCGGATCAGCGTGTCGGCTTTGTCGCGTTTGGTCGGCCCCACCGCGTCGGTGTTCCACTCCTCCGACTGGAAATCGTCGATCGACACGAAGGTCGGCTCGCCGCCCATGGTGAGGCGCACGTCGCGGGCCTGAAGTTCGGCGTCGACGCGGTGGCCGAGCGCGTTCAGCTCATCCCAGCTCTCGTCGGAAAACGGCTTGGTGATGCGCGGGTGCTCGGCGACGCGCGTCACGGTCATGGCGAAATCGAATTCGGTATTCGCGTGGCCGAAATAGCCGCCGGTGATCGGCGCGGCATTGCGGTAGTGCGGAGTCGCGGCGAGCGGGATGTGGCTTTCGCCGGTCAACAGGCCCGAGGTCGGGTCGAGGCCGACCCAGCCGGCGCCGGGAAGATAGACTTCTGCCCAGGCATGCAGGTCGGTGAAGTCGACCTCGGTGCCCGACGGACCGTCGAGCGCCTTCAGGTCGGGCTTCAGCTGGATCAGGTAGCCCGAGACGAAGCGGGCGGCGAGACCGAGGCGGCGCAGAACCTGGACGAGCAGCCAGCTGGTGTCGCGGCACGAGCCCTGGCCGATGGTCAGGGTGTCCTCCGGCGTCTGCACGCCGGGCTCGAGCCTGATGACATAGCCGATCTTCTGCTGCAGGGCGGCGTTGAGGCCGACGATCATGTCGACCGTGCCCTGACCGGGCGTCCTGTCGAGCGTCTGCATGAAGGCGGTGAGCGCCGGGGTGTCCGGCTCGGGCGTCATGTAGATCTTCAGGTCGTCTCGGATGTCGGCCGGGTATTCGAACGGCCACTTGCTCGCTTCCTCCTCGACGAAGAAGTCGAAGGGATTGTAGACGGTCATGTCGGCGACGAGATCGACCTCGATCTTGAACTCGGTCACCGGGTCGGGAAAGACGTACCGGGCCTGGTAGTTGCCGTAGGGGTCCTGCTGCAGATTGACGAAGTGATTGGCCGGCGTGACTTTGAGCGAATGGCTCAGCACCTTGGTGCGCGAATGGGCGGCCGGTTTCAGCCGGATGATCTGGGGCCCCAGCCGGACCGGCTTGTCATACTTGTAGTGGGTGAGATGGTAGATGCTCGCCTTGATCGACATGTCTGCTGTTCGCCCTCTTCGCCCGTTGTTCTTTTTGCCGGGCTAAAGAGCGATCTTGTGCAATGCAGCGCCATAAAGCAAGGGCGCAAAGCCTCGGCGAATTGCGGGTACTGCGGTCGGCCACCAATCCCGCCACCGCAGTTCTGGCCTCAATCCAGGGTGCGGCGGAAGCGTTTGACGGCAATCGTCATGGCGATCGTCGTGAGCACCACCAGCGCCAGCGTGTCATAGGCGAGCACCTCGATCGACGCGCCCTTCAGCATGATGGCCCGCACCACGCGGATGTAGTGGGTGAGCGGCAGGGCCTCGCCGATCCACTGGCCCCAGTTCGGCATGCCGGCGAAGGGGAACATGAAACCGGAGAGCAGGATGTTCGGCAGGAAATACATCATCGCCATCTGCACCGCCTGCAACTGGTTGGTGGCGACGGTGGAGAAGGTGTAGCCGATCGACAGGTTGGAGACGACGAAGAGGGCGGTCACGGCGGCGAGCGCCAGCGGACTGCCGAGAATCGGTACGCGAAAGACGAAGTAACCGGCGGCGATGATGATGATCGCCTGGGCAAGGCCGATGATGACGTAGGGCGCGATCTTGCCGAGCATGATTTCGACCGGCTTGATCGGCATGGACAAGAGGTTTTCCATCGTGCCGCGTTCCAGTTCGCGCGTGACCGAGAGCGCGGTGAAGATCAGCAGCGTCATGGTCAGAATGGTGCCGAGCAGGCCCGGAACGATGTTCAGCGTCGACGAACCGGCCGGATTGTAGCGGCGGTGCTGGACGATGGTGAAGGGCGGCTTGCTCGCCTCCGCGATCGTCACGTGGCGGTCGCGTTCGAGGGCGCTCGCGATGACGCCGGAGAGCGCCCCGAGCGCCGAGCTCGCCGCCACCGGATCGGTCGCGTCGGCGGCGACCAGCAGGGCCGGGTTCTCGCCGCGCCGGACGGCCCGCTCGAAGCCTTCGGGGATCTCGACGACGAACAGCGCGCTGCCGGATTCCAGCACCCGGTCCATGTCTTCGGCGCGGGTCAGGACCTGGCGGATGTCGAAGAAGTCGGTGTTCTTCAGCGCGCCGAGGATCGAGCGGCCCAGATCGGTGTTCTCCCGCATCAGCACGGCCGTCGGCAGGTTGTGCGGCGTGGTGTTGATGGCGAAGCCGAAGAGGAAGAGCTGCATGACCGGGATCATCACCATGGTCGCGAGCGTGATGCGGTCGCGGGTCATCTGGATGAATTCCTTGATGGTCATCGCCCAGAACCGGCGCAGGAAGCCGTTGCTCACACTGGCCGCGCTCATTGGAAATTGTCCTTCGACAGGTTCATCAGCTCGATGAAGGTATCCTCGAGCGTCGGCTCGCTCGGGGTCCAGACGAGGCCCGGCCGCTCGCGGAAGGGTGCTATGGCGGAGTGCAGCATGGCTTCGTCTCGGCCGCAGACATGCAGGCTGGTGCCAAAGGGCGCGACCATGTCGATGCCCGGGCTGCGTTCCAGCTCGACCTGCAGCTTGTGCACGTCCGGGCCCGATACGCTCCAGGTGTTGAGGCCGGTCGAGGCGATCACCTCGTCGACCGTGCCGCGCACCAGCAGCTTGCCATAGGCCATGTAGGCGATCTCGTGACAGCGTTCCGCCTCGTCCATGTAGTGGGTGGAGACGAGCACCGAGAGGCCTTCGGCTGCGAGCGCATGGATCTCGCTCCAGAATTCCCGCCGCGCCTTCGGGTCGACGCCGGCCGTCGGCTCGTCCAGCAGCAGCAGGTCCGGCTCGGGCAGGATGCAGGCGCCGAGCGCCAGCCGCTGCTTCCAGCCGCCGGACAGATTGCCGGCGAGCTGGTTCTCGCGGCCGCCGAGGCCGAGGCGCTCGATGGCGTCGCGCGCCTTGCGTCTTGGGTCGTCGAGATTGTAGACGCGGGCGACGAATTCGAGGTTCTCGCGGATCGACAGGTCCTGGTAGAGCGAGAATCTCTGCGTCATGTAGCCGACGCGCCGGCGGATTGCTTCCGACTGGGTGAGGATGTCATAGCCGAGACAGGTGCCGCTGCCGCTGTCGGGGGTCAATAGCCCGCACAGCATGCGGATGGTCGTCGTCTTGCCCGAGCCGTTCGGCCCGAGGAAGCCGTGAATGCTGCCCTTGCGGACCTCGAGCGACAGCTTGTCGACGACCACACGGTCGCCGAAACTCTTTGTGAGATCGGTGACGTCGATTACCAGTTCGGCCTGGGCGGATGGCGCGGACGGCCCATTCATCACTGGTTCTCCGGCGGCGAAAGCGTCACGTCGACGGGAAGGCCGGGGCGGATGGCGGTCGGTTCCTGCGGGACGGCTTCGACGCGGTAGACGAGCTTGGCGCGCTCTTCGAGGCTGTAGATTTCCGGCGGCGTGTATTCCGCCTTGTCGGAGATGAAGCTCACCTTGGCATCCATCGGCTTGCAGCCGTCGCAGGTCATGTGCACCGTCTGGCCGATCGCGACCCTTGCGATCTCGGCTTCGGCGACGAAGAAGCGGATGCGGATGTCCTCGGGTGCGAGAATGGCGACGACCGGGCGCCCGGCCGGCACGACTTCGCCGGGCTTGTAGTAGAGCGTCTGCACGGCGCCTGCGGTCGGGGCCTCGACCGACAGGCGGGCCAGCGCGTCACGGGCGGAGGCGAGTTCGGCCTTTGCCGCCGCCATCGTTTGTTCCGTCTGGCGGATCGTTTCGCTGCGCGCGGGAAGGCCGGCGAGTGCGACCTGTCCACGGATGTTGTCGAGCGCCGCACGGTTCGCGGCTTCTGCGGCGATAGCAGCGTCCAGGTTGGCGCGGGTCGCCGTGCCGCTGCGGGCCAGCGAGCGCATGCGGTCGAGTTCCTGCACGGAGAGCGAAAGCTGGGCCTCGGCTTGGCGCTCGGAAGCCTTGAGGATGGTGATCTCTTCGGGGCGCTTCTGGGCTGCGACGGCGAGGTCATACTGCGACTGTAACGCGGCGAGACTGGCTTCCTTCGCGGATACCGCTGCCTGCGCTGCAGTGTCTTCCAGCCTGAATAGCAGTTTCCCCGCGTCGGCGCGATCACCCTCCTCGACCGTGACGTCGGCGAGCCGGCCCGCCGTTTCCGGGCCGACGAACAGCAGGTCGGCCTCGACCCAGCCCTGGTAGGGCCGCTCGGCATGGCCGTTGAGATAGATCGGCAGGAAGAAGAAGAGCGCGGCCGCGACAACGGCCGCCAGGAGGGCGATGCGCTTCATGGCGCGTCTCCTTGCACGGGGAGGAAGAGGGTTTCGACAAAGGTGTCGAACAGGGCATGCGTGTCGAGATGTTCGTAAGGTTCGAACAGCGTCGTCCAGATGATCGACATCAGGACGGGGGCGAAGACGATCTGCGGCATCGCGGCGATCTTCGGATTGCGCAATTCGCCACGCGCGGCGGCGCGTTCGAGGACCTGGCGCAACACACGCAGCCCGACGGTCATCACATTGCGGTGGTAGAACTCCGCGACGACGGGAAAGAACTGTCCTTCGGACAGAAGCAGGCGAAGCATGTGCCGCCGGTCGGTGCCGAGGATCTCGTTCTGCGCCAGCGCGTAAAGGCCGGCGATCATCATGCGCCCGGGGATCGCATCATTGGCCGCCATGGCCTCCATATTGGCCAGGATGGGAGAGGCCATGCCGGAGGCGAGCGAGGTGAACAAGGCTTCCTTGTCGGGAAAATGCAGGTAGACCGTGCCCTTGGCAATGCCGGCACGGGCGGCCACGTCCTCGATGCGCGTCGCGGCAAAACCGCGCTCGGAGAAGAGCGCGAAAGCGGCCGCGAGGATCTCGGCCCGGCGTTCTTCCGGATCTCGCCGCTTGCGGGTTTTCTCGTTCATGGTGCGCTGATCCATTAATGACTGGTTGGTCAGTCATTAATCTAATGTATTGCCTTTGGCAACTGGTTTGACGCGCGAAGGCTCTCCGGAACGGGGGCAAAGAAGAGACCCGCGAAAACCGGGTTTCGCGGGTCGTGACGTGCCTCTCCGGTGTTCCGGATTGCTTTGGCGGAGGATCAGCTCCGGCCGAACTCGTCGACGAGGCGGATGATGTCGTCCTCTCCGAGATAGGAGCCGGTCTGGATCTCGATCAGCTCCAGCAGGATCTTGCCGGGATTGCCGAGGCGATGCACGGCCCCTTGCGGGATGTAGATAGACTGGTTCTCGTGCAGCATGGTCACCTTGTCGTCAATCGTCACCTCGGCCGCGCCCTTGACGCAGATCCAGTGTTCCGAGCGGTGGTGGTGCTTCTGCAGCGACAGCTTCTTGCCCGGATGGACAAAGAGGCGCTTGACCTGGAAACGCTCGCCGTTCAGCACCGACGTATAGCCGCCCCAGGGGCGCAGCGATGTCGGGTGGTTTTCGGTCAGCGTCGCGGTCTTCTTGTCTGCGGCGAGCAGCTTGACGAGATTGCCGACCTGTTGGCTGTCGTCGAGCCGGCCGACATAGACGGCGTCCTCGCTGGCGATGACCGCCACACCGTCCATGCCCTGGACGGCCAGATGGTTGTCGCGCGACATGACCAGCGAATTGCGGGTGTTGACGAGCGTGGCATTGCCGCTGACGACGTTGCCGTCCGGATCGGCATTGCCGAGCTTCCACACGGCGTCCCAGCTGCCGAGGTCGGACCAGCTGATCGGCGAGGGAACGACGGCGGCATTGGCGGTCTTTTCCATCACCGCATAGTCGATCGAAATGCTCGGGCTTTCGGCGAAGGCCTCGGCGTCGAGACGGGTGAAGTCGAGATCCTTGGTCGCAGCGCGCACCGATTTCTCCGCAGCGGCCAGCACTTCGGGAGCCAGCTGGCGCAGTTCGGAGATGATCTGCCCGGCGGTGAAGACGAACATGCCGGAGTTCCAGAAGTAGTTGCCGGCGGCGAGCATCTTCTCGGCGTCCTCGGCCTTCGGCTTTTCGACGAAGCGCTTGACGGCGTTCGCACCCGAGGTCAGCGGCTCGCCCATCTCGATATAGCCGTAGCCGGTGGCCGGCTCGGTCGGCGTGATGCCGAAGGTGACGATCTTGCCGGCGCGCGCGGCGGCTGCGGCCGCGGCGACGCAGGTGCGGTAGCGCTCGTCGGTGGCGATGTCGTGGTCGGACGGCAGGACCTGCAGGAGCGCGTCATTGCCGTAGAGATCCGCGACGATCAGAGCGGCGACGGCGACGGCGGCCGCCGTGTTGCGCGCTTCCGGCTCCAGCACGATGCCGCAAAGGCTCGATTCCATCTCGCGGGCCTGTTCGGCGACCAGGAAGCGAAATTCCTCGTTGGTGATCACCAGCGCCGGCTCGTAGAGGCTCTGATCGGCGACACGGTCGAGTGTGCCCTGGAAAAGCGTCTTGTCGCCAATGAAGCGGATGAACTGCTTGGCGGCGGTGGCGCGCGACAGCGGCCAGAGGCGGGTGCCTTTTCCCCCCGCCATGATGACGGGTACGATCTTCTCGGTCATATTCTGCTTTGCCTTTCGGTTTGGCGGACGATGGGCGGCGGGGCGGGCGACATACAATCGGTCTTTCCCCGCTCGCGCGTGGCTTTGCCGATGGTTCTAACGCCCGGATGGCTGGGTTGTTGCATTTTTTGTCGCCGACTCCAAGCCCGGGCCGCTCCTCGCCGCCTCGGGCGCGGCAGAATTTCCTTGGCGATTCAGCGGATATTTTTACTCTGTCGGGCGGATGGTCATGGTCATTTGCACGGAATCGTGGTGTTTTTGGCCGGCTATTGGGCTTACGAGCTTGGAGTGACGGCATTAATGATAAATTGCATTTCATCACTCCTTGACCCAGATCTCTCCGGTCCCTGTTCTACTTCCGACAGGTCCGGCGATATTTCAGCTCGGCGCGCCGGCCGGTCTGGAGGATTGCCATTCGCCGGATAAACACCCTTGTTGTTCTGCTCGCGCTCTCTGCCGTGCATGACGCCCAGGCGAATGAGCTGCCCTATGCCGCTTCGCAAGAGCCGATCTGGACGGACCGCCCGGTCCGAGTCGACAAGGCGGCGCAGCAGTACGAACGGGTTCCGGGGCTGTTCGACGCCTTCGTGACCAAGATCCGCGTCAAACCGCAGGCCCAGGCCTTCGACGGCGGCTCCTTCCAGCAGGACGGCATGATTTACATCATAGCAGATGTCGTGGGGCCCGACCCGAAGCGCATCTGTCACGCCGACGACGGCAGCATCCGGGCATGCGGCAGCCAGTCGAGGGCCTTCCTGAAAAGCCTGATCAACCGTCGTTATCTCGAATGCCGGGCGTGGCCGATCGCCTCGCAGACCGTGATGATCGACTGTCGGATCGGACAGTATAGGGTCGCCGAGACGCTGGTCGCCTCGGGCTATGTCCGCGCGGCGCGGGATGCTGGCCTGATCGCCGTCGAGCAGGATGCCAAGCGGCGGCGGGCGGGTCTGTGGGCCGATGCCGGATGCCGGCTGTCGGAACGCTGCTGATCCATCCCGCCCGCCATCATTGCCGGTGGCGCACGGTCCTGACCGGTCGCTCGGCCCGGCTCCCCCGCTTCGGCAGGAAGCGGTTGTGTTCGTGCGCGAAGAACCAGTATTTGGCGATCTCCGACACAGCCAGATAGAGGAGCGTGATGACGCCGAGACCGACGAGAATGTGGGGCGGCAGCGGCACGAAGGCGAACCAGTCGGCGCCCGGCAGGTAGGGCACCGCCAGCGCCAGTACGATCACCGCGACGGTCGACAGCACCAGCCAGCGGCCCGGCTTGCTCTTCCAGAAGGGCTTCGAGGTGCGGATCACCAGCACGATGGCAAGTTCGGTGATCAGCGACTCGACGAACCAGGCGGTCTGGAAGATGGCGGCCGTCTCCCTGGCGACCAAAATGAGAAAACCGAAGGTCAGCATGTCGAAGACAGTGCTGATCAGGCCGAAGACCACCATGAAGCGTTGGACATAGGCGATGTTCCAGCTCTGCGGGCGGATCACCGCATCCGCGTCGACATTGTCGCTGGCGATCGCCAGTGAGGGTATGTCGGAGAGGAAGTTGTTGAGCAGGATCTGCTTGGCGAGCAGCGGCTGGAACGGCAGGATGAAGGAAGCGACCGACATGCTGATCATGTTGCCGAAATTGGCGCTTGTCGTGGTCGAGATGTATTTCAGCGTGTTGGCGAAGGTGCGTCGACCGTTGTCTATGCCTTCCAGCAGCACGTCGAGGTTCTTGTCGACCAGAACCATGTCGGCGGCCTGCTGGGCGACGTCGGCGGCTCCTTCGACCGAAATGCCGATATCCGCCTCATGCAGCGCCGGCGCGTCGTTGATGCCGTCGCCGAGATAGCCGACGACACTGCCGCGCTTGCGCAGCGCCGCGATGATGCGCTGCTTCTGGTTGGGATCGATCTCGACGAACAGGTCGGTGCGACCGGCGAGCGCGGCGAGCGCCTCGTCGGAGGTGCGCGCCAGTTCCTCGCCGGTCAGAATGTGATCGGCCTTCAGTCCGACGGAGCGGGCCAGATGGGCGGCGACGAAGCGGTTGTCCCCGGTGATCACCTTGACGCCGACGCCGCGCTTGGCCAGCGCCGAAAGCGTTTCGATGATGCCCGGTTTCGGCGGGTCGCTGAACAGCAGGAAGCCGGCGAAGGTGAGGTCCTGCTCGCTGTTGCGATCATAGCGTGCGGCAGGCGTCGCGAAGTGGCGGACGGCGAGTCCGAGAACGCGGTAGCCCTCGTCGCCCCAGGCGGCGAAACGGCTCTCGATCGCCGCCCGGCTTTCCGCATCGAGCGGCCGAACCGCGTCGCCGTCTTGAACCATGCTGCAGGTTTCGAGAACGTTGCTGAGCGCGCCCTTGGCGATCAGCAGATGGCCAGTGGCATCGGCATCCTCGACGATCACCGACAACCGCTTGCGCAGGAAGTCGTAAGGGATCTCCGCGACCTTGCTGACGGCCGTCGTGTCGATGCCCTGGGCGGTCGCAGCCGCGGCGATCGCGTCGTCGAGCGGATTGGCCATGCCGTTCTGCAGGCGGGCATTGAGGGCGGCCAGGCGCATGAGGTCGGAGCGCGGCGTGCCAAGTGGACCTTCGGCGCGCTCGAGCCGGACCACACCCTCCGTCAGCGTGCCGGTCTTGTCGGTGCACAACAGGTTCATGCTGCCGAGGTTTTCGATCGAGGCGAGGCGCCGCACGATCACGCCGCCCTCGGCCATGCGCCGGGCGCCGTTCGACAGGGTGACGCTGACGATGGCCGGCAGCAGTTCCGGCGTGAGACCAACGGCGATCGCCAGGGCAAACAGCAGGGAATCGATCAGCGGCCGGTCGAGAATGAGGTTTCCGGCGAAGATGACGACCACCATGATCAGCGTGATGCGGGTCATCAGGTAGCCGAAGCGGCGGATGCCGCGGGCGAAGTCGGTCTCCGGCGGCTCCAGCTTGAGGTGGCCGGCGATCGTGCCGTATTCGGTCGCCGAGCCGGTTTCGACCACGACCGCCCGGCCGATGCCGCTGCGGACGGAGGCGCCGGTGAAGAGCACATTGGTGCGGTTGGCAAGCGTGGTCTCGGCCGGGATCTCGCCGGCGCGCTTTTCCACCGGATAGGTCTCGCCCGTCAGCGCCGACTGGCTGACATGCAGATCGGTAGCCTCGATGACCACGGAGTCGGCGGGAATGAGGTCGCCGGCCGCCACCTCGATCACGTCGCCGGGTACGAGAGCGCTGGCCGCCAGCGGGCGCATCTCGCCGTCGCGCCAGACCTTGACCTTGAAGGCGATGCGTTCCTTCAGTTTCTGCACCGCCAGCGAGGCTGAATATTCCTGGTAGAAGCTCAGGAGCGAACTGGCGAGGATGACGATGGTGATGATCGTCGCCTCCTTCCACTCGCCGACGGCGATCGAGATGGCGGCGGCCGCCACGAGGATCAGCACGAGCGGGCTTTCGAACTGCGACAGGAAGATCCGGAAGCCCGACCAGCGGCCTTCCTCGCGAAAGACGTTGGCGCCAACGCTTTCCAGGCGCGCCTCGGCCTCCTCGCCGGTTAGACCCTCAGGTGAGGTCTTCAGCAGGGCGAGGAGCTCGGCCTGGGGCCGGCTCCAATAGGCTCGTTTTTCCGGTGCTTTGAAGGAGAAGGGAACAGGGGAGGAGGGCATGGGGGCATCCGGGTTCGGCTTGGTGATCGGCGAAAGAACTTGATTCCGATCACGGCGTCATGAAGGCTGATCCAGCATAAACGATCGGACTGCGAACTGCCATGCATTGGCGAGCCCGGAGGCCAAAGAGATGAGAGCCATGGTGCTGCATGCGCCGCGCCAGCCCTTGAGGCTGGAAGAGCGGCCCGATCCGGTTGCCGGTCCGGGAGAGATCGTCGTTAGGGTCGAGGCCTGCGCCGTCTGCCGCACGGACCTGCACGTCGTCGATGGCGACCTGACGGAGCCCAAGCTGCCGCTCGTGCCGGGGCACGAGATCGTCGGCATCGTCGAAAGCTGCGGCGAGGGCGTCGATCTTGTCCCCGGCCGGCGCGTCGGCATTCCCTGGCTCGGCCATACCTGCGGATGCTGCGGCTATTGCGCCAGCGGGCGGGAGAACCTCTGCGACAATCCTGGATTTACCGGCTACACCCGCGACGGCGGGTTTGCCAGCCATGTGGTGGCGGATGCGGATTTCGCCTTTCCGCTCGACGGTTTCTCCGATCCGGTCGCCACCGCACCCTTGATGTGCGCCGGGCTGATCGGCTGGCGGTCGCTGAAGATGGCGGGCGAGGGCAGGCGGATCGGCATCTACGGTTTCGGCGCGGCTGCCCACATTATCGCGCAGGTCTGCGTCTATCAGGGACGCGAGGTCTATGCCTTTACCCGGGCCGGGGATGACGCGGCGCAGGCGCTGGCCCGTTCGCTCGGCGCCGTCTGGACCGGCGGCTCCGAGGAGAGCCCGCCGGTTCTGCTGGATGCCGCGATCATCTTTGCGCCGGTGGGCGAACTCGTGCCCGCAGCCCTTCGCGGCGTTGCCAAGGGCGGCCGTGTCGTCTGCGGCGGCATCCACATGAGCGACATCCCGCAGTTTCCCTATTCGATCCTGTGGGGCGAGCGGCAGGTGCTCTCGGTCGCCAATCTCACCCGGGCGGACGCCGTCGAATTCCTCGAACTCGCGCCGCGGGCCGGGGTGACCACAACGACGACCGTCTATCCGCTGGAACGCGCCAACGAGGCGCTCGCGGATCTGAGGGCCGGCCGGTTCCAGGGAGCGGCCGTCCTGGTGCCGTGACGGGCCTTGCTGCGGACGAAAGCGTCAGGTGACCCGGAGCGGCGCGCGGCTTCGGTCGTTGACCGCTTCGCATGCCTTCTGCAGCAGGCTGATGAACTGACGGCGTTCGTCGGCGTCTAGCCCTTCGAGCAGGATCGACTGCACGTCCTTGACGATCGGCCTTATCTCGGCGAGCGCCTGCGTGCCTTTCTCCGTGACGAAGAGATTGCGCGCCCTTCGGTCACTCGGATTGGTCTCACGGCGCACCAGCTCCTTCTGCACCAGACGGTCGACCACTCCCCCGATCGTCACGCGGTCATAGGCGATGCGGCTCGCCAGCGTCGCCTGGTCGAGGCCCGGCTTCGCCTCGATGGCGCTCAGCGCCGCATACTGCACGGGCGTCAGGTCGAAGCCCTTCTTGCCGGTTTCGTCCATGAACACGGACACGGCGGCCTGGTTCAGTCGCCGGACCAGATGGCCGGGCATCTCATAGATTTCGAGCATCACGATTGCGTTCCCCCCGCAAATTTTATGCTTTTTCTCTAGCGCTTATCGCGCCAACAAAAAAGAGCGGCGTTTTCGAGAGATCTCGCCGGTCCGCCAGCGCAGGACATCGAGCCTAGAGCGGACCGGACTGTGAATCGGGTGCGGCCTTTTTCTGCGCCGGGACTGGCAAGGCCCAGGCGTTCCTGATTTATGTTGGGCGCGGGCCGGATGCTGGAAAGCGCGGCCGGTGCAAGCAGCGAGCGTGAGGAATCCGATGCAGAGACTTTTCGACATCCCGGCCACGCCGCTCGTTCCCGTGCGGGGCGAGACGGCCGGCTATCCGGTTCACCGCATTTTCGGCGTCGGGCGAAACTATGCCGAACATGCCGCCGAAATGGGTTATGAAGTCGATCGCGAGACGCCGTTCTACTTCACCAAGCCGGCATCGGCGATCGTGGCGACTGGCGGCGAAATTCCCTATCCTCCAGGCACGTCCAATTTTCACTACGAGATGGAACTGGTGGTGGCGATCGGCGCCCCGGCCTTTCGGGTGAGCGTCGAGGATGCCGCCAAGGCCATCTATGGTTATGCCTCCGGCCTCGACATGACGCGCCGCGACCTGCAACTTAGCGAGCGGGCCAAGCAGCGGCCCTGGTCGCTGGGCAAGGCCTTCGAGAAATCGGCGCCGATCGCGGAGATCACCAAGGCCGCCGATTTCGGCGAGCTCGGCCCCCAGCGCATCTGGCTGAAGGTCGGGGACCAAATCCGCCAGGATGCGCATCTGAGCGACCTAGTCTGGTCGGTGCCGGAGTTGATCAGCCACCTGTCGCGCTTCTATCATCTCGTTCCCGGCGATCTCATCTTCACCGGAACGCCGGCCGGTGTCGGTCCGCTTTCCCCGGGCGACCGGATCACCGGCGAAATCGACGGGCTGCAGCCCGTGACGATCAGCATCGGTGCCGCGGAATAGTGCATAGCGGCGTGCGGCGGCGAGGAGCCTCGAATGGGTGAACTGGGCAAATTCGAACGCAAACTGCCGGAAGAGCGTCGCCGGGCGCTGATCGAGGCGACGCTCGCCTGCCTTGCCCGCGAGGGCCATGCCGGCCTGTCGATCCGCAAGATCAGCCAGGAGGCCGGCATTTCCGTCGGCCTCATCAACCATCACTATGCCAGCAAGGACGAACTCGTCGGCCATGCCTACGAGACCCTGTCGCTCGGCTTGCTCGCCAATATCCGCGACAAGGTCGAAGCGGCGGGGGCCGATCCCCGGGCGCGGCTCAGCGCCTATTTCCGCGCCTCACTGTCCGCCCCGGTGCTGGAGCGCAGCACGCTCAGAACCTGGGTGGTGTTCTGGGGCATGATCGATCATTCGACGATCATGACGGAGGTCCACGACCGCACCTATGCGGAATATCGGCGTCTGCTGGAAACGCTTCTGGCGGCTGTGTGGGAAGCGTCCGGCCGGCCGATGCCGGATCTGAGGCTCGCCGCGATCGGGCTGGTCGCCATCCATGACGGGCTGTGGCTCGAATGGTGCCTCAATCCGCACACCTTCTCGTCGGAGGAGGCGATCGGGCTGTGCGAGCAATGGACCGATTCCATGCTTGCCACCCAGGCCGGTTCGAGCCGCGCACGACAAAACTGAACACTCGTTTAATTTCTCTTGCCTCTGACGACGGCGGCGGTATCATCGCGTCGTTAAAGGCCGGCGTGTTTGTCGGCGCCCAGTCACTCCACGCCGTCCGCGCAATCCTGAGAGAGCCACGATGTCCAGTCCGAAAATCACCAGCACCGGCAGCAGCTATGGTGTGCAGTCCCTGCCCAAGATCGACTATGGCCGTGGCAGCTATCTCTACGACGTCACCGGCAAGCGCTATCTCGACGGCTCCGGTGGTCCGGCGGTCTATTGCCTCGGCCACGCGCATCCGGAAGTGACGGAGGCAGTCAAGCAGCAGCTTGACCGCATTGCACACGCCTATCGCTATCTCTTCACCTCGGATGCGGTGGAAGAGTTGACCGAGATCATCACGCAGAATACCGGCGGGCATTTCCCCAACATCATCTATGTGTCGAGCGGTTCGGAAGCGGTCGAATCCTGCCTGAAGATCGCGCTCCAGTATCATACGGCCCGGGGCGAGAAGAGCCGCCGTCGGTTCATCGCGCGCGAGCGCTCCTGGCACGGCAACACGCTCGGTGCGCTGTCGGTCTCGCACTTCAAGACCCGGCGCGATGCCTTCGAGGGCAGCCTGCTCGACGTTGCCTTCGTTTCCGCCGCCAATGCCTACCGGCCGCCGGAGGGCGTCACCGCCAAGGGGCTGGTCGCCCATCTGGCAAAGGAACTGGAAGACAAGATCCTGGAGATCGGGCCGGACAAGGTCGCGGCCTTCATCTTCGAACCGGTGGTCGGTGCCGCCGGCGGCGTGGTTCCCGCGCCCGAGGGCTATGCCAAGGCGATCCGCGCGGTCTGCGACAAGTACGGCGTGCTGCTGATCGGCGACGAGGTGATGTGCGGATCGGGCCGCACGGGAACCTGGCGGGCGCTGGAACATGACGGAATCTTCCCCGACATCATGAGCGTGGCCAAGGGGCTGGCCGCCGGTTACCAGCCGCTCGGGGCGGCACTCTACAGCGACAAGGTGCACGAGACCCTGATGGCCGCGCATGGCGGGGCGATGACCGGGCATACTTTCACCGGCCACACCGCGGCCTGTGCCGCCGGCGTCGCCGTGCAGAAGATCGTCACGCGCGACCGCCTGCTCGAACGGGTCCTCGATCGTGGCGCCGTCCTTCAGCAGGAACTGCGCTCGGCCATGGCCGATGTCGGCGAGCTGGGCGATGTGCGCGGCCGCGGCTTCTTCATCGGGCTGGAACTGGTGAGCGATCCGATCACCAAGGAACCGTTCCCCGCCTATGCCAGCCTGCATGCGGCGATCGGACGGCGGGCCTTCGATGCTGGCCTGATCTGCTATCCCTGCACCGGCAATGTCGGCGGGACCGCTGGCGACACCGTCATCCTCGCGCCGCCCTACAATGCCAGCGAGGATGAGCTCGGCGAGATCGTCACGACACTGTCACGGGTGATTCGCGAGTCGGTTGCCGAGGCGCGCCGCACCGTCGCGCTCCGCTGAGCTCCAAATGCGGGGCGGCCGGACCGCCCCGCATGCCATCGAAAGTAGCATTCTGGCACAGATCGGGCGCCGCGCCGCGTCGTCAAACCGTCACACGAAAAAGAAAGTTGTTGGAATCGCAGCCGGGCAGGCCGAAGCGGCCAAACTTTGCTTTGACGCAAATCAAAACATGCCTGATCTTCTCTCCGTGGGGTACTTGCATCGGCAATAGGCGATTGAAAGTGTTTTCTAAAACAATATTTTAGTCATTTTCGATGAAGCAGTCGGGGTCGGATTGGGGAACAGGATGGTCATGAGCTTTTTTCGCCGTACCGAAGAGCAGGGCAGGTCTGAGACCGGCACGCGCCAGGCTGCAAGTCCAGCAAACGGCATCCCGCCTTCCGCCTCGGCGACGACGCCGGCACAGCCCAGAGGCGAGTTCGGTGAATGCCAGGCCTTCGGTTCGGTGGTCGAGGAAAGCCATTTGTCGTCGGAACAGCTTCTGTCCGGTTTCGGTTTCCTGCAGGAGCGCGTCTCCTCGCTTCTGACCGCGCATGGCGATGCCCTTGCCGAACTCGGCGCGCTGCGCACCGAGCGGGCACGGATCGCCTCGCTGCTCGACTACGAGAGCAATGCCCGCAAGAAGCTCGACGCCGACAGTGTGCGTCTGGCGGCGGAGTGCAAGGAACTCAAGGCCGAGAATACGCAACTGCGGGCCGATGCCGAGGACAGCCGCGAAAAGCTCGCCCGGCTGGAAGCGCTCTACGAGGCCAATGCCCACGACCTCGCCGTCGTCGAGGTGCGGCTGCGCGACGTCACCCGGGAGCTCGACGAGCGCATCAGCCAGTATGACGAGACGGCGGCGCTGCTGAAGCGCGCCCATAACGACCTCGAACAGCGCAACCGCGATTTCGCCCTAATGCGCGAGAAGTTCGAGACGGAACGCACGCAGCATCAGGTGCTCAGCGAAACCACGCGCCGCGAGGCCGATGCACAGGCCCGCGAGATCGCCCGCCTGACCGAAGAAAAAGGCCAGCTGAAGAACGGCCTTGCGCATCATGAAAACCTGTCGCGCAACCTCGTCGGCGAAGTCACCACCCTCAAGCAGGAGCTTTCCTTCACCGAGGAAAAGCTGAAACGCCTGCAATCGGATCTGGATACGAAGCAGAGCGCGATGTCGGTGGAGATGTCGCAGCTTTCGACCCGCCATGAGGCGATCAGCTCCAAAGCGGAGCTGGTCGAGAAGCTCTTGGTGACGGCGCGCGGCCGCGTCAAGCTGGTCGAGGACGAATTGCAGGCCACTCGCTCGGAGTTGAAGCAGACCAAGGCGGAACTCACGACGACAACGCTGCGCGCCGACCGGCTCGCCCAGGAACTCGGCGAGGCCCGCGCCAGCCATTCCGAAAACGAGTCCCAGCGCCGCGACCTGTCGCTGCAGGTCAGCGAGCTGACCATGCGGTTGCGCGACTCGGAAAGCATGCGCGGCAAGCGGGACCGCGACGCCGAGACGATGAAGCGCGATTTCGACCAGCGCAACCGCGCCGACCTGGAAGAGATCCGGCAGTACCGTCAGAGCGCGGAGGTGGCCAAGGCCGAGATCCGCCAGCTGCGTTCGGAAATCGCCATCCTCACCGGCCAGCTGGACGTCGCCCGCACCGACCGCCAGGCCGCGCCCGCCGTGGCCATGCCGGCCGCATCGCTCAGCCCCCTCGACAGCTGGAGCCTGCCGATCGAGGCGCCGGTGACCAAGCCGATCATCGAGATTTCGGAGAAATCGCTGCGCGGCTCCCCGCCGCCGGCCGAGGTCTGAGCGAACCAAGCCTTCGCCGCGCCCTGGCGCGGACGATCAGCGGCCCGAAAGGGCGCCATTGCAGCCGCCGGTTCATGACGAGCCGGCGGCTTCTGATTTTGGGTGGCGCCGCAATAGATTAGCGCAATCATAACGTCGGCGGACATTGACGAATACTAGAACTTAAGCGACCCTTCTCGAAATACGCGTGTTCAGGAGGGGGAAATGAGCACAATCGAAGAAAGCCTGCGCGCGATTTCGGATAGAGTGAAATCGCATTCCAGCACAATGGTCACAGAGGAAGCAGTAAAGACCGCTGTCGTTTTGCCGTTCTTGCGAGCTTTGGGATACGATGTCTTCGACCCTACCGAGGTCGTGCCAGAATTCACCGCGGATGCGGTCGGCAAGAAGGGGGAGAAGGTCGACTACGCTATCAAGATCGACAACGAAATTCGTATCTTGATTGAGTGTAAGCCGGTCTCTTTCACCCTTGAAAAGAAGCATTTGGACCAGCTTTATCGCTATTTCAGTGTCACAAATGCGAAGTTTGCGATCCTCACCAATGGCAGAACGTTCAATTTCTATACTGATCTTGAGGCGCCCAACAAACTCGACACCAGGCCATTTCTGGTTTTTGACGTGACGGATTTCAATGCAGGAATGGTGTCGGAACTCAGGAAGTTCGAGAAATCGGCATTTGACGTCTCAGCCATTTTGGCCACGGCGGAAAGGCTAAAGTACACTTCCGGCGTGAAGCAGCAGATAGCCAAGTTGATCGAGGATCCTTCTGAAGATTTCGTTCGACTGGTGGTCAACGGCATCTATGAGGGACGTCTCACGGCGCAGGCGCGCGAAATGTTGACGGGCGTTGTGCGCGCAGCGTTCCGGGAAGTAATTATGGATACCGTGAAGAACCGGTTGTCGAGCGCACTGGCCGATACCGAGGAGGTTATCGAGAAAATTGATGAACACCCTGCCGAGGAGCCGGACGTAGTCACGACGGAGGAGGAGCGGGAGGGGTATATGATCGTGAAAGCGATTGTGCGCGATACAATTAGCTCTCAGCGTGTCATCATGCGTGATCAGAAATCCTATTGCGGCATCCTCATCGACAACAATAATCGAAAACCGCTGGCTCGGCTTTGGTTCAATCGGTCCGTCAAATATATCGGGCTGTTTGACGGAGAAAGCGAGGAACGCCTTATCGTGGATTCGCTTGACCAGATCTATGATTACAGTGAGCGACTGCGGGCCACTGCGCGCAAATACCTCTCCTGAGACCATATGTTCACCGCAACAGACAGGGCAGCGACCGTCAGCTCCCAAAATTGCATGACGACATTACGATGATGATGACTCATCAGCCGCCGCCCGACCGATCCTGCCGGTCGTGCACGCTGTGCTGCGATCTGCCGGACATCGACGAGCTGGACAAGCCGGCCAATACGCTCTGTCGCTATTGCGTTCGCGATCGGGGCTGCACCGACTATGACGCGCGGCCGGCGACCTGCCGGGTTTTCCTCTGCGCCTGGATGTCGGATGCGGACTGGGGGCCGGAGTGGGATCCGACGGTCTGCCACATGATGGTCTATGCCCAGGGACCGCAGCTCACCGTGCTGGTCGATCCGCGTCACCCGGAAATCTGGCGGCAGGAGCCCTATTTCAGCCAGCTGAAACGTCGGGCGGCGGAAGCCGAGCCTGCGGGCGGCTATGTCATCGTCTATGTGGGCGACGAGGTCGAGAAGGTGCAAGGGGACTGATCTGGGCACGCCCTGATCCGTGACCATGAGGGGGATTTCTCCTCAGCCAGCCTTCCTCTGGGCCAGAAGCCTGGCGACACTGTCGCCGTCGATCGCCTCGATGCGGTAGCGGTCATGCGGCGTGCCGCCGGTCGTTTCCGCCGCGATCATCGCATTGACCACGGCCTCCTCGACGCTTTGCACCACGGCCTCGTAGACCGGATCGAGGATCTCGTCATTGACCATCTTCAACGCGAGCATCGGGCCGGCCTTGTGGCGCATCGGATGGGGGTTGGCGGTCGAAAAGGCGAGGAATATGTCGCCGGAATTGTTGCCGCCGATCGTTCCGTTGCGGCCGATGCCGATCGCGCCGCGCCGGGCGAGCTTCTGCAACTGGTGGGGCGCGAGCGGCAGGTCGGTGGCGATCACGACGATGATCGAGCCGCGCTCGGCAAGGCCGGGATCGTCCTGCTGCATCAGCTTGCCGATCGGCACTCCGCCGATCGTCAGCCAGTCGCGCTGGCCGTGATTGGCCTGAACCAGGGCCGCGACGGTGAAAGGCTCGCCATCGATGGCGATCCGGCGCGAGGCGGTGCCGGTGCCGCCCTTGAAACCATAGGCGATCATGCCCGCGCCGCCACCGACATTGCCTTCCGCAACCGGACCGGATGCAGCGCCGTTCAGTGCCGCAAAGACATGGTCGACGGTCACATGCTGACCGTTGATGTCGTTGAGCAGGCCGTCATAGGTTTCGGCCACCACCGGCATGATCCACAGATGCTCGTCGCTTTCGTAGGTCGCGGCATATCGGTCGATCATCCAGCGCACCGCGCCGTGATGGGCGATGCCGACGCTGTGGGTATTGGTGATCAGGACCGGGCCGACAAAATAGCCGCCGTCCTCGATCCAGTGCGAGCCGGTCATTTCGCCATTGCCGTTGAAGCGATGGATGCCGGCAAAGACGGGAAGGGGCTCATCGGTCGCCGCATGCGGCAGGATGGCGGTGACGCCGGTGCGCACCGGCAGCTTGCGGCCGGGGCGGGGCGTCTCCTCGCGGATGGTCGAGAAGCCGACATGGAGACCGGCGACGTCGGTGATGGCGTTGAGCGGGCCGGGCGTGCCGTCGAAGGATATGCCGAAATCGCGGGCGCGCTTTCTGCCGGATGCGGTCGTGTCGTCGGTCATGGCATCGCTCTCTCTGGCACCCCGTCTTCTCTCAGCACACCGTGAGCTTCACGCCGTTGCTGTCCAGGCTTTCCTTCAGTTCGTCGCCCGGCGCCTGATCGGTGACGACATGGGTGATGTCGCGCCAGGGCGCATAGCGTGCCGGAAAGCGCCGGTCGTGCTTGGAATGGTCGGCGACGACGACGGTGCGCGCGGCCCGCGATACCATGGCGGTATAGACCGCGCCGCATTCGAGCAGCGCATCGGAGGGGCCGTCGGGACCGAGCCCGCTGGCGCCGAGGATGGCAAAGTCGGCGTAGAAGGAATTGAGGAACGACACTGCATGAGCGCCGACGGTCGCGCCTTCGGTGGCGTGATAGTCGCCGGGCAGCATGACGACCTTGATCGTCGGATTGATGGAGAGCACGGTCGCCACGCCGAAGGAATGGGTGAGCACGGTGATGTTCTTCATCTCGACGGCGATGCGGCGGGCCGTGTGCACCGTCGTCGAGCCGGAACCGATCATCAGCACCTGCGCGCCCTTGAGGATCTGCACCGCGGCGCGGGCGATCCGCTCGCGCTCGGCGACGAAGAGCGTGTGGCGTTCGGTGACCGAGGGTTCGGTGGAAAGCGAGCGCACGGCACCGCCATAGGTGCGATTGAGCAGGCCCTGTTCGGTCATCTCGTCGAGATCGCGGCGGATGGTCTCGGTCGAGACGTCGAGCCTCCGGGCGAGTTCCGCGACGCGCAGGCTCGGCGCCTGGTTGAGTTCGGTCAGGATGCGCTCCTGGCGCACGCTTTTCGGTTTCTTCATCGCCGCTTGCTCTCCTGCCGCCAGTCCGTCTTTTCGTTCACCCATTCTCGTCCGCCGGCGAGCACCGCGTCGTAGACCGCGCCGCCGATCGCCCGGCCGACATCGGTGTGAAGCCCGGCATAGGTCTCACGCCGATCGGCGACCGGGCAGGCGACCGCGACACAGTCGGTTCCCGTGCCGGTGACGACCTGGCCGTCCCGTGTCCAGCCGAGATCGATGACCGCTGCCGTGCGCGCCTCGGTGGCGATCGACAGGGCCTCGATCAGGCCTGCTTCATTGAGCGGCTGGTCGATATTGGCGACGAGATTGATCGTGCCGGTCCGGCCCAAATGGGGCGTGTCCGCGCCGACGCGGCCGGCATTGGCAAGGCCGACGGTCGCCAGGCAGAAGGCCGTCGCATCGCCGCTTTGCCGGGTGGCCTGATGATGTTTTGCCACGTCGCGCGACGTCATCAGTTGCACGGCATCGCCGTAGCCCGCCGCCGCCAGCCGCTCGCGCAGAAGGGCCGCCGGATCGACGCCGATCGGCAGGTCCGCTTCGGAGACTTCGAGCCAGGCGACGGTGTCGGCGCGGACAAAGCCCGGCCGGGTCAGGGACCAGCTGAGCACCGCCTGTTCGGCGGCGAAGCGGACGGCAAGGGTCTTGCCGGCACAGAGGATTTCGGGCGCTTTCATCGGCCAAGTAGTGTCAGGAACGGCCAAGTGGGACAAGTCTCGGGCGCGCGCCATCCCCGACTGTCTCATCCTTGCGCGGGCGGCAGATAGCCGATCAGCTCGTCGGTGTTCATCACATTGGCGTAGATCATGTGGATGCGCTCCAGCTCGCTCACATGCAGGTCCATCGAACCGGCCGCGCAGGCATCGTCGACGACGATCACGTCGAAGCTCTCGTCGGCGAGACTGCGCACCGTCGAGGAGACGCACTGGTCGGTGAAGATGCCGGAACAGACCACATGGGTGATGCCCATATTGGCGAGCACGAGCCTGAGATTGGTGCCGGTCAGCGCGCTGTCGGTCGTCTTGGTGACGACGATCTCGTCGTCGAGAGGCGCGATCTGCGGCAGGATCTGCGAGGCCTCTTCGTCCTTCGGCAGCAGCAGGTTGTTCCAGCCGGGCTTCTTCTGGCTGAGCGAGCGATCGCGGCCATCCGAGCGCAGGCAGGCGATGCGGGCGAAGAGCACGTCGAGGCCAAGCGCCCGGAAACGCTCCAGCAGCCGCCGGTTGTTGGGGATGACGGTGCCGTGCATGCGCTCATGGAACGGCGTCCAGGCGTGATAGCGGGCAAGGTCGCCGGCCGACAGGGTCGCCGGGTCCGGGCGGTCGAGATAGGTGTTCTGCATGTCGATGACGAGCAGCGCCACCTTGCCCTTTTCGAGCACCGGATCCTCGGGCTCGGGCGCGCCCTGGTAGTAGAAGGAGCGGCGTTCGGTCTTCCAGCTCATGCGATGATCCTCATGCTTCCGCCTGGCGGCGGCGCACCAGCATGATGACAAGTCCACCGGCAAGCAACAGGGCGGCGGCCGAAAGCGTGCTCATCGTGCCGAGCGCCGGCACCATCGGCGAATAGCCGGCGACCATCTTCGAATAGAGCCATTTCGGGATCGTCGAGTCGACGCCCGCCGTGTACAGCGACAGCGGGAAATTGCCCCAGGACAGCAGGAAGGCAAAGAGCGCGCCCGACCAGATGCCGGGCCAGAGGATCGGCAGGGTGATCTCGCGCAGGATGAACCAGCGGCTCGCTCCAAGGTCGCGGGCGGCCTCTTCGAGCGTCGGGTCGAAGGAATAGACCTGGATGGCGATGACCAGGGTGACCACCGGCACGATCCAGACGAGATGCGCGACGACCGCCGTCTGCCAACTCGGATTGATGCCGAGCGCATTGAACCACAGGAGGAGGGCAAGACCCAGCACCGGCTGCGGAAAGAAGACGGGCAGAAGGATCGCCTTCTGGAAGAGCTTGCGGCCCTTCCAGTCGTAACGGGCGAAGGCAAGCGCGCCGAAGAAGGCGAAGACGACCGAGACCAGCGTGACGATGAAGGCGATCAGCAGCGAGTTCTGCACCAGCGTCTGGATTTCCAGCGAGGCAAAGGTCTTGCCCCACCATTCGGTCGAGAAGACGCGGATCGGGAAGGCGAAGTAGCGGCCCTTGGACAGGCCGGCCAGCGCGCCGCAGAAGATTGGCAGGTAGATGGCGAGAACGACGAAGGCGGTCCAGAGCTTAACGAAGGCGCGGGCGCGGATCTGCGAGCGGGTTTCCATGTCTCACTTCTTTCCGAGAATGCGGTCGAGATCGAGCTTCGACAGGACGTAGAGGGCAAGCCCGCTGACGATGATGACGAGCAGGATGGCGAGTGCCGAACCCAGCGGCCAGTTCTGTGCATAGGTGAAGGCGACCTCGATGTCCTGGGCGATGGTGATGACCGACTGTCCGCCGAGGATCTTGGATTCGGCGATGGCGCCGGCGCCGAGCACGAAGGTGAGCAGCATGCCGATCAGGATGCCGGGCATGGCGAGCGGCAGCTCGATCTCGCGCCAGATCATCAGCCGGCCGGCACCCAGGTCACGCGCCGCATCGACCAGGTCCCTGGGGATCATGGCGATGCCGAGCGACATCGGGAAGAGCATGAAGGGCAGGTAGACATAGAGCATGCCGAAGAGGATGGCGCCGGGTGTGTAGAGCACTTCCGGGCCGCCGGAAAAGCCGAGCCATTTCAGCCCGCCGTCGAGCACGCCGTTCTTGATGAAGAACAGCACCCAGCCATAGAGACGGACGTTTTCCGAGACGAAGAGCGGGAAGACGAAAAGCACGCCGATGAAGCCAGACCATTTGCCGAACATGCGGTTGAGGCCATAGGCGATCGGATAGGCGATGACTGCCAGCAGCACCACGGTGGCGAATGCATAGGCAAGCGACCAGGCAAACGACATCCACACCGTGTTGGACGTGTCGAAGATCGCCGCGAAATTGGCGAGGGTGAAGGAGCGGAAGACGTCGAAGCTCTTCGGCGTGGCAAAGGCATAGGCCGCGACCGTCAGCAGCGGGGCGAGGAAGCCGAGTACGAGCAGGATGACGACAGGGCCGGCGGCGCGGAGGCCGGCGGGGATGGCGGGCAGCGCACTTGTGCGGCTTGCCATGTCCTCGTGGGTAACAGCCGCCATGTCAGTCTCCCACCACGATCGCGTCGCGGGCATCCCAGCCGATGGTGACGGTGTCGCCGGCGGAGATACCAGCGACCGCTGTGCGTGCCGCCTCGACGAGGTAGATTCGTTCGCCCGAATGCACCTGGTACTGCATGCGCGAGCCGAGCGAGTATTCGTTGTAGATCTTGCCGGTGATCAGGTTGTCGGCGCTCGAGGGGCCGGTGACGAAGCGCATGGTTTCCGGCCGCACGATGACGGTGGCGGTGTCGCCGATCGCTTCGCCAACCGGGGCCACCGTGATCGGCTTGCCGTCGGTCAGGGTCCAGGCGCCCTGATCCTCGCGCTTGACCTCGAAACTGTTCACCTCGCCGAAGAACTCGGCGACGAAGCGGGTGGCGGGTCGGGTGTAGATCTCCTCCGGCGTACCGATCTGTACGAGACGGCCGCGGCTCATGACGCCGACGCGGTCGGACATCACCATGGCTTCCTCGAGCGAGTGAGTGATGTAGACGAAGGTCTTTCCGCTTTCGCGGTGCAGGTCCTTCAATTCCTTTTCCAGCACTTTCTTCAGCTTGTAGTCGAGCGCCGACAGCGGCTCGTCGAAGAACAGCACGTCCGGGTCGTAGGCAAAGGCGCGGGCCAGCGCCACGCGCTGCTTTTCGCCGCCCGAGCAGCGCATCACGTTCTTGGAGTAGTAGCTCTCGGGCAGACGCACCATGCGCATCAGCTCGAGCGCGCGGGCCTTGCGCTCGGCGGCCGGCATCTTGCGGACCTTCAGCGGGAACTCGATATTCTCGCCGACCGTCTTGTGCGGGAAAAGCGCCAGCGACTGGAAGACGAGACATGTCGGCCGCTTGTCGGCCGGCACGTCGTTGATAAGTTCGCCGCGCAGCGTAATGTAGCCTTGCGACGGCGATTCCATGCCGGCCAGCATGCGCAAGAGCGTCGTCTTGCCGGACCCGGAAGGTCCGACAATGGTGACGAACTCGCCCTCCTTGATGTCGACATTGATGCCGTCGACCGCGGCGAAGTCGCCGAAGATCTTACGAACATCGACCAGCTGCAGAACCGGTGCCGTTGTGGCCTGGACTGCGTCTTCGGTCTCCGATTTCGTGTCGGTCAGGGTGGGCGAGATCATCGCAAGGCTCATTTCGTTTGCTCCGTCAGGACAGGACCGGCTCAGCCGCGCAGGCGCTTGGCCGCCGTCATCAGTTCCAGTGCCTTGTCGTAGTCGGGCACGATGTCGTACTCGGCCGAGCGGGCCATGTCCTCTTCAAGGCTGTCCCACTGGATGGCGTCCAGCTCGTCCTTGGTGAAGAGTTCAAAGCATTTCGGGTTGCCCATCTGACTGACCGGGTTGAAGGTGCCTTCGGCGAAGGCGACCGTGTGGGCGACTTCCGGATCCTGGACATATTTGAGGAATTCGATGGCGAGCGGCGACAGATCCGGATTGTTGACGGTGGAGGTGATCTCGATCCAAGAAATGCCGCCCTTGCCGTCGATCGGACCCTTGAGCGGGGTGATGGCCCGCAAGTTCGGGTAACCGTCGGCACGGGCCGGCGAGACGGAATAGGTGCCGCCCGTCATGTAGAGGTCGATTTCGCCGGACACGAGTGCCTGGTTAAGCGAGGCCATGTCGCCGACCATCTTGGCGCCCTTGAACACCTTCTCGGCGGTCGCGGAGAAGGCCTTGAACTCCTCTTCCGAGTGTTCCTTGAACGGATTGATGCCGGCAATTAGGAAGATGTTGAAGACGTTCCAGTCGTCGGATTCCTGGATGCCGTACTTGCCGGCGAGAGCCGTGTCGTTGAACAGGTCCCAGCCCTGCTCTTCCGCCGTCGCCTTGCTGACCTTGTCGGTGTTGACGACGAAGCTGTAGGGCCCGAAGCGCTGGGCCATGCCGAGCAGGTCCTTGCCGTCGTCACTCATTGCCCAGCGATACGGCGCCTTGAAGTCCGGCAGCATGGTGTCGAAGTAAGGCTCGAACTCGGCGCGCGGCAAAGGCTTGATGAGGCCGGCCGGTGCCATGACCTTGCGGGCCCAGGGATTGTTGACGTTGATCAGGTCCCAGATCTTGGTTTCGCCGGCGCGCAGGCGGTTGATCATGGTCGGGTCGTTGGTCAGGCTCTCGGCCTTGACGGTCGCCGACTGGCTGGAGCGGAACGGGTCGAGCACCTGCGCGGAATTGTAGCCTTCCCAGCAAAGGATGTTGAGCTCCTTCTCGCGCGCGGCAAAGGCGCGCGTGGCGCTTGCCAGCGGACCGGAAAAGGCCGCCGCGCCCATCATCTGCATCATGTTACGTCTGGAGAGTTTCATCATTATCGTTCCCCTGTTTTTGGCCGGCTGTGGCGGCTTGTGAACTTATAATGTTGGAACTGTGTCGTAAAAATGTGTGGTTTACAACATCTATTTTCTTCTTCATTGTGCATTGCGCAATGAGGATGTGGCAAGCGAATTGACGCTTGCCGGCGTCCTGCATCCGTCGCCGAATTCCACCTAATGTACGAGAATTACTTTGCATTTCTTTTGGGCAGTCGCCGATGCGGGAGTGGCTAAGTTTTAATCTCGCGCAAAAATATAGGGCAATATCGGCGGCCGAGTGCCCTTGGTCCAGAACAACGAAGTGAGCCAGAAATGTTGAAGTCGCTACAAGGTAAAACAGTTATCGTCACGGGTGGCAGCCGCGGGATCGGCAAGGGCATCGCATTGCGCTTCGGGGAGGCCGGGCTGAACGTCCTCGTCGTGTCGCGCAGCCAGGCGGATGCCGACGCGGTCGCCGCCGAAATCGGTCCCAACGCATCGGGATATGCCGCCGATGTCAGCACGGAAGAAGGCTGCAAGGGCATGGTCGAGGCGGCCGTTGCCCGCTATGGCGGTGTCGACGTGCTGTGCGCCAATGCCGGTATCTTTCCGGCGGCCAGGCTCGGCGAAATGACGGCGGCCGATTTCGACCACGTCATCTCGACCAATCTCAAGAGCACCTTCCTCAGCGTCTCGGCGGTGCTGCCGGCGATGACCAAGGCGGGTTCCGGCCGCATCATCATCACCTCGTCGATCACCGGACCGATCACCGGTTATCCGGGCTGGTCGCATTACGGGGCGAGCAAGGCCGGCCAGCTCGGCTTCATGCGCACGGCGGCGATCGAGCTTGCGCCGAAGAAGATCACCGTCAATGCGGTCATGCCCGGCAACATCATGACAGAAGGCCTCGAAGGCAACGGCCCGGAATACATCGCTTCCATGGAAGCCTCGGTGCCGCTCCGCCGTCTCGGCATGCCGGCGGACATCGCCAATGCCGCGCTGTTCTTCGCCTCCGAAGAGGCGGCCTATATCACCGGCCAGTCGATCGTCGTCGATGGCGGCCAGATCCTGCCGGAATCGCTCAGCGCGCTCGAAGCCATGGGCTGAAGACGAGAGAAGCCGGGCGCGATGGTCGCGCCCGGCTTCTTCGCAAGCTTTTCAGGCGCCTCAGCGCGCATTGAGAATGGTGTCCAGCGTGCCGGTGAAGAGTTCGGCATCCTCCTGCGAGAAGCAGAGCGGCGGGCGGATCTTCAGAGTCGCACCGTATTTGCCCGCAGCCCCGATCAGGATGCCGTTGTGCTTCAACTGGTTGATCGCATGGGTGGCGAGCGCCGTGTCCGGCTCTCCCGTCGCCGGGTCGATGAAATCGAGGCCGATGAACAGGCCGGCGCCGCGCACCTCACCGATCTCGGAATGCGTGCCCTGCAAGGCCTCAAGCGATCGCTTGAAGTAGCCGCCGACCGTGGCGGACCGCTCGACCAGCCCTTCGTCCTCGATCACCTGCAGCACGGCATGGCCGGCAGCGGCCGCCACCGGATTGCCGCCGAAGGTGTTGAAATAGCCGGTTTCCTCGCAGAACCTTTTCAGGAATTCCGGCCTTGTGACTACGCCGCCCATCGGGAAGCCGTTGCCCATGGGCTTTCCCATGGTGACGATGTCGGGCGTCACGCCATGGCGCTCAAACCCCCACATGCCGCCGCCGGTGCGGCCGAAGCCGGGCTGGACTTCGTCGGCGATCAACAGGCCGCCGGCGCGGTGCACGACATCGGTCGCCCCTTTGAGGAAGCCGGCCGGATCGGCATAGATGCCGTCGCTCGAAAAGATCGTGTCGATGATCAGGGCGGCAAGGCCGATGCCGCCCGACTTCAGCTCGGCGATCGCCTGTTCGACCGAGGCGGCGAAGCTTGCTTCGACGCTCATGCCGTCGCGGGCGGCGGGCGCGGGAATGATTGCCACGAATGGGGCGGGCTTGCGCTTGCGCAGCGAGGAGGGGGAAATCTCCGTCACCAGCGCCGTATTGCCGTGATAGGCGGCCTCTGTGACGATGAAGCCTTCCGCGCCGGTGGCGATGCGGGCGATGCGCATGGCCAGATCATTGCTCTCGCTGCCGGTGCAGGTCAGCACGACATTGCTCAGGCTCCGCGGAAACCTGGAGAGCAGCTTCTCGGTATAGGTCTCGACGACGCGGTTGAGGTAACGCGTGTGGATGTTGAGTTCGCCGATCTGGCGGGCGACCGCCTCGACCACGCGCGGGTGGCAATGGCCGACCGAGGGCACGTTGTTGTAGACGTCGAGATATTTCCGTCCACCTGCGTCATACATGTAGGCGCCGCTGGCGCGCACCATCTCGATCGGTTGTTCGTAGAACAGCACGGAAGAGGCGCCAAAGGCCGCCTGGCGCTTGGCGACGCGCTCGGCAAGTTCGGGCGGAAAACCATCGGTGCGGGTGGCATCGAAGCGGTTGAGGTCGAGAATTTCCTTGGTGGCGACGCTCATCGGGCTCTCCTCAACTGTGTTCGGCCAGATAGCGCTTCGCGAGCGCCACTGTGCCGTCGGTATAGGCGGTGCCCATGGACTGGGCCGTCGGCGTCTCGGCATGCGAGGCGATCCAGGCGGTGAGCTGCATGCGGCGGAGCATGATGAACATCGGCAAAGCCGCTTCGTGTTCGGCGTCGAGCGGTGCGACGCGCCGGTAGCCTTCGAGCCACGCTGCCATCAGGTCGGGAATGAAGGGCTCGTGCTCCATGAAGCTGATCGCGGCGGCAAAGTCGTAGGCGAACCAGGACAGGCCGCAATCGTCGAAATCGATGACGCCGAGCCGGTCGCCCTCGACAAGCAGGTTGGCGGCACGCATGTCGCAGTGAACTAGGCCGAAGCGATCGGCGCCGTAGCCATAGGCCGCGGTCTGGGTTTCGAGCAGTGCGTGGGTGCGCTCGAGGATCTCTCTGCCCTCGGGCGTCAAGCCTAAGGCGGCGCGCCAGTCGCCCCAATAGGCGCCTTCGCCCAGAATGCGGTCGAAGTTCCAGGTCTTGCGGACGAACCGGTCCGGCCGCGTCCAGCCACGGCTGTGGCCGTGCAGGCGGGCGTTGATCTCCCCGAGCGCGCCATACCACCGGACCAGGTCAGATTCCGCATCCGGTTCCTTGCCGGCCATATATTCGAAGGCGACGGCATGGCGCGTGGTTTCGCCGTCGGAGAAGACCTGCAGCAGGCTTCCATCCTTCGCCGTGATCGGCTGCGGCGTGGCGACCACGCCGTCCTGCCGCAGCGCCTCGATCCAGGCGAGTTCGGACAGGATTTCGGCTTCCGTATGGTAGTCGGGCCGATGCACGCGCACGATCAGGTCGCGCCCGCCCTTGGCGTCGGCGATGCGGAAGGTGGCGTTCTCGGAGATCGTCAGGAGCTTGAGATCGGCCTCCGGCGAGACGCCCCAGACCGACGAGAGGTCCTTCAGGCCATGTTCCAGCCTCGACAGAAAATCTGCATCATACAACATTTTGTGCGCCCGTTCGGATCATGAGTTGGCAAATCCAACAATATTGATGTTGGAAATGCAACATGAAATATGCAGAAGACACAGCTTTCCGGGCGTTTAGGAGCGCCATCCGGAGAGCGTGGCGTTGCCCTCCAGATGTCCTGCTTCCGGATTTGCGAAGCAAGCTCCATTTAAAGTGTTATTTCCCCTAAGCGTCCAACGTCCTATCGTCCCGGTCGATGCAATGCCGAGGAGCGATATGAGCGAGTGGGTGAATTGGGGCGCGCCGCAGGCGCGGCCGAGCCGTTATGACGTGCTGTTCGAGCCGGTGAAGATCGGTCCGGTGACCGCCCGCAACCGCTTCTACCAAGTGCCGCACTGCAACGGCATGGGCTATCGCGACCCGACGGCGCTGGCCCATATGCGCGGCGTGAAGGCCGAGGGCGGCTGGGCGGTCGTCTGCACCGAGCAGGTCGAATTTCACTACACCTCCGAGATCACGCCGTTCATCGAGCTGCGCCTGTGGGACGATCGGGACATCCCGGCGCTGTCGCGCATGGTCGACAAGATCCACGAGGGAGGGGCGCTGGCCGGCATCGAGCTTGCCTATAACGGCATGAACGGTTCGAACCTTTACTCGCGCGAAGTGCCGATGGGGCCGGCGCATCTGCCCGTTGCCACCTTCACCTATGATCCGGTGCAGGCGCGGCGCATGGATGCCACCGACATCAAGAACATCCGCAAGTGGCACCTGGCCGCGGTCAACCGCGCCAAGCGCGCTGGTTTCGACCTGATCTATGTCTATGCCGCGCATTCCCTCGGCTTCCTGCACCATTTCCTGTCGCGCCGCTACAACCAGCGCACCGACGAATATGGCGGCGGGATCGAAAACCGCATCCGGCTTCTGCGCGAGATCACCGAAGAGACCAAGGCGGCGGTCGGCGACACATGCGCCGTGCCGATCCGCATCTCCGTCGATGAACTGATGGGCGAGGGTGGTCTCTACAAGGAAGAGGTCGAGGACATGATCGGCCTGATGGCCGATCTGCCGGACCTGTGGGACGTGACGCTTGCCGGCTGGGAAAACGACAGCCGTACCTCGCGATTTGCCGAGGAGGGGGCGCAGGAGCCCTTTATCGTCGGCGTCAAGCGGCTCACCTCCAAGCCGGTCGTCGGTGTCGGCCGTTACACCTCGGTCGATCGCATGGTCAGCCTCGTCAACAAGGGCATTCTCGACATGATCGGCGCGGCGCGGCCGTCGATCGCCGACCCGTTCCTGCCGAAGAAGATCGAGGAGGGCCGTTTCGACGACATCCGCGAGTGCATCGGCTGCAATATCTGTGTTTCGGGCGATTTCACCATGTCGCCGATCCGCTGCACACAAAACCCGACCATGGCCGAGGAATGGCGCAAGGGATGGCATCCGGAAAAGGTGCGCAAGGCGAAGTCGGACAAGCCCGTGCTGATCGTCGGCGGCGGACCGGCCGGTCTCGAGTCGGCGCAGACGCTCGGCAAGCGCGGCTATGCCGTGACTCTGGCGGAGGCTGGAACGGAACTCGGCGGCCGCGTGCTGCAGGAGGCGCGTCTGCCGGGGCTCTCCGCCTGGACCCGCGTTGCCGACTATCGCAAGCTGCAGCTCAACCAACTGGCCAATGTCGAAACCTATTTCGACAGCCGCCTGACGGCCGAAGACGTGCTGGCTTTCGGCATACCGCGGATCGCCATTGCAACGGGATCGACCTGGCGCAATGACGGCGTCGGACACCTCCATACCATGCCTCTGCCGATCGCCGAAGGTGCTCAGGTTCTCTGTCCGAGCGACGTGATGGCTGGACGCCTGCCGGCTGGCAAGCGCGTCATCGTCTGGGACGACGACCATTACTATATGGGCGGCGTCATGGCCGAGCTGATGGCGGAAAAGGGCTATGAGACCATCTATGCGACGCCCGCGTCCGAGGCGTCGACCTGGACCCGCAACACGATGGAGCAGCACTTCATCCAGAAGCGGCTTCTCGAAAAGGGCGTGACGGTCAGGAGCTTCATGGCGCTGGATGCGATCGGCGCCGGCGAGGCGGCGCTGTCCTGCACGTTCACCGGACGCCAGGAGCGCATCGAGGCCGATGCCGTCGTGCTCGTCACCGCACGCTTGCCGAACGAGGGGCTTTTCCTCGATCTCGTCGCGCGGCAGGCCGAGTGGGCCGATGCCGGCATCGAAAGCGTCACCGCCATCGGCGATGCGCTGGCGCCGGCCACCATCGCCCACGCCACCTATGCCGGCCGTCGCTATGCCGAAGAACTCGACGGCGAGCCGCTCGCCGAAGGCGCCCTGCCTTTCAAGCGCGAAATCACCGAACTCCTGCCAATCGACTGAGGATAGACCATGCTGCCATTCAAGCTCGACATGTCCCGCGACCCGCTGGACGCCTGGGGCTCTCCGGAAGACATCGGGGCGACGACGGTAGAAGGTCCGATCCAGGTTGCCGGGAAGCTGCTTTTTGGCTCGTTCGAAACCCCGGTTTCCGGCGGCCTCTACAGCGCCACTCAGGGCAAGTATCGGGTCACCTATCCGTTTCACGAGCACGCGACACTGCTCGACGGGGAACTGGCGATCACCGACGAGGCAAGCGGCGAAACGGTGGTCTACGGTCCCGGCGACAGCTGGATCATCGCCAAGGGCACGCCCCTCCTGTGGCACATCCGCTCGGCATCGATCCGCAAGAGCTATCTGGCAACGACCGTCGATCTGTAAGGACGGATCGGCATGACCAACGCCTACGACCTCCTCGAGCGGTTGATTGCCTTCCCCTCCGTCAGCCGGGACGGCAATATCGAGCTCATCCGCTATGTTTCCTCCGTGCTCGCGGAGGCAGGCATCGACCATCGGCTTTATCCTTCGCCGACGGGCGACCGCGCCTCGTTGTTCGCCACCGTCGGGCCGTCAGGTCCCGGCGGCCTGGTGCTGTCGGGACACACCGACGTGGTTCCGGTCGACGGCCAGGACTGGACGCGCGATCCCTTCCGCCTGTCGGAGCAGGATGGCCGCCTCTACGGTCGCGGCACCACCGACATGAAGGGCTTCGTCGCCTGCGCGATCGAGGCCGTGTTGCTGGCGCGCTCGAAGCGCCTCGCTGCCCCGCTGCATCTGGCGCTTTCCTATGACGAGGAGATCGGTTGTGTCGGCGTTCGCCCCATGCTGGCGGAACTGGCCAAGGCGGGACTGAGGCCGGACTGGGTTCTGATCGGCGAGCCGACCTCCATGCAGGTCGCCTCCGGGCACAAGGGCAAGCTCGCGGCCCGTGCGTCGTGCTGCGGGGTGGCCGCCCATTCCGCATTGGCGCCGACCGGCCTCAACGCCATCCATCTTGCTGCTGATTTCCTCGGCGAACTCCGCGGACTGCAGGCGGAGCTTGCCGAAGGGGGCAGCCGCGACGAGGAATACGACATCCCCTACACCACCGTTCATGCCGGCATCATCCAGGGCGGAACGGCCCTCAACATCGTGCCCGAACACTGCCTGCTGGATTTCGAGATCCGCAACGTCGCGGCGGACGATACGGCAGGCCTTCTGGACCGGCTGTTCAACAAGGCGGAGGCACTCTCCGCCGTTGCCCGAAAGCGCTTCCCCAAGGCCGGAATATCGATCGAGGTCGTCAACGAATATCCGGGCCTTGCCGCGGACGCGGGAGACGGCGCCCTGACGCGCGCGCTTTCCGCCGCCGGTACCAATCGCAGCATCAAGGTTGCCTTCGGGACCGAGGGCGGCCTGTTCAAGCAGGCGCTGGCGGTGCCCGCCATTGTCTGCGGCCCCGGCAGCATGGAACAGGGCCACAAGGCCGACGAATTCGTCGAGCGCAGCCAGATCGAGGCGTGCCGCGCGATGCTGTCGCGCCTTTGCCTCGGCCTTTCCGCGGCCTGACCACGGCTTCGGAAAAACCAAGGCAGAATGCTCGAAAGAACTAATTTCTCAAAGCCTCCGGCGCTGCCAACAATGTTCTGGATGAGAGACTGGCCGAGCCCTTGGGCTCGATGCGACCGGAGGCCTTCAGCATGATCCGCACAGGGGACGAATATATCGACTCGATCCGCGACGGCCGCGAGGTCTATGTCGGCGGCGAGAAGGTCAGGGATGTCGCCAGCCATCCGATGTTCAAGCCGCTGGTCGATATCCGTGCCCGCATCTACGACATGCAGCACGATGCCAGGACCCGGCACGTCATGGCTTACGAGGAAGATGGCGAATGGAGCGCCATCGGCAACAAGCTGCCACACACCCAGGCCGACTGGTGGGACAAGCGCCGCGCGACGGATACGCTGCTCGAGGATATCGGCGGCATCGTCACCCGGGTGGGAGACGAGACGGTCGGCGAGATGTGGTCGCTGTTCGACGGGCAGGATGTGCTGAACGAGGTCGATCCGCAATTCTCCGCCAATATCCGAAACCACATATCCCGGGTGATCAAGGCCGATCCCTTTCACGTCTCGGCCAATACCGACCCGAAGGGGGACCGCTCCCGCCCGCCGCAGGAGCAGGATCCAGACATGCTGCTGCATGTGGTGAAGGAGACCGATGCCGGGATCGTCGTGCGCGGCGCCAAGTACGAGACGGCGGCCGCCTATGCCAACCAGGCCTTCACCAAGCCGACCATCGCCAACTGGGGCAGCGAGGCCTATTCCGACTATGCCGTCGGCTTCATCTGCGATCTCGGCTCGCCGGGGCTGAAATTCATCTGCCGGACCGGTTTTGCCGGGCGGGCGCCCGCGGCCGACTATCCGCTGTCGAGCAAGTTCGACGAGGTCGACACGCTGGTCATCTTCGACAACGTGCTCATCCCCTGGGAAAACGTGCTGTTCTACCGCCACACCAGGGCGGCGATGTTCATGCGCGCGACGCTGCATCGCTATTCGGCTTTCGCCTTCGTGCAGCGCAATCTGAAGCTCGCCGACATGATGATCGGGGCGGCTCTCTTCAATGTGCGCCAGACCGGTCTCGACAAGCATCAGGCGGTGCAGGAAAAGCTTGCCCAGCTTGCCGTCTACCGCGAAGGCATCAATGCGCACCTGACCGCCGCGATCGCGCTGGCCGAACGCTCGCCCGGCGGGCTGATGATGCCGAACCAGTCACTGCTCTATACCGGCCGCGTCCTCGCCTGCTCGCAACTGCATGAGATGATGCACATCGCCCGCGAACTCTGCGGTGGGCAGATCTGCGTGACACCCGACAAGGCGGACTTCGATGCCCCGGAGACGAAGCCCTGGCTCGACAAATTTTATACGGTGAACGAGGACTGGATCGCCGACGACCGCCGCAAGCTGCTGGCCTTTGCCCGCGATCTGCTTAATTCGGATTATGCCGGTCACAGGCTGACCTTCCAGCTGTTCGCCCAGTCGCCGCCTTTCGCGCATCTGGCCGCCGTCTACCGCAATTTCGACTGGGACGGACCGCTCGAACTGGTTCAGAAGGCCGCCGGCCTTTCGGAGAACGTGTTGGGAAAGACGACGCGCACCGCCGGCGACAGCGCGGTCAGCCAGTGGTTCAACACCGCCGTCCCTTCCACGGCGGCAGCGGACTAGGGCCGGCATCGCGCACCATCGGCGGCAAAACCTGCCTCTGAGTCGGACGCCGGCGCCCGATTTGTCAGATCCATCCGTGGTCGCATATTGCTGAACGCAATTGAGGCGGCTTCCCGCTTGGAGAGCCGCCCCAACCAAATTGCAGGCCTCAGCGTGCCTTTGCGGCAATCTGTTCGGCGATGTATTTGGCGTCGTGCCATACGCCCCAGATGAAGGGCGAGGCGCGGCGCGATAGCCAGGCGAGACCGAGGAAATAGAAACCTGGAACCTTGGAGACACCGCGCTGGTGGGCCGGCCGGCCCCTTTCATCCATCACGTCGAATTGCAGCCAGCCGAAATCGAGCGCATAGCCGGTCGCCCAGATGATCGAGGTGATGCCGGCCTTGGCAAGATCGAGTTCGAGGATCGGGTCCTTCACGCAGTCGGGCTCGGGGCCGATGATGCGAGCTTCCGGCTCCTCGGGGAAATCCAGTCCTTCACGTTCAATATGCGCATCGGCGGAATCGAGCACCGAGAGGTAGTCGGCATCGCCCGCCGCGATGTTCTGGGCGAGATCCGGTGCAAAATGCATGGTGCCGTTTGCATAGGATTCCGCGCGGCCGACCAGCGTGATGCCCTGGGCGGCAAGATCGCGGAAATCCACCGTGTGGCCGCCGCGGGCGCCGCTGACGGCGATGGTGACGTGTTCGGTGGACGGATCCGGCGTCTCCATGTTCCAGAGGCCGAGCGCGCCGAGCCACCAGACGAAATCCTTGCCGCGATAGCTGCGCGGCGGCCGGTTGTGCGGGCCCACCGCGAGATAGACCTTGCGGCCGGCACGCGCCAGTTCGTCGGCAATCTGGACGCCTGAGGAACCGGCGCCAATCACCAGTACGCCGCCTTCGGGCAACTGCCCCGGATTGCGGTAGGACGCCGAATGGATCTGGGTGATGCCGCTGTCGGCCGGCACGACCGGCGGGATCACAGGCTTCTGGAACGGCCCGGTGGCTGCCACCACGTTCCTCGCCTCGATGCTGCCCTGGCTGGTTTCAGCGATGAATCCGGACCCGTCCGGCTTGCTGCTGAGCGCGGTCACCTCGACGCCGCAGCGGATCGACGCATTGATCTGCTTGGCATAGGCTTCGAAATAGCTGACGATGCTGTCCTTGCTGGCGAAACCGTCCGGGTCCATGTCGAAGGTCATGTTGGGAAAGCGGTCGTGCCAGGCCGGGCCATTGGCGACCAGCGTGTCCCAGCGCTCGCTGCGCCAGCGCTCGGCGATCCGCTTGCGCTCGATGACGAGGTGAGGAACGCCGTTGTTCGTCAGGTGTTCGCTCGCCGCGAGTCCCGCCTGGCCGCCACCGATGACCAGCGTATCGACTTTCTCAACCGTCATGCACGGGCTCCTTCTCTGGAATTCCTGACCTCTCAACCCGGGGGCTGAGGAATGGGAGAATTCGTAGTCGAAGCCGCTGGTTCGGCAAAATATGATTTAGTTCGGCCTTGGTTTGGATATTGCGAAGTAGGGTTTAGCGGCCTTTCGGCGATTATGTCCGGCCATGCTCATCGCCGCATTCTGGGCCTGACTAACCAGCGGGCGTCAATGCTTCGGATTTCCTGAGGCAGGGCGCATGGAAAGCCTTCTTTCATTCTCAAGCGACCTGTGGCTCCAGTAAGGGCGACCGCTTTGCGGAGACCGGGAGCAAACTGCACGAACTGCCCGCGGGCGCGCCGTTTCGGGCGTCTTTCGCGGGCCGGTCCCGCAGCCTGCCGGCCTTAGCGAACCCAGTTCAACGTTAGATTGGAATGACCATGCCAGTGCACAAGCGCATCCGCCAGTTCAACACCAAGGACACCTATCCGGAGCAGAAGCTCGACAACGATCTTTGCCAGGTCGTCGTCGCCCGGGGCACGATGGTTTTCGTTCGCGGCCAGATCGGCCAGAATCTGGACACGGCAGAGAATATCGGCATTGGCGACGTGACCGCCCAGGCGGAGCAGGCCATGGCCAATATCAAGATGCTGCTCGACGAGGCCGGCTCCGAGCTCGCGCACATCACCAAGATCGTCATCTATATCGTCGACCCGCGCTATCGCGAGCAGGTCTACCGCGTCGTCGGCAAGTGGCTGAAGGGCGTCTTCCCCGTCTCGACCGGGATCGTCGTTTCGGCGCTGGCGCGTCCGGAATGGCTGGTCGAGATCGACGTCACCGCCGTTATCCCCGAGTGAGGTTCCCATGACCTTTTCCATCTCGGCCCGCTGCCCGAAGACCGGCATGATGGGCATCGCGATCTCCTCGTCTTCGCCTGCGGTCGCGGCCCGTTGTGCCCATGCGCGGGCCGGTGCCGGCGTCGTGGCGACGCAGAACATCACCGATCCTTCGCTCGGGCCGAAAGGCCTGGACCTGATGGCAAAGGGCCTCGATGCCGAACAGGCGCTCGCCGCCCTGCTCGATGGCTATGACACGGCGCCGTGGCGCCAGGTGGTATTGCTCGACGCGCAGGGTCGCACCGCGATCCATTCCGGCGAGCACACCCTTGGCACCCATGCGGTCGCCCAGGGCAAGGATTGCGCCGCCGCCGGCAACCTGCTTGCCAATCCCTTTGTCCCGAAGCGCATGGTGGCGGCCTTCGAGGAGGTTGAAGGTCACCTCGGCGACCGGCTCCTGGTCGCCATGCAGGCGGCGCTTGCCGCGGGCGGCGAGGCGGGTCCCGTCCATTCGGCGGGGCTCTATCTGGTGCGCAATGTCTCCTGGCCGATTGCCGACCTGCGGGTCGATTGGGCGGAAGAAGACCCGATCGGCGAACTGGGCAAGCTGTGGTCGATCTACAAGCCGCAGCTCGAAGACTATGTGACCCGGGCGATCAATCCGACGGCGGCACCCAGCTACGGCGTGCCGGGCGATCTCTGAGCAAATAGACGGAAGGTTCCCGATGACGGATCTGGCAAGGCACGACTGGACGAAGGAGGCGGCAGCGGTCCGCTTTCGCGACAAGGCATTCATCGGCGGCAAGCCGGTCGATGCGCTTTCGGGCGAGACCTTTGACTGCATCAATCCGGCAACGGGCGGACTTCTTGCCAAGGTCGCCGCCTGCGGCGAGGCGGATGTCGACCAAGCGGTGAAGTCGGCCCGGGCCGCCTTTGACGATGGCCGCTGGTCCGGCAGGTCGCCGGCCGACCGCAAGGCCGTGCTGTTGAAGCTCGCCGATCTCATCCGCGCCAACATGATCGAACTTGCCCTGCTCGACAGCCTGGACATGGGCAAGCTGGTCATGGACGCGGCAACCGTCGATGTGCCCGGCTCCGCCGCCATCTTCCAGTGGTATGCCGAAGCGATCGACAAGGTCTATGACGAGGTCGCCCCGACCGGTCCGGGCAATCTGGCGATCGTCCGCCGCGAACCGCTCGGCGTCGTCGGTGCGGTCGTGCCGTGGAACTTCCCGCTCGACATGGCGACCTGGAAATGCGCGCCGGCGCTCGCCATGGGCAACAGCGTCGTGCTGAAGCCGGCCGAACAATCGCCGCTTTCGGCGCTGCGTCTTGCAGAGCTTGCTGTCGAAGCGGGCTTGCCGGAGGGTGTTCTTAACGTCGTGCCGGGTCTTGGCGAAGTGACCGGCCGGGCGCTTGGTCTGCATCCCGATGTCGATTGCATCACGTTCACCGGTTCGACCCAGGTCGGCAAATATTTCCTCGGCTATTCCGCCCAGTCGAACATGAAACAGGTCTGGCTCGAATGCGGCGGCAAGAGCCCCAATCTGATCTTTGCCGATTGCGAGGATCTCGATGCTGCCGCCGACATGGCTGCCTTTGGCATATTCTTCAACCAGGGTGAAATCTGCTCGGCCAATTCGCGCCTGCTGGTCGAACGCCCGATCGCCGAGGCCTTCCTCGAAAAGATGGCGGAGCGGGCGAAGCGCTACACGCCCGGCAATCCGCTCGACGCGACATCCAGCATGGGCGCGATCGTCGACGAGAGCCAGGCCGCCCGCATCATGTCCTTCATCGAGCATGGCCGGAAGACCAGCCGGCTGGTCAGCGGCGGCGAACAGGTGAGGGTGGATGGCAAGGGCTGCTTCGTCCAGCCGACGATCTTCGCCGATGTCGATGCCGACGACAGGCTGTCGCGGGAAGAGATTTTTGGCCCGGTGCTGGCCGTGTCGACGTTCGACAGCGAGGGGGAGGCGATCGCCCGCGCCAACGACACGATCTACGGTCTCGCCGCCTCGGTATGGACCTCCAACCTGTCGCGCGCCCATCGTGTGTCGGAAAAGCTGCGCGCCGGCACGGTGTCGGTCAACACTGTCGATGCGCTTTCGCCGATGACGCCCTTCGGCGGTTTCAAGCAATCCGGCATCGGGCGGGACCTGTCCCTGCATGCCTTCGATAAATTCAGTGGACTCAAGACCACCTGGATCAAATACTAGGGTCCTGATACGGGACCCCACGCATGCGCTTTACGCTCAGACAACTCGAATATTTCATTGCTGCCGGCGAGACCGGCAGCATCACCCAGGCCTCCGAGCGCATCAACATCTCGCAGCCCTCCATCTCGACGGCGATCTCCCAGCTGGAGCTGGAACTCGACGTGCAGTTGTTCGTCCGGCATCACGCCCAGGGCCTGTCGCTGACGCCGGCCGGGCGCTCCATGCTGCTCGAGGCGAAGCGGCTGATCGAGCAGGCCGAATCACTCTACAGCGTCGCCTCCGAGGCGAGCGATGAAGTCCGCGGCCAGCTGAACGTCGGGTGCCTGACGACACTTGCCCCGATGATCCTGCCTGAACTGGCCCTGTCTTTTACCTCGGGTTTTCCAAGGGCCAGCATTCGGCCGCATGCCGACAACCAGGAAATGCTGCTCAGCGGACTACGCCGGGCGGTGATCGACGTGGCTGTCACCTACGACCTGCAGATCCCGGACGACGTCGAGTTTACCCCGCTTGTCGACCTGCCGGTGCATGCCCTGGTCGGCGAGGCCCATCCGCTGGCCCGCCATTCGGCCGTCACCTTGCAGGAACTCGCCGAACTGCCGATGGTCTTTCTCGACCTGCCGCTGTCCAGCGAATACTTCCTGGCACTGTTCATGAAGGAAGGGCTCCAACCCAATATCGCCTTTCGCATCGCTCACCCGGATATCATCCGCACGATGGTGGCCAACGGTTACGGCTATACGCTCGCCAACGTCACGCCGCGCTCCGACACCGCCCTGGATGGCCGCAAGGTGGCACGGGTTCGCCTCTCCGGTGACCATCGTCCGATGACCATCGGTTTCGCGACGCTGAAATCCTTGCGCAAGTCCCGGCTTCTCACCGCTTTTGCCAACCACGCCCGGGCATTTATCTCCGATGCCTACATCCCCGGCATGGTGGCGCCGGCGATGAGTCAGAAGCGCCGTTAGGCCTCTCTTCCCCGGCTTTAGACCTGCTTAGGCTGCGCCTAAGCAGCTTCACCGAAAATGCTTATTTTTCCGACGAATGAAGCGTGGTTTCCTTTTTTCATCGGCCGGCAAGCCGACGGGAAACGGGCGGGCGCTGCCAGTTCGCGGCCATCGATCCAATTCTCTGTTGGCAGAGAGGCCCCCGATCGCACCTCAGAACAAAAAAGGGAACGCCATGACTAAGACATTTTCCAAGCTTCGGAAGGCCGCACTGGCAGCTGGGGTTGCCATGCTGGCTGCCTCTGCCTCGTCTGCGGAAGCCGGCACGATGAAACTCGGCATGACCACCTGGGTCGGCTATGGCCCGCTCTTCCTCGCCCGCGACATGGGCTACTTCAAGGAAAACGGCCTCGACGTGACGCTTGAGATCATCGAGGAATCGTCGATGTACATGGCCGCCGCCGCTGCCGGCGAACTCGATGGCAGCGCGTCGACCATCGACGAAATCATGAAATACCGCTCCTCCGACGTGTGCTTCAAGGCCGTCTACGCCCTCGACGACAGCCATGGCGGCGATGGCGTGCTGGCGCCGAAGGAAGTCAAGAGCCTTGCCGACATCAAGGGCATGGAAGTGGCGATGAACGAAGGTTCGGTCTCGCAGTTCTGGTTCAACATCCTGCTGAAGCAGGCCGGCCTGACCGAAGCGGACGTCAAGATCACCAACATGACCGCCGATGACGCGGCCGCCGCCTTCATGGCCGACCGTATTCCCGTCGCCGTCACCTGGGAGCCGCACCTGACGCTCGCCAAGCAGGCGGACAAGGGCCAGGTCCTGATCGACTCGTCCAAGACCCCCGGCGCGATCGTCGATGTCGTGGCGCTGAACTGCGACTACATCGCCAAGAACCCGAAGGATGTCGATGCGCTGGTGAAGGGTCTCTACAAGGCCAACGAGTTCATCAAGTCGGACCAGGAAAAGGCCTATGAAGTCATGGCCAAGGGCGTCGGCGGCTGGCTCGAGGACCCCAAGGAATTCGCCTCCTCCGCCAAGGGCGTCAACTTCTACGGCAAGGACCGCAATGCCGAGTTTTTCAAGGGCGGTGACGAGGGCGAGGCCGGCAAGCTGATCAAGCTCGGCACCGAGATCTGGGGCAGCTTCGGCAAACTCAAGATGGACATCAAGTTCGCCGACCTGGTCGACACCACCTTCGTCGACGCGAAGTAACCGTCAAGCGGGGCGCCGGCTCTAGGCGCCCCCATCCTCCGGCCGAGGCGGACCCGTCTGCCGGCCGAACATCCTTGTCATTCCTTCCCGGCCCCGCCGCCGGATACTCGAAGGAGCGGAGCATGCCCTGTGAGCGATCAATCCCTGCTTAAATCTATCCGCACGCCCTTTCGCGCCCTTCCGCGTGGTCTTGCCGTCACGCTCAGCATCCTCGTCTGGGTGCTGGTGATCGTCGGCTGGTTCGCACTCACCTATTCCGGCGCCGTGAAGGAGATGTTCCTGCCCCGGCCCGAGGCCGTCTTCATGACGACCATCAAGATGGCCGCCGACGGCAGCCTGTGGGAACACATGCTCGCCAGCGTCCAGGTGGTGCTGATCGGCTTCGTCGTATCGAGCCTGGTCGCCGTGCCGCTCGGCCTGACCATGGGGACCTACCGGATCGTCCAGGCCTTCCTCGATCCGCTGGTGAACTTCATCCGCTACCTGCCGGTGACCTCCTTCGTGCCCCTGTTCATCCTGTGGATCGGCATCGGCATCGAGCAGCGCGTCGCCGTCATCATCTTCGGCATCTTCTTCCAGCAGTTGGTGATGATCGCCGACAGCGCCCGGAGCGTGCCGCGCGATCTGGTCAATGCCGCCTACACGCTCGGCACGCGCCGCGTCGATACGGTCTTTCATATCGTCCTGCCTGCAACCTTGCCGAATGTGCTCGACGTCCTGCGCGTAACGATGGGCTGGGCCTGGACCTATCTCGTCGTGGCGGAGCTCGTCGCCGCCCGCAGCGGCCTCGGCTACATCTCGCTGAAGGCCATGCGCGGCTTCCAGGTCGACGTCATCTTCATGGCGATCGCGATGATCGGCATCCTCGGTCTCTTCACCGATCAGCTGTTCCGCATCGTTCGCCGTGTGGCCGCCCCCTGGGCCAATTGAGGAATTCCCCGTAATGTCCGTGTTGAACATCTCGACCAATCCCATCAGCTCCGACATCGATATCGACAATGTCGTGCTGCGCTACGGCAAGGGGGACAATGCCGTGCTGGCCCTGGACGGCATCTCCTTCCACGTCGAGCGCAACGAGTTCTGCGTCATCGTCGGGCCGTCCGGCTGCGGCAAGTCGAGCCTGCTCTATCTCATCGCCGGGCTCGAGGATCGCACCGCCGGCATGATCAAGGTCGGCGGCAAGCCGGTAACCGAGCCCGGTCCCGACCGGGGCATGGTGTTCCAGGCCTATACGCTGTTTCCCTGGCTGACGGTCGCGCAGAACGTCGAATACGGCCCCAAGCGCAAGGGCATAGCGCCCGCCGCGCGCAAGGACATCGTCAACCACTTCCTGACCGAGGTCGGTCTGGCGAAGTTTGCCAATCATTATCCCTCCCAGCTTTCCGGCGGCATGAAACAGCGCGTGGCAATTGCCCGCGCACTGGCCAACGACCCGGAAGTGCTGCTTATGGACGAACCCTTCGGCGCGCTCGACAGCCAGACGCGCCACAGCATGCAGAAGCTGCTGCTGAAGGTCTGGGATCACACGAAGAAGACCGTGCTGTTCGTCACTCACGATATCGACGAGGCCATCCTGCTTGCCGACCGCGTCTTCGTCATGTCGGGCCGTCCAGGCCAGATCAAGAAAGAGATCCGCGTCGACATTCCCCGGCCGCGCAGCATGGACCTGGTGATGGAGCCGGACTTCATCGCCATGAAGCGGGAAATCCTCGAGCTCTTGAAGAACGACGAGGACGACGATCACTGACGACACGGGCGCACGCCGCGGCCCGACGCCGTCGGCCGTCACCCGTCGCAAGGTACGAGGGCAGGAACTTGGAAGACGCGGAGTTCGACTACATCGTCATCGGGGCAGGTTCGGCCGGCTGTGTTCTCGCGAACCGGCTGAGCGCGGATCCCGCCAACCGCGTCTGCCTGATCGAGGCGGGCGGCAGCGATGACAGCATGCGGGTGCGCGTGCCCGCCGGCATCCTGTCGCTCTACGGCAATCCGAAATACGACTACGGCTATGTCGGCGTGCCCCAGCCGCATCTCAACGGCCGGCGCATCCCGGTCAACCGCGGCAAGGCGCTCGGCGGTTCGAGCACCATCAATTCGATGGTCTATATCCGCGGTGCGGCGCAGGACTACGACGATTGGGCCGCCCTCGGCTGTGACGGCTGGTCCTATGCCGACGTCCTGCCGACCTTCAAGGCGCTGGAGCGGAACCTGCTTTCGCAGGATGCCGCCTATCACGGTTTCGACGGCGAGTTGCTGGTGGACAATCCGCGCGATCCGAATGTCGTCTCGAAGATGTGGGTAGAAGCCGGAAAGAGCGCCGGCCTGCCGGAAAACCGCGACTTCAATGGCCAGAGCCAGTTCGGTCTTGGCATCTACAATGTGACCCAGGACAAGGGCACGCGCTTCTCGGCCTATAGCGCCTTTGTGCGTCCAGTCCTTGGTCGGGCGAACCTGACGGTCATGCCGGGCGCAGAGGTGATCGATCTGGAAACCGAGGGCGGTCATGTCCGCGCGGTCAACGTCGTCCAGGACGGCGCGCCGCGGCGCCTGATCTGCCGGGCGGAAGTGGTGTTGAGCGCCGGTGCGATCGGTACGCCGCGCATCCTGCTTGCCTCCGGCATCGGTCCGGCGGAAGAGCTCAAAGCCGCCGGCATCGACCCCGTCGCCGACGTGCCCGGAGTCGGCAAGAATTTGCGCGACCATATCGACGGCATGATCACGGTGCGCTCGGCGAGCACAAAGACGCTGGGTCTTTCGTTAGCCAACCTGCCGGCCATGCTGGCGGCACCGTTCCAGTATTTCGCCCGCCGCAAGGGCATGCTGAGCACGAACTACGTGGAGGCGGGCGGCTTCGCCAGGACCAGATATGCGGGTGACTTGGCCGACATCCAGTTCCATTTCGTGCCCGGCTACCGCAGCCATCGCGGCCGGCTGGTGGAGTACGGCCATGGCTACGCGGTCCATACCTGCGTTCTGCGGCCGCGCAGCATCGGCGAACTGGCGCTGGTGCGCGACGGAAGCCGGAGGAACGTGGCGATCGATCACCGCTTCTTCAGCGACGAGCACGATGCCCTGACCCTCGTCGAGGGCATCAAGGTCGCCCGTGCGATCCTTTCCTCTCCGGTCTTCGCAGACATTCGCGGGCCGGAGATCCTGCCGGGTCCGGACGTCAATACGGATGACGAGATCCTCGCCTATCTCAGGGCCGAGGCGCTTACCGTCTACCATCCGGTCGGCACGGCGAAGATGGGAACGGATCGTATGGCCGTCGTCGATCCGAAGGAGCTCAAGGTTCGCGGTTTCGCCAATCTCAGGGTCGCCGACGCCTCGATCATGCCGACCCTGATCGGCGGCAATACCAATGCGCCGGCCATGATGATCGGGCAGAAGGCGGCCGAACGGATCCTGTGACGACCGGTCGGACGCCCTTCAGTTCCGGCTCTTCAGGCGTTCCAGGATCGACAGGAACTCAGCGATCAGCGGGCTGTTCTTGTTGTCCCGCCGATAGGCAATCTTGTGCGTCGAGGAAAAGCCGAAGGCGCTGGGCCGGATTGCCCGCAACTCGCCCCGGACCACCCAGGGTTCGGCGAAATGGCAGGGCAGAAAGCCGATGAACTGCCCCGACAGGATGAGCATGACCTGCGCTTCCATCGCCACGACAGAGGCGCTCGCGCGCGGATGGCCGACCAGGTAGAGGTCGTCGAAATGGCGGTAGCGCCGGACCGAGAAGCGGGCGCCGGAGATGACCCGCTGGTCGATCTCATGGTCCGGCCTGTCGAACAGTGGATGCTCGCGTCCGCAGTAGAGATTGTGCGGCTCGCTGGCAAAATCCCGGTAGGTCAGGCCCGGAGAACGCTGCGAAAACGGACCGATGGCGATATCGCGGTCGCCGTCCGCCACCTTCTGTTCCAGATCCGAGGGCGTTCCCAGTTCGAGGTCGATGAAGATGTCGGCATCCGGCCGCATGAACTCGGCGATCGCCCGTTGCACCCCGAGTTGCTCGCTGGTCATCACGCCATCCGAGGCCCCCAGGCGCAGGCGGCCCGACAGATTGCCGCTCGCCGCACTGACGCGCTGGGTGAAGTCGTCGATGTCGCGGAACAGCTTGACGGCGGCGTCATAGGTGGCGCGG
>Ga0180012_1000079_pt1 | contig 48462 bp, 40 predicted proteins | sample KR11_S2_MetaG_FD_122243 | JGI IMG/M metagenome (GOLD analysis project Ga0180012, IMG submission 122243) | Groundwater microbial communities from the Olkiluoto Island deep subsurface site, Finland - KR11_S2_MetaG | ecosystem: Environmental > Aquatic > Deep subsurface > Groundwater | place...
CTGGATAGAAACTTAGCAGTGCGTCGAGCACAGCGAGGCTGGTCGACTGCAGGCCGAGTGTTTCCCTGGCCTCTGAAGCGTCCCGGAAGACCTTCCACTTTTCGACCGATTTTCCCGCCTTGATCTCTCTTGTAGCGACCTGTCGCTTCACGAGAGCAAGCGTCATCGACCGCCGCCCGAAGGGCGTCGTCACACTTCCTGTCTGCATCGTCTTTCACCTTTCAGAAGGCAAAAGAAATCGGCTCACCAAATCGGTGCCAAGACTCTTGACGAATATGCGTGGAAGTGCGATTCTCAGGTTGCTTAGATCTGAAAGAGGTTTCCACGACGGCGACGTTTTGGGGGCCTTTTTCTTTTTCCGCTTAATCTCCGTTGTTCAACTGGTCTTGACTGCTGTTCCTGGAGCGATGCTCCTCGAAGAGCGCTGGTAAACGCTCCAGGACGAAGGCGGCGAAATCGGGCATCTCGCGCCGATCGATTGACAGGTCCAACTTGGTTTTGCTCTTCGTCACCTGCGCCAGACGGAGCCCCGTGGGCGTTGTCAGGAGATCCGGTAGTCCGCGCTTCGTCGGCGCAGGTTTGAGGCTGGCGACGAGCGACTTGAACCGGTCGGGCGAGGGCAGGGCTTTCGCCTCGGCTGATCGCAAGAAAGTGGAAGCCTGTTCAAGGTCACTCTCGCGGGTGAGAAGCTCGGCGAGAGCCACCCAACTTTTCAAGCCAATCCCGGGTGCCGGGCCGATCGCGTCGACGATATCCGTGGGGATGCGCGTCACAACGGACAACATGTTCGAGAGGTCGCTTTTGTAGACTGACAACGCTGCCATCACGACATCTCGTGAAAATTGCTCGGTCAGCCGGGAGGCAAACCGCGCCTTTTCGATGAATGTCAGGTCCTGGCGTTCATTGTTCTCCTGACCTTGGGCAATTACGAGCTGCTCGTCGGTCAGGTCCCTGACAACCGCCCTGACGGGCCGGTTGAGTTCCGAGACTGCGCGCAAACGACGGTGACCAAATGCGACTTGATAACGCCCTGGCGCCTCGGGGTGAGGGCGCACCAGAATAGGGATCTGCTGGCCTTGTTCGCGGATCGCTTCAACAAGACCGGCAATATCACCGGGCATGCGGTCCTGTACGAAAGATGGATCGATCGTACCTGTATCGAGCTCGATGATGGTCTGGCCTTCAGCCAAGCGTTTTTCGATTTCTTCGGCGCGCTCGAACCTCGCCTTACCTTCGGCAAAAGCGCCGCCAACCTGGCTGGTGAGACGCGAGGATGCCGCTGTCGTCCCCTCCGCTGGCTGGGAGCCTAGGAGCGGAAGAATGCTCCGGCTCTTGAGCGGTCTTTCAACCGGGGTAGCTGCGGCAGCCGTTGGCTTAGGGGTACGGAGAATGTCCTTCCTGCTCATGATTTTCTTCCCCATGCTTTCTTGATCAGCGACTCGATCTCATCGTTGACATTGTTCATCGCCTCCAGCGCGCGATCGTAAGTGGCCCGGGTGAACTGGCCTCTCTCCACCTCGAAAAGGGTCTGGTTCGTGAGACCGGCATCGGAAACGGCCGTAGTCTTCAGCATCGGGAAGTTTAGAACATTCTCTCCGAAAATTGCCCTGAGATACCCGACCATCTGGTTCTGTGGCCCATCACTCGGCTCGAACCGCGTCACGAGATAGCGCATCCAGTTATAGTCGAAGCGCGCACCGTGCGATGAGATTTCCCGAAGCAGATCCGATGTCATCGACAAGAACTGGTTCATCGACATAACGTCGAGCATCTGCGGATGCACTGTGATCAGAACGGAGGTAGCTGCGGTCAGGGCGGAGAGGGTCAGGTAGCCCAATTGCGGCGGGCAGTCTATCACCACGACATCGTAATTGGGTGCGACCTGATCAAGGACTTCGCTGATCCGGTGAAAGAACATGGTATCGCCGATCTTTCGCTTCATCAGCGCCCGCGGCGTGTCGTGTTCGAACTCCATAAGTTCGAGGTTGCCGGGGATCAGATGAAGATCAGGAATGTAGGTCGCGCGAACAATTTCGGCCATTGGGCGAGCGTCGTCGTATCGAATCGCACCATAAAGCGTCTCGTTTACGCCGACATCGGTTTCTGGCTGGTTGCCAAAGAGTGTGGACAGGCTCGCCTGTGGGTCAAGATCGATAGCGAGCACCCGGTAGCCCCGTAGCGCGAGATATTGGGCCAGATGCGCGGCCGTAGTGGTTTTGCCGGACCCGCCCTTGAAATTCATGACCGAGATAACCTGCAACGCTTCACCGTCGCGGCGATGTGGAAGATAGCGGCGATTGCCACGGCCCACCTGGTCGAGATGCTTGCGGATCCTGTGCATGTCCTCGACGGAATATGACCGGCGGCCGGTCGGACTGGTGCTAACCTGCAGATCCTCTAGCTCGTTTGCGAGCTGACGGAGATATACTTCTTTCACGCCGACCAGCTTTGCTGCCTCCGCCGGCTGAAACGTGCGGATACCTTTCTCCGCCGTGGGGGGAAAGGTCGCGAGTTGATGCTCTTGCAGTTGCGCCGACAAGGAACGAGAATGGCGCTCGATCAAGCCCATCAAATCTTCGTCTTTTGGCGGTAATTTTGCAGCGATTTTGGGCATCCCCGGACCTGATTTCTTGAAATAGCGCTTCTGAGCGGAAATTCCTAATCACTCCGCTGCTTGCAATAAGCATCGATTCTAACAGGCTGGCAAGCTATTTAGGGTTAACAAAGCCTTAATGACCACGGTCGCTCAGGCCAAGAGATCTCAACATTCTTATGCAACAACAAACGGTTATAGGCACCGTAACTCGGGATCCGGGTTTCAGCCGTACACTGGAATCTTTGAAACAAAAGGCGGAGGGGACCCTTTTGTGCGGTGGCGACGACCCATCTGGCAACTCAGATTAGCATTCCGGCGTGCCGATGATGAGAATCATCACCGCCGGCCAAGGCAGAAAAGCCGCCGCCACACGATGCAGCCCGCCGCATGGCTGCACGAGTTTTGCACGGCTGGACAAGCGACCTGGGCCGGTCGTTCTTCGATGGAGGAGGGGAGGGATCGGGAATGTCAAATAGCAACTATCCGTGATTTATGAAAATCCTCCTCCTCCCGCAGTCAAAGCATACGGGCAGCCCGCCCGCTCCGCCGCGTAGCGTCGTTGTAGTAGCTGGATGCCTGTTGGACAGATCGATGGCGTGATTGCTCCATTGCCTCGGGGAGGGGGATGCCTCGATTGGCGGCCTCGGTCAGATAGCCTGAGCGTAACCCATGCGCCGAAAACTCCCCCGCATCCAGGCCAGCCATCGCCGCCCGCTGCTTGACGATCTGATTGACCGCACCCGGCTCCAACGCCCGCTTCGAGATGTTGCCCCAACGATCGATCTTCCGAAAAATACTCCCGCCTTCGATTTTCGCCGCCGCAAGCCAGGCGTTCAGCGCCTCCACCGGCCGGCCGGTCAGATAGACGACATCATCCTGCTCACCATTGCTGGTCTTGGTGCGACCAAGATGGATGGCGAGAGAGGGGAGGGGGGCGCCATTCTCGACCGGGATCGGCGCCTCGACGGTCAGTTGCTCGCATCGCAGCCCGGCGATTTCGCTGCGCCGGCGGCCGCCGGAGGCAAAGGCGACCATCAGGATGGCGCGGTCCCGCAGATCGCGCAGGCTGTCGCTTGCGCAGGTCGCCAGCAGCTTCGCAAGCACATTGCCGGTCACCGCTTTGGCGCTCTTGCGACGACGTTGCCTCGGGACAGCTCGGATCGCCAGCCGAATGGCTGATTTCAGGGAAGGGGAGGAGAAGACGCCGGTCAGGCCGCGCCATTTCGTCAGCGTCGACCAACTGGCCAGCCGCCGGCGCACGGTGTCGGGCGCATGTGGCCCTGCTGATCGAAGAAAACCCTGTTCGCGCAGACTCTGCTCGACATCAGCTGGCATGCCGTGGTGAGGATCGATGTCGCGCTGTTCCGGCTGCCACAGATGGTGCGCGACGAATTTAAGAGCCAAGGCTTCGGGCGCCGGCCAGGGGAGGGAGGCGCCGGTCGCGGCAAGCGACCAGGCCTGTAGATAGGCGAGGTCGGAGGTGAGGGCGCGCAGAGTGTTTTCGCCCATGCCCTCATTGACCAGATGGCGCAGCGTTTCGACATCCTGGTCGGTGAGCAGTTCGGCCAGTTCGTCGCGCCGGTCGATCGGCAGGACGCTGGCGATGGTGTCGAGTTCGTCGGCGCGGCGATCGACGGCGGTCTTGGAAATGGACGGCTTGGTCACAGAGAAACTCCGGATCGGCGGTTTGCGACGGCCGAGCGGCCGTGGATTTACCGGATTCTTCCTGATTTGCGGCGCGAAATCAATCACCTCCGATAAGCAGTACTTATCGGAGGTGATAGCTCCACCAGGCAAGCATACCATGTGGCGAACCGGAATATTCATATAGAGTTCCTTTAAGAAATCATTTACTATATTTTCAATGGCTTACGATCTCGCGAAAATCAGCATAACAGCCCTGATGCGGCCGGCTTTCGACGCAGGTATCGCGCTCGCCCGTCTCGACGAGCGCATCGCCCGTTCCCCCGTCGGCGCCGGGTGGATCGAACGATCGCATTTCGCCGATGCCTGCGCCTCGCTGTGGATCGATGGCGAGCTCGTCCATCTCGAAGACCTGGTCCTCCATGACGCCACCCGCGATATTCGCACACCCACCCATGAGCTGACAATTGCCCGCGACGTTCTTCGCACCCGCCGGCGCATCGCTGCGCAGGCGCCGGACTGGGCCTTGTCGACAGAGGGTACCCGAACTCTGCGACAAACGTCGGACACCGGTGCGGGCGGCGCCGAAGCTGTGGCCCCGACCGGCGTTATTAGGCCCGCCGTCGCGGTTGATGCGGAAGGGGAGGGGGAGGATGTCGAGGACGTGGAAAATCTCCCCGGCGTCGACTATGCTGCCATCGATGCCCTGCTCGCACGATCGGAGGCCGCGATTGAGAACGCGACCCGGCCCGGCCGTGTCGGCGGCCAAGAAAAAGATCCGATGATCTACGATCTCGACTGGGACGAAGATGCTCGACTCGACGAATGGCGCGGCGTTTTGCGACAGGTGCAAGACCTGCCGGCGGTGCTGCAGGCGATCATTGCCCTCGATGCCTGGAACGAGCTTTCTGTTTTGCAGCACGCTCCGTGGTTCGGCCGTCTGCTCTCCGCTTCCATCCTGCGCCAGGCCGGTGTCACCACTGGTACCCACCTCGCGGCGATCAACCTCGGCCTGAAAACCATTCCGGTCGATCGGCGCCGACATCGCGACCGCGAAACCCGGCTGCTTGCCATCACCCAAGGGTTTTTGGCCGCCGCGGAGATCGGGATGAAGGAGCATGACCGGCTGGCGCTCGCGAAAACGATGATGGAGCGGAAGCTGACCGGGCGACGAACGTCGTCAAAACTGCCGGAACTGGTCGAGCTGGTGATGGCGAAACCGCTGGTGTCGGCCGGGATGGTTGCGAAGACGCTCGAGGTGACGCCGCAGGCGGCGCGGCGGATTGTTTTGGAGCTGGGCCTCAGGGAGATGACGGGGAGGGGGAGGTTTCGCGCGTGGGGCGTGCTCTGAGCTGGCGAGATTTAACTAAGTGATCAATTTGTCGTTGTGTATCGTAGGTTTTTTATTATGATTTGATTGCATTGGCATGGGGATGCCGACCGTTCGTGCGAGGGGGACAAGAAAATTTACACGACCGTAAGGACGAGCGGCTCACTTCAGGGTAGCGATTATGCCTCCCGATGAAAAATCGCCATACTCAGCCGCTCCTCAAGGTGTTGGGTACATTTATCAGCCTCGCTTCGCGCTCCTGAAGATCCTCGATTACGCCGAAAGCACTTCTGTCCTCATCGAAAAAGATGACGACTTGGATTTCATTGATGCCGGCGGAAAAAGGTCTCTCGCGTCGCTTAAACACAAGGCGCCGGGAGACAGAGTTAGCGATCTATCGACAGACTTTTGGAAGTCGGTGCGGGTATGGCTCGCAAGTTATGTACGAGCCGACCGTACGGCATCAAATTTAAGGTTTTTCCTCTTCACAACAGCCGTCGTCTCGGAATCCTCCTTTTTGATAAATTTTCTCGATGGCGCGGAGCGATCGGAAACGCTAGCGACACTTGCTCAGGAGGCCATGGCTGCAAGTGAGTCGAAATTAATTGCGGAGGTGAGGGGCTCGTTTAGTGCCTTGTCCGACAGTGAGGTTGAAGACTTCATGTCTCGCATAACCATTATCGACAACAGCCCACGTATCACTGACCTTCCGCACATCATCCAAGAACGGCACCTCCGCACAATACGGAGAGAAAATCGACCGCACGTTTTCGAACGTCTTGAAGGATGGTGGAACGACTTGATGGTGAAGATGCTCACCGGGGTCAGGACCGATCCCGTTTTCGGATACGAGGTGTCAGACAAGCTATCTGCTATTGCAGAGGAATACCGGTCTGACAATTTGCCAATCACTTTCAGAAATGCCGCTCCCGATTCGATTGACGCCGAAAATGATCCTCGGCTGTTCGTCGAACAGCTGCGATCAATCGGCATTTCCACGAACCGAATTCAGAGCGCCATAATCGACTATTATCGAGCCTTTGAGCAACGGTCAGCCTGGGCCCGCGAAACCCTGCTCGTGAATGGCGAGATAGAAGATTACGAGGACAGACTTTCAGACGAATGGAGCCGATACAAGGATGTCGTCTTTGAGAGCTTGACTGATGCATCCGGGGAAGAGGCACTCATTGCGGCAGGTCGAAATCTTTATAAGTGGGCCGAGTTTGAAACCGAGCGATTTCGCATTCGAGAACGGGTGACCGAGCCGTATGTCGTCCGGGGCGCGTTCCATATGCTCGCAAATGTCAGACCTTCACCACGCATTTTCTGGCATCCTCGCTTCCTCCACCGGCTCGCCTCGGTGCTTGAGGTGAAAGCATGAAGCCTTGGCACAAACGCCCCATCGAAATCCGTAATCTCTTCAATCCGGGGTTCTGCGGGCTGATCTTGTCCCGTGCCATGGCCGGCTATGAAGAAGACGATGATCGAGGCATTCCCTTCTCACTGGCACTGCTGATCCTGCCACTTTGTTTACACAAAGACACAAGATCAGTCCTGGCGAAGGGCGCTCGAAGTTACTTTTTGAAGGCTGTTGAAGCACATCCGGAAATGCTGGTTGGTCTTCCGGGCCGTACCACTGACATGATGTCATACACATTCGAGGCGCTCGGGCTCCTGATGCAATTAGAATGCTTCATGGTGACCGAAACAGGAAGATTGAAAACTATTGAAAAGCGGGTCCGGAAGTCAGTTACCGGGACACCTGAGTCGGTGGAAATTCAGCGTGTCGCGCGCTTTGTGGGTAAAGAGTTCGCCCGAATTTCGGACCGCGTCACCCTCTACACCTCTCTCGGAATTAAGCCATGAAGATTAAGTCCATCCACATTTATAGCCGAGATGGTCGGCGGAGAGACGTTGAGTTCAACATCAACGGTCTAAATATCATCACGGGCAGATCATCAACTGGAAAGTCTGCGCTGTCTGACATCATCGAATATTGCATGGGTAGGTCGACGTTCAACGTTGCTGAAGGGGTGATTCAGGATAAAGTTGCGTGGTTCGGGGTGATTTACCAGTTCGAGAACGAGCAAGTTTTGGTTGCTAAGCCGTCGCCAAAACCTGGGTTTACGAGCTGCAGCACAGTCATGTTACGAAGAGGAAGGGAAATCAGCCCCCCGCAGTTCGATGAACTGCGTCTTACGGATGATGATGACGCGGTGGAATCATTGCTTTCACGGCTTCTGGGTATTCCAGAAAATGTCACCGATGTGCCCATCGACAATAGCCGCGAAAGCTACAGCGCCAACATCAAGCATAGCCATTATTATCTTTTTCAAAAGCAAACGATCGTCGCCAACAAAGACCAGCTCTTTTATCGGCAGAACGAGCCGTTTCAGCCGCAAGCCATCAAAGACACCCTCCCGATTTTGCTCGGAGTGTCCGGCCATGACCGTTATTTGCTGGAGCAGGAGCTGCGTACGGCACAACGCGATTTACGACTGAATACCAAATTGTTGGAACAGGCAAATAACGCGATTGACACAGCTCAAGAGCGAGCTATTGGCCTAACATCGGAAGCCCGCACTGTCGGCATTTCACTTAGCCTGAGCGAGAGCGGCGAGGTTGTAGAGACGCTTCGGTCTGCCTTGACTTGGAAGCCCGCACCGGTGCCAGAGGACGATGTGGCGCGCGTGTCGCGTATCGAACGCGACCTGCTGGAGCAACGTGAAGAACGACGTGAACTTCAACGAAAGATCGACGCCGCGACGCAATATGCCAAACGTGCTCAGGGCTTCGAAAGCGAGGCGGCAGAACAGAAAGACCGTCTCGTTTCCATTCGAGCGCTGCCGAAGGACACCGATGGAGAATGGCAATGGCCTTTCGCCGAAAAAAACCTCGCAATGGACAGTCCGATAGCATCCGCCCTTATTGCCGAACTCCAGTCACTACAGGAGGAGATGGAGATGGTGGAAGGCGAGCGACCGCATCTGGACGCTTACCTGACGGAGCAACGCGGAAAGGTCGAGCAGCTTGTCGAGAAAATACGCTCAAGCGAAATCGAACTGGCTTCAGCCATTGCGGCGAATGAAGCGATAGCTGCCGTAGGGGACAGAAACAATGCGGCTGCGAAAGTCGTGGGGCGCATCAGCCTTTTCTTGGAAAACCTAGTACCGGATGACACTCGCCGTCACTACCAAGCCGAGGATCGCCGACTTCGACGAAAGGTCGAAGACCTACAGAAGCGTATCGGATTGGATGATACCGGGGAACGGTTGGCGTCGATCATCAACAACATCAGTGCACATATGTCAGGCTATATCGGAAAGCTCGGTGGCGAATTCAGCGAGTTTCCCGCTCGTTTGGATCTTCAGCATCTGACGGTGGTGATAGACCGGCCAGGACGTCCGATTCAGATGCATCGCACTGGCGGCGGGTCCAATCATTTGGCATATCATCTGGCAGCGCTGTTGGCGCTTCATCGGTATGCAAGCGCAAACAATCAGCCTATACCCCGCTTCTTGATGATAGATCAGCCGACCCAAGTCTACTTTCCTTCAGTAGAAAAGTATGAAGCAACGGGCGGCTCGATTGAGCGGACCGAGGCCGATGCTGATCTCCAGGCCGTCGAAAAGCTCTTTAAGCTGCTCTACGATTTTGGAACTCTCGATGCACCGGGTTTCCAGATCATTGTCACCGAGCATGCCAACCTTCGCGACGATTGGTTCCAAGACTCGCTGGTGGAAGAGCCTTGGGCCAAACCGCCTGCACTCGTGCCTGACGATTGGCCTGACGGTCTGTGATGGAACACCAACGATACTCCATTGGGACCTCCCGAGCTATCTTTCTCCTGGAGGGGGAGCCGGATGTATACGACCCTCGACGCGGGACTTAGATCCGGATGCATTCGTGATAGAGGCGGAGCACCTTGCGCGCGTTTCATTGGAGAGGAACCCGTCAGCTCAATTGCTGGAAGTCGTCGGGATGATAACCGAAAGTACCTTTAAACGCGCTTTTGGCCCACTCGGTCATTGCGTCGGCACGCGACGCGCTGGTGATCGCGCGGTAATCGTATCGGAACGGCCCGTCGCGAAGGATCCACTGCAGTGTCAGGTCGTAGAGTATTGTCGATCCCATAAAGGCATCTAGGGTGTGCTTCAGGGCACCGGACTCCCGGCCGGCGAAGGCCCGAATGTGAATCTGCTCGGTGTCGGACCTGTCGGTAAAGAGCGAAACGTGACGACTAAAAAGCTCCCCCGTCGTATCGGTCGCCCTACCAAGTGCAAGAAAGCGGCCCGCCCAGCAGAAAAAGTGGGGATTTTCCAGCTTGCTTCGGCAGAAATCCATGAAGTGAGAGGTCATGACGCGAACCGGCAGGTTTCGTAAATCGTATTGGAAGGTCTCCCATTCCCGCATCAGGTGGCCGCCAGAAGGCGTCTCTGATAAGTCGACGACTGCGAGGAGCGCGGTGGCAGGCTCGTCGTATCCCACGCGCTCCGTGAGGACCCTCGATACGAACGTGTATTCGTCCTTGCTATAGGCGACAATTGCGCGTTTCAGCTCTGAGTGTTCGCGAGCCACCTGACAAAGAAGAGTGAACCGCGCGCCAGGATCGACGTCGGCGATGAATCCTTGAAAATATTCGATCTCAAGCGGAAATCCGCGGGTTGGATTGATAGCGAGATCGCAGATCAGAAGAAAAAGTCCGATCAGGGGACTGTCAATTGCTTCCGGCCATTCGGATTCGCTCTGTTTGAGAAATTCGACAAAGGCTGCCACATAAATCCCGCTGAGGTAGCCGTCCGCCGCATAGTCCGCGCACCTCGTTGGCCCTCCAGAAGCCGCCAAAAACTGAAGTTGGATGAACCGGGCTTGGCCCTCGAAGATCGCGTGAAGTCCGACCTCGGACTGCGTGACAGGTGAACCAAAATAGAAACCTTCATGGCGGGAAAGCACCAGCTGATCAAAGGCCGGTTGCCATCTTTCAGGATTTGGCAAGCTTGCCGGGTCAAGATCGCAGGACTGAACGAGCGCCATGAGGGTGTTGCCGTAAGCTATGCGATAAGAATGTCCGACACTTTCAAAATGCTGTGTTTGCCTCAATTCGATGGCTCGGTTCGGGCTTGCGGCGAGAATTTTGTAGAACTCAATATCCAAAGCGTTGTTGACTGCAATGTTGGCCTCGCCAAGAGCTTCTGGCGACGGCGCAGTGCCGTTCGCCAAGGCGTCATCAGCCCAGCGCTTAAGAGATTTCTTTGGACCTATCGCCCCGATCGCGTTTCGCAGATGCTCTAGGCCGCTAGAAAACTGCGCTGGGTAGCACAGACTGTAGATTAGGCCCGCGGTCGATCCGACATGTTGCCACCAATGGACCGTCTCGTGGATATAGGTCGAGTAGGCCTGTACAAGCTCCGCCGGGTCGTGGTCTGCATGATTTCCAGTAGTAAGTGCGCTGACAAGCTCGTGGACGCGTGGGCTCAGTCTAAGCACAAACTGTTTTGTGTTGTAGACCCCATGCGCCTCAATGGTGGCAGCAAAGGTTGTCGGCGCAGCAAGCTCGCTCTCTCCGGGTTCGACTAACTCGCGTTTGAGGTCGCGGAATGTTAGCGCTTCGAAGTCGACCACAGTATGCTCCCGCATATGAATTATGGGCTAACCGAACTCTTCATGCGCCTTTTGTGCTGCCCGTGAATAGCGAGTTGAAAAGTTTAAATTCTCTGCTCATCTTAAAATTAGAGCCGCATTCTGTCGTTGAAATCGTTGCGTGTACGGTCTCGTCATGCACTATAAAACGACATTCCAGAATCCGATAGACCTAATTCATCATATTAGTTCTGAAGCAGCAGCCGCGGATCTAGTTGTAGCAGGCTCTCCACCTCTTGAAGCGATATTGGCTGATACGCCGCGAAGAGCCCATTCGGGCGCAAAAAACCGTCTTTCGGCGAAGCGCTGAAAAAAGCAAACTCAGTTCTGAAGAACCGGTTGAAGATATCCTGATAAATAATTGTGCCTACCACAAGCAATCTCTCATTCAAACCAAAAGCGCCCGCTCGAAATTCGGCTACGGCACTGTGTCCCGTCAGCGGCGTGACCTTCGCGCGCAGCGTTCCGTGCGCGCCTATCGCAGTCCATGTCTTACGAGGAGGCGACGGTGGCCGGTTCGCCTTCAAAAGGTGACCTATATTCCCCGCAGATACGCGAACTGCTTCGACGCCTATGGCGACCATGGGGCTCGGCGTCTCACCAGAATTCTGGCACCTGACAACCAAGTCGCCATCGCCGTCCACACTAAATGTAAGGGTGGCGGCCTCTACATAGGCACGTGTCTGCCTGTGTCCAAGGTCTTTCGTGATATCAACCGCCTCTTGCGTCTGCTGCAGGCTCCTAAACAAGAAGTAAAGCGCAGTACCGCTTACTATGAGCGATGTAACGGATGCGCCAACTGCCCAAGCCGCCCAATATGACTGCCACTCCGCGGCAACTGCACTCCGCATTGCATATTCATCGGCAGCCCCCGCCCCGGTTGCCTCGGCCAACCAGCCCAACAGTGCAATCATCATCAATCTCATGCATCACCCGTCCTAATTCGCGCCGCGCATTTAACTTTTCACCCGGCAAGTCCAACTCGGGTTCGGATCTATTGCGTGCGAGGGGTACCCGGTCCGACGGGTACTAATCGCCGCCTCAGTGGCACATATGTCAATATTCCAACCACCTACCCTTAGCTTCATCTACCGTGATGGACGTCCCTCCGTGCGGACCATAGAGATGCGGACAGGTCGCCACCTTACCTCTTTCGTGCAAGTAAATGTCACTGAAACATCTGCGCTTCGCAAGTCCACGATGTCGTCGCCGGATCGCAACCTCATAGAACCGCCGCACGCCCTGCGTTGATGGTCTTGGACCACCGGCTCAACCCTGTGTGGCCAGTCCGAAACACTTGTACATTCTACCGCAGGATGCGATGAAAGTGGCTGGGCAGTAAATATTGACCGGATGCTAAGTGGCCGACATCAAGCAAGGCGAACAATTTGGCCTGGACGCATCCGCGATATCCGATGCGAGTTGGGGTCTCGCGCTGAAACGCATAACTCACGATCTCCGATCTGATTTTATATACGCTCCCCATCTTGCCTTCGTTTACCGCAAAGCTGGTAGCGTCGTTATCGAGCAGGTCAAAAAAGAGCTTAAGGACGGAAAGTATCTTCCCGGACTTCCGCTGACGATCGAGGTTCCGAAATCCTTTAGGATCAGGGTCAACGTCAAGCCACCACGACTGGGTCCACCCTATTCACGCCCGGGAAGCATCTTGCATCCGAAAGACCGCTTATTTTATCAAGCCCTAGCTGATCAGGCGGCTCCAATAATAGAGAAAAAACTCAATCCAAAACGGTCCTTTAGCCATCGATTGGAAGGGGTAAACGCCGTAAATATGTTCAAGCCCACGAGAGTCTGCTGGGGTGAACTTCAGCAGGCGTTGTTGCACCACTCCTCGAGTCCCAAGGTCCGCTATATTCTAAAAATTGACGTCGCCAATTTTTTCGGGTCCCTCAACCAGCATACTCTTGTGAACGTATTGGCGGACGCCGGGTATCCCAGCGGTCTGCTATCGCGCCTAGAGGCCTTACTGACAGCCTACACAGGGGAGCGAAGTTCCCGTGGGATCTTGCAAGGAATGTATCCTTCGGATCTCTTCGGCAATTTTTACATGGAACCTATCGACCGCCTTTTCGCGGATCGCGGGATCGCATCTGCACGATACGTCGATGATATGTACATCTTCCTTCCAACAGTCTCGGCATCCGACGACCTCATGCGGACTTTGATCCCAACGCTTCGTCAGTACGACCTCGTGTTGAACGAGGCTAAGTCCGTCATCATTCCGAAGAAGGCATTGAACTCTGAAGAGCCCGACCTCGAGGCCCTGTTTAAGCAGGCGGTGGAAGAAATTTCGAACCAGATCGATGACGAAGATTTCGACGCAGACTATGGCTTTCAATATGAATGGAATGATGAGGAACACGCTGAGATCGAAGGCGATGATGAGGTTGAGCATGATGGCCTTGAACTGAAGGCAACCGAAATCCTCTTCGACGCGATAGACGATTATCCCGGCCACGAAGAGAACATCGAGAGATTTTGCCTGCCGCTGTTTTCCAAAGCAGGCTCCGACTACGCGGTCGGACATGTCTTCAACGCTTTCGCCCAACGACCAGCTATGACGCAAATCTATGCGGCCTATCTTAGCAATTTCCTGGATAACAATGAGATCTACGAGTTCCTGGTGGAATGCGTCGACGACGACGATCTATTTGACTGGCAGAGGATGTGGGTCCTGGCCGCACTCCTGCAGGCCGTTCCATCTGATGATGTGCCTGTGAAGAAAGCGTTGGGGATATTGCAAGACGGCACCGCACATGACGCCCTCAGGGCGGTCGCCGCGATCTACGTCGGAAGACACGGAGACGCAGCGCGGAGAAAGACTTTGAGTGCCGCTTACCAAAACGTGTCGGCCTATGTACAGGCCGCGATATATTTTTCCTCTCGAACTTGGCCCAAGGTTGAACGCGGGAATGCAAAAGCGCAGTGGGGCGGCCACGGAACACTAAATCCTATGATAACGGCAGCAATGGCCGCGAAGTAGCCGCCTCGATTGATGTTATGGCGAGCGGCCTATCCTTCAGTCGCGCCATAATAGCGTAGCCGATAACGGGTGGTTTAGTCGGTGGTTGTGTTCTAATCAATTTACTGCGATCGAGTTCATCACCTGGGTGGCTAAAGTGCTTACGCTCTATCCAGGTTCTTCATCGAAGCGGCTCCTTGGGGGGAGAATATGCGGATAAAGAAAGTCAGGGTCGAAGGGTTCCGCCTTCTCCAAGATGTGGAGATCATCCTGGAATCGGGTTCGACCGTCATCGTCGGACGGAATAACAGTGGTAAGACCTCACTCACGGACGTGTTTGAACGATTTGTAGGAGAGAACGGAGCCAAGTTTCGGCTGGAGGATTTCTCAGCTGGTAGCCGCAAGAAGTTCTTCGAGGCAAAGGCGTTGAGAGAGCAGGGGGGAGATCCTGAAAAGGTGCTCGCGACCATTCCAAGGATCACGATCACCCTTACATTTACCTACGACAGCGCCGCCCCGTCGCTTGGCCCCCTTTCCCCCTTCATCATCGACCTCGATATCAATTCCACGACCACCATCGTGAAAGTGGACTTCGCACCGACGCTTCCGATGCTGCAGACGCTGCTCGAGGTAAGCGCGCCGCCGGAGGGCGTCGATCCAAAAGTCCATTTTATGCGTCATCTCAAAGAGGCGATTGCGAAGGGATATAGCGTCCAGGTCACAGCGATCGATCCCACTGACCCAACGAATTTTAGGCAGTTCGAAGGAACATCGACGCTAGCGGCGCTGCTGCAATGCAATCTTGTGCGCGCGCAGCGTACGCTTGACCATGCGAAACACGGGGACGCCGATGTCATCGGCAAGCTCCTCAGCACTTTGTTCAAGACCGCCTCAGCAACAACTGCCGCTGCGGCAGATCAGCAACTCGCTGCTCAACTGAAATCATCCGTCGAAGGAATCGAGCGAGGGGTTCAGTTAGAATTTGACGAGATGCTCAAGGACCTGCTTCCCGCGATGAGCGTGCTGGGCTTCCCAAGCTTGAACGACACAGAACTGCGGCCGGAGACGTCGCTCAACGTCGATGCCTTGCTCTCGGACCATACAAGAATTGTCTACGCGGGCGCGGATGGGGTGAACCTTCCCGAAGGATACAACGGGCTAGGAACTCGGAATCTGATCTACATGCTCCTGCAGTTGGAGAGCTACCACAAACAATATCGGGCGAGGGTCACTCGCCCTGCAACGCATCTCATTTTCGTGGAGGAGCCGGAAGCGCATCTGCATCCACAGATGCAGGAGGTGTTCATCTCTCAGCTGAACGCTGCCGTGGGCAAACTGTCACTGAAATACCCGGACGAGCCCGCGTGGCAGGTCCAGTTCGTCATCACGACGCATTCGTCCCATGTCGCGAATGCGGCGCCCTTTGAAGCGATCCGTTACTTCCTGAATGAACAGCCCGCGCCAGCCGGTGCGCGGCGCACGAAGGTGAAGGACTTCAAGAAGGGGATGGCCGCAATCCCACAGCCCGATCAGGACTTCTTGCATCAGTACATGACGCTCACCAAATGCGACCTCTATTTCGCGGACAAGGCCATCATCGTCGAAGGCACCACCGAACGGGTACTAATGCCGAGGCTTTGCGCGATCGTCGATCAGTCCCTCGATGAGAAGCACAAGCTCGCGAAACAATACGTGACGTCGGTCGAGGCAGGAGGTGCCTACGCGCATCTGTTCTATCCGCTGCTCGACTTCCTTGAACTGAAGACGCTGGTGATCACCGACCTCGATGCCGTACATCAGGTCACGAAGAAGAACAAAAAAGGCAACGACATCCACGTCTGGGCGAAATGTCCTGTCGCCATCGGTGACAGGACATCGAATACCGCGATCAGGGAATGGTTTCGGCCGGAGGCTGAGAAGGCAGTGGCGGGATGGCAGGACACGCCTGCACCGAATATCGATCTGCCGATCTTGGCCGCGAAAACGGACGCGGAGAAGCTCTCCGGCTATCGCCGCATTGCCTACCAGGTGCCCGAAAAGCCGGGCTCCGCTATCTGCGCGCGCAGCTACGAGGACGCCTTGGTCCTGGCGAACCTTGCCCGGTTCGCGATCGCCGATGACGAGGACCAGGCGGAAGAGGCTTGGCTCATTGCGCAGGACCTGTCGAAATCCGAAACCGCGTTGCGGTTCGCTATCCGCGAAAAGGATTGGAACGTACCGCGCTATATAAGCGAGGGCTTGAAATGGCTCTCCGAACCACCTCCTCCGCCGGCTGACGATCCTCCGTTCGTCCCGAATCCGGCCGAGGAGTTAGCGTGACGGGCGCGGTCGACAACCCGGCGCTGTTCGCTGCAAAAGAGGCCCAAGCAAAGGTCGAAACCTGTCTGGTGGAGGGGCGGAGCTTCCGGCTCGAAGCCGGTGCCGGCGCGGGCAAGACCTATTCACTTGTGGCGGCCTTGAAGCGGATGATCGCGGAAAGGGGTGCTGAGCTGATGCAGAGCGGCCGGAAGATCGCCTGCATCACCTATACGGAAGTCGCGCGCGAAGAGATCGCACGCGAGGTCGAGCAGCATCCAGCCATCCTGGTCGAGACCATCCATGCATTTTCCTGGGCCTTCCTGCGCCAATACCAGAAGGCTCTCCGCGAGCTGATCGAGGCCTCCGAAAACCGGAAGGACAAGCTCCTGGAAGCAGGCGGTATAGGATCGAAGGTAGTCGAGTACGATCTCGGCTTCTTCGGCGTCGATGATAAGCGCGTCACGCTTGCCCATGACGACGTGCCTCTCTACATGTCGAAGCTCCTTGCGAACCCGAAATTGCAGCTCCTGTTGCAGCAGCAGTTCCCGGTCATTTTCATCGACGAATACCAGGATACGAACCGCGACTTTATGGCGGCGCTGACCGACTATTATTTCAGCCCGAAAAAGGGTCCGCTGATCGGGCTGTTCGGGGATCATTGGCAGACAATATACAACAGCGAATATGAGCTTGCGGCCTATCCGATCGAAGGCATCGACAAGGGCTCAAATTTCCGCTCAGCGCCCCCGATCGTCAATGTCTTGAACCGACTCCGACCCGAACTGACGCAAGCCGTCGCCGACCCGGAAGCCATAGGCGAGGCACGGTTCTTCCATACCAACGCGTTCACAGGCGTTCGAACGAACACAGCCCATTCGAAGGCGGACCTACTCCCCGACTTGGCCCGCACCGTCCGTGAGGGCCTTATGCAGCGTCTCGAAGGCGAGGGCTGGGACCTGGGTAAGACCAAGGTCTTGATGTTGACCCATAACGTCTTGGCTGCCGAGCAGGGATATCCGTCCATCGCGGATATCTTTCGCGGTCGTAGCGATGCGTTCGCGCGGAAGGAGGACGCCTGCATCAAGTTCTTTGCCGAGACGGTCGAACCTATGGCCGAAGCCTACCGGACGTCGAACTATGCAGAGGTCTTCCGCCTCTATGGCGGTCGTCCGGCGATCCATACGCAAGCGGACAAGTTCGCCTGGCGCACCGACATGGACCGGCTTTTGCAGCTCCGCGAGGAGGGCACCATCGGAGCCGTACTCGATCATTTGCAGGCAACGAAACGCCCGTTACTTCCCGATCGGGTGCTGCGCCGCGAGGAGGAGCTGCGGCAGCTGGGCGGCGAGCCGATACCTGATGACGCCACAGCTCTTCAACGGCATGATGCGCTCCGAGCGGTGGCCTATCCTGAAGTGATCTCGTTGGTGAAGTTCGTGGAGAAGCAGTCGCCCTTCGCGACCCAACACAGCGTCAAGGGCGCGGAATTCGAGAACGTCCTGGTCGTGCTCGGCGGTGGCTGGAACCACTACAATTGGCCAACTTTGCTGGAGCTGATCGAGACCAAAGCGCTGACGGCTGCCAACACCAAGGGGTTCTACCGTGCGCGGAATCTCTTCTATGTCTCGATCTCGCGGCCGATGAAGCGGCTCGCTGTGCTGGCGACGCAAACGCTGTCCAATACGGCATTGACGTCGGCCGCCAAGCTGTTCGGCGGCGAGGTCGAAGCGCTCGATGTGCCGAGTTGAGCTTCCGGCCGACATGCGCCAGAGAGGTTGCTGCTGGCGACCCTTCGTCAGCAGCTGCTCCCGTCGCATATCTACTCCTCCGATTTCGGGAGACAGGACGATGCGACCGTCGAGCGGCGGCGCCTCGAGGAGAAGTGTGCCGCCTCCGCCGTCTTGATGGGCGAAGAATGCGCCGACCTTAGTCCAGGAGCCCTTCTGGCCTTCGCCCTTGACTCCACCAGTAGCTCGTCCCATTGGGTCGTGAACCGAGCGACTTATTCTTGAATTCCGACGACCAGGTCCGCTTTTGCTATGCGAGTGTCAGTACCGGAGCAATACTCCCCAATAGTGCCGTTTGAATCTTCCCCAGGTGCTGCGGCCGCCGGTCTTCCGGGGCGCGCCCCGGAAGACCGGCGGCGCGTCATCGCCGATACTCCTTCCGATGGTCGGGAGGGGGATTTTGGTGATCAAGCTGAGGGAGACGATCATGATCCTGGATCTGCATCAGCAGGGGCTGACGGTGTCGGCCATTTCCAGAGAGACGGGCATCGACCGCAAGACGGTGCGCAAATACATAGAGCGAGGCCTTGAGGCTCCGGCCTATGGTCCCAGGAAGCCGCGAGCGACGGTGATCGATCCGTTTGCTTCTTACCTGCGGGAACGGGTGAAGACCTATCCAGGCCTGACCGGCAGTCGGCTGCTACGCGAACTGCGCGAGCGAGGCTATGCGGGCGGCTACACGGCCGTGACGGATTTTCTCCGTGATGTGCGCCCTGCAGCAAGCCAAGGCTTCGAAGTTCGTTTTGAGACGGCCCCCGGCGAGCAGGCTCAGGTCGATTTCGCCCAATTCCATGTCGTCTTCACCGACGAACCGATGACGCCGAGGATCGTTTGGCTGTTCTCCATGGTGCTGGGCCACAGCCGTCTCATCTGGGCGCGCTTCGTCATGCATCAGAACCTGCCAACCGTCCTGCGCTGCCACATCGCGGCTTTCGAGGCCCTTGGCGGCGCTCCAAGGGAGGTGCTCTACGACCGGATGAAGACCGCCGTCATTGGCGAAGGCCAGACGGAAGGTATCATCTACAATCGCGCACTCATCGACCTGGCACGCCACTACGGCTTCCACCCGAAGGCATGCAAACCGTATCGCGCCAAGACCAAGGGCAAGGTCGAGCGGCCGTTCCGGTACATCCGCGAGGACTTCTTCCTGGCCCGCTCGTTTCGCAATCTCGATGACCTGAACGCCCAGCTCCGGCACTGGCTGGACACCGTCGCCAATCCGAGGAAGCATGCAACAACCCTGCGCTTCGTCAATGAAGCCTTCGCCGAGGAGCGGCCGCACCTGCGACCGTTACCGCTGGCACCGTTCAGATCCGTTCTGAAGCTGGAGCGCCGCGTGTCGCGGGAGGGCATGGTCAGCGTCGGTGGCAATACCTACAGCGTTCCGGATGCCACGCGAAGCCGAATGGTTGAGGTCCACTCCCTCGCCGACGAGGTCCGCATCTTCGAGAACGGCATGCTGATCGCAGCACATCCTGTCCTGGAGGGCCGTAAACAGCGCCGGGTTCATCCGGATCATCGGCGACCCATTCAGCCGCAACATTGGCCGGGGAGACGGCAGGAATCTCATGTTGTCAAACCCGCCGGCGATACCGTGCTGCAGCGATCGCTTGCCTTCTATGATGCCGTCGGCAAGGTCCTGGCACAGGAGAACCGACCATGAGCGCCACCCTCGACCCCATTCCGTCGATGATCGACCGTATCCGTCATGATCTCGTTGGCCTGAAGATGCCGCGCGCACTGGAAGCTCTCGACCATGTCGTGCGCCGCCTCGAGCACGGTGAGCTGTCGGCCCTTGAGGCCATCGATATTCTCCTGTCGGAGGAACTCACCCTGCGCGAGAACAGTCGCATCAAGACCGCCCTGCGGATGGGCAGACTTGCAACCATCAAGACGCTCGCTGGCTTCGACTTTAGCTTCCAGCCCTCGCTGGACCGGGATCGCATTTTTACCCTGGCCCAGCTCGGGTTCGTCGACCGTCACGAAGCGGTTCATTTCCTCGGCCCACCGGGAACGGGAAAGAGCCATCTTGCCACGGCGCTCGGCGTCGAAGCCGTGAAGGCCGGAAAGAGCGTGTATTTCACGACGCTCGCCGATCTGATCGGTTCGCTTGCCCGTTCAGAGCGGGAAGGCAAGCTGCAGGAACGCATTCGCTTCTTCTGCAGGCCGAGCCTGCTCATCGTCGATGAGATTGGCTATTTGCCGGTCGTCCAGGGCGGCGGCAACCTGTTCTTCCAGCTCGTCAACGCCCGCTATGAACGCAGCGCAATGATCCTGACGTCAAACCGCGGTTTTGCAGAATGGGGCGATGTCTTTGGCGACCCTGTCGTCGCGACGGCACTGCTCGACAGACTGCTGCATCATGCCGTCGTCGTGCAGATCGAAGGATCCAGCTATCGGTTGAGGCAGCATGCCGAACTCATGCCGGAGCATGTTCGCTCCAAAGCCCTTATCGCACCCCCGGCGTTCGCCCCACCGCAAAAGCCGCGCGGGTGGCCGCCGAAAAATCCTCAATTCGCCATGTCGTCGACGTCGGCATAACTGGGGAATTTTACTTCGGCACTTCTGGGGAAAATTCACGCGGCATTGACAGCGAGTGCCTGCAAAGGTGCGAGAATGCGATTCAGTGTTTCGATCTGTCGGCGTTGAAACTCACCAAGCAAGACGGGTAAGCGCAAATTGACCTTATCATCTCGTCCGAAAAACAAGGTGCGATTCACATAGCGATCGAAACGACCGCCTGTCATGTCGGGAAACAGAACGAACTTTTCAACTGCGACGCCACCTTCGATGTGTTCGTAGGCCTTGGGCATGTCGTCCATCAATCCATCGTGGATGATGTGATTGCGCAGCGTCTCGACCATCGTCACGAATTCGCATGTTTCAAACAATGTGCCCGCCGCGTTGTTGAAACTGACCCGCTTGCGGTCCCCAAACTGCATACTACCACTCGAGAGCTTCGGGTAACGAGCGAAATCCTGTCTCAGATGTTCAGCCTCAAAGGCCACCTTGACGGTATAGTCGAGCAAGCTATGGAGCCTTATGAAAATGAACCCTAGGAAGGCAAAAAGCTTCGCTGTCACTGGCGAAGTCGAATACCGAATCCCGTCTTCATGTTTCATCGGCGGATAGAAGAAACTCTCCATATTGAAGGCGAGATAAAATTCGCCCAAGACTTGCTCGACTTCCTTTGTACATTCCTGGATGGATGCAACCAGGTGCTGGCAGTCGTAAAGATAAAGGAAGCGATAGATCTCTGGAAAATTTGTTGTCTCACGCAGGAACCGTTCGAACAACTCACGCGTCAAATTCGCCTCGGAATTATGTCCAGCCATGCTCGCGAACTGAGGCACGGCATAGACAAGACGTGTGTAATCAACTCCCTTCATGATCGCCTGTTTGAAGGCCTCATGTAAGCGGACACACACATCCTCGATGTCGTAAAGACGGCTGCCTTCCGAAAGCCTCCACGCCCCCTGCGGATCGAACGAAAAATAGGGAATTCCGTCCTTGCGAGGCTGCTGCGATGGAATGCCATCGAGATTGAGGATGGCGGTATCGACGTTAATCAAATCAGCACTCTCTCCACCTCATCAAGCGTCACGGCATCGGCTACTGTAGCCGCGGAAACTTGGCCGGACGGTAATATAATAAATCAATAGATTCAATCAACAAGCGCATTTGGTTTCGCACGCACTCGCTAGAGTGAGCTTCAAGCAAGCTGACCTGTCTAGCTGGTCTGTAGCGAGGCATTTCATGAGTACTAGCAGGGGCGAAACCAAAATGGACTATGCGAAATTGCTAACCAATGGCGTAGGCGCGTGGTTGAATTTCGAGGCGTCTTGCAGCCGGACAAGCTTGTTCAGTGAGAAATACATGGCACATCCTATCGGCCAAATTCTCAATGCTGCGAGCAGGGGGCGGACCGTCGCGGAATATAAGCACCCGGTCCTCGCACCCCAAATGACGAAGAGAGGGCGTCGGCCTGAAGTCGACTTTGTTGTTTTAGATTCAGACGAAAAAGTAACTCATGCCGTGGAGTCAAAATGGATAGGTCGTACGACGCCCTCAATTGAGAAAATTTTCTGGGATCTTATTCGCTTAGAAATGCTAGCGAATAGAGGCGTTCGATGCCTTTTCGTTTTGGGTGGGAGGCGCAAAAACCTTGAATTGCTATTCTCTCAGGCGGCCTTCGACGCAACTGACAACCGCGGACTATGGAGTCCGCTTTTACGGTCGGAGAGCAATGTTGAGCATAAAACGACCCTTGGCCCGACTGTCGCTGCGAGAACGCCAATGCTGAGGAAAATGTTTAAGGATTTTCAGAATTTTCAGTTTCCGCATGCTGTAGTGAGCCGAAGAAGTGCACCTTTCCCAAGTGATCCGAAATCCTCATCCTTTCAGGTTTATGCGTGGGAGATCAAATCTCCTAGTAATCGAATGCCGTTTCTTCCTCGCAAATCCTCTCAATATAATCAGGTGCTTCTGGATGATGTTGAGCGGTAGGTATGGCTAGCGAAGCTTGCGGTCGCAATTAGTTGTGATAAAGAATGGTGCAATGGAGAAGGGTAGAGCGGTTCTACCAGATTAGCGTCAATCTAGTCTGAGCCGAAAGGCTTCCGGTTCAACTCCGGTCTCCTCCACCCCCCGCTCTTCGACTAAATAAGTGTTTTCAATGAATTAGATCCCGGGCAGCCAACGCATTGGTTCGTATCCTATCAAGGCGGACACGATTGGCGGCTTCGTGACCTTGAATCGGGCGGTCAGACGGCCTCTCGGACACGGGAAAATGCGGACGGTCTGCAAAAGTTCACGCGATGGCGAGGCATGGGGTGGTGTGCCACTTCGCAAAAACCCTGCCGGTCAGTCAGCAAGGTGCTCAGCGCCAGAATGCCATTCCCGGCGAAGGATGGCATATTGCATGGTGTTCTCGTAGATCGGATTTCCGGCATCGTCTTTGGTGAAGGAGACGAACTCGATGAACACGCCTTCCCGGCGCATGCCGAGCTTTTCGCAAAGGCGTTGCGACGCCTTGTTGTGGTCTTCGACGTAAGCATAGATCCGGCGGAAGCCTCTGCTTCGGAAAAGATGATCGAGCAGGGCCCTTCCGGCTTCGAATGCGTAACCCTGGCCGCCGAACTGCGGGTTGAGGTTCCAGCCGACCGAGGTGGACTGGACGTCCTCCTCCTCCACTCCGACCCCGCCGCCGAAAAGATCGCCGATGACCTGACCGGTCTCTTTCAAGCAAATCGCAAGGCTTCCTGCATCGAGTGCGCGTTTCTGGACCGCGACTTCCGCCGCGGGGAGGTCAGCGAGCGTCTGCGAGAGGAAGCAGGTGGCGGTCGGCGCGTGCAGATAGGCAAAGAGGTCTGCGGCGTCTCCCTCGCGAAATGGCCTCAAGGTCAGCCGCTCGGTTTCGATGATCTGCATGGGCTTTGCTCCCCAAAAAATTGGTCAGTGATGTGCCTGGGACAGGCTGCGGTGCCCGGCCAGGGTGAAGAATACGATGACTGCCAGCGCCGCGATGACCAGAGCAGCCGTCATCAGGAGGAGCGTGTGTGTTTGGCCGAAGGCGGCCTTGCCTGCCTCGATCAAGGCTGCAGCCTGCTCGGCTTGAAGCGTACCAGCGACAATGTAGGCATCGCCAATCGTGCGTGAAGCCTGTTCGGCCACCCGGCAAGACTGTCGTCGCAGCTAGGGGGCTGGAGAAGCGATATGGTGACAGGGTGCTGTTTTCTGAGTTCGACATTGAAATCGCCGCAGGCGAGATTGTGTCGATCGTCGGTCCGAGCGGCTGCGGCAAGACGACGATCGGCAATATTCTGCTTGGGCTGACCAAACCCGATGAAGGTTCCGTCAGCAGGGATGCGGAACTGTCGCCACTCCGGCTCCAGAGGCTCTATCAGGATCCGCCAGTTGCCTTCGCACCGCATCAGACCATCCGCAAGGGCTTGAAGGACCTGGCGCACTTGCATGGCAAGGACTGGACGGAAATCGAAGCCCTGTGCGGGCGGTTGCGTTTGCAGGACGCCTTGCTCGATCGTCTTCCGGGGCAGGTTTCCGGCGGTGAGTTGCAGCGGTTTGCGCTTCTGCGGGCGCTTCTGCTCGATCCCGCCTTCCTTTTTGCCGACGAGGCGACGTCTCGACTTGACCCGGTGAGCCAGCAGGACGTCATCACCTTCCTCCAGGAGATCGTCGAGGAGACCGGGCTCGCGGTTCTGCTGGTCACCCATGACCGCGATCTTGCCGAAAAGGTCTCCACGCGGCTCATCGAATTGGGAGGCGCTCATGGACAATCCGCTTAAGGTTATCCGTGGCGCCTCCGGGTCGGGACTTGACCGCTTGCCGGCTTCTCCGTTAACTGGCCGCGACGGTTCCCCTACCCATGAGGTGGAGGGGAATAATAGGGAACACGGTGCGGACGACCCGCATGGGACCAAAACCGTGGCTGCCCCCGCAACTGTAAGCGGATTGCCGTCCATCCTTGTGGCGCGTAGCGCCATGCCACTGTGCAATACGCACGGGAAGGCAGATGGACGGCGCATATCCGTGAGCCAGGAGACCTGCCGTCATCTATCGATCCATCGTCACGGGCGGGGAAGCCCGGAACAGGAGCCTGCAATGAAAATGACCAGCGCCTTGCGGTGGCGACCGACGCTGTCTTTCCCCAAACCTGTTGATTGCTCGATTTTGCGGGCGGCTTGCCCGCCCTTCTTTTTGCCGCGCTTGCGCGGCTTTCAATCCATATTCGGGGACACATCATGTCATCGCTTTTCAAAATGCCGCTTCGCGCGGGCTTTCTTCTCGCGTCACTTGCAGCCAGCGCCCTTGCCGGTCATGCGCAGGCCGCCGAGACCACCTATCCGTTGACCCTGGAAAACTGCGGTCGCCAGATCACCATCAACAAGGCACCGACAAAGACCGTATCGATCGGCCAAAGCAGCACCGAAATTCTCTATCTGCTCGGACTTGCCGACAAGGTCGCAGGCACGGCGCTCTGGGTCGGTCCGGTGCTGAAAGGCTATGAGGAGGTCAACGCCCGGATCGACCGTCTTGCCGACAACGATCCGAGCTTTGAAAGTGTGCTTGCCAAGAAGCCGGACCTGATCGCCGTTCAGTTCCAGTGGCAGGTCGGCCCCGAGGGCGTGGTCGCCAAGCCCGAGCAGTTCGAGGAGCTCGGCATCCCGGTCTATACCTCTCCCTCCGATTGCATCGGCAAGGAAAACTCCGCTGCCAGCGACGGCGTGCGCCATCAGGTCTTCACCATGGACCTCGTCTATCAGGAGATCCGTGACCTGGCGCAAATCTACAACGTCCAGGACAAGGGCGAGGAGGTCGTCGCTGACCTGGAGAAGCGCGAAGAGGCGGCCCGTGCGAAGGTCGCGTCCGCCGAGGGCAAGCTGTCGGCCGTCTTCTGGTTCTCCAGCGCCGCGGATGCCGACCCCTATGTCGCCGGAAAGAACGGCGCGCCGGGTTATATCATGGCGGCACTCGGCATTGAAAACATCATCAAGACCGACGACGAATGGCCGACGGTCGGATGGGAAACCATCGCCAAGGCCGATCCGACGATCATCGTCGCGGGCTCCATGGAACGCCGCCGCTATCCGCTGGACAGCCTCGAGGCCAAGCTCGATTTCCTCAAGACCGATCCTGTCGCAAGCCTCATGCCGGCGGTGAAGAACGGCCATGTCTTCAGCATGGACGCACAGGCCATGAACCCGACGATCCGCACGATCGAGGGGATCGAGGCGCTGGCGGACGCCATTGCCGAAGCCGGCCTTGCCCAGTGAGCCGGGTGCTGACATCGTTCGGACGATCGGGCGCGGCATTTGCCGCGCTCGTCATCCTGCTGATCGCGCTCTGGCTTGGCGCTGCGATCGGTGAAACGGCCATCCCGTTTTCGATCGTGGCACAGACGGTGGCAAACCGGCTCTGGAACGCCGGCTATCCGCTGGAGCCGATCGACGAAGGCATCATCTGGAGCTATCGGCTGAGCCGCGCCGTGGTCGCGGCCGCGTGCGGCGCCGCGCTGGCGCTGTCGGGTGCCGTGCTGCAATCGCTGCTGCGCAATCCGCTGGCCGATCCCTATATTCTCGGCATCTCGGCGGGTGCTTCGACGGGTGCCGTCAGCGTCGCCATCCTTGGGTTCGGCGCGGGGATGTTGACCATGCCGCTCGGTGCCTTCCTCGGCGCGATCATCGCCTTTGTGCTCGTCAGCGTGCTGGCGGTGAAGGCGGGGCGCGGCACGGCTGCGATCATCCTGGCGGGTGTCGCTGGTTCGCAGCTCTTCAACGCGCTCACCTCCTTCATCGTGACCAAGGCGGCGACCGCCGAACAGGCACGGGGCATCATGTTCTGGCTGCTCGGCAACCTGTCGGGCGTGCGCTGGCCGGATGCCTGGCTGGCGGTGCCTGCCGCACTCATCGGCCTCGCCCTCTGCCTCTGGCACGCGCGCGCACTCGACGCTTTTACCTTCGGCTCGGAATCGGCCGCCTCGCTCGGCATCTCGGTCAGGCGCACCCATCTGGCTCTCGTCGGCGTTTCGGCGATGATGACCGCCGCCATGGTCTCCATCGTCGGCTCGATCGGTTTCGTCGGGCTGGTCATTCCCCATGCTGCAAGAATGCTGGTCGGCGTGCGGCACGGCATCCTGCTTCCTGCCGCCGCCTTGATCGGCGCAGTCTTCATGATCGTCGCCGACATCCTGTCGCGGACACTAATCCCTGGCCAGGTTCTGCCCATCGGTGTGATCACCGCGCTTGTCGGCGCGCCGGCCTTCGCATTCATTCTCGGACAAAGGAGGGCGCGCGCATGACGCTTTCAGCCGATCACGTTACCTGGTCCGCCGGTGGCGCGGATATCCTGAAGGACGTGTCACTCGCTGTAGAGGCGGGCGAATTCCTCGGCATCATCGGTCCGAACGGATCGGGCAAGACCAGCCTCATGTCGCTGCTTGCCGGCATCCGCAGGCCAAAATCGGGAGCGGTCTTCCTGGACGGCACACCGATCGGGGAGCTTGGACGGCGAGCCGTCGCGCAACGTCTGGCTTTCGTCGAACAGCAGGCGGAGACTGGAGAACGGATCACGGCGCGGCAAGCGGTCGAACTCGGCCGCACGCCCTATCTCGGGCCATTGTCGCCATGGACGGCGCAGGATGACGGTATTGTCGACGCGGCTCTCAAGAACGTCGACATGGTGCTTCTCGCGGACAGGTTCTGGCATACGCTGTCCGGCGGCGAACGCCAGCGCCTGCACATTGCCCGGGCGCTAGCCCAGGAGCCGGGGATCCTGTTGCTCGACGAGCCGACCAATCATCTCGACATCGGCCACCAGATCAGTCTGCTCGATCTGGTTCAACGCCAGGATCCGACTGTGGTGGCGGCACTGCACGACCTCAATCACGCCGCCATGTTCTGCGACCGCATCGCCGTAATGCAAGGCGGCCGCCTCGTGGCCATCGGCCCACCGCGGGAGGTGCTGACAGAGGGGCTGATACGCGACGTATTCGGCGTCGATGTCGATATCGAGCAGGACAGCGGCGGCATCTGCCACATCCGGTTCCGGACGCGACGTTCGCAAGGCAGAACCAACCGCGCGCCAACAGCACCTCTATCCGCCATGGGAGCCTGAACCGATGGACATGCGCAACCACGACCTCAAGGAAGACATCAGGGAATACTGGTCGAAACGGTCCGCAACCTTCGATCTGGCCTTCGGGCACCGGATCCCGCAGGGTCCGGAACGGGATGCCTGGGCGGCAGCCGTACGCAACGCGATCGGGCCGGAGCCTCGCCGAGTGCTGGAGCTTGCCTGCGGCACGGGAGAGGTGACGAATGTCCTGCTCTCGCTTGGCCATGAAGTGACGGCACTCGATTTCTCCGAGGATATGCTCAGGGTCGCCCGGACAAAGCATGCCGGCAATGCGAGAGTTCGGTTCGTTCTTGCCGATGCCGAGCGCACGATGGAACCCGACGAAGCCTACGATGCGGTCATATGCCGGCATCTGGTCTGGACACTGACGGACCCGGAACAGGCGTTGGCCGACTGGTTCCGGGTGTTGAAGCAGGGTGGCAGACTGCTCGTCTTTGATGGTGATTGGACGAAACCGACGCGTATAGGCCGATTTGCGAGCATCGCTGTTCGGTTGATCGAGCGTTTTGTTGGACACGATCCCTACTATGACGGCGCCATGAGCGAGAAGCATGCGAGCATCATGACCCGACTGCCATTCAACGACGGACTGACGACTGAGCGCCTCGAACCACTGGTGCGAGAGGCGGGTTTTATGAATATCGCCTTCCCATCCCACCGGCCGATCGCGGCGGCTCAGCGCAAGAATGCTGACCTCAGGAACAGATTGCGCACCCGGTTCTACCGGAGATTTGTGCTTGTCGCGTCCCGCCCTGCCGATGACGCCTTGCTCGATCAGCCGGTTCCAAAGGATTCCAATGATGAAGACAAGCTTTGCAGCATCTTTTTCAGTAGCGCTGGCTGCGGCCATATCGGTGATAATCCCTTCGACTGGCTTGGCCGACGAGACGCATTACCCGGTGACGATCGAAAACTGCGGTCGAGAGCTCACCTTTGACAAGGCGCCCTCGCGTGCCTTCGCCGACGGGCAAAACTCAGCGGAAGTGTTCTACCTCCTGGGACTTGGCGACAAGGTTGTTGGCACGGCGCCCTGGATTGGGCCGGTGCTCGACGGGTTTGAGGCGGTGGACGCAAGGGTCCCCCGAGTTGCCGAACTCGATCCAAGCTTCGAAGGTATCCTGGCGACCAAGCCGGATTTCGTCGCGACGCAGTTTCAGTGGCAGATCGGTCCCGAAGGTGTGGTGGCCAAAGTCGAGCAGTTCGAGGAATTGGGTACCCCGGTCTATACCGCACCCGCTGACTGCCATTTGAAGGGCAAGAAGATGGATGGTGATAAGCGGGCGATGTCGCAGATATTCTGATTTTGACAGCAGAGAGGCTTAAAGATTTAGACTGCGGCATTCTTGGAGCCGGCGTTTCTACGTCCAGTCATGGATGAACCTTTGAGCCATTGACGCCGGACGTCTCCAGTCCTGCAATTTCGGCTTCGGGCCGATGGCCACCACGGCGCAGAAGCGCTTTCATTCCGGCCGTTTGAGCATCTTTCGTACTCGTCAAAAAGCAGCCGCGATATCGGCGTCTGACGCCGACTTGATCCACGATTAAATCACATAAAGATCTCTTTATGTGATTGACGAGCATGCCCCCGACGGGCATGGTGAGCATATCGTGGTTCTGCGGGTTTCACGACCCGGAGCTAAGAGGGAATACGGTGACGGTGCCTCGAGCACCCATGCCGGAGCTGCCCCCGCAACTGTAGGCGGATAGCTGTCGTCCAACATGTCACTGAGGAAGACGCCTCGGGAAGACGGACGCCGGCGATGACCCGCAAGCCAGGAGACCTGCCGCGATCGATAACGTCCACGGGCGGGGTGTCCCGGTGTGCCGCTTTTGCGAACGGCACGCCTGTGACCGTCTCGTTGATGCGTCGTGCCCATGCCTTGCCCTAACCTTCGGGGTATAAGGAAATGAGCATCAAGACGGCAAATCTCGGATTTCCCAGGATCGGCAGGAAACGCGAACTGAAATTCGCGCTCGAAGCCTATTGGGCAGGCAGAAGCGATGAGGCGACCCTTCTTCAGGTGGCGCAAGAGCTGCGCCAACGGCACTGGACACTGCAGCAGGAACACGGGATTGACGTCATCCCGTCGAACGACTTTTCCCTCTACGACCATGTTCTGGACCACGCCGTGATGGTCGGGGCGATCCCGGACGGTTACGGCTGGACGGAGGGGCAGGTTTCGCTCGAAACCTACTTCGCGCTCGCGCGAGGCGAGAGGGGCGGCAAGGAGGCCGCTTGCGACTGCGCGAACCCGCATGGGGCCGGCCGTCCGGCGCTCGAAATGACCAAATGGTTCGACACCAACTACCACTATCTGGTGCCGGAATTCCACGCAGGCCAGCGTTTCCCGCTCACCCGCAACAGACCACTCGACTCGTTCCTCGAGGCCAAGAAGCTCGGCATTCACACCCGGCCGGTGATCCTCGGGCCGGTCACTTTCCTCAAGCTCGGCAAAGCGCGTGACGGCAGCGATCCGCTCGACCTTCTCGACCGGCTGCTACCGGTCTATCGCCAGATCCTGACGGAGCTACTGGAGGCTGGTGCGGACTGGGCGCAGATCGACGAACCCTGCCTGGCGCTTGATCTGACGGACAAGGAGCGGGATTGCGTTGCGCGGGCGTTCTCGGCTCTTGCCCAGGCTGTTCCGGATCTCTCCGTGATGGTGGCGAGCTATTTCGGTGCCTATGGCGACAATCTTGCGACCGCGCTCGCGCTGTCGGTGGATGGCCTGCACATCGACGGCATTCGGGCCGCAGAAGAACTGGCGAGGATCGTGGCGAAGGCGCCAACACATCTCACCCTCTCGCTCGGTGTGCTCGATGGCCGCAACATCTGGCGGGCCGATCTGGATGCCGTTCTTCGCGAGTTGGGACCGCTGGTCGAGCAACGCGCAGCGGACAGGTTGCAACTCGCGCCGTCCTGCAGCCTGTTGCATTTGCCCTACGACCTTGCCGATGAGCCGGCGCTCGATCTCGAGCTCAGAACCTCTCTCAGCTTCGCCACCGAAAAGCTCGAGGAACTGGCCGTGCTGAAGCAGGCGCTTTCCGGAAACCGGGATGCCGTCGAAAGCCGGATCGGGGCGTCGGTAAGGGCCGTCGCGGCGCGCCGGGCATCCCGCAAGGTGCATGATCCACTGGTCGAGGGACGGATGAGGTCCCGGACGCCGGGCATGGCGAAGCGGACAAGCCCATTTGCTGCGCGGAAAGTCGCTCAGGTCCGCCATCTGTCGTTACCGCCCTTGCCAACGACCACGATCGGTTCCTTTCCGCAAACCGCCGAGGTCCGCTCTGCCCGTGCCGCGCACCAGCGTGGGGACCTCTCCTATATCGACTACCATGCCTTCCTGGAGCGCGAGACGGAGGCGGCGATCCGCTGGCAGGAGGACATCGGCATCGACGTGCTGGTGCATGGCGAGTTCGAGCGCAACGACATGGTGCAGTATTTCGCCGAGCAGATGGACGGCTATGCCTTTACTAGAAACGGCTGGGTCCAGAGCTACGGTTCGCGCTGCGTCCGCCCGCCGATCATTTTCGGTGACGTGTCGCGACCACGCCCGATGACCGTGGACTGGGCGCAGTTTGCACAATCCAAGACCTCGAAACCTGTCAAAGGCATGCTGACAGGCCCCGTGACCATGCTACAATGGTCTTTTGTCCGGAATGACATCCCGCGTGCGGAAGTGTGCCGCCAGATCGCCCTTGCCATCCGCGACGAGGTGACCGACCTCGAGAAGGCGGGAATTGTCATCATCCAGATCGACGAGCCGGCGCTCCGGGAAGGCCTGCCGCTGCGCCGCGCCGACTGGCAGCATTACCTGGACTGGGCGACGGAAAGCTTCCGCCTGTCTGCTTCGGGCGTTGCGGACCAGACCCAGATCCACACCCATATGTGCTATTCCGAGTTCAATGACATCATGCCGGCGATCGTCGCGCTCGATGCCGATGTCATCTCCATCGAGACCTCTCGCTCGAAGATGGAACTGCTCGATGCCTTCGGCGACACCCGCTATCCCAACGAAATCGGCCCCGGAGTCTACGACATCCACTCGCCGCGCGTGCCGGGGGTCGAGGAGATGGTGGAACTGCTTCAGGCTGCGGCCAGGCGCATCGATCCCGTACAACTCTGGGTCAATCCGGATTGCGGTTTGAAGACGAGGGGCTGGGCGGAGGTCAGGCCGGCACTCGCCAACATGGTGGCCACTGCCCGGCTCCTCAGGGAGCGGCTCTCCGAAACCGACGGGTGGAGGATCAGCGCATGAAACGGGAATTCATGAGCGAAGGGGAGCCGGCCGGCGGGCCGGCTCCCACAACGCTGATCGACATTGTTTTCCCGGGCGCCACCAACCATCATGGCACGCTCTTCGGCGGCGCGGGCCTCTCCGCCATGGACCGGGTCGCCTTCGTTGCTGCGACGAGACAGGGCCGCGTTCCCTTCGTCACGGCGTCCTGCGAGCGGGTCGAGTTCAAGAAGCCAGCCCATGTCGGCGAGATCATCTCTTTTGTGGCGACCCCGATCTGGGCTGGCCGCCGCTCGCTGACGGTCGAGGTGGAAATGCTCGCCGAGGCGATCCGAACGGGCGAACGGCATCTCTGCACCCGGGGTGTTTTCCACATGGTCGCGTCGCTCGATCCGCCCCTGCGTGAAACCTGGTCATTGCCGCCATTGGCGACCACACATGACGTCCCGCCGCCCGGAGAGGTCCGCATGGCGGATATCGTCTTTGCCGACCAGGCCAACAGTTCCGGCACGATGTTCGGTGGCGATGCGATCGCATTCATGACCAAGGCGGCCTTCGTCGCGGCGTCGAGACTGTGCCGGAAGCTTGCGGTGCTCGCCTCGTCGGAGCGCCTCGACTTCCATCACCCGATCCAGGTGGGTGCCATCGTCGAGGCGGTCGCCAGGGTCGTTTCCAAGGGCAGAACCTCGATGACGGTCGAGGTGGAACTCTGGTCCGAGGCGCTCCTGAGCGGCACGCGCTGCCAGACGGCGAAAGGCCGCTTCGTCATGGTGGCCGTCGATGAGAACCAGAGGCCCGTCCCGGTTATCCCAGATGAATTCGGCACTGGAACATCATAGACGTTGACGCAGACGTAATCTTCTCTACTATATCTAGTGTTCGAGGTTCCCTTCGATTCGTTTTCGGATCAGGGGCTAAGACGGGAATTCGGTAGCGGACATGAGGTCCGTGAAGCCGAGGCTGCCCCCGCAACTGTGAACGGCTAGTACCTGCTCCATCATATGCCACTGGGTTTGACCCGGGAAGGCGGAGAAGGTGCTGCGACCCGTGAGCCAGGAGACCTGCCTTGAATGATTAAGTCCGCCGGCGGGGTGTCCGGCAGGGTGCGGTTGATCGCGTCCGGATATCTTCGGACCGGCGCCGTCCTCGCTGCCCCGTCAATTCGTCTGCTTCGGGGTGAAGGCCATGAACATGTCATTCCAGATCACTGCTGACCCGTAGTCGTTTCGACTGCGGCCATTCGCATCGTCTTGTCCACATCCCCTTTCCGCTCCGGGCTGATCCCAGCCCGGACGCGCTTTTCTGCGCCGATAATTCACGAGGAACACATGTCGATCACCGTCTATTCCAAGCCTGCCTGCGTTCAGTGCACCGCCACGACCCGCGCCCTCGACCGTCAGGGCATCGACTACACCGTCGTCGATGTGTCCGAGGACGCCCGAGCCTTCGCGCTGGTGCAGGAACTCGGCTACCGCCAGGTGCCTGTCGTCATCGCCGGCGAGCAGCACTGGGCCGGCTTCCGCCCGGACATGATCAGCGCGCTTTCCTGAGGTCCGGTTCATGGGCGGTCTCGTCTATTTCTCCAGCCGGTCGGAAAATACCCGCCGCTTCGTCGAGAAGCTCGGGGGATATGCACTGCGTCTGCCGATGGATGGAAGTGACGAGCCGCCGATGGTCGACGAGCCCTTTGTGCTCGTCACGCCGACCTATGGCGGTGGCGAGGACAAGGGCGCCGTGCCGAAGCCCGTCATCCGCTTTCTCAACAATCAACACAATCGAAGCCTGATCCGCGGCGTGATCGCGGCGGGCAACACCAATTTCGGCGAGGCCTATGGACGCGCCGGCAAGATCATCGCCGACAAATGCGCCGTGCCGTTCCTCTACCGTTTCGAACTGCTCGGAACCGAGGAAGACGTCGCCAATGTCAGACAGGGACTGGAACGATTTTGGACACGCTGACCCAGACGAAGACGAGCGCGCCTACCGAGGCCACGCTCGACTATCATGCGCTGAACGCCATGCTGAACCTCTATGACGACGAGGGACGAATCCAGTTCGACAAAGACCGGCAGGCGGCCAAGCAGTATTTTCTGCAACACGTCAACCAGAACACCGTCTTCTTCCATAACCTCCGGGAGAAGCTCGATTACCTGGTGACCGAGGGCTACTACGAGCGCGAGGTGCTCGATCAGTATGCCTTCAACTTCGTCCGCGACCTCTTCGACGAGGCCTATGCGAGGAAGTTCCGCTTCCCGACCTTCCTCGGTGCGTTCAAATATTACACCAGCTACACGCTGAAGACTTTCGACGGAAAGCGCTATCTGGAGCGCTACGAGGACCGGGTCTGCATGGTGGCGCTGACGCTGGCGCGCGGCAACGAGCAGCTTGCCCGCGACCTCGTCGACGAGATCATCTCCGGCCGTTTCCAGCCGGCGACACCGACCTTCCTCAATGCCGGCAAGAAGAGCCGCGGCGAACTTGTCTCCTGCTTCCTGCTCCGGGTCGAGGACAACATGGAGAGCATTGGCCGTTCGATCAACTCGGCCCTGCAGCTCTCCAAGCGCGGCGGCGGCGTGGCCCTGTCGCTCACCAATATCAGAGAGATGGGCGCGCCGATCAAGCAGATCGAGAACCAGTCCTCCGGCGTCATTCCGGTGATGAAGCTGCTGGAAGATTCATTCTCCTATGCCAATCAGCTCGGCGCGCGCCAAGGCGCGGGCGCGGTCTATCTCCACGCCCATCACCCCGATATCATGCGCTTCCTCGATACCAAGCGCGAGAATGCCGACGAGAAGATCCGCATCAAGACGCTGTCGCTCGGCGTCGTCATCCCTGACATTACCTTCGAACTCGCGAAGAACAACGAGGACATGTATCTCTTCTCGCCGCATGACGTGGAGCGGGTCTATCGCGTGGCCCTCACCGAGATCTCGGTGACGGAGAAATATCGCGAAATGGTCGCGGATGCCCGGATCGCTAAGAAGAAGATCAGGGCGCGCGACTTCTTCCAGGTGATCGCCGAAATCCAGTTCGAGAGCGGCTATCCCTACATCATGTTCGAGGACACGGTGAACCGGGAGAACCCGATCGCCGGCCGTATCTCCATGAGCAATCTCTGCTCGGAAATCCTGCAGGTGAGCGAGGAAAGCCGCTTCAACGAGGACCTGTCCTATGCCGCCATGGGCAAGGACATCTCCTGCAATCTCGGATCCCTGAACATCGCCTCTGCGATGGACAGTGCAGACTTCGGCAAGACCATCGAGACATCGATCCGGGCGCTGACGGCCGTCTCCGAAATGAGCAATATCGCCTCGGTGCCTTCGGTCGCCAAGGGCAATGACGACAGCCACGCCATCGGGCTCGGCCAGATGAACCTGCATGGCTATCTGGCCCGCGAGCGGATCTTCTATGGCTCGGCAGAGGGCGTCGATTTCACCAACCTCTACTTCTACACGGTCACCTATCATGCGCTGAAGGCGTCCAATCGGCTGGCGGTGGAGAAAGGCCGAAGCTTCAAGGGTTTCGAGAATTCGAAGTATGCCTCAGGCGAGTATTTCGACAAATACACCGAGCGCGAATGGAAACCGGCGACGCAGAAGGTTGCCGAACTCTTCGACAAGGCTGGCATCCACATTCCGACGCAGCAGGACTGGGCAGAATTGAAGGCCGCCGTCATGACGGGCGGTCTCTACAACCAGAACCTCCAGGCCGTGCCGCCGACGGGGTCGATCTCCTACATCAACCACTCGACCTCCTCGATCCATCCGATCGTCTCGAAGATCGAGATCCGCAAGGAGGGCAAGATCGGTCGCGTCTACTACCCGGCCGCCTATCTCACCAACGACAATGTCGAATACTATCAGGACGCTTACGAGATCGGGCCGGAAAAGATCATCGACACCTATGCGGCGGCCACCCAGCATGTCGACCAGGGCCTGTCACTGACGCTCTTCTTCCGCGACACCGCGACCACCCGCGACATCAACCGGGCGCAGATCTACGCCTGGAAAAAGGGCATCAAGACCATCTACTACATCCGCCTCCGCCAGATGGCGCTGACCGGCACGGAAGTGCAGGGTTGCGTCTCGTGTGCGCTGTGACCGCAAGGATCAACTCCATGAACATTCAAGTGAAGACCTCGCCCATCCGCGCGGCAAGCCGTATCCGTGCCGTTAACTGGAACCGCATCGAGGACGACAAGGATCTCGAGGTCTGGAACCGGCTGACATCCAATTTCTGGCTGCCGGAAAAGGTGCCGCTCTCCAATGACATCCCCTCCTGGGTGACGCTGAAACCCGAAGAGCAGACGCTGACGATCCGCGTCTTTACCGGGCTGACGCTGCTCGACACGATCCAGAACGGCGTCGGCGCCATCAGGCTGATGGCCGATGTCCAGACCTCGCATGAAGAGGCGGTGCTTTCCAACATCTCCTTCATGGAAGCGGTGCATGCGCGCTCCTATTCCTCGATCTTCTCGACGCTCTGCTCGACGCCGGATGTTGATGACGCCTATCGCTGGTCGGAGGAAAACGAGTTCCTGCAGAAGAAGTCGGCGTTGATCATGGAGCAGTATGACGGCGCCGATCCCTTGAAGAAGAAGGTCGCTTCCGTCTTCCTCGAAAGCTTCCTCTTCTATTCCGGCTTCTATCTGCCGATGTACTGGTCGAGCCGCGCCAAACTCACCAACACCGCCGACCTGATCCGGCTCATCATCCGCGACGAGGCCGTGCATGGCTACTACATCGGCTACAAGTTCCAGCGCGCGCTTGAGCGCGAACCGGACGCGCGCCGACATGAGATCAAGGATTTTGCCTTCGATCTGATGCTCGAACTGTACGACAACGAGGCCCGCTATACAGAAGACCTCTATGACGGCGTGGGCCTGACCGAAGACGTGAAGAAGTTCCTGCACTACAACGCCAACAAGGCGCTGATGAACCTCGGCTATGAGGCCCTCTTCCCGCCGCAAGCCTGCAAGGTCAATCCGGCGATCCTGTCAGCTCTGTCGCCCAATGCCGATGAGAACCACGACTTCTTCTCCGGCTCCGGCTCCTCCTATGTCATCGGCAAGGCGGTGGCGACCGAGGACGAAGACTGGGATTTCTGAAACCGGCGCATATTGGGTTGCTCCAGCGAGCCTCGTCGTGGTGCGTTTTCTTAACGGCCAATGGTTGGCCGAAGGAGAACGCAAATGGGTACTGCACAATATGATCCTGCGGCTCTGGGATGCCGGCCGGAAGGTCGGCGCAAAAAAGCCCTTGAAGCAGCGTCAGATATGGGCAATTCGTTTCTTCCTCGATAGATAGGGACGAATGCGAGACCGCGCGCTGTTCGATCTTGCGATCGACAGCAAGCTGCGGGGCTGCGATCTGGTCAAGATAAAGATCGGGACACTGGTCACGGGGCACGATATCCGGACCCGCGCTATGGTCGTCCAGAAAAAGACTGGGCGGCTCGTGCAGTTCGAGATCACGACTGACGTGAGGGCGAATTTGCTCCCGTGGCTTGAGCAGAGAGGCTGCACCGTCGATGACTACGCCTTCCCTAGTCGGATCGATCATGGCGATCATCTGAGCACCCGCCGGTATGCCCGACTGGTCGATGAGTGGGTCACCGCGATCGGACTTCGACGCGAAGACTACGGTACCCATTCGCTCCGACGGACCAAGGCGGCGATGATCTACAAAGCGACAGGCAATCTTCGCGCGATCCAGATCCTGCTTGGACATACCAAGATCGAGAACACAGTCAGTTGTCTGGGCGTCGACATCGAAGACGCGCTGGAGCTAGCGGAGCGTACGGAAATTTGACGGGGCGAGGCTCCACCTCGGAGCCTCAGTGTTCTCCATTCGAATGCTGGCATGTCCGCTTCTTTATTCGACCGGACGGGAGCGGCCCGTCCCTTTTCGGCCCCGATCTAGACATTGTCGACAGGCCAAGTCTTTGGTGCGCCTCTAAATTCCCGTAAAGGGAAACTGGGTCGGCAGTTCACACCCTTCAAGGCGATGGTTTGAGACAACTCGTTGACGCAGCGCTGTGTCGTCTCAACGTCAGTTGTAGATCATCGTTTGGCGAGCCGAACTCCCGGGCCGCCATCTGGAGCCAGGCCCTCATCGAAAAATGTTATTCCCAGCTTTTCATACACGCTTTTGATGGCTTCAACGGTGACAGGCTGCGGCCCACGCGGACCCGCCTCGTCCTGCTCAACTCTGCTGACCGTGTTTGCCGTCACTTTCGCTAACTCGGCGACTTCCCTTACGCCGAGTTTCAAAATTGCGCGCGCGGCTCGAGCCTGAGCAGGGTTCACTGATACCTCGTATTTATTTCGATACAGGGTATTGACGAATACCTTGTCCTGATATAGATACACTGTAACCATAACTGCATCAACGATTTCAGCTTGTACTCTGGCGGATTTCCACCGGGGCCGCAGTGATGGGCAGTTTTTGTGAGGCGCTCATGGAAATCCGCCAGCTTTCCTACTTCGTGGCCGTTGCCGAGGAGCTGCACTTCGGTCGTGCCGCCATGCGGGTGAATATCGCCCAGCCGGCGCTGAGTACCCAGGTCCAGGCGCTGGAGAAGTCTCTGGGGGTGCAGCTCTTGTTGCGCTCGACCCGGCGGGTGGAACTGACCAGGGCAGGGGAGGTGTTCTACGATCGCTGTGTCAGGATGCTGAGCGATCTGGAGCTCTCGGCCGAGATGGCACGATCCGTTGCCGGCAAGACGGTGCGCGAGATCAGGATCGGCACGATCTATCCGGCGACCACCGGCGTGCTGCCGGCGTTCCTGTCGCGCATCGGCCGGAAGTATCCCGACATCCGCCTGCATGTCTCCAACGGTTCGACCAGCGACATCATCCGCCAGCTCGAATGTGGCCGCATCAACCTCGGCTTCATCCGGCCAGTTGAGAATATAGGTTCGCTGCGCTTCTTCTCCATTGCCCATGAGCGCTATCTGCTGGCGGTGGGGCGGGACAATCCGCTGGCCGGTCTCGAGGAAGTCTCCGTCTCGGATCTGCGGGATCAGAAGATCATCGGTTTCAGGCGGCAGAACCTCTCCTATACGGAGCGGTACTTCGCCGAGAAGTTCGAGGAGCATGATCTGGCCGTCAATGTCGCTTACACCTGCGACGACACCTTCGCGCTGATCTCGCTGGTGTCGGCCGGTCTGGGTGTCGGGTTCGCGCCGGAATGGACGGCTGAGCTTCCCGATCGCGACATCGTGCTGAAGAAGGTTCGTGGGATCGATTTCCGGATCGGGCTTGGGGTTGCCTGGAACAAGGAGGATCCGACGGCGGCGCGTGACGACATCATCGACATTGCACGATCGCTTGCACGACCGGGCAGGTGAGGGCAGGGTGGTCCCTGAAAGGACCTCATATAGTCCCGCACGCCGGGAGCAGTCGATCCCGCCTAACCCTTCGGGTCGCTATGCTCAGGCTCCTGCGGCTGCCCTTTTAACCGGTCTTAGCGGGGGTGGCGAACGGCTTTCGCGGGCCTCGCTCGCTTCAGCTGGTATGCCCATTTTGTTGTTTGGGGGATGCCAGCCGGGCTGCAGCTTTGCCTTCGCCCGCTCCGGTCGGGCTGGTGCTTTGGGGACTTACTCCGGCGCGGTGCCAAGAGATCGCCTGGCGCTCGAAGTGGCCGGTCCCCGACTTCCTCTCCTTCGGTTCGTGCCGTCCATCTTTGCCAGTGGGTCGCATGACAGGCAGTCTCAGTGTTATGTCTGTTTTCAGACGATCGACATCGTCGAGCAGTTGCGGCGGAAGGGTGGTTTCCCTGCTTTGCCGTGCAGGCGGTGTCCCGCGATGCGGAACGTCATGGCCGTGCTATCACATGCTGCGGCTAAGGCGCCGCGATGGAATAGACAAGCCGGAGGCGGCCGAGGTGATCATCGTCAACAGTCGAATCAATAGAAAAAGCACCTTGTGTATGGTCCCAATTTCATTGAATAGCTTGTCGCGGCTCAGCCCGGTCCGGGATTGGGCGGGACAAGTTTGCGAGGTTTCATGAGTTCGACCAAGGAGAGTCCTCTCGAGCGATACATGTCAGTGCTCGAGACAATTGCTCCTTTTGCAGAAGGGCTGACTGCGGCCGAGCTGGAGGCTGCCCTCGATTTGCCGAAGACTACGGTCAATCGCTTGCTGCACGCGCTTCTGGACGGGGGCATGCTCACACTCGATACGTCGCGCGGCCGTAGCTACAGGTTGGGCGAGCGGATGCTACGTCTGCTTCATAGTTCGCCTGACACGGGATGGGTTGAGAAAATCTCGCAGCGACCGCTTCAGACGCTTGCCGAGCGGACGGGGCTCTCAGCCTTCATTTCCAAATTCGACGGTGCGAGCATCAAGTCGATCACCTGTGTGGCGCCAGATACGCCGATAAGGATGTATGTGGTACCGGGTATGTCAATGCCGGCCAATGCAACGGCAACCGGTAAGGCAATCCTCGCGTTCCAGGCGAAAGAGGCGGTGGACCGGGTTCTGGCCGAGCGATTGGACAGCTTCACGGGTAATACTGTCGTCGATGCCGCCAACCTTAGGGAAGAGCTTCAAAGAACCAGGTTGCGCGGATTTGCCGTGGACCTGGCCGAACACGTAGCCGGACTCGGCAGCATCGCTTACCCGATCTTTACGCCGCCTGCGGATGTCGCCTACGCCGTGGGTATCACCGGCCCCTATGGTCAGGTCATAGAGCAGAATTTCGAAAGCAATTGCGCGGCCGTTGCCGATGCAGCCAGTCGTCTGGGCAAGTTGCTTCAGCTCCACCAGCGCACCGAATAGCCCATGAAAAATGATCGTGAACCACGCTGCGCCTTAGGCGTGTTCAGCGTATGATACCGATATATGGGAAAAGATCCGATATACGGAATTTCTCCTTGACACAATGTGCTTCTTGATGCCGAATATCGGAACATAAACCAATATTCGGGATAAGATCATGTCTGCAGCAATACCGCGCGTTACCTATTCCAACATCGGCGTCGATTTCTCGCCGCTGCATGCCCATCTCGACGCGCTGATCCCGGACTTCGAAGCTTCGGTTCTGGGTCGCGACTGGACGACCGAATTTGCGACGGATGCTCTCGCCGCGGTAGTGAGCCCGATCGATCCGACGCTGACGCTTGGTCGATTCCCTGTTTCCACGTCGGCCGACATCAAGGCCGCCATTGCGGCTGCTCGCAAGGGCGCTAAGGTCTGGAACTCTTCCTCGGTCGACGAGCGGCTCGCCTTTGCGGCGCGTTGGAAGGCCGTTCTCGCCGAGGATAAGTATCAGCTCGGCCTCGCGGCCCTCTATGAAATCGGAAAGTCGCGGATGGAGGCGATCGGCGAGGCCGAGGAGGCCGTCGACATGCTCGACTACTATCCGTCCGAACTGAGGAACAATAACGGCTATCGCCGTCCGATGAACGAGCTGGTTGCCAATGAGACCGCAACGAGTGTTCTGCGTCCCTATGGCGTTTTCGCAGTCGTCGCCCCGTTCAATTTCCCCGTCGCGCTGTCGATCGGCATGATTACTGGCGCATTGCTGGGCGGCAATTCCGTTGTCTTCAAGCCCTCGCCCGAGTGCCAGCTGACCGGTCTCCTGATTGCCGACACGCTCAAGAAGGCCGGCCTGCCCGAGGGTGTGTTCACTGTCGTGCTCGGCGGCGCCGATGTGGGCGAACTTCTGACCCAGGATTCGGGCATCGACGGCGTTGCATTTACCGGTTCCCACAAGACCGGCATGAGCATCTTCCGCCACATGGCTTCGCAGCCCTGGATGAAGCCGGTGATTGCGGAGATGGGCGGCAAGAACCCGGCCTATGTGACGGCCAAGGCCGATCTCGACCGCGCTGCACAGGGCGTCGTCCGTTCTGCCTTCGGCCTCCAGGGCCAGAAATGTTCTGCCTGCTCGGTGGTCTATGTCGACGACACGGTCAAGGACGAATTCATCCGGCGCGCAAGCGCCTTTGCGGCCAAGCTTGTCGTGGGTGATCCGCGCCGCGCCGATACCTTCATGGGACCTGTCTATGGACGGAAAACCACCGAGCGCTTCCGCGCGGCCGTAGCCCAGGCCAGGGCAGAAGGACAGGTACATTTTGGCGGCGAGCCTGTCGATGGCCTGCCGGAGAACTATTTCAGCCCTGCAATCGTTGAGCTCGACGGTCCTGGCAATCTCACCCGCGAAGAACTGTTCATGCCCTTCGTCGTTGTCCGCGGCGTGGATGGTCTGGAAGCGGCGCTCGCTGAAGGGAACGACATTTCCTACGGCCTCTCGGCCGGCATTTTCACCGAGGACGCGAAAGAACTGCAGTATTTTCTTGAGCGTGCCGAGGCCGGGGTTCTTTATGCAAACCGCGCGAGCGGTGCGACCACCGGTGCCTGGCCCGGCGCACAGCCCTTCTGCGGGTGGAAGGGTACTGGCGTCAGCGGCAAGGGTGGCCTGGGAGCCTATTTCCTCCCGCAGTTCATGAGGGAACAGAGCCATACGATCATGACGAAGTGACCTCACAAGGTCACGCTGTCGCGACGCGAATTCTCATTCTTGAAAGCAGATCAAATGGCCACCTATCCTGATTCCGTCCCCGGATCGCGGGACCTGTTCGCGCGCGCGCGCAAGGTCATGCCGGGCGGCAACACGCGCACCACAGTCTATATCGATCCGTTCCCAATCTATGCCGCGCGAGGCGAAGGTTGCCGCGTCTGGGATGTCGACGGCAATGTCTATTACGACTGTATCAATAATTTCACCGCGATGATTCACGGCTACGTTCAGCCCGAAGCCGTCACCGCCGTCGCCGACCAGCTCAGGCTGGGCACGGCCTTTGGCGCGCCGACCGTCAGCGAGATCCAACTGGCCGAACTCCTGGTCGATCGCCTTCCATCCGTCGAGCATATCCGCTTCGCCAACTCGGGCACGGAAGCGGTCATGATGGCAATCAAGGCCGCCCGCGCTTTCACCGGTCGACCGAAGATCGTCAAGATTGAAGGCGCCTATCATGGCTCTTACGATTTCGCCGAAGTGAGCCTGGACAGCTCTCCGTCCAACTGGGGCGACATGCCGGCTTCCACTGCCTATGCGAGGGGCACGCCGGAAGGCGTTCTGAAGGACGTAGTCGTCGTTCCCTTCAATGACGTCGAGGCTCTGAAGGCCGTCTTCGGTGCCTGCGGCAGCGACATTGCCGCCGTATTGATCGATCCGATGCCGAATCGGGCAGGCCTCATCCCTGCACGACTGGACTATCTGGACGCGCTGGTGGAAACGGCCCATTCAGCAGGGTCGCTGGTGATCTTCGATGAGGTCATCTCGTTCAGGCTTGGCTATTCCGGGGCACAGGGCCTCTGGGGGATCAAGCCCGATCTCACTGCGCTCGGAAAGATCATCGGCGGCGGCTTTCCGGTCGGCGCAATCGCTGGTCGCTCCGACGTGATGGCGGTGTTCGATCCGACCGCCGGAAAGCCCGCGCTTCCGCATGGCGGTACTTTCACGGCCAATCCGGTTACGATGCGGGCCGGAATTGCTGCAATGACAGCGCTTACCCCCGAAGCGTTCGAGCACCTCGATCAGATCGGCGATACAGTGCGCCTGGGAACCAATGAGGCCCTAAAGAAGCACGGATTGCCGGGTGCCTGCGTCGGCCTCGGCTCACTCTTCAAGCTGCACTTCACCGACAATCCTGTTTCGGACTACCGGTCGGTCTATCCGACAGCAGCCGAGCGCAACATGCTCGACCAGTTTCACAAGGGGCTGCTTGACCGCGGCGTGCTCTCCGCAAGCTACGGCCTCTTTGCCCTTTCGACGCCAATGCAGGTGGTCGATGCAGACAACATTCTCGCCGCAATCGACGAAACGCTCGGCGCCATCACACGATAAGCGCGAACGGCGCATCGCCCCTATTGATGCTAAAGCAGGACAGCCAATGACAACTTCGCCCCATGTCGTCGTGATCGGAGCCGGAACGCTCGGAATGTGGACGGCGACCAACCTTATCGAGCAGGGCGCGCGCGTCACCGTTCTCGACGCTCAGGCCATTGCCTCGGGATCCAGCGGTCGCTCCGTTGGCGTCGTCGGCACGCAGTTCACCGATCCTTTCGAACTCATGCTTCGCGGCCATGCAATCCCCCGTTTCCGCGAACTGGAGGAGGTGGGGCTGCGGTTCAATCACATTGGCTACCTTCGCCTTGCGCGGACGCAGGAGCAGTTGGAGCTGTTTGAAAAGTCGGTTGTGATGCAGGCGGAGAAGGGGTTTCGCGCGCGGGTCTACAAGGCTGACGAACTCGCCCAGCTCGTGCCGCATATCGATCCCGCCGGTCTTGCCGGCGGCATCTTCGGTCCCGATGACGGCTTCATCGATCCGCACGAAATGTGCACAATCCTTGCCGAGCGGCTGCGTGGACGCGGCGGCGTGATCCGGCAGTTCAGCAAGGTCAACGATATCGAGCGTCGCCCTGGCGGCGGCTATCTGCTCAAGACAGGCGGAGCGGCCATCGACTGCGACATGGTCGTCAATGCCGCTGGAGCCTGGGCCTCACCTGTTGCCGCGATGTTCGGCCAGGCTCTCCATGTTCGCCCGGAGCGACACGAGGCGGTCTCGATTCTCCTGGAGAAGCCACTCGATTACACGATGCCGATGGTGATGGATCTCGTCAACGGGGAGGGCTCCGGCCTCAATTTCCGGCACGAGAAGCGCAATGAATTGATTGCCGAAGTCCACAAGGTGGCGTCGCTGGAGCCGGAAGACCCGGAGACCTACAACGACCAGTGCGAGGAAGAATCGAAGGTCCATCTGGCCGAACTGCTTCTGGAGCGCGTGCCCCATCTTCCGGGCGCGCGCCTCGGTCGTGGCTGGGCCGGCCTCTATCCGGTCACCGCCGACCATCGGCCCTTTGTCGGTCCGATTGACCCTTTGGAACCCACACTCGTGACGGCTGCCGGAGCCGGTGGCTACGGCATCCAGCTCTCGCCCGTCATCGGACAAGTGGCTGCCGACTGGGTGCTGCATGGTTCTCCTGTTTCGGCCCCCGGCGCCGAGGCGCTGTTGCCGACGCCGGCGCGCAACATTCCGGGATAGAGGCAGGCAGATGCAAGAACTCAACAGCACTACAACAGGGAATGGCCGAATGCCGAAGACCATCATAGCGCCAAGCTTCTTGCTTCTTCAGGCTGGCCTCTAGAGCCATGTCGGAAAAACAACCCATTGTCCGGCTGCAGGATGTGAACGTATCCTACGGCGCCTATCACGCGGTGAAGAACGTCTCGCTGGAGATTGCGCGTGGCGAAGTCGTGGCGATCGTCGGCCCAAGCGGGGCCGGCAAGAGCACGCTTCTTCGCACCATCAACATGCTCGAACATCCCTCGGCTGGAACGTTGGCCGTGGGTGATTTCAGGTTTGCGCTCGACCATGAGCTGCCGACAGAGGCGCTTTTGAAGCTGCGCCGCTCAACCGGCATGGTGTTTCAGTCCTTCAACCTCTTTCCGCACATGACCGTCCAGCGGAACATCTCTCTACCGCAAATGCGCGTTCTGAAGCGCTCGAAAGCTGAGGCAGATGCCCGAACCGCCACGCTGCTTGAACGCGTTGATCTCACCGACAAGGCGCTTTCCTATCCCACGCGTCTGTCGGGCGGCCAGCAACAACGCATCGCAATCGCGCGCGCGCTGGCACTCGACCCGCAGGTGATGCTGTTCGACGAACCGACGTCTGCGCTCGATCCGGAGCTCGGGCTTGAGGTGCTTTCGGTCATGCGTGAACTTGCGCAGGATGGCATGACCATGGTGGTGGTCACGCATGAGATCGCCTTTGCCGCCGAGGTGGCCGATAGGTTGATCGTCATGGCGAATGGCGAAATCATCGAAGAGGGATCGCCCAAGGACGTGATCCGCAATCCACAGTCGGAACGCACGCAGCGGTTCTTCCGCGCGATCCTGGATCGCCATTGATGATGGAGCTGCTGATCAACCTTCTGAAGGGCGTTCCCTATACGCTGGGCGTGACTATCGGCGCCTTCGTCATCGGCATGATCGGGGGCGTGCCGCTTGTGCTCATGCGGCGCTCCAATAGTCGACTCCTACGTTGGCCCGCACGCATATATATCGACGTCATACGCGGCATACCGCCCGTCGTGTGGCTGTTCATCATCTTCTTCGGTCTCGGCAACGCGCTGATCAAGCTTAACTCATTCCAGGCGGCGACCCTTGGGCTTGGGCTGGTGTCGGCCGCCTATCTCTCCGAAATCTACCGTGGCGGCTTCCTTGCCCTGCCCAAGGCGCAAGGCGAGGCAGCGTCCGCGCTCGGAATGACCCATACCGACATTCTGCGCTACGTCATGGCGCCGCAGGTCCTGCAGGTCTCCATTGCCCCGATGGCGACCTTTTTCGTCAGCCTGCTCAAGGATTCAACGGTCGCTTCAACGATTGGCGTGCGCGACATCATGATGTTCGGTTCCCAGGCTGCGCAGGCCTCCGGGGGCGGCTATGCGCCCTTCGTTCTCGCAGCCGCCCTGTACATTATTCTGTCCATACCGGTGGCGCTTTTCTCGCGCCTCATGGACGACAGGCTTCGTCGGAGTATCGGTAGATGACCGAACTGTTCTCCAACTGGATCGACTGGATCCCGCAGCTCTACAAGGGCCTGAAGGTTAGCCTGCAGCTTGTCGGCCTGGCCATGCTGTTCGGACTACCACTCGGCCTCGCATTGGCGCTGCTGTCTTCGGTGAGATCAAGAGTGCCGCGCTACGCGGCGGTGGCTGCCGTCGAAATCGGCCGCGGGGCGCCGGCGCTTGTCGTCCTGCAAATGGTCTATTACGGCCTGCCATCCGCTGGGTTGAACGTAGGTGCCTTTGCCGCCGGCGCCACTGCGCTTGCGCTCACCACGGGTGCCTATACCAGTGAAATCCTGCGGGCAGGGCTCAACGCCGTTCCCCGCCGCGAAGTGGAAGCCGGCATGGCTCTCGGCATGACCCAAGCCGACATCATGCGTTTCGTCGTCATCCCTCAAGGCGTTCTGTTTGCCGTGCCCGCATTGATGGGTTTTGCCATTTTGATATTTCAGGCTACCGCGCTTGCCTTCACCATTGCGGTGCCGGAACTGCTTGCCCGTGCCTATCGCGTTGGTGCCGCAACCTACCTCTATCTCGATGTCCTCATCTTGGCTGGGCTGTTTTACCTGGCCATCACCATCCCGTTCGGCTGGCTCGTCAGCTGGACCGAACGTCGATTGGGCAGCCACCTCGGCTGACCAGACTATTGAAGCACAACATCACAACTGGAGGTAAATACAATGCAGATGGGAATGAAGCTGGCTACAGCCGTCGTGTTAGTGTCCGGGCTCAGCGTCACGAGCGCAATGGCTCAGGATTGCACACCGAAGCATGAGTTCGAGACGATCGAGAAAGGCAAGCTTTCGGTTGCGCTTACGAATACACCGCCCTATTCACAGGAAGAGGGCGGCGCAATTGCCGGAATCGACGGCGATCTGGTGAAGCTCTTCGCCAAGGAAAACTGCCTCGACATCACCTACGAGATCTTCACTTACCCGGCAGCCGTTTCGGCCGTTCAGTCCGAACGTGCCGACATCGCCATCGGTGGGTTTTATCGCACCGCGGCCCGGGAGAAGGTCGTGACCCTTTCCACGCCGGTCTACCTCGACCAGATCGCCGTTGCATCGGTCGATGGTCTCGACACCGTCGATCAACTGCTCGGCAAGAAGGTCGGCACCGTCGAGGGTTATGCCTGGGTGCTCGAAATGGAAGAGACCTTCGAAGGCTCCGGAACTTACCCTTCGTCGCTGAACCTTGCTCAGGATCTTCAGGCCGGTCGCATCGATGCCGCACTCGAGGGCTTTGGTGCAGCTGTCGTGCTGAATAAGGGGACCAATGTGAAGGTCAAGCTCCTGAAGGCAGACGATCGCATCGGCGCCACGACCAACGCTTCGCAGACGTCATTCCTGTTGTCCAAGACCAACGAAGCCTTTGTTTCCGCGGTCAATGCCACAATCAATGAGCACCGCAGCCAAGGCGTCATCGCCAAGACGCTCGAAACCTATAGCCTTGATCCGTCCGCCGCCGATGTCGGCGAAGGCCGTGTCATTCAGTAGTCACCGGCAGCCGCGAGCTTACCGGCTCGCGGCTCAATTCATCACCGATTGCTTCGGCGTGTCTCCTGCGCCGTGTTGGCTGGGGGAAGAGAGATATGAAGATACTCGTGACCGTTAAGCGGGTTGTGGACTACAACGTCAAGATCCGCGTGAAGCCGGACGGCTCCGGCGTCGAGCTGGCCAATGTCAAGATGTCGATGAACCCGTTCGACGAAATC
>Ga0180012_1000085_pt1 | contig 45710 bp, 35 predicted proteins | sample KR11_S2_MetaG_FD_122243 | JGI IMG/M metagenome (GOLD analysis project Ga0180012, IMG submission 122243) | Groundwater microbial communities from the Olkiluoto Island deep subsurface site, Finland - KR11_S2_MetaG | ecosystem: Environmental > Aquatic > Deep subsurface > Groundwater | place...
ATGGCCCGTGCGTCCGCCGACCGTGAAGGATGAATGGCCGACGGTAAGGTCGATGTTCGGACCGGTCAGCGTCGGCAGATCAGCCCTCAAACCCGGCGACCCGGTCTGCGCCCAGGCCGGCAGCAGACCTTGCAGTCCCAGCAGGCCGCCGCCGGCGACGGCGCCTCGGAGAAGCATTCGGCGATCAATGCGAGGGGTCGACATCGGCGAGGATTCCATGGCCGCTATTCAGCCGTTCGTTCAGATAGATATTCTGGCGGCGCGTCCCTTTCGTCAGGTCGCCCAGCCATCGAGATCGTCGTTGTGCACCTTCCCATCATGGCAAGGTCAAGAGCCTTCGTCCGGGCCCCGGGCTAGGACCTCCGTCAGCTTCTTGCGCGGAGGCTTCGCTCCCGCGCGTTTCACAACGGCGATCAGCCGGCGGGTTAGGCCGTAGGGGTCGGTCCTTCCGGCGCGATGGGCGGCGACCCGTTGGTCTGACGTCGCCAGCCCTGGTTCGCGATGGCCTCTCGGCCATCCGACGCAGTTCCGGGTCAGATTTTCGCGTGGCACCAACGCTTGACCTTCCCATGACTGGAGCCTTCATCAAGGGCGGGACTTCGATTCTGGAGACCGTCCCGATGACCCCCCAAGCCCTGCGATTCTCGGCTGTCTGCAGCCTTTTCGTCGACCGTTCGACCGTTCGACCGACGATCGCCATCATGACGACCATGCAAATGAAGGCGTAGTCCACCTTCCGACGCCGCTGTGATGAACGACCAGCTCATCGCCCGCCGCAATATTGCTGTCCTGACGGCAGCCCAGGCGCTCGGTGGGGCCAGCCCCCCGATCGTCATGTCCCTGGGCGGGCTGGTCGGGCAACAACTCACGACCGATCCCGCGCTAGCGACTTTCCCAGTCAGCCTGTTTGGCCTCGGTCTGGCGCTCGGCACGGTGCCAGCCGCGCTTGTCATGAGACGGTTCGGCCGCAGGACCGGCTACCTTCTGGGCGCGGGCTTCGGTGTCGCTTCCGGCGCCGTCGCCGCGTTCGGCATCTTCTCCGCGGTCTTCTGGATCTTCTGCTTCGGAACCTTCATCGCCGGCCTCTACGGGTCCTATGTGCAGAGCTATCGGTTCGCCGCAGCTGACGCCGCGGAGGGCGCTCTGAAGGCAAAGGCGATTTCCTGGGTCATGGTGGGCGGGCTGGTCGCCGCCGTCATCGGGTCTCAGCTTGTGATTGGAACGCGCGACGCCATTCCCGGCGTTCCCTATGTCGGTAGCTTTCTGGGCCAGGCGGCGCTGCCGCTGATGGCCGTTCCGATCCTGCTGCTGTTGCGCGCGCCGCCTGCGGAATCGCCGCGACCCGGCCGACGTTCGGGACGCTCTCTGATCCGGATTCTTTCGATGCCGCGCTTTATCCTCGCGGTGGCCGCGGGGGTGACCTCCTACGGCCTGATGTCCTTTGTGATGACCGCCGCGCCGCTCGCCATGATCGACAAAGGATATACCGTCGACAGCATCGCCCTCGGCATCCAGTGGCACCTGCTGGCGATGTTCGCGCCCAGCTTCTTCACCGGTCGGTTGATGACCCGCTTCGGCAAGGAGCGTGTGACCGCCGTGGGACTCGCCCTGATCGCGGTGTCGGCGATCATCGCCCTGTCGGGGTCGGAAGTCGTCCACTTCTGGCTGTCGTTGATGGTCCTCGGCCTGGGCTGGAACTTCAGCTTCATCGGCGCGACGGCCATGGTGACCGACTGCTACGCGCCTGAGGAGCGAGCCAAGGCGCAGGGGGCCAACGACTTCTTCGTCTTCGGCGCCACCGCGGGGGTATCCTTCCTTGCCGGCGTCGTCCTCAACAGCGAAGGCTGGCATTTTCTCAACTGGCTGGTCTTCCCGCCGGTCGCCCTGATCCTGGTCCCGCTGGTCTGGCGTTCCGCTCGCAAACCGAACCCCGGCCAAAGCTGATCAGGCCGTCTCCGCCGCTTCACCGCGCTCTCGAGACAGTCGCGCCTTTCGCCCAGGGCCGCCCATTCAGTTGTCAGGAGGAAGGGCGCGAGCGCCGACCGTCACACGGAAATTCGAAGCTTGACCTTCCAAGCGTTGGAACGAGCACCACTCGCTGATCGGCACGAAACCGCCCCGGTAGTGGGCCGGATTTCGCGCCCCTCCACGGGGATCGGAACGAATGCGAATATCCAAGAATGCAGCGTTGGCCGTCGCGGCAAGCGGCCTTCTGCTCGGCGGCGGCCTCATCTACGTGCTCCAGGATTCGCCCGCGCAGGGCGCGGTCGCCGCGCCAGTCGCGCCGACCGTGCCCGTCGCGCAGGCCATCACCCGCGAGATTGCGCCGACGGCCGAATTCACCGGCAGCCTGGCATCGCCGAAAACGGTCGAACTGCGGCCTCAGATCGGCGGCCCGATTCAGAGCGTGAGCGTTCCCGAGGGCGGGTTCGTACGACGCGGGCAGTTGCTGTTCCAGCTGGATCCCCGGCCGTTCCAAGTCGCGCTTGACGCCGCTCAGGCCCAGCTGCGGCAGGCGGAAGTCCAGTTGGCCCAGGCGGAGTCGGATTTCAGCCGCGCGGAACGTCTGGCGCCCAATGGCGCCGTCTCGGCGCGAGCCTTGGAGACGGCGCAATCCACGCAGCGCGAGAGGCAGGCCCAAGTCCAGGCCGCCCGCGCTGCGGTGAACGCGGCGCGTCTGAACCTCTCATACGCCCGGGTGACGGCGCCCATCAGCGGCCGCGTCGATCGGATTCTGGTGACCGAAGGCAATATGGCGACCGCGGGCGTGACCGTCCTGACCACGATCGTCTCGGTCGATCCGCTTCAGGTCTATTTCGACATCGACGAAGCGAACTACCTGGAATTCGTCGCCCAGGCGCGCCCGGACCGCGCCGGACGCGCGACCGCAAGGCTGCCCGTGCGCATCGGCCTGATGAACGAAGACGGCTATCCTCATACCGGCGTCCTCGATTTCATCGGGGCCCAGGTGAATCGGAGCACAGGCACGGTGCGCGCGCGCGCTGTGATCGCCAACCCCAACGGCCAGCTTGCTCCCGGCCTGTTCGCGCGCGTTCGGTTGGACACGGCCGCCCCGCGTCATGCCGTGCTCATAGACGACCAGGCGGTCGGCACGGATCAGGGCCAGACCTATGTCCTGATCCTCGGGGCGGGGAACAAGGTGGAGTACCGCCCCGTCACGCTCGGTCCTGTCGTGGACGGCCTCCGCGTCGTCGAGAGCGGACTTGAGGCCGGGGAGACCATCGTCATCAAGGGATTGGTGCGCCCGGGCATGCAGGTCACGCCGCGGCGCACGCCCATGCAACCGCCTGCCGCCGCGACCGCGCGCGGGGCGACGCCGTCCGTGGAGGCGTCACGATGAAGTTTCCCCGCTTTTTCATCGATCGTCCGATCTTCGCGGTCGTGCTTTCGGTGCTGATGCTGATCGCCGGCGGGCTCGCCCTCCTGCGCCTGCCGCTCAGCGAATACCCGTCCGTCACCCCGCCGACGGTTCAGGTAACGGCCGCCTATCCGGGGGCGAGCCCTGACGTCATCGCCGAAACAGTGGCCGCTCCGCTCGAGCAGGCCATCAACGGCGTCGAGAACATGCTCTACATGAGCTCCCAGGCGTCCAGCGACGGGCGGATGTCGATCACCATCTCCTTCAAGCAGGGGACGGATCCGGACCTCGCGCAGATCCAGGTGCAGAACCGGGTGGCGCGCGCCTTGCCGCGCCTGCCGCAGGAGGTTCAGCAGATCGGCGTGGTCACGGACAAGACGTCTCCCGACGTTCTGATGGTGGTGCACCTGCGCGCCACGGACAACCGCTACGACCCGCTCCACGTCTCGAACTACGCGGCGCTTAATGTCCGCGACGAGCTGGCGCGGCTGCCCGGCGTGGCCAATGTACTCATCAGCGGCGAGGGCGAGTACGCCATGCGGGTTTGGCTGGATCCCGACAAGGTCGCTGCCTTGGGCCTCACTGCCAGCGATGTCGTAGCCGCCATCCGCGAACAGAACGTACAGGTCGCGGCCGGTTCAGTCGGGCAGCAACCCAATGCCCGCTCGGCCTATCAGATTTCTGTCAATGCCCTCGGGCGATTGACGACGGAAGAGCAGTTCGGCGACATCGTGATCAAGGCGGGGTCTGACGGTCAGATCGTCAAACTCCGCGACGTGGCCCGCATCGAGATGGGCGCGGACGCTTACACCATGCGCAGCCTGCTGAACGGGCAGCCCGCCGTGGCGCTTCAGATCCTTCAGAGCCCCGGCGCCAATGCTCTGGACGGCTCCAAGGCCGTGCGTGCGACCATGGAGCGGCTCCAGGCCGACTTCCCGCAGGGACTGAAGTACGAAATCGCCTACGACCCCACGGTCTTCGTGCGCGCCTCCCTCCACTCGGTAGCCATCACCCTGCTGGAGGCGACCCTGCTGGTCGTTCTCGTGGTGGTGCTTTTCCTGCAAAGCTGGCGCGCGTCCATCATTCCCCTGGTCGCCGTGCCCATCTCCCTGGTGGGCACCCTCGCCATGATGCACCTGTTCGGCTTCTCGCTGAACACTCTGTCGCTGTTCGGTCTGGTGCTCTCGATCGGCATCGTCGTCGATGACGCCATCGTCGTCGTCGAGAATGTCGAGCGGCACATCGCTATGGGCAAGTCGCCCAAAGAGGCGGCGCGGGCGGCCATGGACGAGGTCACAGGACCGATCCTGGCCATCACTGCCGTGCTGGCGGCGGTCTTCATTCCTTCCGCGTTCCTGTCCGGCCTGCAGGGCGAGTTCTATCGCCAGTTCGCCCTCACAATCGCGATCTCCACGATCCTTTCGGCGATCAACTCGCTGACGCTCTCGCCCGCTCTGGCGGCCGTCCTGCTTCGCCCTCACCATGGCGATGCGCCGCGGGATCGGCTGACGCGCCTGATCGATCGCCTCTTCGGCGGCTTCTTCGCGCGGTTCAATCGGTTCTTCGACAGGTCGTCCGAGCGTTACGTGTGGTCGGTGCGCCGGGTCGTCCGCGCGAGCGGCGTGGTTGGGATCCTTTATCTGGGCTTTGTCGGCCTGACTTGGCTGGGCTTTCACCAGGTCCCGACCGGCTTCGTGCCGATGCAGGACAAATACTATCTGGTGGGCATCGCCCAGCTTCCGACGGGCGCCGCTCTCGACCGCACGGAAGCCGTCATCCAACAGATGTCGGACACAGCCATGGCCGAGCCGGGCGTCGAAAGCGTGGTTGCTTTCCCCGGGCTCTCCCCCAACGGCGGGGCCAATCTGCCCAACTCCGGGCTGATGTTCATCATGCTCGACGACTTCGACGAACGAAAATCGCCGGATCTCTCAGCGGAAGCCATCGCCGGTAGACTGATGGGCAAGTTCAGCCAGATCCCCGATGGCTTCGTGGGCGTGTTTCCGCCGCCGCCGGTGCCGGGCATCGGCGCCCTCGGCGGGTTCAAGCTTCAGATCGAAGATCGGGCGGGCCTTGGCTACAACGCCCTCGCCCAGGCTCAGGCGGAAGTCATGGCCAAGGCCATGCAGGCTCCGGAACTGGTCGGCATCCTGGCGAGCTTCCAGGCCAATGCCCCACAGGTTCAGATCGACGTCGACCGGGTCAAGGCGAAGGCCCAGAGCGTGGATCTCTCTGCGGTCTTCGAGACGATGCAGATCAATCTTGGTTCCATTTATGTCAATGACTTCAACAGATTTGGGAGGACCTACCGCGTCATGGTTCAGGCCGACGCCCCCTTCCGCGAGCAGGTGGAGGACATCGGCAAACTGAAGGTGCGCAATGCGGCCGGAGAGATGATCCCGCTCTCAGCCCTGGTCACCGTCACACGCAGTTCGGGGCCGGATCGCGTGATGCACCACAACGGCTATCCTTCGGCCGACATCAGCGGCAGTCCGGCGCCGGGCTATTCTTCAGGACAGGCCACGGCGGCGATCGAGCGGATCCTCGAGGAAACCCTGCCGCCCGGGATGACTTATGAGTGGACCGATCTGACCTTCCAGGAGAAGCAGGGCGGCAACACCGCGATGTTAGTCTTCCCCCTGGCGGTCCTGCTGGCGTTCCTCATTCTGGCCGCCCAGTACAATAGCTGGTCGTTGCCCTTGGCCGTTCTGCTGATCGCGCCGATGGCCCTGTTGTCCGCCATTGTGGGTGTCTGGCTCTCGGGCGGAGACAACAACATCTTCACGCAGATCGGGTTTGTGGTTCTCGTCGGTCTCGCCGCCAAAAACGCGATCCTGATCGTGGAGTTCGCGCGAGCCAGAGAGGATGAGGGCGTCGATCCCCTCAACGCCGTGTTGGAGGCGGCGCGGCTTCGCCTTCGACCGATCCTCATGACGTCGCTCGCCTTCATCGCCGGGGTCGTCCCGCTCGTGCTGGCGTCGGGCGCGGGCGCGGAGATGCGTCAAGCCATGGGGGTCGCCGTCTTCGCCGGCATGATTGGCGTGACCCTCTTCGGCCTCATCCTTACGCCCGTCTTCTACGTCGTCGTTCGCCGCTTCGCGACGCGCCGGAAGCCTGGGGCCAGGTCGCCGACGGCGACCGCGCCGGACTGAACCGCAAGCTGCCATCCGTCGCCGCCGATCGGCGGCGGATGGTCAGCGTTGTCACCTCAATCTTTCAAGGGCTCCCCCATGTTCGTTGATCGTCCCGCCTTCTCAAACGGAAGCGGCTTCTCGCGCTCCGGATTCTCCCGCGCCAGAGGCGTTCTTCCTGACTCCAGACTGCCGCGTCATGCCGCGGCCCTGACGGCGTTCGCCCTGATGGGCGGCTGCGCCCTGTCGCCGGCGTATCAGCGCCCGGTCGCGCCCGTTGACAGCGCCTTTCCGACGGGCGCCGCCTACAGCCCGGCGACCACGGTCGCTGCTGACGGCGCGGTCGCCGATATCGGTTGGCGCGACTTTTTCGATGATCCGATCCTGCAGGCGCTGATCGAGAGCGCCCTCGACAATAACCGCGACATCCGCGTTGCGGCCCTCAACGTCGAGACGGCGCGGGCGACGTATCGCGTCCGGCGCGCCGACCTGCTGCCGCAGATCGACGGCGTCACGACTGCGGCTTCGCAACGCACGCCGGGCGCTCTCGGGCCGTCCGGAACGTCGGAGATCACCCGCGCCTATCAGGCGTCGGGAGCGGTCTCGGCCTGGGAACTCGATCTATGGGGGCGGATCCGTAGCCTGAACGATCAGGCCCTGGCCACCTATCTGGCGCAGGAGGAGACACGGCTTTCAGCCCAGCTCTCGCTCATAGCCGAGGTTTCCAACGCCTATCTGATGCTGCGCGCCGACCAGGCGATGCTGCGTCTGGCCGACGAAACCGTCGAGACACAAAGACGATCTCACGGCCTGACCCGTGAACTCGCCGAGGCCGGCGAAGCGGGGCAGCTCGACATGCGTCGGGCCGAGGCGGCCCTGCGCGGCGCCGAGGCGGATCGCGCCGCCTATCTGCGGCAAACGGCAAGGGATCGGAATGCGCTCGTTCTGCTTCTGGGAAGCCCGCTTACGCCTGAGCTGAGCGCAAGTCTCGATGCGGCCGACAGCCTCCCGAATGACTTGGCCATGGCGGACCTGCCTCCCGGCCTGCCGTCGGAGTTGCTCATCCGCCGACCGGATATCCGGGCCGCGGAACAGGCGCTGGCGTCCGCGAACGCCAACATCGGAGCGGCGCGCGCGGCCTTCTTCCCGACCGTCAGCCTTACCGGGTCGATAGGGTCGGCCAGCAGCGATCTCGACAATCTCTTTTCGGCCGGAACGCAAGCGTGGAGCTTCCTGCCGCGGATCACGGCGCCGATTTTTCACGGCGGGGCTTTGCGAGCGGACCTGGATCGCGCGCATCTGCTCAAACAGGTCGAGGTCGCCCGCTACGAGCGGGCGGTTCAGGTCGCCTTCCGCGAAGTTGCGGACGGTCTGGCGGGGCAGGGGACGTTTAGCGACCAGATCCTCTCGGAGATGTTGCGCGTCGATGCGAGCCAGACAGCTTACGATCTGGCCGAGCAACGCTACCGTGAGGGGGAGGACAGCTATCTCGTCGTCCTTGACGCTCAGCGAACCCTCTATGGCTCGCAGCAGGCGCTGATCCGTGCGCGTCTGATGCGCCTGAGCAATCTGGTCGTCCTGTACAAGGCTCTCGGTGGAGGATGGACGGAACACGCCGTCGCTGCGGTCAGTCCTGCGGCGCCGGACGCCTGAGAATCCCGGGCTCGGTCATCGCCGTCCAGCTTGTGCTGCTCGCGGCGACCTTCGGGCCACCCCGCCCTTCCCAACCGCAATCTCTTCATCAGGGAGACTTACAAGGTCGAACGCCAGGTAGCCTGCCGGACCTGAGGCCCCCCGCCGGGCAGGCTTCCTCTCCTATTCCCTTGGTGCGCCGGGTGGAACAAGTTGTCCTTTGGCGGACAGCACACATTGGGGGAATCGCGAAGCGATTCCCCATCCAACCAGTCCTAAGGGTTCCGCCTGGATGACTGCGCCGCCACCCAGTCAACGACCGCCGCAAGCGCCGACGGATCAATGGTCGTTTCGATCAAGCCGTACTCATCGGGCAAGCCTGTCACCGCGGGCTGGAACAGGTGATTCAGTGTGGGCAGAATGACGATCTCGGCGTTTGACTGAGCCTGCGCGAGGACCGGTGCGTTGAGTTCGGCGGGAACCTGCACGTCCCTGCCGCCGTAGACGGCCAGCAGTGGGACGTCGAGCGACGTCAGGGCGGGGGCGGGGTCATGGGTGATGAACCACCGGAACCACGGCCCGCTGACCTGCGAGACGATCTGGGCGGCGACCGCCGGCGGAGCGCCCTGCTCGACCAGCCAGGCGGTTCCCTCGCGCAGCGCGGCGTCGCCGTCTGTCGAGTTGCGGGCGATGATCGCCATCAATTCGCGCTGGATGACCACGTCGGCGGCGATCGCTTCGGGCGGGGCGCCCGCCGCCATGGTCTGCTGCCGCTGCTGCTCCACCAGGATGTCTCCGCCGGAGACTGCGGGCCCGGCCAGCATAACAACCCAATCGGCGTCGACACCCTGCTGAACAGCGAGGGGCGCGACCAGGCCGCCTTCGCTATGGCCGATGAGACCGATGCCGCGATGATCGATGTCGGCGCGCGCCGCCAGCCAGGCAAAGGCCGCGGCGGCGTCCGAAGCAAAATCGGCGCTGGTCGCGATGTTGAATGCGCCGGTTGAGCCCTCGACGCCGCGGTCATCGTACCGCAGCACGGCGATCCCGCGCCGGGTGAGGGCGTCAGCCCAGACGGCGAAGGGCTTGTGGCCGTAGAGGGTCTCGTCGCGATCGTGGGGTCCCGAACCGGTGATCAGGATGGCCGCGGGGAACGGGCCGTCGCCAGGAGGCAGGGTCAGCGTCCCCGCCAGACGGACGCCCGACGCGGAAGGATTGTCGAATGAGACCTCCTCGCTGCGGTAGGGCAGCGGGGCCACCGGATGCTGCGGCCGCGCCAGAGGCACCGCCACGGCCGCCGTTTCGGCGGTCCGGTTCAGCACCAGAGGCACAACCATGCCTCCTTGGGACAATGCGCCGGTCAGCGCGTGGCCGTCTTCCGACAAGCGTCCGTCGAAATGGCCGCGGATCGACGGAACGGCAAGGCGAACCATCCCGCCCTCGACCGCCTGCCGCTCGGCGGGAATGCCTCGTGCACCCTGGTCGGGGCTATCCATCACTACGACGCCCGCGGGGTCGATGCGGAAGACGATGCGGATCGATTGCCCCCCTAAGGATAAGCTTCCTTCCCAGACGCCGCCGATTTCGGGGGCGGCTGCCTGGGCGGGAGCCACCATCAAGGCGACGCTCATGAGTGAGTTCAGAATGGTCATGTTGAAGACTTTCTTTCGACTGGCTCGGAGTGCGGGATACGCTTTCGCTTCCGCCAAGGTCCTGTCCGGTTTGGGAATGGGAGCGGGACGGATGCCCACGGTGATCGGGCGGGGCGCGCCGGCAGTCGAGCCGTCCGAGGCGTGCCGCCCGTCGGAGCGCGCTTTGGCTTGCGCCATGCCGCCACGAGACGAATGACCAGCGCAAGGGCAATGACGATCATGGCCGGCCAGTAGGCAGTGTTCATCGCGAACCGCTTGCCGAAATTTAGCGCGAATGAAATCCAGATATACCAAGCGCCGACCGTGTGGAGGCACATCCAGACCTTGGGGCCGATCACGGCCGCCGCTCGGTCGAACGACGTCAGCGTCATCAGGATGATAAGCAAATAGGCGAGCCCTCCCGTGACGTATGCGGCGGGATTGGTCAGGGCGAGGAACAGGGCCGGGTCGAGGCTGGCCAGTGTGACGAGCGCGAGGGCATGGATCAGGTGCGAACCCGCGAAGCCAACGCCTAGGTAACGTCGATTGCGCAGCAGCCAGAGGGTGGGTGACGACGGAAGCAATCGCGCCAAGCTGGAGGCGGTAAAGGCGAGCACGAACAGGACCAACGAAGTCCTGGCCGTCAGTCGCACCACGAGACGGGCCGCCTCCACTGCATCAGGCGTCTGTGTGACCACCGCCGCTGTCATGGAGCCCAGCGCGAACAGCATCCAGCCAGTCAGCGGCCAACCGCCAAAGGGAGGTGTTTTGAACGAGTACATCCGCGCGCTCCTTCGATGTAAGCGGCGTTTACATCGTTGATCGGAGCCTTGCAACAAAATATAATCAGTGATTACATAGAAGTAATAGTTCGAGTGATTTGGTCATGATATCCGCCGCCGCACCGGCCCGCTCCGGCTACCACCACGGCAACCTCGTCGAGGCGCTCATTCAGGCTACGATCGCCTTGATCGAGGAGCGGGGCGTCGAAGCGGTTTCAGTCCGAGAAGTGGCCAAGCGCGCCGGAGTGTCTGCGGGAGCGCCGTTCCGGCACTTCAAGAGCAAGACAGCGCTGCTCACGGCCGTTGCTGAGCAAGCCATGGAGCGGCTCACGGAGGCCGTCCGGACCGAGCTTGAGCGAGCCGGGGACAGCGATCCCATCGCCGCCATTCATGCTATCGGTCGGGGCTATCTCGCCTGGGCTCTCGCCAACCCGACCCACTTTCAGGTCATCAGCTCGCGCTCTCTCATCGATTTCCACAGCTCGCAGCGCTTGGTCGAACAGAACGAGGCAATTCGTCTCATCATGGTCGACCTGGTCGCCCGCGCCCAGCGCGCAGGGCGGTTGCGCGCGGGAACAGACCCGGAGACGCTGATGTTGTCGCTGCGCGCCTTCTCCTACGGTGTCGCGCGAATGTGGATCGACGGACATTTCCCGGAATGGCGGGTCGAAGGGCCCGCGCTGGAGGCCGTCTCCGCCGCGCTCGATCAGTTTATCGCGCTGATCGCCGCCGACGGAGGCGTCGCAGTCGCCCAACAAGGATCGAGACAACGGGCTCTTCGTGACTGAAGGGAGAAGGACGGGACGCGGTCTGCCTTACCGAACTTGAATTTCGGACTGCAGGGCCAAGACCTCTGCCGACCTTGGCACCCTGTCGAGACGCCTCAACCTGCAGGCGCCCCGCCCCAGTTCAAGTAGAAATACCAGGCGATCAGCAGCACCAGTCGGGGTGCGGTGGCTGAGCGGGTCAGGGCGCCGAGGGTGATGGCGGTCACGGAGGTGGCGGCGCCGACGGCGGCGGCTTCCAGCAGGATTTGTGTTTCGCCCGCGATCAGCTCCCTCGTCGCCGAGGGCGCGGCCATCACTAACGCCAAGGCCGTACCAGCCAGCACGAACGCGATCCGGCGCGCGGCCGGGGAGAGGGCGGCGGTCGTGGTCAGGGCCAGCAGACCCTTCTGCTCGCTCCGGCCCGCATGGGCCGTGGCCGTGAACACCAGCAGCAGCATCGCCGCCGGTCCGGCGACGGTGGAGTAGGGCGCGAACAGACCGGCCGCGGCCACCAGGGTCATGGCCAGCAGGCTCCTACGGTTGCCGGCCATCAGGCGCGCCTCGGCGACGACCAGCGCCACGCCTGGCAGCATTCCGGAGCGGGCAGGCTTGGCGCTGGGATCGGCGGGTCGCGCCCTGCCCGGCTCCAGGATCTTGAGCCAGGCAGCGGTCTTCCGGGTCTTGCCGGCGGCATGGGGGGCATAGATCAGTCCCGCCAGCAGCGGGACCAGGGCGGCGATACCGAGCCAACTGACACGGGCGGCAAGATAGCCGTCAGCCATGATCCCGCTCATAACGTCCAGGCCGATCGGTAGGCTGCCAGGCGGGATCTCCGCCCCGCCGATGATGAAGCTGTCGGTTCCCCCCTGGCCGTAGCTGATCGGTGACATGAAGCCGGGAAGATCGGTCATGTTGGCGGCGTATCCGCCCGCCTGTCCGCCGGCCATCACCAGCACCAGCGAGCCCATCCAGAACACAAAGAACAGGACCTCGCCCATCGGGCCCCGGGTCCACCGGCGGGCGTCGAAGAGCAGGCGCAGGGAGGCGACCATGGCCACCGGCGGGGCGGCAATGACCCACAGGGTCAGGATGATGCTGGCCGGGTCAACCTCGTTCAGCGGAAGCAGCAGCACGGCCAGAAGACAGCCTGCCGCCGTCGTCGCCGCCAGCACGGCGGCCAACACGGCGACGTCGGCCAGCCAGCGGCCGTAGGCGATCGCTACGCGGCCGGCGGGGCTGACCTCTTCCACCTGCCAGGGCTGGCGACGAGTGACGTTGGAGCGGAGATAGATGAAGGCCACCGGCAGAAGCAGGGTGGCGATGACCACTCCGAGCGTGACGCCCAGCACCGGCGAGGTCAGCCATGGCACGCGGTTGTCCACGGCGATCAACGACGCATCGGCCCCGCGCGCAGCGATCATAAATCGCGCTCCGACCGGCGCCACCAGCAGCAGGATCCAGAGACCCATGCTGCGGCCGTAGCGGGCCAGCGAGGTGGTCAGGGACGATCTGACGACGGCCAGGCTCACGCGGAGACTCCGGCGACTGGCGTCAGCTTGCCGCCCTCGACCCGCAGCACGGCCATGCCGCCGCTGATGGAATCCGTAAGATGGGAGGTCATGATGACCACGGCGGTCTGCGCCGCCCGGCTGATCAGGGCGCCGACCCGCTCGCGCGACTCGCCGTCCAGTTCGGCCGTGGGTTCGTCCAGCGCCAGCAGCCGGGGCGATCCGAGCAGGGCCTGCGCGAATACCAGCCGCCGGCGCATGCCGCCCGAGAAGGTCGAGATCCGGCCATTGGCGTCGCCGCTCAGGTTCAGCGCCTCGAGCAGCAGACGGAACTGGGCGTCGGCATCGCGGGTGTTCAGGCCCTTCAGGGCCGCCATGTGCAGGCCGAACTCGCGGGCGGTCAGGTCCTCTGGCAGATCCACCGATTGCGGAGCGTAGCCCAGCGAACGCCGCAGTCGGCCGCGGGCGCCTGGCAGGCTCTTTCCCTCCCAGAACAGCGCGCCGCCGCTCGGCTTTTCCGCCGTGGCGCAGAGCCGCAGCAGGGTCGACTTTCCGGCGCCGCTCGGCCCGGTCAGCAGGGTCAGGCCACGGGGGAAGGCGTGGCTCACGTCCTGCAGCACCGGCTTGCGGCCGTACCGCCGCGAAACATTTTCAAGGCGCAGGGACGGGGACGTGTCGCTCATGAGGGGTTCGGACATCTGCGAGGCCCAGCCGACCCCATGGCCCCTGTAAGAGCGGGAAGGACGGCGGCGCCAGTTAATCCTCGGTCATGACATCCCGGTAAGGCGCGGCGAGAAGTGCTCGCCATTCGAACCGATGGAGGCTCAAGGTATCGCGCGGCGGGCACAGCCGGTTGAGGAAGAGAGAGGTCGTTCCACTGCCGGCCCACACCTGACTTTGACGAGGTTCGCTAGGGGCTAGCGCCAGGCAAGCTGCCAAGCCACGCGGCTATCGCATCCACCATCGATTCCGGCGCTTCCATCGGGATCATGTGGCCAGAGCCGGCGATGGTGATCAACGTCGACTGCCGAATGCCTTCTTGGAGTTCCTGAGCTTCGGCCAGACTCCGGAGTCGATCTTCGGCGGCTGCAATCACCAGCGTCGGGCAACTGATGTCGGCCAAACATTCCGTGTCGCTGTATCGAACCAGATTGGACTGGCGCTGAAAGACCTCTCCACCGAGACGGTCACCCATGGCGCGAATGCGAGCAATCGTCGCTTCATCTGCATGATCAGCGGCCAGCGAAGACGCAATAGACCGACGGCTCAAGCCGGTGAATTTCGAAAGGTTCGGCGCCCTCGCAACCGCCGCCATGCGCTGCGCCTGTATGTCGGAGTCTTCGCGCGATGAGGTCGCGATCAGGACCAGCGCGAGGACACGTCGGGGCGCACGGCGCGCCGCCTCTCGTGCAACATAGCCTCCCATCGAGAAGCCAATCAGAACGAACCGCTCCGGGGCATCGTCGAGCAATCTACCGGACATGGCTTCAATGCTGCCGTCCCGAGAGAAGTCGGCGTACGTCAGATCGCCGATCCCCTGCAGGCCGTGCTGTGCGTCGGTCCACAAGTCTCGGTCCAGCATGAAGCCGGGAGCCAGGACGACGTTGACGCGGCCAGCGGCCAGGTTCCCCATTGTGCGGTGATACTATGCGGCGCCATCCGCCTACAACCGGCCCATGACTGACATTCCGCCGCCGGTTAGGGCGGCGAGACGACAAGGGACCGTCGGAAAGGTGGCCTGGCTGGCTAGGCGAGCGGCACGGCCAGAGATGCCTTGTGACGCTTCTTGACGAAGCTGGTCTCGAACCGGCGAACGATCGGTTGCTCGAGTTCCGCCAGGGTGAAGGTGTTGAAGACGTCCATGTTCGCCGCCACGACGAGCAGGACGATCTCGAAGGCCCCGGCCACGTCGAGACACAGCTGGACCTGGGGATGCGCCACCAGTCGCTGACGCAGCAGATTGCCCTCGTGCGGGGCTACCCGCTCCAGCTGAACGTGGACCACCGCCGACAGCGGATGGCCTGCCGCCGCATCCGACAGCACCGCCATCTCGGCGGCGATGGCGCCGTCGGCTCGGAGGCGTCGGACCCGGCGCGCGACCGCAGAGGATGAACGGCCCACCTGCTCGGCCAGTCGTTCCGCCGTCTGCTGATTGTCCCGCTGCAGACAGACGAGGAGCGCCCGGTCCAAATGATCCATTTGCGCAATCCCCGCGGCCCGACCGAACATTATGCCAAAATCTGGCAAGCCGGGGTGCATGATTGCCGGAATTCCCTTTCGCCTCCAAGCCATAATGAGTGACCAACCAAGGGATACTCCATGCGTTTCGCCGCTCTCCTGACCTCCCTCGCGCTCGCCGCGTCCGCCCTGCCGACCCACGTTCAAAGCCAGGCCCCCGGCTCGCCGGCCGCTGCCCGCGCCGTCGACAGCGCGACGGTGGTGGCCGCAGTCCGCCGCATCATCGGCGAACGCTATGTCCTGCCCGAGCGCCGACCCGCGCTTGACGCGGTCCTGGCCGAAGGGCTGGCCTCGGGTCGTTACGCGGTCGCTGACGGCGTCGTCCTCGCGGAACGCCTGAACGCCGATCTCGAGAGGGTCGGACAGGACCGCCACCTGGGTTTCCGCTTCAATCCCCAGGAGGCGGTCATGCTTGCGGCCGGATCGGTCGAGGAGCCAGGCGAGAACCCCGTTTTCGAACGGCTGATCCGTAAGGCCAACCACGGCATCACCGACCTCCAGCTGATGCCGGGCAATGTCCGGTTGATGAAATATGACGGTTTCCACTGGGTCGGCGCCGACTCGGCCGCCGCGCTCGACAACGCCATGCGCTTTCTGGCGGGCGGTGATGCAGTGATCCTCGATCTGCGCGGCAACGGCGGCGGCGACCCAAGGGCGGTCCAGCATATTATCAGCCGTTTTCTGCCCGCCGGCACGCCGCTGGTCACATTCTACATGAACGGCTCTCCCGAGGGGGACAGCCTCTCGTCGCTGGAGACTCCCGATGACCAGCGGATGGTCGGCCGGCCGCTGTACGTCCTGACCAGCGGCGACACCGGATCGGCGGCTGAGGAATTCACCGGACATGTTGCAGGATATCGCCTCGGCCAGATCGTCGGTGCGAACACCGCCGGAGCGGCCTACCGAAATGACATCGTCGCCGTCGGCGACCAGTTCATACTCAGCGTCTCGGTGGGTCGTGGCATACTGGCGTCCACGGGAACGGACTGGGAGGGCGTCGGCCACGCGCCGACCATCGAGGCCGAAGTCTCCGCCGCCCTCGATATCGCGCATGCCGCCGCACTCAATGCCGTGACCGCCGCCGCGCTGCCGGAAGAACGCCCCGTTCTGCAGGCCGTGGCCGAGGCGATGGAGTCCCGCGGGCTCCGCCGCGCGCCCGAACTCGCTCTGGACGCTTATGCCGGCGTCTATGGCGAGCGCACCCTCACTTCGGACGGCGGGCGGCTGTTCTCCCGTCGGAATGGCGGCGTGGCGTTCCCGTTGATCGCGCTCGGCGGCAACCGCTTCGCGGTCGAAGCCACGCCGGCCATGCGCATGGAGTTCGAGACGGCCGACGGCGTGGTCCAGGCCATGACGGTCGACTACGCCGATGGCCCGTCCCAGCCACGGGTCGAGCGCACTGTTCCTGCCCGGTGACCTCAGTTCCACGGGGTTAAAGCAGGCGGCGGAAGCGCTTTTTGCCGCAGAGGGAACTCCCTCATTCTCCAGAGTCACGACATCGCGCGACCCATAAGTCTAAGAAGCGCCGGGAGCGGACCTGCGAGGAACCGATGACGTACTTAGAACTGCAGCCAAGCCGGGCGGGTTCATTTCCTGCATACGCCGCTCAGGATCCACTCTGTTTGGCAGCCATGGCGACGCCGTTATTGGAGCACCAGCAATGATCGTTCGCCGCCTGACACTGTCGGATGCAGAGACGTATCATCAAATCAGATTGGAAGGGCTGAAGGCCCACCCGGAGGCCTTCGGATCATCGTGGGCAGAGGAAGTCGCCCACCCCCTAAACTGGTTTCGAGACAAACTGAGAAGCGAATACGTAGCGGGTTTTGAGCACCAGGGAGCACTGGCCGGTGTCTGCGGCCTTCACCGGAATGATCGGCTGAAGACCAAGCACCGGGCCACGCTTTGGGGCATGTATGTCTCTCCCGAAGCCCGACACACGGGCGCTGGAGCGTGTTTGATGCACGATATAGTCGAGACCGCGCGTCAAACCGTCGAGGAACTGAACCTGACTGTATCGGCACACAACGAACCTGCCATCCGCCTCTACCGACGGTTTGGCTTTGTGGAAATCGGCCTTCATCCGCATGCGCTGAAAATCGGGAGCACCTACGTTGACGAGGTCCTGATGAGGCTCGCGTTCTGAGCAAGGGAGTCGTTTTCCCACCGGCTGCAGACGTTGTCAGGGGCCGCTTTCTAAGCCGGCGCTCCGGTTCGTCCGAGACGACTGCTATGCGCCACGAGCGGACCTGGGCTGGACGCCGGAAACACGACATTGAGACCGGCGCGAAGGTCTGGCTTTCGGCCTTATGCCGACTGTCGGCTCCACCACCCAAGGCGGACGTGCAGCAGGGTTCCAAGTGAGGTTGCTGATCCATGCACGCTCTGATGTTACCAGGTTTGACCACCCGTACTGATTGAGCCAACTTGCCGATGACAGGGGGCTCACTCATGGACGAGGCAAAGACGTGGCGCGCCCGTAAGCAGTCGGTCGCACCGAATCCGCGAAGAAGCGCCATGACGCAGGTGAACCGTCGCACGCTCCTGGGCTTCGCGGGCGCGTTGGCTGTCGCACCGCCGACTTTCGCGCGACCAACGGCCTATCCCGACCCCGAGCGGGAGCTGATGGTGCCGGTGCGTGGCGGTCAGATATACGTGAGAACCAACGGTCCTTTAGACGGTCCCCGTCCGCCACTGGTGGTGGCTCACGGCGGACCGGGCGGTAATCATGGTTCCTACCTGGAACTCCTGCCGCTCATAAACGAGCGAGGACTGATCCTGTACGATCAGCTGGACAGCGGCCGGTCGGACCGGCCTAACGATCCTGCGAATTGGACCGTCGATCGCTTTGTAGACGAACTTGAACCGATCAGGGCGGCGCTGGGTGTGCCCCGCTGGCACGTGATGGGTCACAGCTGGGGCGGTACGATCGCGCTGGAGTATGGCGCGCGCCGGCCCCACGCTTTGGCGGGGTTGTGCCTCGCCAGCCCGTTGATCTCGACGCGAAGCTGGCTGGGCGACACCAACGCGCTCCGGCGCATGTTGCCGGCTGAGATTCAGACCGAGCTCGCGGCCTGCGAAACGCCGGCGCCGCCCCCGGTCGATCGCTGTAGCGCGGCTGAGATGGAGTTCCTCACGCGCTTTGGGGGCCGCCAACCAGCCCCGGAGGCGTTGATCGCCTATCTTGGCCTTCCCGGGAATCGCGGCTTCAATCCCGACCTGTACAGGACGATGTGGGGCACGACCGAGTTTACCGCCACCGGCACCCTGAAGACCTACGACGGCGAACCGCTGCTGGCGAGGCTGGACGGGCCGCGGACCCTGTTCCTCGTAGGCCAGTACGACGAGGCCCGGCCAGTCACCGCTGCCCTGTTCGCCGAGCGCGTGCCCGAGGCGGAGTTCGCTGTCGTTCCCGGGGCTGCCCACAGCCTGCATGTCGATCGCCCTGACGAGGCCGTCGCAGTCCTACGAGCCTGGCTCCGTCGCCAAGACCGGCTGTAACGTAGCCTAAGCCATGGACGCTCGGTCTTTCGCGGCGACAGCCCCCGATCAGACCTGATTCTCGCTCTGGGTGTTTGCCGAAATACCGCGGACCAAATCCGTCTGACTTCCGACGTAGAGCGGGCTTGGCCTCATGCCTGCCCGTCAGTTTGCCCAAGAGGCTTTGCTCGAAACCGGCCATCCTCCGCTCTTGTCGCACGATGACGCGCGAGATGAAAAATATCGCTGTTGGCCCAGAGGCGATATCTCCCTAGGATTGCAATGCCCGTCGAGGCGGGCGTGGAGCATGGTTTGAGATGAGTGTCGGGAGTGGAGGCGCCGAACTTGCCGACGAGCTTCCGTTTCTTCTCGGCGCCCTGCGCGTCGAACCTGCCCTTCGCGTCATCATTGCTCCGGACGGGGAACGCCGGTCGCTTGAACCCAAGGTCATGCAGGTCCTTCTGGTCCTGAGCCATCCTCACGGGAAGATATTGAGCCGGGCGGCCTTGCGGACCCTGTGCTGGGAAGGCCGGGTTGTGAGCGATGATGCAATCGATCGTGTCATCGCGCGCATCCGCCGTGTCGGCGAAGAACTGCGGCCCCACGCCTTCACGCTCGAGACAATTCCAAAGGTCGGATACCGCCTTCTGGTTTCGGAACCGACCGGGGAAGACGTGGCCGCGGCCACGGTCGACGTACCCGGGCATGTGCGTGTTCCCCACCGGCGGGCCATAGCCGCAGGCTTGGGGCTTTTCGCGGCGGCGACGGCCGGAGTGACTCTGATCGCTCGCCGGTCGTCCCCAAGCGCCGGCGCGCGAGCTTCCGATCTCGCGCTGGCAGTGCTGCCCTTCGAAGCTGGCTCCCCGGCACTCGCCGACGCGGCGGCCGAACTGGGCGCTCTCGTTCGCACTGACCTCGTGCGCGTCGACGGTTTGAGAGTTGCCGCCGAGACGTCCACTGTGGACGCCGCCCGATCGGGCGGCTCCGCCCGGAGGATCGCCGACGCACTTGGGGTCTCCCTATTGATTCAAGGCTCAGTCCGACAGTCGGCCGACGGCTTGGAGGTCGCTGCAGCCCTGGTTGCCGCCGCCCATGATCGCCAAGTCTGGACGGTCACCGCACGATCGCCTTCAGCAGATATCAAGGCCCTTCGCCAAGATCTTTCCGGGCGAATCCTGCAGCAGATCGTCGGCGTTACCCCGGCTTCAGGCTCAGGGCGCAAGTCGGTTGTTTCGCGGCCGGATCCGGAGGCCTATGCGCTCGTCGCCCACGCCAATCGGTTGATGGAGGAAATTCGAACCGACCAGATGAGGGGCCGGGCCGCACAGGCGTTCGACAAGGCCGAGCAGGTCTTCGGCCTGGCGCAACATGCGCTCCGGATCGATGGCGACTATGCCGACGGTCTGATCGTGCTGGCCAATCTGACACGAAACGGTTGGACGCGCGCGCTCGCCGCCCAGCCCTTGACGACACGACAGCGCGTCGAAGACTCGCTCAACTTCGTCCGGCAAGCCTTGATCAGCAACCCGAACAACCCCCGCGCCCTGACCCAGCTAGGTGATTACTATCGTCGCTTCGCATTCCGGTGGACGGAGGCGGAAACCCTTTTCAGCCGCGCGCTCATGGGCGACCCGAACCTGATCGATGCGCACTGGTCATACGCCTATATGCTCGGAACGACCGGCCAGGCGTTGGCCGGGCTCTCTCATGCTGTGTCAGCTTTCGAGCTCGCGCCGGGGGCGCCGTTTCGCCGCCTTGCCCTGCCGCGGCTGCTCTACCTTTCAGGTGATCGGTCTTCGGCTCTCGCGCGCTATAGTGTCGAACTGGGCGAGCAGCCGGACAATCTTTTCCTTCTGCGGGAACTCTATCTGATGTTCCTTGCGGAAGGCAGCTTCGCCGACCTCGCCGGCCTGAGAGACAGGATGGCCGATCTTGAGCCGCGTCCGTCGATTTCGGCGATCAGCCAACTGGGAGACCGGGTCGCCGCGGCCTGTGAGGCGCTCGCCGGCCGTCCGGGCCGACTACGCGATCTGGTGGACAAGGAGGTCGGCGCATTCGGTCTGGACAGCGCCAACGCAACGCCGCAAGGCCGGGCCCGGGATGACCTGCCCTACATCTTTGCAATCGAATATGCTTGGAGCGATGCGACGGACGAGGCGGTGCGGATGCTGGATCGCGCCTTGGTCGGCAAGTCGGTCTACTGGCCGGCGACCCTGCCGTTCGGCGCTGCGCCTTTTCCCGAGGCGGTTCGCAAGGACCCGAGGTACCCTGGCCTGTGGAACCGCGATCCCGGTTTGACCGAGTTGGTGCGCCGACGCCGTACGGCGGTCGAGGCCGGTCAGATGCGAGGCTACCGCGCCGATGGCGGTGCGGCCGTTCCTCGCATGGACCCCGCCCTGAAACAGCGAGTCGCCAACGCGCTGCGGCGCGGCTAGCCCTCCGACGCCTCCAGCCCGGGCTCCGATCAGGGAATCATCGGAAAAAAGTCGGTTCGTTCAAACCGAGAACTGATGTCACTCATTCGCGGGGAAGAGGTTGGGAGCGCGGTTGGCTGAATTAGCGCGGCCGCATGATCCGTTTTTGGGGGACTATTATGCGTCGACTGATTTTCGCTGCGGTCTTGCTGGCGACAACGCCGACCCTCGCGGTCGCCCAGACCGGTACGCCGGTCGTCCTGGCAGCTGATGCCTCAAGGACCACGGCGTCAGGTGCGACGTTCACCGCGCCGGCGGCCTGGGGCGTCACAACCAGCTCAACCTTTACGATCCTCACAGCGCCAGAACCCGATACGCACATCGCTATCGTCCATATCGCAGAGGCGGCCGACGGCGCGGACGCCGTCGCCAAAGCCTGGCAGGTCTACCAGCCCGGCTTTGCTCGGCCCGTGCAACTGGTCACACCCCGCCCCGCCCGAAACGGCTGGGAAGAAAGGCAACTCGTCGACTACGAAACGTCTCCCAACGAGCAGGCTGCCATTCAGGCCCTCGCACTTCGGGCCGGCACGACGTGGACGGTGTTCATCCTCGACGGGAAGCAGGCGACGACCGAGAAACGCGGAGCCGCGATCGGGCTTGTGCTTCAAAGCTTGCGTCCGGGCGGATACGCGCCCGAGACTTTCGCCGGTCGAACGCCTCACCGTCTGGATGCTGCGCGCATCGAACAGATGCGCGACTTTGTCGAAACCTCGCTGGAGGAACTTGGCGTACCCGGGGCGAGCTTCGCGCTCTACGACAACGGTCGGATCGTGTTCGAGGGGGGCGTGGGAGTCAGGGAGCTCGGCAGGCCCGATCCGGTCGACGCGAACACCCTGTTCATGGTCGCGTCCAACACCAAGGGTATGTCCACCCTGCTGCTGTCCAAGTTGGTCGACGCCGGACAACTGCGGTGGGACCAGCCAGTGACCGAGGTCTTTCCCTCGTTCCGTCTCGGCAGTGAAGCGACCACCCGAAACGTCCTGATCCGCCATCTAGTCTGCGCCTGCACCGGCCTGCCGCGGAAGGACTTCGACTGGATCTTCAACACCCCTGCCGGCACCCCGGCCGAAACAACATTCACCCAGCTGGCCGCCACCGAACCGACCAGCGGCTTCGGTGAGGTGTTCCAATACAACAATCTGATGGCCTCTGCGGCGGGCTACATCGGCGGCCATCTCTACTTCCCGGATCTCGAGCTCGGAGCCGCCTATGACAGGGCCATGCAGGAGGAAATCTTCACGCCGTTGGGGATGACCGACACCACCTTCGACATGGCCAGGGCCCAGGCCGGCAACCATGCTCGCCCGCATGGGAACGGCTTGCTCGATACGCCCCAGGTCGCGTCGATGGCCTTCAACTACTCCGTCGTCCCATATCGACCAGCGGGCGGGGTCTGGTCGTCGGCCCACGACATGATCCTTTATGTCGAGAATGAACTTCGTCAGGGCGAGCTGGCCGGCGGCGGCCGCTTGGTTTCGGCGGAAAATCTGCTGGCTCGTCGTACGCCGGGCGTACCGACGGGCGAGGACGAGTTCTATGGCATGGGACTCGAATACAATACTTCTTGGGGCGTGCCGGTCGTCCACCACGGCGGGAGCATGGGCGGATACAAGAGCGACATCATGTTCCTCCCTGAAGCCGGGGTGGGAGCGGTCATCCTGACCAATGCCGACAACGGCCAGAGTCTGCTGCGTCCATTCATGCGCCGCCTGCTCGAAATTCTCTACGACGGAAAGCCGGAAGCGGCGGCCGACGTGGCGGGAGCGGCTCTTCGCAATCGGACCGCCATGGCGGAGTTCCGCAGCCGACTTTCTTCCCCGCCGGCCGCAGGACCTGCCCAGGCCCTGGCCGCGGCCTACGACAATCCAGATCTTGGGCGTCTCACCGTCCAGCGGAACGGTTCCGAGGTGGTCTTCGAGTTCACCTCCTGGAACAGCACCGTCGGGTCACGCGCCAACGACGACGGCACGATCTCCTTCTTCACCATCGATCCGACGAACGAAGGACTCGAGTTTGTCGTCTCTGATCGTGAAGGCAAACGGGCGCTGGTCACGCGCGACGGCCAGCATGAGTACGTCTTCATCGAAGCGCCCTAGGTCGCGCCCGCAACTGGAAAGAAAAACAATGCAGAAGTGGAAGTCCGCGGTTGCGGCGGTCGCCCTCCTCGCCGCTGCCAGTCTTTCGCCAGCCGTCGCCTTTGGGCAGGAAGTCTCTCCAGCCGCGGCTTCGATCGAGCGCGAGATCCTGCCAGACAATGCGCGACCAGAGCGGTACGCGATCTCCCTAGCCCCTGACGCCGAAACTCTGACGTTTGCCGGCGAGGCGACGCTGAGTTTCCGGGTGCTCCAGCCGACCGATCGTATCACCGTCAACGCCGTGAACCTGGAGATCGGCGAGGCACGACTCGGCGACGGGCTTCTTGCCCGCATTCAGATGCTCCCCGACCAGGAACAAGTCGCTTTCGTCTTCGAAGCGCCGTTAGCTGTCGGCGAGCACTCGCTCAATGTCCGATATACAGGCAAGATCAACGAGACCGCCACGGGCATGTTCGTCTCACGCTTCGAAGATCGCGGCTCGCCAAGAACGATCATTCTCAGCCAATTCGAAGCGGGCTACGCGCGTCAGATCGCACCCATGTGGGACGAGCCGGCGCAGAAGGCGATCTTCGAGATCACCCTGATAGTGCCAGAAGCGCAGGACGCGATATCCAACATGCCGGTAGCCGAGACAGCTCCGGCGCCTGATGACCGCAAGGCGGTCCGCTTTCAGCCGACGCCTGTCATGTCATCCTACCTCCTCTTCACCGGAGTGGGAGACCTGGACCGGATTACAGCTACGTTGGAGGGGGTCGAGATTGCGTCAGTCACCCGGGAGGGCGCCGGTGAGCAAGGCCGCTACGCGCTTGAGACGCTGAGCCGGATCCTGCCTTTCTTCAATGATTACTTCGGCACTCCGTATCCGCTGCCCAAGCTTGACCAGATCGCCGCCCCAGTAGGGGCCTTCGGAGCCATGGAGAACTGGGGCGCCATCCTCTACGCCGAGCCCTATCTCCTGATCGACCCGGCGGTCACGACCGAGGCGCAGCGCCAGGGAGTCTTCGGCGTTGTTGCGCACGAGGTCGCGCACCAGTGGTTCGGCAATATCGTCACCATGGAATGGTGGGATGATCTGTGGCTCAACGAGGGGTTCGCCTCATGGATGGCCGCCAAGGCCACGGACTCCTTCAATCCCGACTGGGACGTCTGGCTCCAGGCCGTGGGCGAGGTCGAGAGCGCAGCGATGGCTCCCGACGCCCTCTCTAGCACCCACCCCATTGTTCAACCCATCCGGAACGCGGAAAGCGCATCGTTTGACGGCATCACCTATCAAAAGGGGCAGGCGGTCATCCGGATGCTTGAGACCTACATCGGCGCGGACGCATTTCGTGACGGCGTCCGCGCCTACATGGCGGAACACGCGTACGGGAATACGGTCACCGATGATCTGTGGCGGGCGCTTGAGGCGAGTTCAGGTACGCCTGTAACGGCCATTGCTCGCGACTTCACGACCCAGCCGGGTATTCCTCTGATCACCGTCGACGGCATACGCTGCGAGGCAGGAACGTCGGTGGTGTCGCTTTCCCAAGGGCGTTTTGGTGCTGATGAAGCCTCCAAGACGATGCAGATGTGGCGCGTGCCGGTGCAGGTTCAGACGGTGGGCTCCACGGTCGTCACCAAGGCTGTCGTCGAGGGCGGGCAAGGCGAGGTCCGCACTCCGGGCTGTGGACCGGTTAAGGTCAATGCCGGGCATTCGGGCTACTTCCGAACCCTCTATTCCCAGCAGGACTTCAGTGAACTGGAAGCCGCATTCGGGCGCCTCGAGCCGCTCGACCAACTGGGTTTCCTCTATGACACCTCTGCCTTGGGGAACGCCGGCTACGCTCCCGTCTCGAACTATTTGGGCTTGGCTGCGTCAGTGGCGCCCACGGCTGATCCCGTGATTATTGGTCAAGTAGCCGATGCGCTGTCGGACTTGGCGGTTACATTCAAGAATCAACCCGGCGAGGACGCTTTCAGGGCCTATGGGCGAGAGCGGCTCGCTCCGATGCTCGACCATCTGGGTTGGGAGACGAAGCCGGATGAGCCCGCCAACGCGGCTGTTTTGCGCGAGCGGCTGATCGGTGTGCTTTCACAGCTGCGAGATCAGTCGACCTTGGCGGAAGCGCGTCGCCGCTATTCCGCCTCCGACACGGACCCAACCCTGCTGCCCGCAGGCATTCGACAAGCCGTTCTGGCGGCGGTGGGACGCCACGCGGATCGTTCGACTTGGGAAAGTCTGCTCTCACGGATGGAGAGCGCCGGCAGCCCGGCGGAGCACACATTGTACCTTAACGCGATCGCCACCGTTGAAGAGCCGCTGCTGGGCCAACGTCTGATAGATCTCGCTTTCAGCGAGAACTTCCCGACGCAGGACGCGCTGACGGTGCTGTTCGCCGCCTCCTCCCGGCATCCGGATCTCATGTGGGCCAAAATCATGGCCGACCCAGATCGGTTCGAGGCGATCGTGCCGCCGGGATACGCCGTACTAGTCCTCGCTCAGATCGCGGCCTTGTCTGGACGCCCTGACCGGATCGAAGAGATGCGGAGCTACGTCGCGGCCAATCATTCTGGAGAACAGGAGTCGGAGGTGGCGCAAGCCGCTGCCTTCGTCGACCTTCAGGTCCGAACCCGGCGGGACCGACTCCCGGAGGTGACGTCATGGCTGCGGAGCCGCAATCAGGCTCGGCAGCGCTGAACGAACCTGAGTTGTTCTGAGGCTTGTTGATTACCCGCCCCGCCAGCTCCACTCCAGCGCCGCTTAGCGCCACTTGCGGTCATTGGAATAGCGACGCAGAGCGGACGTTGGATCGATTGATCGAACACAGTCCTACTACGGATTGTCGGCCTTGCTTTTCGGTTTGGCTCGGATCGTGTCCGGCGAAACGAAGGTTAGCGTCACGCGCAATCCGCCCAGAGGCGACCGGCCGTACGTCACGGCCAGGCCGTGCGCCCTAGCCGTCGTCTCGACGATGGATAGCCCCAGACCGCTGCCGCCGGGCTGAGCGTCCGGGCCGCGGTAGAACCGACGGCCGAGCTTGGGCAGGTCGGCCTGCGGCACGCCCGGCCCATCGTCATCGATGGTGAGGATTGGCGATGAACCTGTCTGATCGATGTCGATGCGGACGAGGGTGCGGGCGTGGGCGCAGGCGTTGGCCAACAGGTTGCCAAAAAGGGCGGAGACGCGGTCCGGATCGACGTGAAGCTCCAATGCGGTCGCCGCCTGGCTGATTTCGACCGGAACGCGACAGCCGGTGATGTCTGTGTGGAGAAGCTCGGCGAGGGGAACCCAACGCCGCATCAGCGCCTGTTCGACCGCCTCGTCCGCCCTGGCCATCTCCAGGAGACGACTGACCAGGGCGGTGGTGCGGTCGACGGAGCCGAGGATGTGCTGTAGCGCACGGGCCCGCGTCTCCGGCTCGGTCGCGTTCACGGCGACCTGGGCCTGAACGCGCAAGCCGGCCAGCGGGGTGCGCAGTTCGTGGGCCGCGGCGGCGGTGAACTCGGCCTGACGACGCCGCGCCGCAGCCAGTCGATCTATTAGTCCATTCAGGGCCTCGAGCATGGGCCGCAACTCTTCGACGCCCCCCAGGGTTGTCAGGGGGCTCAGGTCCTCGACCCGCCGAGCGCCGAGCGTGTCGGCCAGCTGGCGGACGGGCCTCAGCCCCCGGCCGACCGACCACCAGATCAACAGACCCAGGGCCGCCAGTCCGACCAGGGTCGGCGCGGCGAGACTTGTGATGATCGAACCGACCAGCCCTTCCCGCATGGCCAGCCGGTCGCCGACCATGACCTGCACGCCCGCGACGCGGTTGTGGACGGTGTAGACCCGCCAGCGTTCGTCGCCGATGGTTCGCTCGGAAAAACCATCCGCGACAGCCAGCCGCTCGGACGGCGCACCGTCAGAGCGGCTGACCAGCTCGCCCCGAAGCGACCATATCTGGCACGACAGCTGGCGCTCGTAGCCTGGACCGGCGGCTGGCGACAGGGCGGGTCCCACCCCCGCGGCTCCGGCGACTCGCGCCGCGCCGGCGACAGCAGTCAGGTCGCCCTGGTCGAGCAAGCTGGAGACCATGCGCGCGGATTCCATCAGCCTTCGGTCCAGCACCCGATGGATCTCGGCCTGCGTCCTGACCTGAATCCATAAGGCCGAGGTTCCCCATACCACGGCGGTGACCAGGGCCAGGATGATGAAGAGCCGGACGCGGATCGACCTCATGACAGGGTGTATCCCAGACCTCTGACGGTGCGGATCCTCCCGGCGCCCAGCTTGGCCCTGAGGTGGTGGATGTGCACCTCCACGGCGTTGCTGCCGATCTCCTCCTGCCAGCCATAGAGGCGCTCCTCGAGCTGGCTGCGCGAGATGACCTGGTTCGGCCGCTCGACCAGAAACTCCAGCACCGCGAACTCGCGCCGCGAGAGGGGCAGGTCCTGGTCGCCCAGCCACGCCAGTCGCGCCTTGGGATCGAGGAGCAGGTCACCGTAGCGTAGCGCCGGCGTCGCCCGGCCGAGGAGGCGTCGCCGCATGGCGCGAAGGCGGGCGCTGACCTCGTCGAGATCGAAAGGTTTGCCGAGATAGTCGTCGGCGCCGGAATCGAGACCCTGGATGCGGTCGACCACTGCATCGCGAGCCGACAGGATGAGCACGCCGACATCCATGTTGCGGGCGCGGACCCGCTGCAGCACGTCCAGCCCGTCGCCATCCGGCAGCCCGAGGTCCAGCACCACGGCGTCGAAGGCCGAGGACTCGAGCGCGGCCAAAGCGTCTTCGACCCGGCCGACGACGTCCACGGTCCAGCCGCAGGCCGCCAAACCCACCTGCAGGCCGTCCCTCAGCACCGGATCATCTTCGACGACGAGCAATCGCATGGCGGCGGCGTGCGCCTTTCGGCTTAAGCGTGACTTAAGGTGGCCCGGCGACGGAGCGGCCATGATCAAGCTGTTCTTCTACCTGCGCGGCGCGCTGCTGGCGACCTTGGCCCTGACCGTGGTCTGGGCTGGCGCGGCGGCGGCCCAGCCGATGCCGCCGGAGGAAGCGTTCCAGCTCGAGGTCCGCCGCTCGGGCGCCGGCGACATCATCTTCGACTGGACCATCGCCGACGGACACTACCTCTACCGTAAGCACACGGTGGCCACCCTTGAGGGCGGCGAAACCGCCTTGCCGCTGGCGCGGGCCGAGGGCGAGGCCAAGACCGACCCGGCTTTTGGCGACGTGGAGGTCTGGCACGGTCGCGGCGAGGCCCGGCTCAGCGCCGCCGACCTCGAGGCCGCGGGCGGGCCGGCCGTCGTCAACATCACCTACCAAGGGTGCCTTGAGGACTCGATCTGCTACCCGCCCATGACCGAGACGGTCGCTCTGCCGAAAGCGGCCGCGGCCGCTCCGGGCGACACGGCGTTGGCGGCGCGTGAGGCCGACGTGGAGACCGCGGTCGCCGCCTCGGCGCTGGCGCTCCAGGGGTCAGCCCCGGCGTCGGCGAGCCCGGCGACGGTCAGCACGTCCGGCAGTGAGATCAGCGCCCCGGCCTCCACCCCGCCGTCGTCCACCGGCATCGCGCTTCAGTCCGGCGGCGGCATGGTCGAACGCCTCGCGCTCCACGGTGGCGTGCTGTGGGTGCTGCTCGCCTTCTTCGGCTTTGGCATCCTGCTCGCCTTCACCCCCTGCGTCTTCCCCATGTATCCCATCCTGGCCGGCGTGATCGGTCGCGGCGTCGACGCGCCCGGCGGGCGGCGGGGCTTCGAGCTCTCGGTGGCCTATGTGCTGGGCCTCGCCGTCGCCTTCGCCCTTCTGGGCGTCGCCGCCGCCTGGTCGGGCCAGAACCTCCAGATGGCGCTGCAGTCGCCCTGGGCGGTGGGCGCGCTCAGCCTGATCTTCGTGGCCCTGGCCCTGTCGATGTTCGGGCTCTACGAGCTGCAGCTGCCTTCGTCCTGGTCATCGCGCCTGTCCGGTCCGGACAAGGAGCGGGGCCGTCGCTCGCTGGGCTCGGCGGCCGGCATGGGCTTTGTCTCCGCCCTGATCGTCGGGCCGTGCGTGACCGCGCCCCTGGCCGGCGCCCTGCTCTACATCGCCCAGACGAGAGACCTCCTGCTCGGCGCCGCCGCCCTGTTCGCACTCGGTCTCGGCAAGGGGGCACCGCTGATCGCCTTCGGCGCCCTCGGGTCGAAGGTGCTGCCGCGCGCCGGGGCCTGGATGGATCGGGTCAAGGCGGCGTTCGGGGTCCTGTTCCTCGTCACGGCTTGGTGGCTGTCCTCGCGCATCCTGCCGGCCGAGGCCAGTCTGCTGCTCGGCGCCGGGCTGATGCTGCTGGTTGCAGTGCTGCTGGGTCTGTTCCGTCCGGCGACCGGCGGCGGGCTGTGGTCCGGAGCCGCGCGCGCCGGAGGCCTGGCCGCCGCCGTCTGGGGCGTTCTGTTGCTGGTCGGCGCCGCCTCGGGGGCCGACGATCCCTGGCGGCCTCTGACAGGCCTGTTCGGATCGACGGCCCAGGCTGGCTCCGTCGCCACCAACGCCGCCGCGGCCACCGTGGTGTCCGACACGGCCGCCCTGACCCAGGCGGTTGCGGCCGCCGGCGCGGCGCAGTCGCCGTCGCTGGTCTATTTCACCGCCGACTGGTGCGTCAGTTGCAAGGTCATCGATCGCACCGTCTTCGCCGATCCCGAGGTCCAGGCCGCCCTCACGGGGGCGCGGCTGATTGAGGTCGATGTCACCCGCACCACGCCGGAGACCCGCGCCCTGCTCAAGGACTTCGCCGTGGTCGGCCCGCCCACCATGATCTTCCTCGACGCCACGGCGACCGAGCCGGACGGAAGCCGCCTGGTCGGGGAAATGGGCGCGCGCGACGTGATCGACTCCCTTGGCCGCGCGGGAGCCCCGGGATGAACGCCATCGAGCTCGGCCCCCTGGTCCTGTCCGGCGAGCGCTTCGCCATCCTGCTCGGGGTCCTCGTCTTCATGATCGGCTCCGGCTGGCTGGCCAGCCGGGTCAGCCCCCGGTTCAACGGCTGGAGCACGGCCGTCGTCGTCGGGGGCCTCGCGATCGCGCGGCTGGCCCATGTCATCGCTCACTGGGAGTTCTTCAGCGGCGATCCCCTGCGCGCCTTCGCGGTGTGGCAAGGCGGCTTCGCCTGGCCCTGGACGCTGCTGGTGGTCGCGGCCGCGTCCGTCCTGCTCCTGCGCGACCGCAGACTGATCGCCTGGGCCGTGGCGCCGGTGGCCGCCGCGGCGATGGTCTGGAATGTGGCCTATCAACTGTCATCGCAGACCGAGGCCCTGCCGCCCGCGCCCCTGACACTGACCGCCCTGACGGGCTCCCCGGTCGACATGGCACAGGTCATTGACCGTCCCACCGTTATCAATGTCTGGGCCACCTGGTGCCCGCCCTGCCGCCGCGAGATGCCGACCCTGGCGCAGGCCGAGGCGGCGCACCCCGACGTTCGGTTCCTGTTCGTCAATCAGGGCGAAGGTCCCGATACGGTCCGCCGCTTCCTCGACGCCGAGAACCTGCACCTGGAGCATGTGCTCTTCGACGAAGCCATGGCGCTTCCCCGCCACTACGGCACGGCCGGTATTCCGGTGACCCTGTTCCTCCACGCCGATGGCTCCCTGGCCAAGGCGCACATGGGCGAGATCGCGCCCGAACAGATCGACGCGGAAATCCGCCGCCTCGATCGCTGAAATCTTTCACCAAGGAGACTTCCATGACCCTTCGCCAACTCACGCCCGTGTTCGTCGCGGCCTTTGCGCTCGCGGCCTGTGGACCGGCCGACGCCGATAATTCGACGGCGGCGACGCCGTCCGGCGGCGGCACGACGCAGGACATGCCTCTGATCGTCCAGACCGGGTTCAACGACCTGCTGCGGGATCCGGGCGTGCCGTTCATCGGCTCGGAAGCGGCCGACGTCACCATCATCAGCTTCATCGACTACAACTGCCCGTACTGTAAGCAGATGCAGCCCGAACTGACCGCTCTCGTCGCGAGCGATCCCAGGGTGCGTATCCTCACCAAGGAATGGCCGATTTTCGGCGACGCGTCGGAACTGGCCTCGCGTACGGCGATCGCGGCCCAGTACCAAGGCAAGTACGAGGCGGTTCACAACGCCTTCATGGGATCGCCCACGCCGATCACAGGCGAGGCGGACGTTCAGCGGCTGGTGCAGTCGGCGGGCGCGGACCTGGCCCGGCTCGAACGCGACATGACCGAGCATGCCGCCGACATCGACGCCGTGCTGCAACGGGTCAGCGCCGAGGCCTCGGCCATGGCCCTGCGCGGCACGCCCGCCTTCAGCATCAATGGGCAACTGATCCCCGGCGCCCTTCCGCCCGGCCAGCTCAAGGCGTTGGTCCAGCGCATCCGCGCGGGCCAGCCGGCGCAGTAAGCCATGGCCCGCCTGACCCTGCTCCAGCTGAACGATCTGCATGGCTATCTGGAGCCACACCCCGAACTGGTCCCGACCGCCGGTGGCTGGCGGTTCGAGCGGCTGGGCGGGGTCGCCCGTATCGCCCGCCTGTTCGCCGAGGCGCGCGCCGACGGACCGTGTCTGACGCTCGACAACGGCGACACCTTCCACGGCACGCGGGTGGCGGTGGCCAGCCGGGGCGAGGCCCTGATCCCGATCATGAACGCCCTCCAGATCGACGCCATGACGGCGCACTGGGAGTTCGCCTATGGACCCGCGGGCTTCAAGGCCCTGGCGCGCCAACTCGATTACCCCGTGCTGGCCGCCAATGTGTTCCGCAAGGCCACCGGCGATCTCCTGTTCGAGGGCCGCCGGGTCTTCGAACGGGGCGGGTTGCGGATCGGGGTGATCGGCCTGGCCTGTCCGATCGTCGACAAGACCATGCCGCCCGCCTTCTCGGAGGGCGTGCGCTTCGAACTGGGTGCGGCCGAGGCGCGCGAGCAGCTGGCGATCCTGCGGCGGGAGCAGGTCGATCTCGTGGTCCTGCTGTCCCACCTGGGATTCCCGCAGGACCTCAAGCTGGCGTCGGAGCTTCCCGGCCTCGACGTGATCCTCAGCGGCCATACGCACAACCGGCTACATGAGCCGGCCCGGGTCGGCGACACCCTGATCATCCAGTCGGGTTGTCACGGAGCCTATGTCGGTCGACTGGATCTGGACGTCGCTGATGGACAGGTGTCCCTGAAGCGCCACCAACTTATCCCGGTCGATGACGGGCCCACAGACGCTGGCGTCGAAGCGCTCGTCCGCGCGGCCCTGGCGCCCGAGGGCGAAACGATGGCGCGTGTGATTGGTCGCACCGCCATTCCCCTGCATCGCTACGCCATGGCCAGCGCGCCGATGGACGATGTGCTCCTGGCCGCGGTGGCCGGGGCGGCGGGGACGGAGATCGCCTTCTCCAACGGCTGGCGATACGGCGCGCCGGTGGCTCCGGGACCGGTGACCCTGGGGGACCTCTACAACATCGTGCCCATGAATCCCTCCATCTCGCGCGTCACCCTGACCGGCGCGGAGCTCACGGTCATGCTGGAGGAAAACCTGGAGCGCACCTTCGCTGCGGACCCGTTTGAACAGATGGGCGGATACATCAAGCGATGCCGCGGCCTGACCGTCTTCGCCAAGCTTGAGAATCCGAAGGGCGCGCGCGTCGACCGGCTGCTGGTCGGGGATCGCCCGGTCGATCCGCAAGCCGACTATCCGGTCGCCTTCGTCACCAGCCAGGGCGTGCCTGAACGCTTTGGGCGGGACCGGCGAACCTTGGATGTCGACAGCGTCTCCGCCCTCCAGCAATGGTTCGTCGATCATGTGCCGGGTGAGACCGACCTGCCGCCCAGCGTTCTCATTGTCTGAAAGTCGTTATCCCTTCGCCCCGGAGCCCCCCGATGAAAGCCATGATTCTCGCCCTCGCCTTTGCCGGGGCCGTGACCGTCTCACCCGCCTTCGCCCAGGCCGTTCCAGGATACGGGGGCTTTACGCCCCTGCCCGAAGCGGGCGAGCACCCCGATCCCGGCCGGGTCTACAAGGTTGTCTTCGACGTCTCGCAGGGCGGCCCCGATGAGGGTCCGAACCGGGGCCTCGATCGCGTCGCGCGTCTGATCAACATGCTGGCCGCCGATGGGGTCGACGCCGACCACCGCCAGGTCGTGGTCGTGGTGCACGGCGCGGCCGCCCTGTCGGTGTTGTCGGACCCGGCCTGGGCCGCACGGGGCAAGGGCGCGGCCAATCCCAACAGCGCCTTGATCCGGGCCCTGGTCGCCGCCGGTGTCGAGGTCCGCATCTGCGGCCAGGCCATGGTCGGCAACCGCGTGGCCGAGGAGGACCTCGCGCCTGGCGTCACCGTCGATCTCGCCGCCCTGATGACCGTGGTCCACCATCAACAGGCGGGCTATGCGCTGATCGCGGACTGAACCGAGGGTGACCCTCCGCCGGCTGCGGTGGCGCACAACGCCCTGCACCCGGACCCGGCGTGCCTGGGGGCCACGCCAGGCCGCGCGGCTCACCCCTCAACCCCGTCTTTACCGACGATCGGTTTGAGGTAACCGTTGGCTGTTGCGATGTCCGCAACGCGCCACATGCGGACCTTTGGATCGGGTCGGAGGCCGGACATTGACGCGAGGACAGACGGAGCGTCGATCACCTCTTCGACGTTAGCCCGAGGGTCAACGGCAGCATGGCGAGACAGACCGCGCTGGACAGTACAAGAGCGAGCGCCACCGAAGCGTCCAGCGCCAGTGCGAATACCGCTGGCGCCACGGCCTGAAGGTAGCGGGCCGGCGTCAGCACCATCGCCTGACGGACGGCATAGCGGTCCGGGCCATAGATCTGGAGCGGCAGGACTCCCGAAGCGACGGACAGCAGGCCGTTGCCGAGGCCTTGACCGATAGGCAGCAAGACCACGGCCTTGCCCGCCGTCGCCAGCGTCGCGAGAGCGCCGACGGGGTGAAGAAGGCAGGCCAGGCGCACGGTCGTCAGCGGATGGGATTTATGGAGCACGACGAGGTCGAATACCCGGGCAACGATCGCGCTCATCGCCATCAGCCCCGCGGCCCACGCCGCGTCCGTCGTTGTCATGCCGAGGCCCGCCAGAATGCGCGGGAGGTGCGCCCCCATAGCGGTTGAGACCACCCAGGCCCCCGAGAACAAGCCAGCGAGCTGAAGCATCTTTCGGTCCCACACAATACAATCCGCCTTCGCAGTTTCCGCGGAAACGTCGCCGCCCTTGGGTCGGCGCGGCACGAGGGCGAGGGTGAGGGGCAGGCACAGCAGGAGATGAGCCAGAGCCCAGGAGCCACAGGCGAGGCGCCAATCTCCGGCTTCCAGCAGCGCCCGGCTGATCGGCCAGCCGAGCCCTCCCCCGAGCGCCCCGATAAGGGATACGGCGGTGATCCCCCGGCGCGCCTCGGTCCCTCGAAGTTCCACCAGGATGGCGAACGCCGTGCCGTAGAGACCGGAGCCCATGCCGACGCCCAGGAGCGTGACTCCGAGCCAGAGCTCGAACGGGCCCCGAGCTGTGCACATGACAAGAAGCGCCACGGCGAAGGCGATATGGGCGAACGCCTGCACCGTGCGTCCGCCGCGTTTCTCGATCGCCCGCCCCGCGAAGGGCGTAAGAACGGCCGAGAGGAGAAAGGCCGCGGAAAGCGCGGCGAAGAGGCCGGCCGGCTGTCCTCCCGTCCCGTCGGCCATCGGATCCGCGAGGACCCCCAGGAGATAATAGCTCGAGGCGAAGGCGACCATCTGGCCCAAGCCGAGCGTCGGAACGAGGAGCCGATTGCGCATGCCGCGCAGTCGCCTGCTTGTGGCCGGCCGGGAAGCGACTTATCGACCTCGGGGTGTTCGAAAATCTCACAACCCCAAGAGGGCTGCCCTCCCTCAACGCCCTGAGGGCGTTTGAGGCGATGGCGCGATTGGGCAGCGCCACCCGCGCGGCGGCGGAACTGCACGTGACACACAGCGCCGTCAGTCGGCAGGTGAAGGCACTGGAGGCATCCCTGGGCGTGCGCCTCTTCGAGGGGCCCAGATCACGTCTTCACCTGACCGCCGCAGGCCGCGAACTGCTCGCGGGGCTCGCGCCGGGTTTTGATGCGCTCAGCGAGGCCGTCCGTCGCGTGCGTGTGCGCGCAGGCGTCACCATCGCCATCCACAACAGCCTGGCCGTGAAGTGGCTGATTCCGCGGCTGGGAGACTTTGAACGGCGCCATCCCGACCTGACCCTGGAACTCTCCGATTTGCCCGTGGAGGCTGTGCGTGCGCGAGACGCTGACCTGGTCGTCCGCCTGCTCGACGGTCCGCGGCTGCTCGATCCCGACGTCCATCCCCTCGCGGAGAACCGGATCGGCGTCGTCGTCGCTGCCGGGCTGGAGGATCGGTTGGCGGAGTTGCCGCGACTGGTGGCCGCCAGCCATGCGCGCGGGTGGATGGACTGGGAGAAGGCCACGGGCATCGCGGTCTCCCATGATCGAACCCGATCGTTCTCCCATCTCCATCATGTGCTCGACGCGACGGTTTCCGGGCTAGGAGCGGCGGTGCTGCCTTGGCATCTCGTGGTTGACGCCGTTCGAAGCGGAGAGCTCGTGGCGCCCCGGGGCTTTATTCCCGATGGCGGTCAGCTGGTCGCCGTCGGATCAGAACATGCTTCGGCCGCAGTCCGCCGGACCATTCTCTGGCTTCGCGCCCAGGGCAGCGGCGAGCCCGCCTCCAGCGAAGACGCAAAGTAGGAGGGTCTTGGTTGCGCCAGAAGCGGACACTCGCTCGCCACCAGCAAGCGGACCTTGGAGCCGGCACCGGCTCACGTGCGCTTCCGACCCAAAGCGGACGTCCTGACTATTGCTCGTCCTCGGGTCGTAGTGGCTTCCGATGCCAATCGAACTCAGCCAGTAGGCTTGCTGCCTCTCCATCGTATTCCGGTCGATAATGATGGATGTGGTTAGCGAGCGGCTGCAAGACGCCTTCCTCAAATCCCTGCTGACGAAACGTGCCGGCCAGTTTTCGCTGCCGGGCCAGCTCACTCACCACTGTCAGCACCTGTCGCTTAGTCGACGGGACTTACCGGTTCAGACTCGCAGATCGGCCAGGGCCGCTAACTCATCGTAGATTGCGTCGCCCGTACGACTCCCGGCGTTCCCCCAACTGGTTGCCGTCGTTGGGTTCACCAGAACTCCGTCACCCGTAAGCACCAGCACATTCGGCAGACCCGGCAACTCCTGAATGCCGAACCGAGTGGCGATGCCCAGATTGTGTCCGTCACCGCTGCTTGGCATTCCGATGTTCACGAAGACCAGTTCGTACTTGCGTTCGATCAGTTCGGCGAAGCGATTGGTGGCGAGCCAACCAGCGAGGGCGCGGCTGTCGCCGCACCAGTTGGCTCCCATCACCAACAGGACCCGTTTGCCCGACTGCCTGGCCCGCGCCAACGCAGCGTCCACGTCGGCCGACGCGTTCTCGCTCACGTGATAAGAGCGGGCTTCTGGCTTGGGCGCAGTCGCAGGCGCGGACGCGCAAGCCGCCACGGCCAACGCCGCCGAGACGATCAGCGTAACTCGTTTCACTGGGCATTCTCCTGTGAATGGCGCGTTCAGCGGTGATCCGTCACGCGATGTCGCCGTGTAGACGGCCCGGTTCGCCACGAATTCCAGGATGGGTCAAGCTGCGGCCGCGCCTCGGGTCAGCCTTCCGCTACTGATCGGCAGGTCGGTGCGCACCGTTTCAGCGGACGCCGGACTGAGAGGCGGTGGCTGAAGGACCGTCAGCCCGGTCGGGCCTCGCCCCATTCACACCAGCCGAACGCACGGGGGGCCCCGGGCAGATACATCGTCTCGACCGCCTCGATGACGAGGCCAGCCGCTTCAATCGAGGCGGTTACCGGACGGGTCAGGTGACAGCCACCGGCCAAGGGGCGCCAGAAGGGCTCGATGCGCCGCTGCCACCGCTGCACCCCGGGATCGGGCGACAGGCCATGCTCGCTGTAGAGAAAGGTGCCCGACGTCTTGAGTACCCGGCGGGCCTCGGCCAGCACCGCTGCCGGGTTCTGGACCGAGCAAAGCGTGAAGGTGCAGACGACCGTGTCGAAACTCCGACTGTCGAACGACAGCGCCTCGGCCCGTCCCGCGACGATCTCGACCATCAGGCCTGCCGGTCGAGGGGCGTCCTCGGCCAGGTCCCTTAGACCTTCAGAGGGATCGACGCCCGTGACGCTCTCCACCCGGTCGGGATCGTAGAAGGCCAGGTTGAGGCCGCCGCCGATGCCGAGCTCCAGCACGCGTCCGCGCGCGCGGGGCACGATCTTCGCCCTCTGCCTGTGGATGGGCTTCGCCCCGCAGGCACAGCCGATCAGACGCGGCAGGATCTGTCGATCATAGAAGCTGCTCACGCTGAAACCCCCTCAAACCCCGGTGCCCACTCTCCCGATGCGCGCCGGCAATCGTAATGACGAGGCACCCCTCAGGCCCTTGCGGTGACAAGCCAGGCCGAGCCGGCCATCATCACACCCTGACCGGGCCTGTGCCCGGCGGTGAAAAGCGACAGCAGATCGTCCCCGGCGCGATCCTGCACGGCCCGAGGCTGGCCCTCCAGCAGGCGACCAGCCGCAAGGGATGAGAAGACGAACCGGACGGCCTCCTCCGGCGTCGCCCCGGCACCGCCGAGGGGTTGAAGCCCGGAACAGGCCGCGATCTCCGTCCCGGAAAATCCGCCCTCTGCCAGGACCGCGTTCAGATAGTCGAGGTCCTCGAACGCGAACGGACCGGGGGCACGCGGCACGGCGGGCGGGACATCGACATGCCTGCGGAGCACGCCCATCACCTCCATCATCCACAGATTGTCGCGCGGCGGGCCCCAGACCGCCAGATCGATGCGTGCCCCCGGCTTCAGACATCGATGCAGGTTGGCGAAGGCCGGGCCGGGCTTCTGGAAAAACATGCTCCCGAACCGCGAGAACAGGCGATCAAAGGGGGTTTCAGCCTGGTAGAGCGATGCATCGGCGCATTCGAAACGGGCATTCTTCACCTCGGCAGCAACGCCGCGTCCGGTCGCCTTTGCGATCAGATCGGGCGAGATGTCGATCCCGACCACGGCTCCCGACGCACCGACCGTCGAGGCGATGGCGAGACTGGTCGCGCCCCCGCCGCACCCGATGTCGACGACTCGCTGGCCCGGTTGAAAGCCGGCCCGAGCCAGCAGGGCTTCGCCGATGGGCGCGATCATCGACTCGAAGCGATCGATGTTGGCCAGCCATCTGGCCCCCATCTCGCCGGCCCAGTCCTCCGCCTGGGGCGCTTCATGGGAATCCGGATCAGGCAACGGCATGGTGGTCCTCTCTGGCTGAAGGCCGGGAGCAGGACGCCCCCGGCCTGAAATCCCCGATCAGGCCTCGGGTCGGGCGCTGGACGCTCAAGGTAAGCGCGATCAGGCCCGCGAAAAATACACCGAGGCCGCCCGCATGGACCTGTCCGCCGCCGACCGGGCCGAGGTGGTGCGACGGCTGGGGGCGGTCAGTCGAGGGTCTTGAGACTGACTGCTGTAACGTCTGAAAACCACCCCCAACCGACGCGGGCGATGTCCGCTCCCGGCGCGCTGGCCGAATGTCCGGTTTCCGACATGATGCCGATGACGGAACACGACCCTTAGCCGACATTGAGAGCGCGGCTCCGCAACCGCGCCTAACGTAATCCGGTGACGAAAGACGCCGACGTCGGGGTTTGAGGCCGGCCTACACCACCCCGGACGAAACGACGTTCAACGAGCGGTTGACCCAAGGGGTCACATCATGGACGGTCCGGGTTCATCCGGGGCTACCATGCTTAAGATCATCCCAATTGTTGTGGCCATGCTGCTCTGGGCCGCTATGCCTGCGACGCCATACCCCAACTACCGAAGTCCAGCCCCTTGCCCCAGATGAGGATCGAGTATTCGCACGGAGTGATCGCCGCAGAGGACGCGCAGCGCCTGGCGTTCGACCTGCACACCATCCTGGCGCCGGTTCTCGACACCGATCTTGCCAGCTTCAAGACCCGGCTCGCACGCCTCGACGACGTGGCGATCGGGCAGGGTCCTTCAGACGAAGCCATGGTCCACGTCGAGCTCGGCGTACTGTCCGGGCGATCGCCGGCGATCAAGGCGCAGGCCGCGGAATTAATCCTCCAGCGCGTTCAGGCGTACGTCGAACGCGGTGGGTCCCGGCAGCCGCTGCAGATGACGATCGAGGTTCGCGACATGGACGCCGACGTCTACCGCAAGGTGACGCGGGCCTGACCGCACCGGCCGCCGGTCAAGGCGGGAATGGGCCATAAGGGGCTATTTCAACGACACCGCAAATCGGACATGCCGACGCGTCGCTGACGGGTGAACTTCAGCCTGTAAGCCGGGCCACGCACGCGGTGAAATCCCCGTGCACATGGACGATACGGGCGCCGCCGGACGCCGCGCCAGCCTAGCCCAAGTCCGGCGGACCCAAGCGTGACCGGTACTGCTGGGGGGTCAGGCGGATCCTGAGTTTGAAGATCTTCCGGAATGTCGCGGGATCGGCATAACCGCACTCGCTTGCGACCTCCGCGACGGAAAGGCGAGTGGACTCAAGCAATGCCTTGGCCCGCTCCAGGCGAAGCGTTTGCACGTATCTGGCGGGAGTGCGATCGGTCGTTGCGTGGAAGCGCCTCAGGAGCGTGCGCTGGCTTACGCCGCAGTGGCTCGCGAGTTCTTCGATGCGGAAGGCTGTGGTTAGCCGCTGGTTGAGCCAGGAGCGTGCTCTGACGATGAGATCCTCACGCGGCTTCTCGATCAGGCTGTCAATGACAAACGGCGTCTGCGTCTGACGGTCCAGGTCGAGCAGGAGGAACCGGGCGCAGGTGTGGCGCGCCTCTCGACCGGCGAACCGTTCGACCAGCCACAGCGCCAGGTCGTGGTAGGAGGTCACGGCCCCCGCCGACACGCATGCGTCGTCGGCGACGATGCGGCCGTCGGCTTCCAGATGCACACCGGGGAAGGCGGCGCGGAGGGCCGGCCCCAGCCACCAACTGGTGGTCGCGCGGCGGCCCTCCAGCACGCCGGCCTTGCCCAGAAGGAATACGCCCGAGCAGGATGCGAGCACAGCCTTGCCCGCCTGTGCAGCCTGCGCGATGAGCGCGGCCTCGCTCTCAAGGACGGCTGTCGCCTGGCTGATCTCGTCAGCCGTGCGATGGTGGATGCCCGGTACGATCAGGGCGTCGAGCTGGCCTATGTCGGCAGCCTGCGTCTGGATGCCCATGCCGGCGGCGGTTTGCAGATTGCCACCCCGGGTGGAGATGAAGCGCACCTCCAGCTCGACCCGGGCCTCGGGCGGCCGGGAGACAGAGATCGCATCAAGGATGCGGAAAACATCCAGCGGGGCGGTCAGGCCGCTTTCCTGACAGCCGGGGAACACGAGAATCCCCACCACGACCTTGCGCACCGCCACCCCCGTTTTGGCTAATTGTACCATAACATTGTCTATTTCGCCACTGGTCGGCGGGAGCGTCCCTGCCGAGATTGGGGGCGTCTTCTCAAAGGATACCCCCCGTGGCCACCTATCCCGCTCTTTCCACCTTCGTGCTCGCTTTGGCCGCCCTGCTGCTCAAGGCGACGCTCCTCAGCGCGGTTCAAGTCGTCGCGCGGCTCCGGGCCAGAACCTTCCTCATCCCCGAAGACGCCCGTTTGATGCGGGTCGCCGTGGTCGAACGCGAGGCGCCGTTCGTGGCGCGCTGCGCCGCAGTCTGGCGCAACGACCTCGAGAACATCCCGTTCTTTCTCGCCGCTGCGCTAGCGTTCACCCTGTCCGGGGGCGCCGCGAACACCGCGGCCTGGCTGTTCGGCGCCTATGTCGCAGTCCGCATAATGCACACTGGCATCTATCTGCGCGGCCTGCAGCCCTGGCGCGCGCTGGCGTTCCTCACAGGTCTGGTCCTGACATGGACTGTCGTTATAGCGACGCTCGGGCTGCACTTTGGGCCTCACGCGATCTGATCCCGACGACACCGCCGACCTTCATTCCCTGCCAAAATTGATCATGATCCAAATGTTTGTCGCAATCTTTGTGCGTGACGGAAATGTCCGGAACGGGTGGTGGGCCGCCGCCTTCCTCGCCTTGATCGCAGCGCTGCTTGGGCCCGCTATCATCCTCTCGGCGAGGTTCGGGCACGAGATCACGATGCTGGATCAAGCGCTGATCATCACCCTCGCTACGGTGGTGATTCAGATGCTTCGCAGGCGTCCCGTTTCAGAGGTGACCGGGCGGCTGGATTTGCGATGGCTGCGGCAACTTGGATTCGGCGCTGCCCTCGGGACGCTGCTCATGGCGGCTCCGGCCGCGGTGCTGACCATCGGGGGCTGGATCTTTTGGGAGGCGGGCCAGGCTCGGCCGGAGACGCTTATCGATGCCGTTCTCCTTATGGCCGGGGTCGCCGTGGCTGAAGAGCTGCTTTTCCGCGGCGTCCTGTTCCAACGCCTTATCGCCGCAGTCGGGGTCTGGCCTGCGCAGGTGGCGCTCGGCCTCCTGTTCGTTCTCACCCACCTCGACAATCCCGGCATGGACGGGGCGACACGCTTGTGGGCGGGAGCAAACATCTTCGCGGCGTCTCTGCTGTTCGGCATGGCCTTTGTCCGGACCCGCAGCCTGGCCCTGCCGATCGGCCTGCATTTCATGGCCAATGTGGTGCAGGGCGTGGTCCTCGGCTTCGGCGTCAGCGGTGAGGCGGAGCCGAGCCTGCTTGCGCCGCAGTTCCTGTCGGCGTCGGAATGGCTCACCGGCGGTGCGTTCGGCCTCGAGGCAAGTCTGCCCGGGCTGATAACGGTCGGCATTCTTCTCGCGGCGTCGATCCTGCTCCCGCGCTCGGGTTCGGAAAAGGCCGGAGGCGCGGCATGAGCGGCGCGGCTTGGCGGCTGATATCCCTCCGGCTGGCGGCTGTTATCGCGGCCTCAACGGGCCTTGCCGCTTGCCTGACGCTGGCGGCGCCGGACGACGCGTTCTTCTGGCCTGATGAGCGCGTGGCCCGGGAAGGCATTGACCTGGACCCCGATGCGCCGCCGGCCGACGCCGAAACCCTGATGCTGCAGTATGCCTCCGGTCCAATTGGCGTCACCCGGCTGCGCGGGGCGGCGGCGGGGGAGCCGATCATTCTCTATTGCGGCGGCAATCTCTTCCGACGCAACGCGGGCGGAGGGGGCGCGGCCCGCAAGCTGGGGCTCATCGGAGACGCCTTGCTGTTCGACTACCCCGGCTATGGGGACACCGCCGGGCCGGCTGATATGGGCCGCTTTCGCGCGGTCGCTGACGTGATGGCTGGCGCGGCCCGAAGGGTCGCCGACGCTGAAGACCGTCCCCTGGTCGTCTGGGGACATTCGCTTGGCGGCGCAGTCTGCGCGCAGGTCGCGCAACGGGCAGGGGCGGATGTGCTGGTCCTTGAGACCACGCCAGCCCGCGCCCAGGCGATGATCGACGCGCAACTTGGCTTCTTCAGGCCGTTTGTGCGCACACACCTCGGCGACGGGATCGCGTCGGTCGACATCCCGGCCTGGCTCGACGGCTTCCCAGGCCGGGTCGTGGTCCTGGAAGCCGGGCAGGACGAAACGCTGGCCCCGACTTTGAGCTGGGCCCTTGAACGTGAGCTTGTACAGCGCGGACTGGACGTTGAACGGCTCGTTTTCCCGGAGGCCGGGCACCATTCGATCGGCGAACAGGCCGACTTCCAGGCCCGAATCCGGCAGGCGATCCGGCGTCCGCGGAGCGGGACCCTCGTGCCATCCACTTGATCACAGTGAATCGTCGGTGACCGTCCCCCCCTCAGAATTCCTCATCTCCACCGTCGCGTCGTCGCGTGTTGTCGCCCCTCGCGGCGCTGCCGCTGGATGAAGCGCGACGGAACAGCGAGGCGATCACTCGGGCATTGCGCGCCCTGCGCTGCGCGGATCCGGAGGGCGGGGGCTGTCTGTACGAGAGCGCGCATGACCTGCCGGACTGGCGCAAGGCCTATTGGGGGGCGTCGTCGTCCCGGCTGGAAACCATCAAGACGCGTTACGATCCTCACGGTCTGTTCCGGGTTCGTCACGGCGTCGGGACCGCTGAACGAAGCCTCGACCACACATCAGCGCGTTTAACGCTGGCGCGCCCCACAGGAAAATTCCATGCCTAAAATCCAAGAGCAGGACGTGATGCTTGTCAGCGCCTTCACTACAGGTGATGGGGCAGGCGGAAACCCCGCCGGGGTGGTGCTCGACGCCGATCACCTCTCCGAAGGGGCCCGGCAGGCGATCGCCGCCGCCACCGGGCTGTCCGAAACAGCCTTCGTCTCCAGGTCGACGATGGCTTCCATCGAGCTGGACTTCTTCACCCCGCGCAGACGGATTGCTCATTGCGGTCACGCCACGATCGCTACTTTCGGACTTCTGGGCGCGACCGGCCGGCTGGCGTCGGGATCTCACTCCAAGGAAACGATCGACGGGTTGCGCGCCGTCGAGGTGAGCGGGAGCTACGCCAGTATGGAGCAGCGGCCACCCGCCTTCAGGACTATCGATCAAACCGCGACCCTGACGGCCCTTGGCCTTGATCCGTCCGATGTTGATACCCAGTTTTCACCCGAAATCGTCGACACCGGGAACGGTTTTGTCCTGGTGGGCGTGACCAGCCCCGATGTGCTCGAGGCGCTGGCGCCCAACATGGAGGCGCTGGAGACCCTGAGCGAGGCGGAGGACCTTGTCGGCGCCTATGTCTTCACGACCCAGACCGGTGACCCGGACGTCGCGGCCACCACGCGCATGTTTGCGCCGCGCTACGGGATCTCGGAGGAATCGGCCACAGGCATGGCCGCGGGGCCTCTGGCTGGGTTGCTCCATCGCCGCCACGCGGCCGGGGCGCAGATGACGATCGAGCAGGGCCGCTTCATGCGCGCGCCCTCGCGCAGCCTGCTGTACGCCGAGGTGAAGGGTGAGGGAGCGGCTATGGCATCATTGGCCGTGGGTGGATATGCGAGGACATCCCGGACCCTGCGGATAGCCTATCTGGATCCGGGCTGAGCCGCAGGTCTGTGCGACGCTCGTTCGACGGCACCGAAGCGGCTGGCGACAGGGCCGCCAGCGCAGGCGATCGTTTCGGTAGGCGTGCGGGCTGAGCCGAAATCCTCGCGGCGCAAGCGGCAGGTGATCTGTTTTCACCCCGTCCCTGGCGCCGACAATCGGACGGCCCGAACCGCCGCTTTCAGTCAAAAGCGGTCAATTCCAATCCACTCTTACGGCGGAGTGCACTCGCTCGGCCGCGATCCACTGGATTCTGGCACGTACCGGTTTTTGCTTTCAAAAAGCAAAAAAGGCAAAAACTGCTCCGTGTCCGGAGCAAGTATCTCGCTAAGTCATTGAAAAATGGAGCGGGCGGCGGGAATCGAACCCGCACGAAAAGCTTGGGAAGCTTTCAGGCTACCACTACATCACGCCCGCGGAGCCGGACGAACCCTTAGGGCCAACCGCGGGGCGCATCAAGGCGGATGGTCGGTTCAGTCGGCGCGATAGACCACCACGCCGTCGACGACTGTCAGAACGGCGCGTCCCTTGGGGATGTCGGCGACCGGGGCGGTCATCAGATCGACCGAGAAGGCGGTGAAGTCGGCGCGCTTGCCGACCTCGATGGTGCCCAGCTCGGCCTCGCGGAAGCTGGCGTAGGCCGGCCAGAGGGTGAACATCTTCAGCGCCGTGGCGCGGTCGACGGCTTCGCCGGGCCGCCAGTCGGGCCCCTGGAAGCCCTCCAGATCGGCGCGGGCGACGGCGGCGTAGAATTCGATCAGGGGGGCGCCGCGCTCGACCGGGGCGTCCGAGCCCCCGACCACGATGACGCCGAGGTCGACAAGGCTATGCCAGGCGTAGGCGCCGTCCAGCCGGGCGTCCCCGAGCCGGGCGGGCGCGAAATGCAGGTCGCCGATGGCGTGGCTGGGCTGCATCGAGGCGATGATCGGCAGGTCGACGAACCAGTGATAGTCGGCCGGGCGCAGGATCTGGGCGTGCTCGATGCGCCAGCGCACGTCCGCGCCATTGGGCCGGTCGGCGGGGGCGATCCCGGCCAGCGCCTGCTGGTACCACTCGGCCACCGAGGCGTTGCCGCGGTCGCCGATGGCGTGGGTGGCCACCTGGATGCCGCCGCGCAGGGCCGCCTGGTACAGGGGCACGATCTCCTGTTCGGTGATCTGCATCAGGCCGGTGGTGTCGGGCCGGTCGGCATAGGGCTCGAACAGGGCCGCGCCGCGGGAGCCGAGGGCGCCGTCCGCATAGTATTTGATCGCCCGGGTGATGATCCGGCCATCGGCGACGCTGCGGGGGCCGCCGGCGATCAGCGCCGCCGCGCCGTCGGGGGTGACGCTGTTGTAGATGCGCAGGGGCGCCTCGCCGGCCTCGGCCATGGCTTCCAGCAGGGGGACGTCCTTCCACGGCGCGCTCATGAAATGGACGCCGGTCCAGCCGTAGGCGGCCTCGACGCGGAAGCCGGCGCGATAGGCGGCGCGCACGGACTCGGGGTCGGCCTGGGGCATCAGGCCCGCGACCAGCTGTTCCGCGGCGTCGACCAGCAGGCCGGTCGGGCGGCCGTCCGGCCCCTTGAGGATCTCGCCGCCGGCGGGGGCGACGGTCGAGGCGTCGATGCCGGCCGCGGCGAGGGCGGCGGAGGAGGCGACCACG